>ENA-UPSB01000214-UPSB01000214.1-bioreactor-metagenome-genome-assembly--contig:-NODE-214-length-104658-cov-44.181458_pt1 | contig 104658 bp, 109 predicted proteins | sample MGYA00238182_ERZ773286 | MGnify/ENA primary metagenome ERZ773286 (study PRJEB29026, sample SAMN07631240) | bioreactor metagenome | isolation source: Switchgrass digestor | place: USA: Dartmouth... | reverse complement strand
CCCTTGTAACAATGCTCACAACCGCATTCAGCATTTTCTTTACCGAAGAGATTATATTAAGCGTATCATCCGGAGTTGTAAGGCGCTTATTGACATCCAGCACCGTATCTGCTCCCATCAGGGACATCGCGGAAGAAAATTCGGCGTCATCGGTTGTCAGGTTATAGACCGAGCCTCCGGTTGCATTGGTTATTGATTTCCAGCCTTCCTGCGGTCCCATGACCGAAACCTGTATGTTGCCGGTCTTCAGTGTGCTAATATAATCGTTAATCTGTGCTGTCGTATCGCTCATTGCATCAGGGGTGAAAACAACCAGGTACCTGTTTGCACCTTCAGTAAATGGCTTGGTATCCTTCAGGCTTGAAACCACTTCCTCAAAATCCAGGCCTCCTTCGGCAGAAGTGCCCAGTCCTTTGACGGTATTTACAAACAAGTCTATATCCGATCCGAAATTTACATTGTTGATTCCGCCGGAATCAAAGGTTACAAGCCTCAGGTTGTAATTCAGCCCGTTGCTTTTCAGTTCATTGATGTAATTCACTATATTAGCCTGAAGATCTTCAAGGTATCCGGATGACGCATTTGACAAATCCACCGCAAAGGTTACGTCGCAGGTTATGTTCGGAGTACCGTTATCATAGCTTCCCGTTGCGCCGCTTACCATGCCCCTTGATTCAAGCAGGCCTTTTATTGTTCCCAGACCTAAATCCACTTCAATATCATAACCTTCAATTACCGGCATGACAAAACTTGATAATGCGGCATTCTGTTTTGCTGCAATATTGGTTTTGTTCGCCCTGCTTACAAGGAAGTAACCACCCGCCAGGACATCCATCTGCCCGTTTGGGTGCTCGCGAACTTCAACACTGATAAGCCTGGACAACTGATCAATCAGGTTGTTTCGCTGGTCGCAGTAGTCATTCGCCTTGTTGCCGGCATTTTCAGCCACGGCTATCAGTTTGTTCAATTCGGCTATTTTTTCGGTTATATTGTTTACTTCATCAATTCGTTTTATTATTTCTGTATTTATATCTTCCTGGAGTTTGTTTATCTGGTCGCCCATATGGTTCAAATGGTAAACAAGGGACTCAGCTCTTTGCCTTACCAGGGCCCTTACCGTAAGGCTTTCAGGCGCTTTCGACAACTCCTGCCACGCATTCCAGAACTCGTTCAATGTATTTTGCAGGCCGTCAAGCATTGGCTCTCCTAAAATGGCTTCAAGGTCTTTAACACTGTTGTAGCGTGCTTCCCAATACCCGAGAGCATTTGCTTCCCTGCGGTATATGCCGTCGAGAAAACTGTTGCGAATCTGACGGATTTCCTGAACCTTGGCGCCCAATTCAACCCAGTTGTTAACGACATACTGGCTGCCGGCCGTTGCAAGAATAGCCTGCTGCCTGGTATATCCGACAGTGCCCAGGTTGGATATATTATGCCCTGTTACCTCAAGGGCTTTCTGGTTTCCCAACATTCCTGAAATTGCAGTGCTTAGACCTGAAAAACTGGTTGACACTTAATTCACCTCTTGAAATTTTTTAACCTTTCAAACTTCCATACCTGTTGCTTAATTTTTATATCGTGTAAAATCCTGTTAGAGTTTAACATTCATATACCTGTTTAATATTTTATATCCAGAACATTTCCGCCGTTCACCTGCTGTTCAAGGCCTTTCCTGCCATACTGGGCGGTCTGCGGACCGGGCTGCATTATAAGGTTTAAAGAAAAATTAACGAATTCGATTGCATTATTTAAAAGCTTTTGATTTAAATCATTCCTGTATTTTAATTTTTCAATGGTATCTTTCAGTTTATCCCTTGTGGAGGTAAGCATTTTCGCTTTATCTTCGGGCAAAATGTCCACCAGTCCCGATACGGTCAATTCTTCCGGTCTTTTATCCGCCTTTTTTGCAATCTGTGCGACAATTTGCTCCCTGGCATTATTTAACTTTCCCAACTCGTTAATAATTTTCTGCTCTTTCAGGGTTATTTCCTGCAGAGTGTTTACATCGCCTTTTACTATTACGTCGGTTTTGCTTTCGGCTTCTTCCAGCATTTGGGTATACAGCTTGTTTTCATACTCAAAAACCTTTATCAGGTTATCCACCCAGATTGCATCAATCATTTTTCATCCTCCAAAAATCAAACGGTTTATAAAAACTCGAGAATAAGTCCTGCTATATATATCGGAAAGGTGCAAAAACGGGATAACACCGAATTAATGTTATCCCGCCCGTTTTATCTTTTGTTAAACTAAATTCTTTCCCTTAATAGAGTTTGGATGAATTTTTCAGCAATGTCTTCTGCTTTGACGTCGTAATTTCCACTTTCTATTTTCCGGGAAATTTCCTGGACTTTTTCGGTCCGTATGTCCGGTATGTTCCGTAGTGCTTTCAGCGCTACCTGGTAATCCTTTGCCAGGCCCGAAATATTGAATTCATCTTTCCTTGATGCAACTGCATCTCTTTGCGTCACCTTTCCGGCCGGGCTTGGCTTGTTATAAATACCGAACACCTTGGGATTGTCTCCCCAGATCTTCATTCATATCCCTCTTTCCCATGTTGTCTGCTTTATGTAAATCAGCAAATGCTGAATTTTCCAGTTCCAGCCCCACAGATAGTATCGTCAAATCGGCATAATAATTTAATGGTTTATACAAAATTTCCCGGTAATTTTTATTCACTTTTATTCCTGTAATGCTTGTAATATAATCCGTAATTGTCTTTATCCAAGGATGTGTTCTTCCCAAGGCGCTGCTGCAAATCATTTCTTGCCTGCAACATTTCCTTTGCCAGCGATTTTGCGCAGTCCACGCAGAACCTTCCGCTTCTTATCCTGACTCCGCACTTTTCGCAGTTCAATGCCACGGGACTGCCTTCAACCACTTCCAGCCGCTCTTCTTTAAGCCAGCGATGAATTTTAGTGGTCGATACGCCGGTAGCCTGTGAAACTTCCTGCATGGTTGCACCGGGGAAATCCCTAAGGAAAGTCCTGACCTTTTCAAATTCCTCGTCATCTTTCTTCCTGCAAAAACTGCACAGAACGGGTCCGCTGACATACTGGAATATTCTTTTACATTCTTTACAATACTTTATTTCAGGCATATTAACACCCCCAATAACTATATCGGCAAAACAAACGGGTTGTTATAACAATGCTTAAAAATATAATGCATCGGTTATAATTTTTTTCGTATTGCAACCATATAAGCGTCAACCTGCCTTGCCCCTGCATCCATTAATGATTTCGCACATTGTCCGGCCGTGCTGCCCGTTGTCATTATATCATCAACAAGGAGTATTTTGCGGCCGCTGACTAAATCGGGTTTTTTCACGCAAAAAACCCCGATAAGGTTTTTTAACCGCTCTCCCCTTTTCAGCCGGCTTTGAGGAGGTGTATTAACCTTTTTGACAAGCACACCTCTCAGCATGGGTACTTTCATATGATGAGACAGTCGTGATGCAATCAGTTCGGACTGGTTATACCCTCTCTGTCGTTTCCTTCCGGGATGCAACGGAACAGGTATTATTATATCATAATTTGACCCGGACTTACAGTGGGATTGAATGGAACTTTCCAGCAACGGGTAGGACAAATCAACAAGGACAGATGCATTATGCGGGGTATCGCCAAATTTAAGCCTGTGAATGGCTTTTCTTATCACACCTTCATAATCAAAAGCAGAATATACTCTTGTGATATGGCTCCCGGACGAATACGCATATACACATTCTTTTAAAAACTTAATATCTTTTTCACAATCACCGCATACTTCCCGCGGTGCATCAAAGGGCAGCACAGTATCGCAGCATATGCACCGGGCCGGGAAAAGAAGCCTTAAGAATAATTCCGCTTTCGAAATGCCCCGGTATTGCATAAACAGCCTCCGGTTTTATCCAAAATACTGAATCAGCCTTTCCTTAAGCCCTGTAAACCTTTCCCTTTCGGTAATGTTATTAACCATCTGTTTCAGAATTTCGATGTCACCCACCAGCACCACAAGCTGCTTTGCCCTGGTTATTGCCGTATAAAGAAGGTTTCTTAACCTGAGCATGGGAGGTATACCCGACAAAGCCATAACTATGGCGGGAAATTCGCTTCCCTGGCTTTTATGAACGGTTATCGCATAGGAATGCTCCAGTTCATCCAGCATGTCGAAATCATACTGAACCAGCTTTCCATCGTCAAACAGGACGGTTAAGCAGTTGTTCTCGTTATCAATTTCCCTTATTATTCCCATATCCCCGTTGAACACGCCTTCACCGGTAACATCCTTATTCCCCTCCGTCATTTCCCATGATAAATTGTAATTGTTCTTTATCTGCATAACCCTGTCATTTTCCCTGAAAACCATGCCTCTGTACGGTTTTTCGTTCAATCCCGGTTTTGGCGGGTTCAGGCTTTGCTGCAGCAGCACGTTCAGGTTATAGACACCTGCATCCCCCTTTTTCGAAGGAGACAGAACCTGTATGTCTTTCATCGGATCAAAACCGAATTTTTCGGGAATACGCGCCGTGCAAAGCTCCAATACGGCTGTGGCGGTATTTTGCGGGTTGCTTCTTGATATAAAGAAAAAGTCGTTGTTAGGGGTGTTCAGTTCGGGGAACTGGCCCCTATCGATTTTATGCGCATTTATAACAATGAAACTTTCCTTTGCCTGCCTGAAAATGGTGTTTAAGCGGATGGTTTTAAGGCACCGGCTTTCAATAATGTCGCTGAGAACCCTTCCGGGCCCCACCGAGGGAAGCTGATCCACATCCCCCACAAGAATAAGCCTTGTACCGGGCTCAATGGCTTTCAGTAACGCATGCATCAGTAAAATATCAACCATTGAAACTTCATCTATAATTATCGCATCGGCCTTAATGGGGTCACGCTCATTCTTTTTAAACTCCCTGTGGGTTTCATCCAGCGAAAAACCCATTTCAAGGAGGCGATGAATGGTTTTTGCCTCCATGCCCGTTGCCTCGGTCATTCTTTTTGCCGCCCTGCCCGTCGGTGCTGCCAATACAATGTCGAGATCGCTTTTTTCAAATATTGAAATAATTCCCTTAATCAACGTGGTTTTACCCGTTCCGGGACCGCCTGTTACAACCAGTATGCTTTCGGTGGCCGAAGAACGTATTGCTTCAAGCTGTTCATCGGTATATTCAATATTCTGCTCGGCCTGGACTTCCTCAAGAATTTTGTCAAGCCTTGATATGCGCTTTTCGGGCATGGTACTGCTTAAGAGGCATAATTTTTTTGAAATATACTGTTCCGCCTTGTAAAAGGCCGTCAAATACACCCTGTTTTCACCTGAAGCTTTTTCTATATAAATGCTTTCCTCAAAAATCAGTTTTGATAATATTTTTTCCACCGATTCGGTTGATATGTTCAATAGTTTTGACGCGTACGGAATCAGGATATCCGAAGGAAGATATACATGGCCGTCCTGCACCGCCCTTGATAATGCATACTGGATTCCGCTTGCGATACGGAATTCCGACTCTACGTCAATCCCCAGGGATATTGCAACCCTGTCGGCAATTTTAAAGCCGATATTAATATCTTCATCGGTCAGGCGGTAAGGATTCCGCTTTATTTCATTGACCGATTCAGCCCCGAATTTCTTCCAGACCTTTACCGCATAGGTCGCCGATATTCCGTATTTCTGGAGGAACATGACTATCTGCCTGAGCTGTTCCCGTTCCAGGAAAGCCTGTCCAATCCGTAAAGCCTTGTCTTCGCTGATACCCTTTATTTCAGAAAGACGCAGCGGTTCAAACTGCAAAATCCTGATGGTATCTTCGCCAAACCTGTCAACGATTTTTTTCGCGGTGACTTCACCAATTCCCTTGATTATTCCCGATGCAAGGTATCTGAATATGGAATCGCTTGTTGTAGGCAGTGTCCTTTCAAATGATTCAACCTTCAATTGCTTGCCATAGTCCTGGTGCACCATCCAGTTTCCATTCACAATAATGGTTTCACCAACGGCAAGATCGGGCATATAACCCACAATGGTTATTAACCTGCGCCCCGACCGTACATCACAAACGGTATACCAGTTATCCTTATTGCAAAATATAATATCTTCCACAATTCCTTCGATTTTTTCCAAATAAACCTCTCCATATCAGGGCTGTTAACCGGATACCCTCTTCCCTCTTGTTTAATTTTCATTTTTCATTCTACCCCAATTCATATTATCCATCAATACCAGGCGGGGATACTCGGCACAAAGCTTTTCGACAATTATCCTGTTGGAATCGCCGTCTTCAAGCTTGATGTATAAAAATCCATCGGTACCTAACTTTTCAGGAACTTCATTCAGAAAGAAAGAACGGATTTTCACCTCGATACCCTCGTCGCCTGGATGAGGGCAGAACAACAGTCTTCCTCCTTGCGAATTGCAACCTGTTTTTATTTTAACCACAATATCGTATATTAAACTTATAAACCCGTAGACTGCAAAAATCGATAATATTATATATACAACCATACTTCCCACTACCAAATCTTGTTCATTTTATTTTATGCAGGATTTGATTTTTTGCTATAAATGATGCATAATTATAGTAAATAATTAACATATTTTTGTTAATTGATAGACAATCAAATATACAGCTATTCGAGGGATAATATGAAGAAGGTTACTGTAGACGAACTCAAACCAGGTATGAAACTGGCAAAGGATATCATTCTGAATGATGGTAGATTTCTTCTTCTTAAAGGATTTACATTAAAAGAACGGTATATCGATAAAATCCGTTTATATGACATCCCTTATGTTTATGTTGAAAAAGAGGTCGAAAAAGTTCAGTACTTTAACGAAGAAATCATTTATTCCGAAACATTTCATAACGTCAATAACATTATGAAATCTGTCCGTAACGGTGGAAGCATTGATGTCAGCTCAGTTAAGTCAACCGTTTCTAAAATTGTTCAAAGCATTTTCAACAACGACAATGTTTTCATGAAACTTTCAGGCATCCGTGATATCGATAATTACACATATTTACATTCAATTGACGTATGCATTTATTCCATCATCGCAGGAAAAAGCCTGAATCTGCTCCCCGATATGCTGAATAACCTCGCATTGGGAGCTTTACTGCACGATATAGGAAAATGCAAAATACCTCCCGAGATTTTAAACAAACCTGCAAAACTCAGCGAAAGCGAATTTGAAATAATGAAAAAACACACGGAATACGGTTATGATATATTAAGGAAAACCCCGGGGCTCAGTGAGGATGTAGCAAGAATTGCCCTCAACCATCACGAACACTGGGATGGCGCCGGATACCCCAGGGGGTTGAAAGGTGAAGAAATTGATTTATTGTCCCGTATTGTAGCCATAGCAGATGTGTATGACGCCCTTACCGCCGATCGGGTTTACAGAAGAAGGTTCATGCCTCACAAGGCGGTAGAGTACCTCATTTCAAATTCCAGGGCCCAGTTTGATCCGCAAATATTGAATATTTTCATGGACAACATTGCCGTTTACCCGCCCGATATCATAGTAATGCTGAGTACGGGTGAAATAGGCAAGGTTGTAAAGTCAAAAGGCCCTCCTTCGATTCGACCAAAAATAATGGTCATTGCACGTAAAGAAGGGCCGCCTGTATATGAACCTTATGAGGTTGACCTGGCAAGAAACCCTGAAGTATCAATCATTGATATAATTTAGTCAGATTCCGGCTGCACGCCTCATTGATTCGGCCTTGTCGGTTTTTTCCCATGTAAAATCCTCATCTTCACGGCCGAAATGTCCGTATGCGGCCGTTTTTCTGTATATGGGGCGCCTTAATTTCAAATCCCTGATAATTGCATCCGGGCGAAGATCGAAGTGGTCCCTGACGATTTTCAGTATTTTCTCGTCATCGATCTTCCCTGTACCAAATGTGTCAACCATGACCGACACCGGATGAGCAACGCCGATAGCGTAAGCAATCTGAACTTCACAGCGTGATGCCAGGCCTGCGGCAACTATGTTTTTAGCTACATACCGTGCCGCATAGGCACCCGAACGATCCACCTTTGTAGGATCCTTGCCGGAAAATGCCCCGCCGCCGTGGCGACCCATTCCACCGTAAGTATCCACAATAATTTTTCTGCCCGTAAGGCCCGAATCGCCCTGAGGTCCTCCGACAACAAACCTTCCTGTTGGGTTGATGAAATATTTCGTTTTATCATCAAGCAGGTTGCCGGGAATTACAGGTTTTATAACATACTCCATGATATCTTTTTTTAACTGCTGGTATTCCACGTCCATGCTGTGCTGCGCCGAAACAACCACCGCATCCACACGGATGGGCTTTCGGTCTTCATATTCAACCGTTACCTGGGTTTTGCCATCGGGCCTGAGGTATTTCAAAATACCCTGTTTACGTACGTCTGTAAGCCTTTTTGCCAGCTTATGGGCCAAAGATATCGGCATAGGCATAAGTTCCGGGGTTTCATCACAGGCATAGCCAAACACCATTCCCTGGTCTCCCGCACCGGTAACTTCCGAGTCATTGTTATCCGAACCATCCCGGTATTCCAGGGCCTTGTTGACACCCAGCGCGATATCCGGGGACTGTTCATCTATGGATGTCAACACAGCGCAGGTATTGCAGTCAAAACCATACTTGGCCCTGTCGTACCCGATTTCGCAGACAGTCTCTCTTACTATTTTGGGAATATCCACGTAGCAGGATGTTGAGATTTCTCCCATAACAAATACAAGCCCCGTGGTTACGGCAGTTTCGCATGCAACCCTTGCCATGGGATCTTCGGCAATAATAGCATCGAGTATTGCATCGGAGATATTATCGCAAATTTTATCCGGATGACCTTCTGTAACCGATTCAGATGTAAAAAGCATTCTTGACATAATAAACAACTCCCTTACATATAATCTTTTCTGATAATGCGTAATTATTCAGTCCTGATAACCCTTTATCAAGAAAAGACAATAAAAAAGAAAAATCTCTTCAATGAAGAGATTTGCCTTAACTCCTCATCTCTCAGGATTCATCCTGCAGGAATTGGCACCGTGCAAATGCCGGTTGCCGGGTTTCACAGGGCACAGTCCCTCCACCTCTCTTGATAAGGATTAACAATATTTAAACAATTGTTAACATTTCATACGTCGTTTATAATAACATACCATGGTATGGAAATCAAGATTTCCGTACAAGATCTGCCATTTTAATGATACTGTTCAGAGTATTTGCTCTCCAATATCCAATAGCGGGCCCTGCTTCGGGTGTTTTGCCTTCCCGGTGCTTTCATCCAGTCTTGGCTCCACAGCCGAGTAAGCGTTTTCCGCAGGTACAGGTGTTGGAGTCGGCACCGGTGTCGGAACATGCGTTGGAGCAGGAGCCGGTATGACGGTACCTCCGTCTGGGCCTGAACCGGATTCCTGGTCATCATCCCGTTCGGTTTCCGAACCGGGATCGGTACCCGGCCTTGTACCGCTCAGAATATTTACCACGAAGACATCCTGCTTGCCCTGGTAGCTTATGGTAACCTCCTGCCCTGTTGCTTCCCTGCTGCTGTCAAAGCCATAATATTCATATAAGCTGAGATCCTGGTAATCCTCCCTTTCCTCGCCATACGGGAAGATCCCGGTAACTTTCAGTCCGCTGAAATCAGGAGATTCATACTGGTAGAACCAATCCCTGTAAGGCGGTCTTTCGAGCCTGAGTCCTGTCAGCTTATATTCCTGGATGTTGACTTTAAAGCTCACCGACAAGTCACCTTCCTTAAAGGTAACCGTCTGACCCATCTCAGGCTTGCTGCTGTTAAAGCCATAGAATTTATCCATGTACTGGCTGAGAGTGCTACCGTCTATATCATACTTTTGTCCGGAGTTGTAATGGTATCTTAACGCCATGCCTATAACACTGAGAGGTTCCCCTGTGTAGTAGTTTGTCTTCTCCGGAGGGCTAATCATCTCTATTTTTTCAAGCTTCAGCGGTTCAATGTCGATGGTAAAGGAAACTTTCTGGTTTTCCACCGCCACAGTAACATTGCGATCCTTCCCCGGTCTTCTGTCTACAATGAAATTGCTCCAGGTAAGGGTCATGTTTTCGACCACCTTGCCGTTTTCATAAGTACCCTTCACAACAAGGCCCGGGAAACAGCCTGAGATTGACTGATCCAATTCCCCGTCCCATTCGTTAAACTGCCTCTTTTCAGGAAGCTGTGTGATTTCCAGCTTAATAAGGCTGTTTCGTTTCACAGTTACCGGGAAGACGTCTTCAAATATTGCATTATTACCGGTTTCATTTTTTGTCACATTGAAAGACAGCACCTTTGATCCGGGCAGGCGGGTATCAAAGCCATAAACCAGTATCCTTTTTATAAAATCGTCATCGTATCGTATAACTTCTGTCTGCCCGTCCAAATAATGCACTTTAAATGTAAGGCCTTCCAGGTCCAATGCTTCCTCTTCATCATACTGCCAGTAGGTGTTTTGCCCGGGCAATGTATTCAGCGTTAAACCTGTTACAGCATTTGGTATTTCCACATATTCAAGCGGCGGGGATTCCAGCTCGCCATACCCGGTGCGGCATTTAAATTTGAAATATTTCTCACCAACGATGTAGTCTTCAAGGATCTCTATCTCTGTTATATCTTTTGCATCCAGTTCCACCTGTTCATCATTGTTGAGAGTGGCGATGATACCAAAGCCGTTAAGGGTAATGGGAGTATTTTCAATGGTCCACGGTGCATAAAACAGGTCTCCGTCTTTCTCAAACATAACATTTGCGATTTGTACCGGAACCACTTCCACGTATACCGCTTCTGATACCGTTCCGCCGTATTGTACCTGTATGGGTACGTCGAACTTGCCCGGCTCTGAAGGCTTGCTGGTATCAAAGCCTATGATGTTGCCGGGAGCAAGGAGAATAAGCTCCTTTTCAGGTGAATCGTACCGGTGGCCCCAGGCTTTCAGTCCGGGTTTCGCCAACAGCTTTTCCTTCGTATCTCCCACAACCCACCTGGGATATAAATCAGTAATAGAGATCCATTCAAACTTATTGCTGTATACGGTAATAATAAAGTCTACCGACACGCCTTCCCAGGTGAGGGTTACGGCGGAGAAAACAATGGCGTAAACATAATGGGGGCTGAAGCCGTAATTCCCATAGGCGGTATTATTAAAGCCACCGGTGACTATATAACACCCGCGATTGAAGGAATGTCCAAAATCCTCGGAGAAATGATGTCAGGCAAATATCCTGGATGAAAATCCGCCTGAGTGGAAAGGCCTGGGGAAAACTGCTGAAAAGCTTGCCGAGGGCACACGCTTCAGGTTTGCTGTAGTGCGTCCACCGTAAGGAAAAGCTTCATTTCAGTATCGATACCCATTTCTAAAAGAGATTCCGCAGTATCCTTCAGATGGTCCCCGATATTCTGTATGCCATTGTTCATTGAAGTTAACAGGCTGTTTTGTGTTGCAGTCGGAAGATACTGGGTATTATGATAATTAAGGAACCAGCCTGTTAAAGTGTTTGTTACCTCTGCCAGGGTTTTCCCTGATTCCAGGAGGGCCTTCACCAGGTCACCGGCCACGCTTCCAAGTTTTTCACCGGGGATCACCAGTCCCAGGCCGGTTTCGGCTGTCAGCGCATTCCATGTACAGTCCCATACCCCGGCTCCTATGCCTCCTTCCAGGCTAATTCCCACCGTAGCCTCTCCGATGGATCCTTCATGCTCCTGGCCATATTGATCCATTTCATCCAATACTCTTTTCAAAGCCTCCGCCGCGTTTTCCAGGGTCAGCGCACTACCACCCGTGACCAGTTCGCGCGTTTCATCCATCAGGATGCTCATACCCAGTGACACCACTTCGTTTGCATGGTTCGGATTTACCTCGAATTCAACGGACACGCCAAGCCCGCCGCTCAGTGACGCAACATAGTCGCAGGTGGCTTCCACCGAAACCTTGAATTCCGCCGAAATGGTGGTTTCGTCCAGTGCACCCAGGTTAACCTCGATTATTTTGCCATTGGGCAGGGTAATATAGTCTTTTGCAATAACATACGGAAATGCCCCCGGAAAGAGAGGAAGCCTTCCGTGTACGTATGACCTGCCGTTTCTTGTTAAATCCATAAATAATGTAGGTCTTCTTCCTTCGTTGGCAAAATGTTCAGCATTGCCATCCCCCAGCGGGCTGGCGTTACTGAGCCCGAAAAGGGCCTGAATGCCCGATTCTTTCGGTCCTTGCAGGCAAAAGGTGATATCGATTGCATCGTCCTTATGCCTGGCCCGGACGGTGATGGTTACATCTTTATACAGGCTGATGCTGAAATCGGTGTCGAATTCGATAGGGATTGAAGAAAGAAGGTAATACAATTCGCCACCAACATCCTGCAGGGCCTTCAGTACTTCGGTAACATTGGAAAGTTCGGATACCGCACTCTCAGCAACTGCCTTGACGTTTCCGGTGACGCCTTCCATCATGCTTTCGACCACAGGCAGCTTGCCTTCGGCCGCACTTACGGCAAAATCAACTGCCTGTTTGGCTTTATTGTAAACCGTATCCAGTCCCATTACCGACAGGCCTTCCTTTATAAACGGTCCTACGGTTTCCTGCGTAAGGTTTTTTATTTTCTCTTCAACAAGATCAACCAGACTTTCGAATTTCTCTTCAACTTCGTCAAAAATGTCTTCAATAAAGCCAAAGTCGAATGCCCGTGCAGGTACGGACCACAGCGTCAGCATGATGGAAACAAGGAGCACCGAAGCCGTTAAGCGGCTCCAGGCATTATTCCGTTTCCTGCTTGTCCTGTTTTTGGGTTTCAAAATAACCACCTCCATAGGAAATTCTGATACTCAATCAGTTACCGTTCAGATGTACCAGTTTGAAATGTACATATGCGGGTCCTTCTTCGGAAATATAATCAAATGCTCAACCGGAATGCTGCGTGACTTTGAAGTGTGCTGCTCAGTGTCAAATCACCCGAATCACCCGCTGTTATGCCGACCTCTGAACAGTACCGATACTCAATTATGTTTTTCTGCCTTAATTCGATAAAAATCTTGTGCATACCATATTCTGACTGGAAAAATTATAGCAGACCAACATTTAGTTTCTATCCTCCTTAACCTTTAGGGAAGGTAAAGAATGAATTTTTTTTGATAATAAGGGAAAAATATAGCGAAAAAAGTTGTTATATAATAGAAAAACCTGCCTGTGTTTAGTCAGTCAGAAGAAAAACGAAGCATGATTATATCCCGATCGAAATGAAAGCTGCCGCACTTTTCCGCAACAACAAAAAACGCAGACCGTATGTTCCGATCTGCGTGTAAAATTTAACCGATTTCGCTTATGTGCATTTAAAATTGGTACATATTCTGCTTTAAAATTCATTTCCTGTCCGCATGCTAACAGCTTTCGCTCCTTAAAGTCCCAATTAATTCAGAATTAAAACGGGGTTTGTTCTGAACAAACCCCCCATGCCATTATTCCTGTTCGAACATATCCTTTCCAACACCGCAATCCGGGCAAACCCAATCATCGGGTAAATCTTCAAAAGCTGTTCCCGGTTCAATACCATTATCAGGATCTCCCACTTCGGGATCATAAACATAACCACAAACTGTACATACCCACTTTTCCATAAATAAACACTCCTTTCTCTTTCTTTTAATATACCACGTATCTTTTCGTTATAACAACTACATTTTTCAAAGTGATTTGTAATTCCGGGACCTATTGGAGAAAAGAATTCAGAATTTTTTCGTTGTTGCGGTAATACTTCCATAACGCGTATTGCAATCCATCTGCAATGGTTTCGCTCATTTTCATGACCAGACTTAACCTGGTATTCTGCAAAACCATGAAATCCATAAACCCGCCGTAATTGACTATGCCGGTAATATGAATGTCCCCTGTTTCAGGCAATTCCTTTTTAAGCCCCGCACCAGGTTTCAGAGGTCCATTGCCTACTGTGATATACCCTATATTGCCATGTGTTCCGAGGCACGCGTCAACTGCTATTATAAAATTATTGGGTATCTCCTTGTTTATCTTCTCCAGCGTTTCACGCAGGTTGGCCGCATGAACGGGCTGATCCAGCGTACCGAAAACCTTTGCGCTTAATGTATGATACCGGCTCAACCTGTAGCCCACAAGCGGTCCAAGAGAGTCCCCCGTTGATCTGTCGGTACCAATGCACAAAACAACAATCCTGTTATTTTTACCAACCTTGTTTAAATGTTTGAGCACAGCCTGGGATACTTCCAAAACAGCACTGCTTCTGAAAACATCAATCCAATCCTTCAAAAACACTTCCCCTTTGTTATATGTTCCTATAATTGTTTATTCAAGGCGGGTTGGATATGAAACACCTTTCATCGGTTATTTAATGATTATTCCCTTATGTGGCATTCTTATGCATTTCAGTTTCATAATTTTGGAATTATAAATGTCTTTTACGGACCGATAATAATAGTGTCGAAATATCAATTTCCGTTGCAGCTGTTAACATTTTATGTTAATATATGTTTAAAATAATCAGGGTATGCCTGAAATACGCAATTGGCGGGAGAAATGGCATAAACTTATAAGGTGGAGGCATCCATGAGCCTCGATATATAATAAAGGGCAGGCAGGAGTACATACATATGTTTTCACCCTATTTTTCCTCTGAGAATTCAAGCTTTAAATTCATCCTGGATATACTTGACGGTATGGATGACTGGGTCCGCGTGGTTGACCGCAACAACTCGGTTATTTTTATCAACCGCTCCATGGAAAGAGATCTTGGAGTATATGATCTCGCAGGAAAAAAATGCTACGAATTAATGGGATGTGGCCGCCCATGTGAGAATTGTATAACAGACAAGGCTGTTTTCGAAGGGAAATCCTTTAAGAAGGAAGAAGTGTTCAATAACAGGATCTTCTCGGTAATGTGCTCGCCCATAATAGCCGATGACGGAAATATCTATTATGCTGTTGAGGTTTTGCGTGATATCACAAAGGAAAAAGAATTGGAACGCGAAATCATCAAGCAGAACCTTAAGCTTCAGCATGATCTGGAGATGGCAAAAAAGCTGCAAATGCAGCTTCTACCCCGGGATGTCAAGCTGCCGTTCCTTGATTTTTCCTATATGTACCAGCCATGTGATGACTTAAGCGGCGACATGGTGAATATTTTCCAGATAGACAAGGAACGTGTCGGTATTTATATTGCAGATGTTTCGGGACATGGCGTTTCGGCCTCCATGCTAACGATTTTCATCATATCCACCCTGAATAAAAAAACCTATTCACCTGCCCGGGCCCTGTACCGGCTGTTCAGGCAGTATAACCTGGGCGATTTTGACAAGGATTCGTATATCACCATATTCTACGGGATATATAACACCCGCACCCATGTTTTCACCTATTCCAATGCAGGACATAACTGCGCTCCTGTCATAATAGGTAAAAACGGGGTTAAACGGCTTTATATGCCAAGCATACCCATAAGCAACTGGGTTGACGATCCCAGGTATTACGACTCAACGGTGCATATCAAAACAGGAGACAGGCTTTTTCTGTATACGGACGGTGTTACCGATCAATGGCTTGAAGAACCCGGGAAAATCACATCCGACATGTATGTTCTTGATATGCTGCGCGATAATAATACCGACCTGAAGACAGTCCTGAACAAAATTTGCAAATATGTTTATACCCGTCTTGACAGTATAGGCGCCAGGCAAAAAGATGATATAACCATGGCGTTGATTCAGCCTGTGAATCCAAAAGACTAAGCACAAATCCGGAAACATAAACACACCAAGCAGGACCCGCGATATGGCATTTTTGCGGGTTTCGTCCTGTCCATAACCGAACTGCACATCACTTGGAAACAAGGCGGCTGTGTCAGGAATTTCACAATGTTCTCAAGGCAAATTTTTGCACTTTACAAAAGAACATATGTTCGTTTATAATAAAAATATGAATCTGAAAACATCTTGGGTTTAACAGGCAGTATTCCTGTTAAAACTATTTCTTAAGGAACACCGAGGGATGGTTTTCAATGAAAATTCTTATGCGGCCTGTAGACATGATTTGCTATACAACAAAAGACGGGGATATTTCGCCGGTAAAATTCCGAATCAGCGATGACCAGAAAGAAAACAGGGTTATCAGGATAGACCGGATTATATCCCGCAAGGAGGAAAAACTTGCAGGAAACCGCATGCTGGTCTTTACCGTGCAAAGTGTAATCAACGGTACCGAGTGCCTGTTTGAAATGAAATATGAGATCAGCACATGCAAATGGTTTCTTTATAAAATTTAATCTTATTTTCTCAAGCTTGACATGATATCCCGGAAGATTTCCTTTTCCCGTTTATCGGGCAGAGGTTCAAGCTCGGCATCTGCTTTTTGCAGGTAGCGGTCGATCCATGCCCGTGTATCTTCTATTCCACCGGATTCAATAATCTGATCTATTATTAATTCCACGTCGGTATCATTTATTGCATTATCCGACATGATACTGCGGACTTTCCCGGCGAAAACCGGGTTTTTCCTTAAGGCCAGGATAAAGGGTATGGTAATTATGCCTTCTTTGATATCATTTCCCCTGGGTTTGCCGGTTTCTGAGGCATCCCCGGCTATGTTCAATATGTCGTCATACATTTGAAAGGCCATGCCAAAGTAAAATCCGAATTTTACAAGGTTTCTCCGGACATTTTCGCTGCACCCTGAAAGATAGGCTCCTTCTCCGCATGAAAATGCAAACAGTGCCGATGTTTTTCTGCCAATCCTTTTCAAATACTGAAAAAGGGAAATATCCAAATTGAACCGACTGAAAAATTGCTCAACTTCAGCCTCACAAATGGATTTCAAACCCCTGGCAATACTTTCGAGCCTGTCATCGGGCAAGGTTCTTGACAGCAGCAATACCGCCCTCGATAAAAGGTAATCACCAACGTAAACCGACATTTTATCGCCGTACAGGCTGTTGGCTGTCGGCTTTCCCCTCCTCATTTCGGCTTCATCAATGATATCGTCATGTACAAGGGTTGCCATATGAAGAAGTTCAATACCTGCGGCAGCTTCGTATATTTTATCTTTCTGATGTTTTCCGAAGCCTGCCGAAAGGATGGTGAAAGCAGGCCTCAATCTTTTGCCCCCTGTTGACAGAGATTGCAGAAGCTCTTCAAGAGGTTTGCTTCTCGACTTAAGATTTTTTTCAATTATTTCTTCAACTTTCTCCAGTTTTTTGCCTATCTCAGGATATTTATCCCATATCATTGGGTTTCTCCTTATCACAAATAATTATCAACCTTGCAGCCAAACCGCGCTTTGAAGGATTAATCAACGGGATGTAAAAAGCATATGACTTGTCAATTTTGGTCCAGGTCCCGGAAACCGTAAAAAGAAAAGCCCTTTCAGGGCTTTTCCTTGCTAAATGGTCTTACCTGTTTCCCTTTGCCTTTGCCACGGCGTCCTTTGCTGCTTCCTGAAATTGCTTCCATGAGCTTGTTGCTCCGGTTACCGAATCAACCTTGTCAACATTTTGGGTTTCTACCAGCTTCTCCGGGTACTTCTTTGAAGCTTCCAGCGCTTCCTGCGCTTTCTTGTAGTTTTCTTCTCCCGAGGTTTTACCGTAGTTTTCGTCCTTTAAGCTTCCGTCCGAGTTATACTGTAAAAACTCAGCCGAGGTGATTTTTCCGTTCTTGACCTCGATTTTTACAACTGCATAAGCGCCGCGGCTGTCGGGCGTGCTTTGCCCTTCATAGCTTCCGTCCTGCAGTTTCGCACCGCATGCAACAAGCATGACAGCCAGTAAAACCAGGACTACCGATATCGATAACTTTTTCATTTTTTATCTCCCCCTGTTGTTCAAATATTACTAGTCTTTTGTATACCCAAAAGAATTAGCGTAAAACATAAAAATAGATATTTATATTGTTCCATATTTTTTTATGAAATATAATAAAATTATACCTGTCATCGCGGATAAGTCAATCATTGCAAAAAAAAGATTAATATATTCAAAAATAGGTGGTAAATATAAGAGTGACTTTCTAACATAATGTATATATAACGGCAAATGGAGGTGTCCCGATGTCCAACAGGGTAATTGTCCTTGGGGCAGGTTACGCAGGTGTTGAAGCTGCTTTGACCTTGCACAAGAAAAAGAAAAAAAACGATGATATCGAAATTATACTTATCGATAAGAATCCCTTCCATACTTTCCTGACTGAACTTCATGAAGTAGCCGGTAACCGTATTGATGAGGACGGCGTTATCGTTCCCCTTAATAAAATATTCCGCTATACTGATGTTCGTGTTTTGCAGGATGAAATCATAAACTATGATTTCGAACATAACAAAATATCTTCAAAAAACTGTGAATATTCCTACGATTATTTGATTATCGCCGCAGGAAGCAACCCGAATTACTATGGCATCCCGGGCATGAAGGAGAACTCGTTTCCACTTTGGTCCTACGACGACGCCCTCAGAATTCGGAATCATATATATGATTGCTTTATAAAAGCTTCCCAGGAAACCGATCCCGAAGCAAGAAGAAAACTATTAACCATTGTTGTCGGCGGCGGCGGTTTTACAGGTGTTGAAGTTATGGGTGAAATCGCCTTATGGATTAAATCGCTGTGCCGCGAGTACGGAATAGACAGGTCCGAGGTAAAACTCTACCTGGTTGAGGCCTTGCCCGAAATACTCAATACAATGAAGGAAAAAAACCGCATAAAGACGACTAAATACCTTAAAAACAAGCTTAAGGTGGAAGTTCTGACCAATACAGCCATAACAAGCCTTGACGGCGATACATTGCATTTAAACAACGGCAAAAGCATCATTTCCTCCACGGTTATATGGACCGCCGGAGTAAAGGCCTGCGATATGACCAACAGTATGAACCTTCCCAAGGGACATGCTTGCCGCATTGAAGTGGATGAATACACCAATGTTAAAGGTTATGACAATGTATATGCGGTAGGAGATATAGCGCTGTTCATGCATGAGGACCGTCCGCTTCCCGCAATGGTTGAAACAGCCCTGCAGACCGGAGAAGCTGCCGCAAATAATATTCTGCGTTCCATTCGCAATGAAGAGAAAAAGAAACTTGAGCCGAAATACCACGGCATGATGGTATCGGTGGGCAGTTATTTCGCCGTCGCCGAGATTATGGGGGTTTCTCTGAACAGGCTTTTTGCCATAATAATGAAATACTTTGTAAATATACATTACTATTTTGGAATAGGCGGCTTTGAACTGGTTTTCCGCTACCTGAAACACGAATTCCTGTATAAGCGCCAGCACAAGCCCATGCTTGAAGCTTTTATCACGAAAAAGACCATGCTGGTATGGCTTGTTCCGCTGCGGCTTTTCGTCGGATATTACTGGCTCATGGAAGGCTTAAAGAAGGCACGGGACGGATGGTTTGTAATTGAAATGCTGGCCGGAAGGGCCACCGATGCAGAAGCAACCGCATCGTTGACCGAAGAAGGGCATAAGGTGTTCCGCATAGTTACCGAAAATACTCCTTTATGGTATGAATGGATTGCAGAAAACATTATCCTTCAATTTCCAATGCTTTTCCAATATCTTATCGTATTAACCGAAATAGGTCTGGGGCTTGCGTTTATCACCGGTACATTAACTATTCCGGCCGCTGTTGTGGGGCTTGGTTTAAATGTCAATTTCCTGTTGTCAACGGGAATGTACCCTGAAACCTACTGGCTGATTCCAGCGCAGATAGCAATGTTCCAGGATGCAGGAAAATCCTTTGGTGTGGACTACTACTTAATGCCTTACCTGATGAGGCAGTGGAGATATTTTGTAAGGAACAGAAAAATTAAAATAAACCTGTTCAGGCAAATGGATACTTATTAACAAAATAGGCTTCCGGTGCCTGGTTTTTCGGTACTGTAGGTTTACCGGCAAAGAAATTAAGGAAGACCGTTGATACTTAACCAATCACTGGTTTAAAGTTGAAGCGGTCTTTTTCTTTTTGGATTTAACACCATATATATAGGATGAAATCCAGTAAATAAAAAGACCGACCGAAGCCCCGGAACTGTCAATGAGAACATCGGTTGCCTGCGCTCCCCGCCCCGGAACATACAACTGGTGTATTTCATCCGAGACTGCGTAGAGAACGCAAATAAAAAATGAAAATACCAGGCTTCTGATCAGGGTATTGCCGCTCCTTCTGAAAGCGTTCGTTACCAGAATGCCCAATACCAGGTATAAAAAGAAATGAGCGTTTTTTCTGATTATCCCGTTTAACCTGTGTACATTTATTTCTGCCCTGGGCGCCACGTTTTCCACTACTTCAACTACAACTTCGGTTACGGTTGTGCTTAACTGGTTCGATTGCTCAGCAACCTGCGAAGAAAAACCGAATATGATTGCCATCCATATGATTACAAATGACCAGGATAAAATCTTATGCATTTGCTTAAGCCCTTCTATCGTTACTGTTCAGGCGGGTCCTGCTTCAGGTGTTCTGTCTCCCTGGTCAACAAAGCACCTGCTAAAACACACGCTCCGTAGCAAAAATCACTTTGACCTTGTGGTTTCCATATCCAGGGTTGATCATTTCCACGCCCTCAATTTACCGGAATGCAGCCTGGCGTTGAAGTGTGATGCTCTGTGTCAAATCACCCGCTGCTATGCCAACCTCTTAACAGTAACCTTCTATTTCTAATTACAGTGGTTATGTACTGTTAATTGTATCAAGAAAAGGCAATCTTGTATATACAAACCCGGATTATTTTTTGCAATCGGGACATAAGCCGTATATTTCAAGTTTATGCCCTGTCAGTTCAAATCCCTGTTTTCTGCACATTGTCCTTGCATATTCGTCGTCTATCGGGCAATCCTCTATGGATATCATCCGGTTGCAGCAAGTACAGACAAGATGGTGCTTATGCTCCACTCTTTTGTATTCGTACAGGGACTTGTTGAAGTCCAGTAATGTGGTTTTTGCAACCAGGCCGTTCTTCAGCAGCGCTTCCATCGTCCTGTATACTGTTGAGAGATTAACCGAAGACACCACGTTTCTTAAAATGCTGAACACCTCTTCAACGGTCATCGGAGTTTCGGCATCATCCAGTATTTCCAGGACTTTAACCCTGACATTGGTAATCCGAAGCCCTTTCTGTGCAAGTATGCTGCGGTAATCATCCTTTCCCGGCAAGTTAATCCTCTCCTTACGGCTAATCCTTTCTTTTTACTTTTCCGGCAAATCCTTTTGACAACAGTGTAGTTATCAACGTTGTGACGCCCATTATTACAATTGTTCCTCCGGGCTTCAGGTTTAAATAATATGAAATAAAAAGGCCGGATACAACAAAAAATACCGAGAATAAAACTGAAAAAACAACAGTTTGCCTGAAGCTTTTTGCTATCTGCATTGAAACTGCAACAGGAAGCACCATCATTGAAGAAACAACAAGAGTTCCCACAACCCTGGATGATATTGATATTGTCACGGCGGTAAGTACCGTAAAGACAAATGTGACAATCGGTACAGGTATACCGGCCAGTTTCGCCGACTCTTCATCAAAAGTTATATAAAACAGGGCCCTGTACAACAACAGGAACAACGCCAGAACAACAATTGAAAGAGCCATTATAAGATACTTTTCAAACTTATTTATCGCTATAAGGCTTCCGAACAGAAAACTGTTGAAATTCGCGCTTGTAACAAAACCTGAAAGAATTGCCGCAAGGCCGATACCAACTGACATTATAACCGCTGTTGAAATTTCCCCGTACCTCGGTATTGATTTGCGTATCTTTTCAATGCACAGTGAAGCCGCCACGGCAAAAACTACCGCGCTTATGACGGGGTTTATCCCGAAAGCAAGTCCGGCAGCCACACCGGCAAGCGATACATGGGACAACGCATCACCCATTATCGAAAGCCTTCTAAGTACAATAACAACACCTATGCATGGAATAATAACCGCAATTAATATGCCGACAATAAAAGCATTAATCATAAAGTCATATTGAAATATCTCTAGCATTTTTCATCCCTCGATTGCCTCATATGGTCACAGTTATTGCATTGATGACCATGAATTTGCACACTGTAACCGTATAATTCAGACAAAACCTTGTCGGTAAAGGGCTCGCTGGTTTCGTGAACCGTTAGGCCGTTTTCCCCCAGGCATATCAGCTTGTTTGCATGAACGGTAATTGCACCGATATCATGGGTCACCATTATTATTGTAATGCCAAGCTCCTCATTCAGCCTTGCAAGAAGACAGTACAGCGCTTCCTCGGACTTGGCATCAATTCCCACAGTCGGCTCATCCAGAAACATTATTTCGGGTTGTGAAACCAATACCCGGGCAATAAAAACCCTCTGCTGCTGCCCGCCGGAAAGCCTGCCAATCAGCTTGTTGCCATGTTCCTGCATGCCAACCATTTTCAACACGTCATAAATCCTTTTATCATAGTCTGGCGGTTTTCTTTTGAAGAGCCCGGTATTGGCCAGCAAATTCACACCTACAACTTCGTTTACCGTAGCAGGAAAAGCGCCGTTGAAACTGTTTGCTTTCTGTGAAATGTATCCAATCTTTGACCATTGGCTGAATTTTTTTATATCTTCCCCGAAAATTCTGATTTGACCTTTTTCAGGCGTGAGAATTTTCAGCATAAGCTTAACCAAAGTACTTTTTCCCGAGCCATTCGGGCCGATAATACCGACAAAGTCGCCCTTGTCGATTTTGAAGCTTGCATTCTTCAGTATGTAGTTATCCTGGTACGCAAATGACAAATTCTCAACTTCCAGTATATGCACAAGTACTCCCCCTACCGTAAGGCATCCGACAACGCTTCCAGGTTTTCCTCCATTACCGAGAAATAATCCCTGCCTGCCTTCAAATCTTCTTCACTTAACCCTTCAAGCGGATTAAGAATTGCAGTTCGGACACCTGTTTCTTCAGCAACGGTATCTGCTACCTTTGAACTGGAAAGCCCGTCGAAAAAAATCACTTTTACATCATGTTCTGCAATAAAATCAATGATCTCGGCCTTTTTCGAAGCAGTAGGCTCAGAGCCGCTTGCGAGGCCTTCAATTGCAATCTGTTTCAGGCCATACGTACTGCACAAATACTCATAAGCGGCGTGGGATACCACTATTTCTTTCCGGGAAAATGATGCCGCGGCTTCTCTGTACTTTCCTTCCAGCTCGTCAAGTTTTTCCGCATAGTAATTATAGTTTTCCTCGTAATACCGGCTGTTTTCCGGATCAACCCGGACAAGCCCGTCTTTTATCGCCTTCATCTGGATCTTTGCATACATTGGATTAAGCCAGACATGCGGATCATAGTCATGGCTTTCATGGAAACCTTCCTCTTCATCCCCATTTTCGCCACGCTCATCCGCATGCTCAGACTTCTCAAGAGGAATCCCTTTTGATGTTTCCACCGCAACAAGGGTTTCATTGCTTATTGACTGCAGCACTTTTTCAACCCAGCCTTCCATTCCGGCACCGCTGTAAATAAACAATGACGCCTTTGACAGACCGGCAATATCCCTTGGACTCGGCTCCCAGTCATGGGGTTCCATTCCCGGCGGAACCATATTGATGACATTAACTTTGTCCCCGCCTATTTTCACTGTAAAATCATACATTGTGTAAAAACTTGTATATACGGTAATTTTGCCGGTTTCGGCTTTAGCATTGCCTGCGCTGCAGGCACCAAGCATTGTCAGCATTACAAGCATCAGCATTACAGCCATAGAAGTTCTTAACTGCTTTGCATCCAGCCGGTTCTTTTTCCTACCATTTGCACCGCTCAGCATATCAAGCCTCTCCTCTTCAGAAATACTTTTTTTCACGGCGCTTATTCTTAAGTAAAATGCTTTTATTTTCCCGTAGTAATCTCTCATGTTCTTATTTTCCCCTGTATTTGCAAATGCTTTGCATTTGCATAAATTATAATGTAATTTACCCAAAAAATAAATACCTTATTCACTAAAGTTAACTTGATGTCAGACCTGGTTTAAAAAGGCAGATTCGAGCCTTTGATATCATGTATTACTTAAGCTTGGAAATTCAAGTAAAAAAAAGGTGTCCGCAAAATCCCCAAAATTTTTTCGATCTCAACCGTGGGGAAGGTTTACGGAATAAAATCGCCGGACCAATCCTCAATGAATGAGATCCATCCGTCATTTGGTGCCCCGGCATGAAAAATTCGCGATCGGTGTCAATAAAAACCAACTCCGCGCAAGATTTTTTTCGGGAAGCATTCTACTGCAGTAAAATTTTACTTTATATAAATCCTGCAGGGGGAAATTCAAAGCCCGAAAAGATATTTAATGAAAGTGGAATTTCGAATTTCATAAGGCTCCTGATATCAAAAAACAGAACAAATATATGCATAACAAGGCATATGTTAAGCAGGTGGAAAACAGATATACATGGAAAAGACGCCCACGATACGAGTTTTTGGATCAGTGAGCGTCTTTTAGAGTTGTATTTAACTGTTAGGGGGGGTAGACTTAATTAAATATAATTGTTGATTTAATTAATTATTAATTATGTACATTGATCCTATTGACTAAAGATGGTGAACAGAGTCCTAATCATTCCTTCAGCCGATTGTATTACTCATAAACTTTTACAGAGCTTATCATTTCGTGATCTTCAACAAGTTCACCGTTCACATATACATAGCCCCTTGCAACCGAGCGGTACATGTTCCCACTCATCACGTACCAACTCCCGCCTGCTCCACAACTGTCGTCTCCTATTGTAGTTTTTGTCCAGGTTTTAATTGTTTTCCATTTATAAGTTTTAAGATCATACTGTTGAAGTTCCACCTCAACCATCAGCTTGTCAGCGTCAAAGGCATTCATTAAAGCTTCGCACGTGGCCTTACCCATGTTATTGATGTCAAAATAATGCGCCATTGTTACGATGTAAGAAAACATGGGCCTGATGTCTCCAACTGATGCTGAGCTTTGATCAACAGCATGAACGGGTAATGAAAATACCGACATGATAAGACTGAGGATTAATAAAATTTTAATAACTTTTTTCATACCTATCGCCTCCTTGCTAATAAAACAAACGAGGGCGACAATTTGTTACACTTTTTTTTAAATTTTTTATTTTTTCTCCAAGCTTTCTGCTATAAATATCAATTTTTCTAATTCCAGGTTTGATGTCAAGTAAAAGCTATACTCTTCATTATTCCAGAACAGAATATTCTTTCCTTCTTTAACAGTTAAAACTGCCTTTCTGTTTTCAATCTCAACATCTTTCTTCTCTCCACCTTCGGTATCCAGGCTTACATAAGTTCCATTGGGAATTTGAGTAAAATCAATATACTTACCGCTGCTATTTCTAAATTTAATTTGTCTGACATTTGCTAAATCACTAACACTTTCTATATAAAAACCTTCAGGTATATATGCCGGGTAGTAATAATGATCCCATTCAATAATTGTTTTGTCTTCCGCTGGTTCCCTTTCAATTTTAACATTAGAATATTCATCATGATCCATAAATAATAAATTAAATACCTGTATCCTGAAGGCTTCCACGCTGAAAGTGAGAGTGACAAAAGAAAGGAACAGCACCAGCAGAATAACAGCTGTCTTTGAGGATATACTTCGCATTTTTACATTAATTCTTTTTTGATTGTCCTTCTTCCTGGCATTCTTAACATATCCGTCAAACCAGTCATCCAAAGTTTCGGGGATCTCTATTTTGTCTATTTCCTCTTTCAGGCTGTCGATTTCATCACAGATGTTGTCAACGTGGTGTTCGCCGATATAGCCGTAAAATGCGGACATCAGAATATTCTGTTTTTCCTGTTTTCTATTCTGCATTCTCAAAATACTCACCTTTCATAATTTCGTGCAGCACTTTTCTGGCACGATGAATTTTCACCCTTACATTTCCTTCGGTTGTGTTCAGCAAATAGGCTATTTCTTCAATGGTAAACTGGTAGGTATATCTGAAAACCAAAACATCCGCATATTCAGGGTTTATCGATGCCAATTTCCGGGCAATCCACTCGGCATTTTCAACTTTCAGCATATACTCTTCAGGGTTTATATTCTCATCTTCCAAGTCTGTAAGCCTTTCCATATCTATATCAGTAATTCTCCTTTTCTTATTATATACATTTATGGCAATATTTCTTACTAAAATAACAAGAAAGGCTTTAGTTTTGTTACACTCTATTTCTTCTATTTTATCCAAATGATTACAAATTTTAATTATCGCCATATGTACCACATCTTCAGCCTCATGGTAATCCTTGAGAATGCTGTAGGCAGTATAGAATAAAAGCTTTTTGTACAGATTGTAAATTTGCTCTATTTTTTTACGAACATTATCATCATCAATTACAATATCAAAAAACAGCATAACTATGACTCCTGCTTTTCCGGCTATTACTATTGCATGTATAAAATAACATTAATCAACATATTATGTCAATGAGACTACGCTTGTCACGTTATTGTAATTGACCTTTACGGAGTGATGTACTGGAATGGACAAGGCTTAGTAAGCCCGGTTACACATGAATTGAACGGTATACTCTTATTCCACCCTGTTTCACTACATCTTCCACGTTGCCAAAAGTATCTTCCATTACTTTTTTATAAGTAGACCCGCCTTTGTTGTGGTATGCGACAAGCCATAATGCCCCGTTATGTTCCAAATGATCCTTTGCATCGTTTATAATCCGGGTAACCACCTTTTTCCCTGCTGTAATAGGAGGGTTTGTCACTATATCGTCAAAAAGGCGGCTGCCGATGCTTTCATACAGATCACCCTGGACTATTTGCACCCAGAGATTGTTCCTTTCAGCGTTTTTCCGGGCATATGAAACCGCACGCTCGTTGATATCGGTTAACGTTACTATCAGCTGGGGGTACAGGGCTTTTATGAACAAACCTATAACCCCATAGCCGCAGCCCATGTCAAGCACTTTATGGCCACTTGGCCTGAATGCTTCAATTAAAAGCCGGGATGCTTTATCAATATGACTGTCAAACGCGAAAACACCACTTACCGAAACAAATTCCAGGGTTTTATTTTTATATGTCTCACTAAAAACCTTCTCCTTAATTTCCGAAGTGGGTTTTTCACTGTAATAGTGCTCATTCATCTCTGTTCTCCCTATCCTGCAAGTATTTTTTCAGTGCCTGGTATCCAGGGTGTTTCCTTACTTTTTCAAGCTCTTCATCGTTATCGGCATAGTTAAGAAACTCGGGATTCAATTTGGCGGCCCGGACCACATCAAGAAATGCCTCGTCTATATTTCCCACCAATGCCAAAAAGCATGCCCGGTTGTAATACAAAAACGGTACGCCGGGATTGCACCTGATACCTTCACTGATGACTACAATGGCCCTGTCCAGCTTTTTTTCCTCTTTATATAATAGAGAAAGGTTCAGGAAACTATAAGGATACCTGTTATATCCCCGTATCGATTCCCAGTAGCACTCCTGCGCCTTATGCTCGTATCCCATTTTGGCATATACCACTCCCATGTTGAATAAAACCTTGTGGTGCCCGGGAATGATTTCGAGGGCTTTTCTGAAATAGTTCAGCGCTTCGGTATTCATGCCCAGCTCTTCGCATATTGAACCCGCATTATTATTCGCCCAGAAGTTTGTTGGCTCAAGGGAAATGGCCTTCTTATAGCCATCAAGCGCAGCTTCTTTCTCGCCCAGTTCATAAAGGGAGTTTGCCATAAAAAACCATGCCGGTACAAAATCAGGATTAACGTTTAAAGCTTTTTTAAACCATTCAATTGCATCCCGGTACCTCTTTTTGTTATCGTACAGTATGGCTATGCCGTAATATGCCCTGGGGTCGTCCGGGTATGTTTTTATGGTCCAGTAATAAATCCTGGCTGCACGGAAAACAGCACCCATTTGATCATATGCCAGTGCCAGGTTTAATGAATGCTCCAGGGATTTACCGCCCGTTATAAAATTAACCGTCCATAAAAAGAAAAACTTGATATATAGCTTAACCTTTTTCATATACACTATTCGCCTTCAGAGTTTTTTATACGTCAGTGACTTATGCCACCGATTAAAAGTATTGATATAAATAATACCAAAAAATTCAACTGATTTACATCAAATTATTCCATAATTTCTATCCTTTTTCTATATATTATATCAAAGCATAAAATGTCCTCAAACCGGTTACTGATATATATTTCCCAAAACCAGCTGTCAAACCCCTGTTCCCGCAAAGCATTGATTAGCAAGTACTCTAACATATTTTTAAGGTTGTGTTTACATGTACTTTAAATAATGTTAAATAATCGTCGGTCTGAGCCTTTTTCTCCGCCAAGCCGTTGCCGCTACGGTCGGATGTATGATAAATACCCTGTCCTGCTAAATGATGAATGTCGATATGATGAAAACAATAAAAAACATTACCAGGAACAGATTTATGTTCCTGTCATCCTTCGTATACGCCAGTTCTTTCATCCGGGTACGTCCGATATCACCCCGGTAGCATCTTGATTCCATTGCGGTTGCAAGCTCCTCGGCTCTTTTGAAGGCGCTTACGAAAAGCGGTATCAGAACGGGTATAAAGCTTTTTGCCTTCTCAATAAAATTGCCTGTGTCAAAATCAGCGCCCCGTGATGATTGGGCTTTAATTATCCTGTCGGTCTCTTCCAATAATGTCGGAATAAAACGCAGGGCAATTGACATCATCATTGCCATTTCATGAACAGGTATCTTCAACTTTTTTAACGGCCTCATAAGCTTTTCCAGGCCGTCAGTCAGGGCAATCGGCGTTGTCGTCAGAGTCAGAACCGAACCTATGATGACCATTAATGAAAGCCTCAATGCAATTATAATTGCCTGAAAGATACCTTCAAGGGTAATTCTGAATGAACCTGCCGAAACCAGCACGGTATTTCCCGGGTATGTAAAAATATTAATCAATGACGTTATTATCAGTATTATCAAAAGAGGTTTTATACCTCTCAATGTATAGCTTGCCTTAATCTCACTGATGATAAGGATGATACCCACCAATGCAATCATCATTACAAAGCCGTATATATTATTTGCGGTAAAAAGTGCAATCAGCAGCAATACGGTCCAGATTATTTTGGTTCTCGGATCAGCCCGGTGCAGCAGCGAATTCCCCGGGATATACTGACCCATGGTTATGTTTTTAATCATAATTACCCCTCTGATACTTTCGATATACTGTATATTAACACAAAAAACTTTAATCAATAAATTATTTCAGCAATGTCAGCTTAAGTTTTTTCATTAAGTAGTTTTCATGCAATACATATATTCTCTGCTTTCTCAATCAATCATCCGAAGCAGCTTCACACTGCCTTATTTTTCAATACTCTTTTCAGCTCTGCAATTCCTTCTTCTACTGTCAGAATATCCTTCCTGATACATGGATTTTTCCTGTTCAGCCTGTAGAAAAGTTCTGTTATCTGCGGCACGTCAAGCCCTACACCCGCAAGGAAATCCCTGTTGGAAAATACCTCCCTTGCAGTACCTGTTAAAACCAGCCTGCCATGATCCATAACCGCCACCCTGTCGCAGTAATTCGCAATATCCTCCATTATATGTGAAACGATAATGATTGTGGTATTTTTCTCCTCGCGCAGCTTCAAAAGGAACTTATATATTTCCCTGCTGCCGGCCGGGTCCAGACCGGCCGTAGGCTCATCAAGCACAAGGATATCGGGATTCATTGCTATAACACCGGCAATGGCAACCCTTCTTTTCTGTCCTCCTGATAATTCAAAAGGCGATCTGCCGAGAACATCTGCCGGTAATCCTGTTATTTCAGCCGCTTCCAGTACACGTTTTTCTATTTCGTCATCGGGCAGGCCCATTTTTTTAAGGCCGAAGGCTATATCCTTGCTTACGGTTTCTTCAAACAACTGATCCTCGGGGTTTTGGAAAATCAAGCCCACTTTTCTTCTTAATTCCTTAAGCGCTTTTCCCTTCGGAACAATCCCCGAAACATTTATACTTCCGCCGGTAGGCGTCAGTAAGCCGTTCAAATGCTGGATTAGTGTTGATTTTCCCGATCCGGTATGTCCTATAATCCCCAGTATCTCACCCTTGTATACATCGAGATTAACATTCATCAATGCGTGTTTTTCATACGGGGTATTTGGCATATATGTAAATGACAGGTCTTTTATCTCAATAATTTTTTCATTTCCCGCAAATCCGGCGGTGTCATTTATAGCTGAAGGCCGGTACTCTTTACATACAAAACCGTATGTTGAAAGTATTTCTTCCACTTCATCAATGTGAACGGGGATTTTACCACCGTCTATAATCCCTTCGTTAACGGCTTTAATATAGAAAGATGAAACCTGGGGTATATCCATTCCGGCCTTTCTTAAAATTTCGGTATTCGCAAAAACATTTCGAGGTGTGCCTTCCAGCACAAGTTGGCCGTTGTTTATCACCAGGACCCTGTCTGCATGTGCTGCTTCGTCCATATGGTGGGTTATCAGAATTACAGTGATTCCGTCTTCCTTGTTCAGCTTCCGGAGTATACCCATAACATCCCTGCGTCCTATAGGGTCAAGCATTGAAGTTGCTTCATCAAGCACAAGGCATTTCGGGTGCATTGCAAGAACACCCGCTATCGCAACCCTTTGCTTCTGCCCTCCCGAAAGCATGTGAGGAGAGTGGTGCATATATTTTATCATGTTCACCTTATCCAGCGATTCCTCAATGCGTTTACGTATCTCTTCGGGGGACACCCCCAGATTTTCAGGTCCGAAAGCCACGTCCTCCTCTACGGTAGTGGCAACAATCTGATTATCAGGGTTCTGAAAAACCATTCCAACCTGGCTTCGAATTTCCCAAATCAAACCTTCCTCATGGGTATATTTATCGAAAACACAGACAGTACCATTCGTCGGAAGCAGCAGGCCGTTAAAATGTTTCGCAAGAGTTGACTTGCCCGATCCGTTTCTTCCGACAACAGCAACAAATTCCCCTTTATCAATTGAAAAAGAAATATTGTTAAGCGCCCGGGCTGGTCCATTGTCGCCGCGGGCTGCATATTCATATTCCAGGTCTTTTACGACAACTGCTTTCATTTTCTTTTACTCCATTACATGTATTTCGTAAAACGGCAGATGAAATTCCCTTGCAATCTCATCATATGTTGAAAAAGACTTCTTGCCAGGGGGATGCTTCGGCTCCACAAAGCTCTCCTAAAACAAAGGAGAACGAATTCCTCGCTCTCCCCTCAAATTTTATTATTTAACAAGTTCCAGTATTACCATTTCTGCCCCGTCCCCTCTACGAGGTCCTATCTTGTACATTCTTGTAAATCCGCTTGTTCTGTTCTGCTCTTTGTAACGAGGGGCAATCTCGTCCATCAGCTTGTTTACGAGATTAACATTCTTGCCGTTCTCATCCTTCACCCTGTAAAGCCATGAAATCATTAATCTTCTCGCATGAAGCCTTGACGGGCTGTCCACCGGTTTCATTTCTGTCTTTACTTCTCTTTCAACAACTTCATAACTTCTGTCATTTTTGGATTTCTTTGATTTTGTCATTTTATTACCCTTGCTGTCAAGCACCGGTGTACTTATCTTTACCTGCTTTGTTGTAAAATTATCGCATTCCTTCACAGCCAGCGAAATCAACTTGTCTGCAATAGGCGCAACTTCTTTGGCCCTTGCTTCGGTTGTTTCAATTTTGCCATATTGAATCAGTGAAGTTACCAGACTTCTCAGCATAGCTTTTCTCTGATCGGTCGGCCTTCCCAGTTTTCTTTGCCAAGCCATTTTGGTTTCCCTCCTTATGGATTATTGTTAAGTCTCTTCAGACGGGGCCAAAGACAATCCAAGGGCTTCCAGTTTCTGTGTAACCTCTTCAAGGGATTTTCGCCCAAGGTTCCTTACCTTCATCATGTCTTCCGCCGTCTTGCTTATCAGTTCTTCAACAGTATTAATTCCCGCTCTTTTCAGACAATTGTATGAACGTACAGAGAGATCCAGTTCTTCTATGGTCATCTCCAATACTTTCTCTTTCTTTGTCTCTTCTTTTTCAACCATTATTTCAGCGTCTTTAGCATGATCTGTCAGATTAATGAACAGGTTCAAGTGCTCGCTTAATATTTTAGCACCCAGACTGATAGCTTCATCTGGCTGGACACTTCCATTTGTCCACACTTCTATGGTTAATTTGTCATAGTCGGTTACCTGTCCTACACGGGTATCCTCCACCGTATAGTTCACCTTCTTAACCGGCGTATAAATGGAATCAATAGGAATTATGCCAATAGGTTGATTAGGTTTCTTGTTTTTTTCGGCAGGTACATATCCTCGGCCTGTGTCCACCATCAGTTCCATGTATAAGCGGTTGTTTCCGCTGATTGTTGCTATATGAAGGTCGGGATTCAGGATTTCAACATCTGCGTCAGTCTTGATATCGCCTGCTTTTATTTCTCCGTCTCCTTCATAGTCAATATAAATTACCTTTGGACCCTCTGAATGGACTTTTAATGAAAGTTCCTTAATATTCAGAATAATCTCGGTCACATCTTCAACTACACCGGGGATGGTTGAAAATTCATGCAGCACACCGTCTATCTTGATGGAAGTGACTGCAGCACCCGGAAGCGAAGAAAGCAAAACACGCCTCAGAGAATTTCCCAAAGTAATCCCGTATCCTCTTTCGAGAGGCTCAACAACAAACTTCCCATAGGTGAAGTCTTCGGCCATTTCAACACATTCAATTTTCGGCTTTTCAATTTCTATCATCCAATGACCCTCCCTGTTACTCTTAATTACCAGGCGGTTTGCATTGTAAATGCATATCCGCGATACGAGGGCAACCGCAAATTCAGTTGCTTATTGTAGAGGCTATATCGGTTACTTCGAGTACAATTCAACAATAAGATGTTCTTGAATCGGCAGATCAATGTCTTCTCTTTCGGGTAAGGAAACAACCCTGCCTTTCATATTCTCCTGATCAACCTCAAGCCATTTCGGTACTACCTTGCCTCCGGTTACATCCAGAATTTCCTTGAAGCGATCCAGTTTCCTGCTATTTTCAGCCACTTCTATTACATCACCTTCTCTTACAAGGTAGGAAGGTATATTCACTCTTCTGCCGTTAACCAGGAAATGTCCGTGGGTAACCAGTTGGCGGGATTCATCCCTCGATGTTCCAAATCCCATTCTATATACTACATTATCCAAACGGCTTTCAAGAATCTGGAGCAAAATTTCACCGGTGATTCCCTTCCTGCGGATAGCCATTTCATAATACTTTCTGAACTGGCTTTCCAATACCCCGTAAAAACGTTTCGCTTTCTGTTTTTCACGAAGCTGAACACCATATTCGGATAATTTCTTTCTTTGCTGGCCGTGCATACCTGGGGCATAAGGCCTTCTATCTACAGAGCATTTATTGGTATAGCATCTTTCTCCCTTGAGGAAAAGCTTTTGGCCTTCCCTGCGGCACAACTTACAAGATGCACCCGTATATCTTGCCATTTGTATTTACACCTCCGACTAAATTCACAATTTGTTCAGGCCCGCATTTCAATTTCAACCGTAATCTGACTTGAAAATAATATAAAAGGGCCCCTATACTTATAAAATTATCGACAATATTTGTTATTTCCAATCCAATATATTAAACTCTTCTTCTCTTGGGAGGTCTGCAACCATTATGAGGAATAGGCGTAACATCCTTAATCATGCTAACCTCGAGGCCTGCAGCCTGTAATGCACGTATTGCGGCTTCACGACCCGCTCCGGGGCCCTTTACATAAACCGAAACTGTTTTCATTCCATGTTCCATAGCAGCTTTTGCAGCTGTTTCTGCTGCCTGCTGCGCCGCAAACGGAGTGCTTTTCTTTGAACCTCTGAACCCTAATCCACCTGCACTTGCCCATGAAACTGCGTTTCCCTGAACATCAGTAATCGTTACAATCGTATTATTAAAAGAGGAATGAATATGTGCGCATCCACGCTCAATATTCTTTTTCTCTCTCTTTTTTCTTGTTCTACGAACAACCTTAGCTGCTGCCATTTAATTACCAACCTCCTGTTATTTCTTCTTGTTGGCCACTGTCTTCTTCGGGCCCTTTCTTGTTCTTGCGTTGGTTTTTGTTCTTTGACCACGCACAGGCAATCCCATTCTGTGTCTTCTTCCCCGGTAACATCCAATCTCAATCAGACGCTTAATGTTCAGTGCTATGTCTCTCCTGAGATCTCCTTCAACAACATATTCCTTTTCGATTGTCTCCCTCAGTTTGCTGATTTCATCATCAGTCAAATCTCTTACCCGGGTATCAGGATTAATACCTGTCTTTTCCAATATCTGTTTTGAACGGGTTCTGCCTATGCCAAATATATAGGTCAACCCTATCTCAACTCTTTTTTCTCTGGGCAGATCAACACCTGCAATACGAGCCAATGTCTTACACCTCCGAAAGTAATCACTTTTTATATATGACCTTTGTCATTACCTTTTAAAATTTCTTGTGCCTTGCATATTTGTCAGTATTTTTATTCAAAAATATTTTTCAAATTATATAATCTATATTAAAGGTTCAAAAGCAACAAATATAAATTTGCTTCAGCCGCACTTTTGAAACCTTTGTTTTCATTTGGTCCCGGTATTCCCGGAACCTTATATTGTTTTATTACACTTGCCTCGACAAAACAACACTTATTAACCCTGGCGCTGTTTGTGCTTGGGGTTATCACAGATTACCATTATTCTGCCTTTTCTGCGTATAATTTTGCATTTTTCGCATATTTTCTTTACTGAAGGTTTAACTTTCATTTCCGACCCTCCCGTCATAGCTGTGCTATTAATTGATTATTCTTATTTCCCTCTCCAGGTTATACGTCCTCGGGTAAGGTCGTATGGCGACATCTCCACTGTGACCTTATCTCCGGGTAAAATCCTGATGTAATGCATCCTTAGTTTCCCTGAAATATGAGCAAGGATTTTATGGCCATTTTCAAGTTCAACCCTAAACATTGCATTAGGCATTGCTTCAATAACTTTACCTTCAACCTCGATTACATCTTCTTTTGACAAACCGACACCCTCCTTAAATTAACCCTGCAATAAATTTTGCATCTCACTTATTGTTTTTTGAATGTCAGCGTTTAAAAGCTTTCTGCCATTCTTTAAAATTTCTACAATGTTCTCAGCCACCAAATCCGTATATTTTAAATGTTTTATTCTTTTCTTTTTCGGCCTTTCAACGGGGCGTAAATCCCCATCGGAAATCAGTACAAAATCTTCGTCAATCACACCTATAACAATGAACAGTCTTCCTTTATCCCTGCCTGCTTTTGAGTATGCAACCCTGCCAATAACAGGATTCGACCATTCCATCAAAATCATCCTTTTTTAGGCTTAACTACTATATTTTAAAGTAAGTTAAGCTCTTTTTCAAGCTCTTGGCATAAATTTTTCTATTTAGTATTTAGTAAGTATTTCAGGTTCGTTTTCGGTAATAGCAATGGTATTTTCGTAATGGGCGGACAATTTCCGGTCCCTGGTAACTACCGTCCAATTATTCTTTAATAAGTCAACTGCCCAATGACCTTCATTTACCATTGGCTCGATTGCCAAAGTCATTCCCTTTTGAAGCCTCGGCCCTCTTTCCCGTGTAACGTAATTCGGTATTTGAGGTTCTTCATGCATCTCTTTGCCAATTCCATGCCCTACAAATTCACGGACTACTGAATATCCGTTTTCTTCAACATACTGCTGAATTGCCAGTGATATATCACGTATTCTCATGCCCTCTCTTGCCATCTCAATACCTTTATAAAAACTTTCCCTGGTCACTGCAATGAGCCTGCGGGCTTCAGGCGACACGGCGCCCACTTCGTAGGTTCTTGCCGCATCTCCATGGAATCCGTCATATATCGCACCTATATCAATACTGACAATATCCCCTTCTTTCAAGGGTATATCATTAGGTATGCCATGAATCACTTCATGATTAACCGATGCACAGATACTGGCAGGGAAATCAATTCCCCCGTATGGATTCGGTACACCTTTAAAAGAAGGAATTCCGCCCAGTTTCACAATAACTTCCTCTGCAGCCCTGTCAAGATCTTTTGTTGTTATTCCGGGCGCTATAAGCTCCTCTATTCTCCGGTGAGCCATCGCCACTATATATCCAGCCTTACGCATCAGGTCAAGTTCCCGCTGCGATTTTATTGTTATCATCAAAACCGCCTACTTTTTAATTAACCTGTCCAATATTTCATTGGTGGTTTCCATAATACCCCTGGTACCATCAAACCTGAGAAGCAAACCTTTCTGCAGGTAATAATCTATCAGGGGAGCCGTTTTCTCATGGTATGTTTTGAGTCTTTCCAATACCGTCTCTTCTTTATCGTCATCGCGGATATAAAGTTCTTCTCCGCAATTGTCACATATTCCCTCGGATTTAGGTGGGTTTGAAGAAATATGGTAGGCCATTCCGCACCCTTTGCACACCCTTCTTCCTGCCATTCTTTTTACAATTACGTCATCGGGTACTTCAAGGTTTATTACCGCGTCCAGCCTTACACCCATATCATTCAGAACATTATCCAGCTGCTCGGCCTGCGGTATTGTGCGTGGAAAACCGTCAAGCAAAAAACCGTTTTCACAATCAGCTTTCTGCAATCTGTCCTTTACTATGCTTATCGTTAAATCATCAGGTACCAATAAACCCTGGTCAATGAACTCTTTTGCTTTTTTCCCGAGTTCAGTTCCTTCTTTTATATTGGCCCTGAAAATATCTCCGGTTGAAATATGAGGTACATTAAGCTTTTGCGATAAATTTACTGCCTGCGTACCTTTTCCGGCACCAGGAGCGCCTAACAGTATAAGTCTCATTTCCTGTTACACCTTCTATATACCAAGCCCATCGGGAGGGGAGAAATATCCCTTCCCGCCTGAGCCCTTAAACTTAATCCAAAAATCCTTTATAATGCCTCATCGTAAGTTGAGATTCAATCTGTCTTACAGTTTCAATTGCCACACTGACCATAATCAGCAGTGAAGTTCCTCCAAACCATACGTTGGAAATCTTGGTGAATGTCTGAAGCAGGCTTGGCAAAACAGTTACCAGTGCAAGGAAGAATGCACCGAACCATGTTACACGGTTAAGAACCTTGGTGATATAATCAGCAGTGGGTTTTCCAGGTCTTATACCGGGTACGAATCCGCCGTTCTTCTTGATGTTGTTCGCAAGTTCCACCGGATTGAAAGCAATCATTGTGTAGAAGAATGTGAAGAACATAACAAGAAGAGCATATACAACAGTAAACCACGGTTTATCATTGATATTTTTCAGGTAAGTCAGGAACGGTCCTGTCTCCTTTGAACCCCATATCAGGTTAATGATTGTAGGCGGGAATGTCATTATTGACATTGCAAAGATGATTGGCATAACACCTGCAACGTTGACCTTAATCGGAATATGAGTGCTTTGCCCGCCATACATTTTCCGTCCTACAACTCTCTTTGCGTACTGTACAGGAATCCTTCTTTCGGCTTCCTGTACATATACAACCAAAGCGATCATTGCCACCATAACCAGTACTATAATCAGCAGTACAATATATCCGACTGCTCCCTCACCAAGAACACCTGCTTTAAGGTACTGGTATAATATAACAACGAGGGAAGGTCCCCTGCTGATAATTCCTGTAAATATCAACAGCGAAATACCGTTTCCAATACCATATTCGGTAATCTGTTCACCCAGCCACATCAGAAAAGCCGTACCTGCGGTGAATGACAATGTGATTGTTAAATATGACCAGAAATTTCTTCTGATGACTGCGTCCCTGATACCTACATACATGGCTGAAGCCTGTATAAATCCTAAGATTACGGTACTGTAACGCGTCCACTCTGCCATAATCTTTCTTCCATGCTCACCTTCCTTGGAGAGCTGCTCCAGCTTCGGTATAGCAATGGTTAATAACTGAATTATAATAGAGGCTGTAATATATGGTTGAATAGACATGGAAAAAATACTAGCATTATTGAAAGCTCCTCCTGAAATAATATTTATAAAACCAAACAGTGAACTTCCAGACTGAGCCAATTCCGATAATGCCGCTGCACTTAACCCTGGTACAGGTATATGTGTACCAAAGCGGAAAACCAACAGCATTAATAATGTCATTAGCATCTTTTTACGAAGATCAGGAATTTTCCATGCATTCCTGATGGATGCCGCCATGTTATTCGCCATATTATACCACCTCTACCTTTCCTCCCGCAGCTTCAATTTTCTGCTGAGCTGACTTTGTAAATCTGGCGGCTTGTACTGTCAGTTTCTTGCTGATATCGCCCGATCCCAACACTACAATACCGTCATTTAACTTCTTTATTATTCCTTCATTTAATAAAAGTTCAGCATTTACTACCGTACCGTCTTCAAATCTTTCCAAATCAGACAGCTTGACTTCGGTGTATGTTTTTCCAAATATATTATTGAAGCCCCTTTTCGGAACCCTTCTATAAAGAGGCATCTGGCCGCCCTCGAATCCGGGTCTTACACCACCGCCCGAACGTGCATTTTGTCCTTTATGGCCTTTTCCGGCAGTTTTGCCGTTACCTGAACCTGGTCCTCTTCCCTTCCTTTTCGGAAGTTTTTTAGGTACACCGGGTTTTAATTCTGACAAAGTCATAGGTCTTCACCTCCCTATATTTCTTCCACTTCAACCAGGTGTTCAACTTTTTTGATCATTCCGCGTATCGGTGGATTATCTTTTTGTATAACAGAGCTTCCAACTTTATGAAGGCCAAGAGCTTTAACAGTAGCCTTCTGGTCTTCTTTTGATTTTAAAGTGCTCTTAACAAGTGTTATTTTTAACTCACCCATGGATAAGCCTCCTATCACAAGATTTCCTCTACTGTTTTTCCTCTCAACCTGGCGTATTCCTCTGCAGTATGCAATTGGGAAAGCGCATCCATTGTGGCACGTACCATATTTGTAGGATTGTTTGAACCAAGAGATTTCGTACGGATATCACGTATACCTGCAAGTTCAAGAACAGCACGTACAGGACCTCCGGCGATAACACCGGTTCCTTCTTCGGCAGGCTTGAGCAATACCTTGCCTGCTCCATATACGCCCAGGGCTTCATGAGGAATTGTCTTTCCTACCAATGGGACTCTCATAAGGTTCTTTTTGGCATCTTCTATTCCTTTACGGATTGCATCGGGTATTTCAGCAGCCTTTCCAGTCCCTACGCCTACATGTCCGTTTTCATCCCCGATAACAACCAGAGCGCTGAAACGGAAATTACGGCCACCCTTAACAACCTTTGTTACACGTCCTATATTTACAACTTTTTCTTTCAGGTCTAATGTGCTGGCATCAATTCTCAGCAAGTGACTTCCCTCCTTTGATCCTAGCGTTAGAATTCCAGACCGGCTTCTCTTGCACCGTCGGCCAGTTCCTGTACTCGTCCGTGATAGAGGTATCCGCCTCTGTCAAACACTACATTTTTTATTCCCTCTTCAATGGCTTTTTCGCCGATTAATTTTCCAACTTCACGAGCCGCACTCTTGTTTCCTGTGTATCCTACCCTGCCCTTCAGAGCTTCGTCCAAAGTGGATGCGGCAACAAGCGTCCGTCCGGATTCATCGTCAATTATCTGGGCATAGATATGTTTCAAGCTCCTGTAGACACAAAGTCTGGGTCTTTCAGCAGTACCGCTGATCTTCTTGCGCACTCTTTCATGTTTCCTTTTCCGGACTTCGTTTTTATCCTGAAATTTAAGCATATGCCACTCACTCCCTTCTACTATTTCTTAGCTCCTGTTTTACCTTCTTTTCTGATAATTACTTCATCGGCGTACTTGATACCTTTGCCCTTGTATGGCTCAGGCGGTCTCTTGCTGCGGATTATCGCTGCTATTTCTCCGACCAGCTGTTTATCGATTCCCTTGACAATAATCTGGTTCGGAGCCGGTACATCGATGGTAATTCCAGCAGGCTCCTCGATTTCAACAGGATGTGACAAGCCTAAAGTAAGATTAAGTTTTTTACCCTGTTTCTGTGCCCTGTAGCCCACACCGTTAATTTCAAGCTTCTTTTCGAAGCCTTGGGTCACACCGATTATCATATTGTTTATAAGAGAACGGGTCAGGCCGTGTAAAGCTTTATGTTTCTTCAATTCCGAAGGCCTTTTAATAATAATCTGATTATCTTCCTTTTCAATAATCATATCAGGGTGAAAAACCTGAGTGAGTGTTCCTTTCGGACCTTTAACAGTAACTTCCTGTCCATTCAATTTTACTTCCACACCGGCAGGTACAACCACCGGCAGTCTTCCTATACGGGACATTAAATTCACACCTCCGTCCTTACATTGAAGATGGAATTTTCATTCCATCCTTTTCAGAACCTTCCTTTAGATTTATTAGTATATTTTCCCAGGTGCTGCTTACCATACAAAGGCAAGTACTTCTCCGCCCACACCTGCTTTTCTTGCTTCCTTGTCGGTCATTACACCTTTTGATGTTGAAATAATGGCAATACCTAAACCTCCAAGCACTTTTGGAAGTTCATCCTTCCCGGCATAAACCCTGAGACCGGGCTTTGAAATTCTCTTTATTCCCGAAATAACATTTCTCTTGTTTTCGGTGTATTTCAACGTAATGCGAATTATACCCTGCTTCTTGTCGTCTATTTCGGTGAAACCTTTAATGTATCCTTCTTCAGCAAGAATTTCGGCTATCCTCTTTTTCAGATTTGATGCCGGAATATCAACTGTTTCATGCTTCGCACTCGCTGCGTTCCTTATTCTTGTCAGCATATCAGCGATTACATCGGTTGCATTCATGGTTACGACCTCCTTTCGGTACTGTTACCAACTGGCTTTTCTCACTCCGGGTATCTGACCTTTATAAGCCAGTTCCCTGAAACATAAACGGCATATACCGAATTTCCTCATATATGCATGAGGTCTTCCGCAAATTTTACACCTGTTGTAATAACGGGTTGAAAATTTTGGTTTTAATTTTTGCTTGTGAATCAATGATTTCTTTGCCAAACTCAATACCTCCCTTAGCGGCTGAACGGCATTCCTAAGAGTGCCAGCAATTCTTTCGCCTCTTCGTCAGTTTTGGCTGTAGTGACAAAAGTAATGTCCATTCCGCGTACTTTTTCCACTTTGTCAATATCAATTTCAGGGAAAATAAGCTGTTCCTTTACACCCATTGAGAAATTACCACGTCCGTCAAATGAATTCGGGTTGATTCCACGGAAGTCACGAACTCTTGGAAGAGCTATATTAAACAGTTTATCCGCGAATTCATACATCCTGTTTCCCCTCAGGGTAACCTTGCATCCTATGCTCATACCCTGGCGGACTTTAAAATTCGCAACTGACTTCCTGGCCTTGGTTACCACAGGCTTTTGGCCTGCTATTAATGTAAGCTCGTTAACTGCCGCTTCCAAAGCCTTAGGATTATCCTTTACATCACCTACACCCATGTTGATTACTATTTTTTCAAGCCTTGGTATCTGCATCGGACTTTTATAATTAAATTTATCCTTAAGTGCCTGAGCAACGTCTTCCTTATACTTGTCTAACAATCTTGGCATTGTCGGTTAACCTCCCTTCAAATTAATCCCCGGAATCTTTCAGGATATCGACAACCTCTCCGCATTTCTTGCAAACGCGGACTTTCGATCCGTTTTCCAGGAACTTCTTTCCTACTTTGGTAGGTGCACCGCATTTATTGCAAACCAGCATTACTTTATCAGCATAAATTGGTGCTTCCCTGTGCACAATACCACCCTGTTGGTATTGATTTCGGGGTTTAACATGCTTTGTTACCATGTTTATTCCTTCAACTATTACCATGCGTTTGGATGGCAGCACTTTAATAACCTTGCCTTTTTTACCTCTGTCCTTACCGTTAAGGACATAAACATTATCGCCTTTTTTAACATGAACCTTATTATTCATTCAAGTGCCTCCCCTCTAACTGGTTTTCGCACAATAAGCAATACAAAAACCGGGCATTACTCTTTCGCTGACCTTAAATTACCTCGGGTGCGAGAGATATAATCTTCATATAATCCTTTTCTCTCAGTTCCCTTGCAACAGGCCCGAAAATACGGGTTCCTCTCGGGCTTCCATCATCCCTCAGAATAACTGCAGCGTTTTCATCGAACCTGATATATGAACCGTCACTGCGTCTTAATCCTTTTACAGAACGGACCACAACAGCTTTAACAACTTCACCCTTCTTAACAACTCCTCCGGGTGTTGCATTTTTAACAGAACAAACAATTACATCTCCTATATTGGCATATTTCCTTTTAGAGCCGCCAAGCACTTTAATACACATAAGTTCCTTTGCTCCTGTATTATCGGCTGCCCTAAGTATTGTCTGCATTTGAATCAATTCAGGCACCTCCCTAAAACCATTTCTAAGTTCCTACCTGCGCTTTTCTGAACCAGAATTTGCAGTCTGACTTTTTTACAATATATTTGTGCCATAAACAATTTTAATCATTTTGCTTTTTCTATTATCTCAACCAGTCGCCATCTCTTTTCTTTTGACAACGGCCTGGTTTCCATAACTTTCACGATATCTCCAACCTTGCAGATGTTTTCTTCATCATGGGCTTTAAGTTTGAAGGTACGCTTTACAGTCTTTTTATAAAGAGGATGTCTAATATTATCCACTACAGCAACAACTATGGTTTTATCCATTTTATCGCTGACTACTTTTCCAACCCTGGTTTTTCTTAAATTTCTTTCAGCCACGTGGAACAAACCTCCTTCCGGTCATTAACGCTTTATACCAAGTTCCAGCTCCCGTATAACTGTTTTCACACGGGCGATATCTTTTTTAACGCTTTTCAGTCTCATCGGATTGTCCAGCTGATTTGTCGCATGCTGAAAGCGCAGCTTAAACAATTCATTCTTTAATTCCTGCAATTCCTGAGTCAATTCCGCAATAGTTTTATCTCTCAATTCACTCGTTTTCATTTGCTCCACCTACCTCTTCCCGTGCTACTATTTTGCACTTGATTGGCAATTTGTGAGCGGCCAAACGCATTGCTTCCCTGGCCAGATCTTCCGGAATTCCTGCTATCTCGAACATAATACGGCCGGGTTTTACTACTGCAACCCAGTATTCAGGAGATCCTTTACCGCTACCCATACGGGTTTCAGCCGGCTTCTTTGTTATCGGCTTATCAGGAAAAATCTTTATCCAAACTTTTCCGCCTCTCCTTACATAACGTGTTATTGCTACACGTGCTGCTTCGATCTGGTTACTGGTAATCCATCCCGGCTCCAGGGCCTGAAGGCCATATTCACCGTATGCTACCACGTTGCCTCGCGTTGCCTTACCCTTCATTCTGCCTCTTTGAACACGTCTATATTTAACTCTTTTGGGCATTAACATTATTTGTCTCCCCCTTCCTTCTTGTCTTTCTTAACGGGAAGTACTTCACCCTTATATATCCAAACCTTGACACCAAGTTTTCCATATGTTGTATCTGCTTCCGCAAATCCATAATCTATGTCGGCTCTCAGCGTCTGAAGAGGTATAGTTCCCTCATGATAATGCTCTGTTCTTGCTATTTCCGCACCACCAATACGACCGGATACAGATGTTTTGATTCCTTTTGCCCCTGCTTTCATTGCCCTGGACATTGCCTGCTTCATTGCCCTGCGGAATGAAATTCTTCTTTCAAGCTGGCCGGCAATATTTTCTGCAACCAACTGTGCAACGATTTCAGGGTTCTTTATTTCTGTAATGTTTATTAATACGCTTTTACCTGTTAATTTTTCAACTTCCTTGCGAAGCTGTTCAATACCTGCTCCACCTTTTCCAATAACAAGGCCCGGTTTTGCGGTATGAATATTCAATTTAATCTTATTGGCGGCACGCTCGATTTCAATCCTGGCTACTCCTGCAATAAACAGCTTTTCCTTAACATATTGCCTGATTTTGTAGTCTTCAACCAAAAGATCTGCAAAGTCCTTTTTACCAGCGTACCACTTTGTGTCCCAGTCCTTAATGATTCCGATTCTAAGTCCGTGCGGATTCACTTTCTGGCCCATTAGAAAACCTCCTTATTTACGCCTTCTCCCTTAACACCAAAGTCAAATGGCTTGTTTGCTTGTTAATCCTGTAAGCACGCCCATGCGCTCTTGGTCGAATCCTTTTCATAGTCGGTCCCTGTGTTGCATAAGCTTCGGCCACATACAGATTATCCCTGTTCAATCCGTTATTGTTAACAGCATTGGCTTCTGCAGATTTTAACAATTTTTCCAAAATTTCAGCTGCCTTCCTTGGTGTATATCTTAAAATAGCATAAGCCTCATCAAGTTCCTTGTTACGTATCAAATCTATAACCAACTTGGCTTTTCTGGATGATACTCTGACGTTTCTTAATACTGCTCTACCCTCGTCTTTCCCAATCCCCAAAGCTTTCCTTTCCTTTTTGGTCAGTATGGGAAGCTTTGCAGACTTTCTGCGTATTTGCTGGTATTGAGCCTTTATCTCATCTTTTCTCTCCAGAATCTCGTCCCTAGACATAACCTTTCTACCCACGCCGATTCCTCCTTTTGGCTTTATACCCGATATTTTACGTGGTTTCAAACACCAACCCGAAATCCGGGTTCCTGCTTTATCATCAATCAAATTACTGAGCTATTATTTCAGCTTGCTGCTTCTTTCATCCTTGCCGTGACCTCTATAGGTACGGGTGGGTGCAAACTCACCCAGTTTATGACCAACCATATCTTCAGATATATAAATCGGAACATGCTTTCTTCCATCATGAACCGCAATGGTGTGCCCAACCATCTGAGGGAATATGGTAGATGCTCTCGACCAGGTCTTCAGGACTTTTTTCTCGCCCTTTTCATTCATTTCCTCAATCTTTTTCAATAGCCTCTCATTAACATAAGGTCCCTTTTTTAATGATCTACCCACAGAACAAACCTCCTCCCGATACCTTAAATGGCATTACGTCTTTTAACAATAAACTTATCGCTCTGTTTTCTCTTCTTCCTTGTCTTATAGCCCAATGTCGGCTTACCCCAAGGAGTAACAGGGCTTGGCATACCTATAGGAGATTTTCCTTCTCCACCACCATGAGGATGGTCATTCGGGTTCATAACAACACCACGAACATGCGGTCTTCTGCCCAACCAGCGGCTTCTTCCCGCTTTTCCGATTCTGATGTTTTCATAATCCAGGTTTCCAACTTGTCCAATAGTAGCCTTGCAATTCAGGCTGATCATACGGACTTCACCCGATGGAAGCCTTACCTGGGCATAGTTCCCTTCCCTGGCCATCAGCTGGGCCATGTTTCCTGCCGAGCGTACAAGCTGTCCGCCTTTTCCGGGCTTCAGTTCTATGTTGTGAATAACAGAACCCAACGGAATATTAGCCAGCGGAAGTGCATTGCCTACACGGATGTCGGCATTTTCTCCCGACATAACGGTATCCCCCACCTTAAGGCCATATGGAGCAAGAATGTATCTCTTTTCACCGTCTGCATAATGAAGCAGGGCAATATGTGCGGAACGGTTGGGATCATATTCAATAGCGGCAACCTTTGCAGGTATGTTATCCTTGTCGCGTTTGAAATCTATAATTCTATAATGCTTCTTTGCGCCGCCTCCGCGATGCCTTACGGTAATCTTTCCATAAGAATTTCGTCCACCGGTCTTCCTGTAAGGAGCTAAAAGAGATTTCTCGGGCTCTCTTTTGGTTATTTCCTCAAAGGTGGACACAGTCATATTTCTTCTTCCAGGAGAAGTTGGTCTGTATTTTTTTATTGACATGACGTTCACTCCTTTTCGTTAATTGCAACTACCCGTTAGCAGGCCGACTGTATAGCCTATTCAACCGAATAGCGCGGCAATCTGTTTACAGTTGTTCGCAATTGTCCTGATTAATTTAAAATTATTGCATTCCACCGAATTCTTCAATCTCGGTCTTATATTTCTTACCTGTGGATACCGGTTTACCTTCTTTATCCAGGTATGTTACAGGTTGAGGATTGGTATCGATTTTAACAATGGCTTTTTTCCATTTGGATGTTTTTCCAAGGTGTACGCCCATTCTTTTTTCTTTTCCGTTGTAGTTGACCGTGTTTACAGACAAAACCTTTACGTTGAAAAGCTTTTCAACAGCATTTTTAATCTGGGTTTTATTGGCCCTGTAATCCACAACAAAGGTGTATTTGCCGTCAGCCATATTGTCATAGGTTTTTTCTGTTATATACGGACGAATGATAATATCCTCAGCAATCTTCATTATGCATACACCTCCTCAACCTTGGCAACAGCGTCTTTCGTGATTATAAACTTCTGATGCTTCAAAATATCATAAGTATTAATAGTATTCACAAGAGCTGTCTTAACATCGGGCACGTTCCTGGCTGACTTTATAACCTTTTCATCAACTTCAGGAAGCACTACCAATGCTGAACCGTCAACATTCAGATTCTTTAATACTTTTACAAATTCCTTTGTTTTGATTTCATTCAATTCCAATTCATCCAGAACAATAATATTGCTGTCCAATACTTTGGTGGTTAATGCACTTTTCAGAGCCAGCCTTCTTATCTTCTTAGGTACTGTGTATCTGTAATCCCTTGGCTTTGGAGCAAAAGCAATACCTCCACCTTTCCATTGAACCGCACGGATACTTCCCTGGCGGGCACGGCCTGTACCCTTTTGTCTCCAGGGCTTTCTTCCACCGCCTCTAACTTCACTGATAGTCTTGGTAGACTGTGTTCCCTGGCGTTTATTGGCCAACTGGTTAACCACCACGGTATGCATGGCTACTTCGTTTACCTCTACGCCGAATATATCATCGCTGAGGTTTATTTCCCCTACGACTTCGCCCTTCATATTATATACATCCACTTTTGGCATTTCAGGTCCTCCTTCCATAAAGTAAGTGCTTTACGCCTTGACCGAATCCTTGATTATCAAGAGTCCGCCCTTGGCACCCGGAACAGCTCCTTTTACAAGAAGCAAGCCTCTGTCGGCATCAACACGGACAACGGCAAGGTTCTGTACTGTTACTTTTTCATTTCCCATGTGACCCGGAAGCTTTTTGCCTTTGAATACACGGCTTGGATCAGAGTTGGAACCCATAGAACCAGGACCTCTGTGGTAGCCTGAACCGTGTGACATTGGCCCGCGTCCGCTTCCAAAACGCTTTACGGTTCCCTGGAAGCCTTTACCCTTGGAAATACCGGATACATCCACTTTATCTCCTGCGTTAAACATATCCTGAACCTTTATTTCCTGGCCGACTTCAAAAGCGTCAATATTTTCAATGCGGAACTCCTTCAGATACTTCTTCGGAGAAACACCGGCCTTATCAAATTGACCTTTTTCAGGTTTGTTAACCTTGCTTTCCTTGATATCCTCAAATCCTACTTTTATTGAATTATACCCGTCGGTATCAACAGTTTTCTTCTGGATTACCGTCATTGGGCCCGCCTTTATGACCGTTACCGGCACAAGGGTTCCGTCTTCTGTGAAGATTTGAGTCATACCTATTTTTTTACCAAGCATACATTTTTGCATTTTCAAGTTTCCCTCCTGTCATTGGTTCGATTAAATCGAACATAACAAATATATAGTTTATAACTTAATTTCAATATCCACGCCTGCCGGAAGATCCAATCTCATCAACGCATCAACGGTCTTAGGTGTGGGAACAAGGATGTCAATAAGTCTTTTATGGGTTCTCATTTCAAACTGCTCACGTGAATCCTTGTATTTGTGAGGAGCACGTAAAATTGTGATTATTTCCTTCTTAGTTGGCAGCGGCACAGGACCCGAAACTTTTGCACCAGTCCTCTTTGCTGTTTCAACTATCTTTTCAGCAGATTGATCCAAAATTTGATGATCAAAAGCTTTCAACCTAATACGAATTTTCTGTTTGCTCGCCATACATATGCCTCCTAATCCATGCTTTCAACAAAAGTGATTTTTTAAATCACTTTATTGTTTGTGCAACAGCACTTTTTTTGATGACGCAACAAGTTTTTCTCTGTACACTCTGCCGGGTGTGTCGTGAATACAAATATTTAAAACCCAGGACATAACAAGCTGACCCCAACTTGTAAACCTAGGCTCTGTAACAAACATACTTCACGCATGTATGTATAAATGATACACGCGTAAATGCAAGATGTACAGTGACTTGTCGCCCGGTTTCTCTGAATCGGACATTCTCCATTGAAGTTCCCCGGCTAAGCCGGCAATCTCCAACTTCATCGTATGCCATGTCACAACAGGCAACATTATACTATAGTTTTTTTAGCATGACAAGTATTTTTTATAAATTTTTTATGGAATTGTGCAATGAAAGTTAATTGACAGAGTAAAGTCACTCCTTGGTTGATATGCCTTTTTTAGCTTATATATTTAATTTACCGGATTTTATCTTTCATAATATGTATTCGCTTATATTTTATGGGTAAATTTTTACCGACTGAATACATTTGAGTTGCATTTACTCTTTCAAAGGTTGCATTTACTGTTTCCAAATTATCAGTTTCACATAGTCTTCGCAGGTAGCATTAATTTTCCGTTAAACATCAAAATAGTGCCACATTATAAATGCGTTTTCATGGGTATCGCTGTAATAATTCTTTCGTAAACCTTCAATCTTAAATCCGAAGTTTTTATACATTGATATGGCTGCTGCATTACTTTCCCTGACCTCAAGGGTAAGTCCCCTTAATCTGTTTTTCCGGGCCAACTCAAAAATTTCCTCCATCAGCCTGCTTCCGATTTTCAGCCTCCTGTATGAAGGATCTACGGCAATATTTGTTATATGTCCCTCGTCCATAATGACCCACAACCCGGCATATGCTACAATAATCCCCGACATTTCCGCGACAATATAATGAGCGCGCGGGTTTTGCAGTTCGTCAAAAAACATTAGTCTGGACCATGGGCTGGTAAATGATTTTTTTTCTATGTCAAGTACCATGTCTATATCCTCATATTGCATCTGTCTTATAACAAGTTCACTTTCCATCAGTTCAGCTCCCCGATAACATGTCTTTCATTCTTTCTGCCTGGGATTTCCTGAGATAATTCGGAACCGAATGAAAAGCATCGGTTACTTTTCCATCCTTCTGCATTAACCAGGCAAGATGTGCTACCGTTGCAGCCCGATGTGTAAATATTTCATCCGGTGCAAAACGCGCATTAATCCCCTGTTCCTTTATATAATCCCTGTACAGCGGCACTGCATCCCCGACAAAATGTACAGGCAAATCATACCCCTTAAGAATATTTACAAGTTCATCCACCGCCAGTCCCGAATCTTCCTTAAGAACCTCGACCGACCCGCTGCCTGTTTTATAGAGACCTGTATAAACCTGGCGGTTCCTTGCATCCATAACCGGGCATACCAATCCGTCGGCTTCATTTACCGTATATGCCAGGGCCATAAGAGTGGATACCTCCACAACAGGTTTATTCAAAGCATAGGCCATTGCCTTGATTGTAACCACACCTATCCTCAGTCCGGTGAATGAACCCGGACCGTTGGCAACCGCCAGCAAATCCAGGTCTTCTGGTTTATAATCAAGCATGTCCAGCAGTGAATGAATCATTGGTATAACTTTTTGCGAATGGGTTTTACCATTTCGGATGGTTATTTCACCCAGCAAATAACCATCCTTGGCAACTGCGGCCGATGCAGCCTGCGCCGAGGTATCCAAAGCAAGTATAATCATTATATTTCCAGCCCCTTTACAGTAATCCTCCGTTTATCTTGACCATCTTCCACCCGTTCAAAATAAACCCATATTGACCGTGGTGGTATAAGGTTTTGTATAAGATCCGCCCACTCTATCACACATATATCTTCCTGGTGCAAATACTCTTCAAATCCTATTTCGAACAACTCATCCTCGTCAGAAATACGGTAAACATCAAAATGGTGCAGGTTAAACCCGGGACCTTCATAGCTCTGTACCAGTGTAAATGTGGGGCTTGTAATGTATTCATCAATTCCCAGTCCCCGGGCCAGGCCTTTTACAAATGCCGTTTTTCCCGTGCCCAGATCGCCGGACAAAGCTACAATATCGCCTTTTTTAAGTTTTCCGGCCAACTTTTCTCCAAGATCAGCCGTATCGGTTTCACTCTCCGAGATCATTACGTACATCATTATCTCCACGCTTTAATATCAGCTTTTTAGTATAAACCAGTTTTACGTTCAATGGCATTCACAATTATAACACATGGAAGAAAAGCTTCAAAATTATATCTTTACCGCCCAGGGAATAATCTTTTCAACGGTATATTCTCCGGCTTCTTCTTTTGTAAGGATTTTTGCCCAGGGTACCCTCCTGTCGGTTTTGCCTCCCGGGCCCGAACTGTTATATTCGGCATAAAAAACGGTATTTTCACTTTCAGGCTTGTTCCAGTTGTGCCATCCTTCACTTTTAATATGTTCATCCATGTAACAGTTTATAAAAACGGTTTTCGCGAAATTTCTCCAGGGCCTGCCGAGATAAACCGTAGAAGGTTTGCATTTTCCCAGCAGTCTGCAGTTGATAAAAACATATCCGTACTTCTCACCCTCCGGTGTAGATGCGGCGGTGATATACCCGTTTACTCCGTTTTCGGGTTCCCCCCTGTCCAGCGATACGATTGTGCAGTCTTTAAAAACCGCCGTTGCCGAACCGAATATAAAATCCACATCGCCTTCAATATAACAGTTTTCGTAATAGTGGCTTCCCATCCTTCTTTCCTTGTCCTGTCCCGGACCTTTGAATCCGTCTTTGATAACAGGGCTTGGCGGGAGCGGTGCGGTAAAAAGGGTATCCTGATGCCCTAAAAACCGGCAGTTCCTGAATACCACATGATCGGCATCCACATATGCGGCAAGGGCTTGTCCTTTAACTAAACCCGAGCCTGCCGAATTTTCAAATGTAATATTTCGCGCTTCAAACCCGTCGCCCGTAACAAGAACGGTATATGAATTGAAGGTACCGTATTCTTCCCCGTTATCGAAAAGCTTCCTTGCATAATCATCATAGGTTATTACCGTTGATTCGGCGTCTTCACCAATCAATGAAATATTTGGTCTGCTTATATGCAGTTTCTCTTTGTAAACCCCTTTTTTAACATGGATAACAACGCGGTCATTGCTGTTATTTTCACTTTCCAGTGCTTTCAATGCCTGTCCAAGAGATGTGTAGTCGCCGCTTCCGTCTGCTGCTACAATCATGATACTTTCTCCTTTCGTTTTATCAGACAATAATTATAATATCTCACTAATGAGTATATTTTATATGGCCTTTTTTTACAATTGCCTTCTGCACCTGACAAAATAAAAATACACGGTGTTTTTATTTTCTGATAATGTTTCCCGACTGGTCCCTTATAAGACCGAATAATTTTATCATAAACTGAGGAACCGGAATACCCAGAATTATCAGGTTTTGTATTATGCTCAGGCCTTCGGTCCCGATAAGGTATATATATACCGCCAGCGTTACGGAATTTTTGACGGGAATCTCAATTCCTGCACCGCTTGTCATATAATTTATCAAAAATTCGATTAAAATTGTAATAAGAATAAGAACCAGGTACGACAGCTTTTTTATAGCTCCCGTTAAACCTTTTTTATAGTTGAAGCCCCCGTCTTTTGTAAGTCCGCAAATTAGACCGGTTATATAATCCAATACCATAAACACCGCAAGGATGACGAAAACTTCATCCATTGATTTGGAAATATATGCAAAAATAACTACCAACGAACCAATAAATGTTTTTGTCTCCAAAGCCTGCAGAAGTTTGTACATTAAGCCATTACCCCCCTTTAATTTAGGATTAATTCATTATATGCATATCCAAAAAATCTGACAAAATTAAACCCATGCCGGCCTGTATGTATATCAAAGCAACGGCGGAAAACAAGCCTCACATCAGTTAACGGCCTTTCCAGGGTTTTTATAAAAACAGGAAAGTGTTTTGCAAAGAAAAATATTTTTCGGGGATTTTAAATAAGTTAATGTGCTTTGCTTGAAGAGAAAAGATGACAAAAAAAAGACCGGGAGGCCCGGTCCAAGAACAACAAAAATGAGTATTATAACAATTTATTTGGAATTACGCCATTCATCGTACTGTCTCTGCATTTCAGCAATCAATTCATCAACACCGGCTTCCTTGAGCTCTTTTGCAAACTGTTCCACTGTAGGCTCAACTTCTACAGCGCCTGTAAACAGCTGCTTGTAGTACGCCTGGACCACATTCTTGCAGGATGAAATCTGGGTTTCAACATTGGTTTTGTCAAATACAAAGCCAAGGCTGTTCAGAACCAGACCCTCATCGTTATATGCAAGGAATTTTTCCCACTTCTGCGGATCTTCATTGCTCATCAGGTAGTCCTTGAACTGATCTCCGAACTTCCATCCATGGCCCGGATTATAACCCGAGTTTGCAGGATCAATCAGTTCTATTACATTATCGGAAATTTTCTTGTAATGAACATTTTCAAGACCATAGTTCAACAGGTTCTTCAAGTATTTGTCGGTGTAAAGCAGTTCTATGAACTGGAATGCCTTTTCAGGATTCTTTGAACCTGCAGGTATTGCAAGGAGGGCACCTGTTGTTTCACGGTTTGACATAACCGGACGTGTTACGTCAACCTGTACCCATTCAATACCTGTACTTGCGGTCATTTCGGCATCTTTACCCGGTTTCAGCGATTGTGATGCTGCAAAGTATTTTCCGGATTTCATAAGTTCAACCTGGTTCTGCATCGTTGCAGCATCGGGATGAATGTATCCCTTGTTTGCCCAGTCTCTCATCAGCTTGTAAAGCTCAATGCTCTCGGGTGCAAGGAAATGGTTTATAATCTTGTAATCCCTGTTATCAGGATATAAAGCACCGGGAACATCATCGTCACTGATACGGTCCCAGTCGAGAAGCTGGAAGGGTGCATCCATTGTTGCAATACAGATTGGAGTTATTTCAGGTTCATTTTCCCTGATTATCTTCAGCAATGGTTCAATAGCTTCTATCGTTTTAATATTGCTTACATCCATATTGTATTTTTCTACGAGGTCTTTTTTAAGGAGCCATCCCCAGTTATGCACTTTTTCCTTATTGGTTGGCAGTGCATAGTTCTTGCCGTTGATTGCTGAACCGTTAAGGAAGTCTTCACCGAGTATTTCCTTTATTTTCGGATATTTTGCCAGGTACCCGTTAAGCTCGGTGAAATATCCCGATGCAGCATTAACATTGTAGTTTGCAGCCCAGTTGGCAGTAAATACAATATCAATCGGTTCGCCTGCAGCCAATGCGGTATTTACCTTCTGATCATATTCGTCGCCCCAGCCAAATACGTATAAATCAAGGGTAACATTCAGCTTATCCTTCAGGTACTTGTTTGCTTCTTCAAGAACCTTCGGAGTGTCGGGTTCCTGCCTGTTTCCAACCAGGTACCATGTAAGCTTAACTGCCGGTTCATCAGTCTTTGTTTTACCGCTGTCACCGGAGTCTGAAGGTGTGGTCGTTCCGGTTCCTGAACCTGTATCAGCCGCCGGTAATTTGGCACAACCAGTCAAAATAAGAGTAAGCGCCAGAAGTGTAATCAGTATCATGCTGTAAATTCTCTTTGTTTTGGACATAAAGCTCCCTCCTTAAATAAATTTAATATGTAAACCGCATAACCGGTTTCAACCCTTTACAGCACCAATTGTAAGCCCTTTAACGAAATACTTCTGGAAAAACGGGTAAGCAAATATTATCGGTCCTATCGATAAAACCGCTATTGCCATTCTTGCGCTTTCACTGGGCAGCTCGGCAAGGATTTTGGCAGACTCAGCAAACTGCGCGCTGCCGCTGACAAGATACTGGATACTGTTTAATGTCTGGTACATCAGGTATTGAATGTTATAAAGCCTGTGTTCGGTTATAAACATGAGAGGAAGCCACCAGTCATTCCAATAACCCAGGGTGCAGAAAAGTCCAATCGTTGCAAGTCCCGCCCTGCATAACGGCAGCACTATTACAAAGAAAATTCTGAACTCTCCGGCCCCGTCTATTTTTGCAGACTCGATGATTGACTCGTGGATGGTGGTTTTGAAGAATGTCCTCATTATCATCATGTACCATGCATTCATCAAGTAAGGAACTATCATGACCCAAATGGTATTCTTTATGGGTATTAACTGGGTATACACCATATACCACGGAACAAGCCCTCCGCCGAATATCATTGTGAAATATGCGAAGAATGAAAAGAAATTCCTGTATTTAAAGCTCTGGCGGGACAACGGATATGCGTACAGGCAAATAACCATGAGGCTCAAAACCGTTCCCAGCAATGTTACCAGTATTGAGACACCGTAAGCCCTCCATATGGTATCGCCTGCGGTGATAACATAGTCATATGCCTTGACAGAGTACTTCTCGGGAAAGAAATTGTATCCTTTGACCAGCAGCACCTTTTCGTCGGTGAACGAAATTGCAATTATCAATAAAATTGGTGCTATGCATACAATACTGCACATAATAAAGAACAGGTTAATCAAAATATTGTTAACCGGGGATATTCTGTTTCCAATACTCTTTCTTTTAAAAACCTTCAAAATACTTCTTTTTTTGCCTTCAACCATACTACCCATTGATATTGCCCCCTAAAACAGTGCTTTATCCCTGTCAATCTTTCTTACGATAAAGTTTGCAGTGAACACCGTAATACAGCCTACAACAGCCTGATATGTACCTGCCGCCGCCGCCATCGAAATATTGTTTGTGTTTCTCAAAGCCCTGTAAACATAAGTATCTATAACATCAGTTACAGGATAAAGCTGCCCGCTGTTCCTGGGCACATGATAGAAAAGACCGAAATCGGCATTGAAAATCCTGCCAACCGCAAGCAATGTCATAATTATCATCAGGGAACGCAAAAGAGGTATTGTGATATACCATATCTGGTGCCACTTTGAAGCTCCGTCGATTTCCGCCGCCTCATAGTACTCATTGTCAATACCGGATATGGAAGCCAGATATACAACGGTATTGTAGCCCGTGTATTTCCATAACTGGAAGAACATAATTATAAACGGCCAGTATTTGGGTTCAAAGTACCATTTAACCGGCTCCATTCCCAAAGAAGCCAAAATGGTCCTGTTCAGAAAACCATTTTCAATGCTGAAAAATGAATATGCCAGGTAGCTGACTATAATCCAGGACAGGAAATAAGGAAGGAACATAACACTTTGATAAACCTTTGACGTCCTTTTATTCGTAATCTCGTTCAGCATTATGGCAAAGGCCACCGGAATAACCAGTCCAAGAAGAATAAATGCCAGGTTATAGAGTATGGTGTTTCTTGTAATTTGAAACGCATACGGAGTCTTGAAGAAAAACTCGAAATTTTTGAAGCCGTTCCATTCGCTTTGTATAATACTGTTTATAAAACTTCCATGGAAACGGTATCTCTTAAAAGCTATTACTATGCCAAACATCGGGATATAATTATTAATTATTAAAATAATTACTCCCGGTATTAACATAACGAACAATTGCCAGTTATTTTTAAGTTCGTATAAAAAACCCTTGTTAACAGACGGTTTTATTATTGTTGTGTTACCCTGCTTTATCTGCATCATTTTAACCCCTTTTTCCATACCGAATACCGATAAATCATTTGCGAACAAGTTAAAATGGCACCAAAACCGTTAATACATCAAAATTGCAAAATTACCGTGGTATCGTATTTTTATCATACCAGAGACATATTGATGTATGAATGGAGCATATTGAACTATCTTGCATAATATTGCCTGAATTGACGGCAAAATAATACAACAAAATAATCCACCGGAAATGGAATAAATGGAAGGAAATGCTTTATCATGTGCAAAAAAATACTAAAAGTGTAGTTTATTCGGCAACAGCGGCATCCCTGTATTCGGTTGGCGACACACCTTCATATTTCCTGAAGAGGCGTGAGAAATAGTGGGCATCGGGAATCCCAACCAGTTCAGCTATCTCGTAGGTTTTGTACCTGGGGTCCATCAGCAGTTCTTTTGCTTTTTCTATTCGCAGCCCGTTAAGATAGTCCACGAAATTTTTGCCCAGTTCCTTTTTGAACATTCTGCTCAGGTAGGAAGTACTGACGTAAACATGCCCGGCCACATCATTAAGGGTCAGCTGTTCGTTGTAATGTTCATGAATATAATCTATGGCATTTCGCAAAACAAGCTTAATGCTTTTATTATTATAATTGTTGATTTTTGCAGTAATACTGAGCGAAACTTCTTTTAAAAGATCATTAAGCTCATTTATATTCCCGGATTTGACAATCATATTATGAAGGCTGATTATATTGATGCTTTCCACCTTTTTCTCGTTTGAAGCCATTGCCACAGAAAGCCTGATATTGTTTATATATGTAATAATGCCCCAGTAGAAGTTTTTTAAATAATCCATGTTTAAATGGTCCAGGCTGTTTATGTAACTGAATATATCCTCAATCCTTTTCATCACAATTGACTCGTTACCTGTCTTTATGCCTTCCAGCAACAGCTGCTGGTACTTTTCAAGCACCGAATAGTCCTCGAATTTTAAAAATCCGTTCAAATCGTTGTAAAAGATTACGCTGTCATTTCCAATATAAAATTTGCGCTCCAGAGCTTCAGTGCATTCACGGAACTTTTCGGGCAGCTGTATGATGTCTTTGCCTTCAGAACTGACCGCTATTGTTACCGTAAACCCGAAGCAGTTTATCAGAACTTCCTGGAGATAGTTGCATTTGTCGCTGATTAAATTATAACTGTCATCATTTTTATCCATGCCCTGGAGAATAAATGCCACACCCCTGTCTTTCAGAGGGATGCTTATCACATTGAAGCTGTCCGAAAACACATCCATAAAAGTATTGATTATGCCGAACAGGTATAAATTTTTATCATACTGGCTTAAATTTTTATTATCATCGGTATCAATTTCAACCGCAAGCAGGAAAAACTCGTTTATATTCACGCCAAGCAGCTCGGCACGCGGGATGATTTCTTCCCTGTTAGGATAAATCTCATACATGAGATCGTATAGGAATTTTTCCCTGAGCACGGGAATATTCTGCTCAAAAAGCTTCTTCAGCTTGTTAAATTCCTCTTCCCTGTTTTTCAAACACCTCAGCTCTTCAACCGCTCTGTGGATTATTGTCGTCAAATCCTCTATTTTTGAAGGCTTGAGGACAAAATCAAATACTCCGAGCTTCAGTGCTTCCTGCACATAGTCAAAATTCCTGTAGCCTGTCAGTATTATTATTTTGCAATTGGGAATTAAATCCTTTACATTACTTATCATTTTAAGGCCATCGATCCCGGGCATGCGTATGTCTGTAATCAAAATGTCGGGCCTGATTTCCTTAATCAGCGCCATACCTTCCTCCCCGTCCGAGGCCTCGGCACATATTTCACAGCCAAACTTCTTCCAGTCCAGAATATTCTTGATACCCTTCCTGATTATCGGTTCGTCATCAATGATCATTACTTTGAACATAATATCCCTCCGTTGCCTCACAATTAACGGGTATGCTGACTATTATCCTGGTAAATTTCCCTTTTTCGCTCTCTATCTTAAGTCCGTAACTGTCTCCATAAAACAGTTTTATTCTCCGGTTTACATTCTCTATCCCAATACTTTGCCGTGATTCGGTCCTTAAGTTTTTGAAATATGTATCATTATCTAGGGAAAGCCTCCTGTTTAAAGAGTCCAGTTCCACGCTGTCAATACCCGGCCCGGTATCCATGACAATAATGACAAGGCGCTCACCTTCTATGTACGCCTTTAAAAGGATCTCGCCTTTTCCGCGCAACCGGTCTATACCGTGATAAACGGCATTTTCAACAAGGGGCTGTATTAATAGCCTTGGAATCCTTACTTTTCCCGCTCCGTTTAAAATTTCTTTTTTAAACTCTATTTTATCTTCGAACCTTCTTTTAATTATCGATATGTATTTATCCGAGTATCTGAATTCCTCTTCAACGGTAATCAGCCTGTCATCCCTTCCTATACTGGCTTCCATCAAATCAGACAAATCGGTGACGGCTTCACTGATCTCGGGTACATTGTTGAGTCTTGCCATCCAGTTGATGGATTCCAGCGTGTTAAACAAAAAGTGGGGATTGATTTGTGACTGCAGCGCCTTAAGTTCGGCCTCTTTTCTTGTAATCTGTTCCCTGTACACCCAGTTTACCAGGTGATTTATTTCCCGGGACATTTCGTTGAATGTCTTATTCAAAAATCCTATTTCGTCCTGCCTTTCGTCGTCTATATATACTATGCGGTTGTCCTTCTGAACCATCTTCATTCCTTTTACCAGGCGATTGATGGGGTTTATGAAACCCATTGCAATGGATAAATTAAATGCCGACAGGAATATAACCGTGACTATACATAAAAGTATCAAATTCCTCCTGAGGGTATAGGCGTCACGGTACAGGATATTCAGCGGAACATAGGTTATTATCTTCCATCCTGTTTCACTGATGGTTGTATGGGACACCAATGCGTTTATATCATAATCAATTCTTGAATCCTTCTCATTCTGAAGCTTTCCAAATGAAGAACCGTTGATGAATGAGCCGTAATCACTGTTTCTTGCGGCAATCAGATCATGGTTGTCAGATAAAATAATGATATTTTGCATGCTCCTTGTAAGCCCGTCATAGACTGTTTTCAGAAAATTCCTGTCGATAAGTATGGCCTGAAGGCCGATTTCCTTGAAAGTATCCTGGTGATATATGGTCCTGACAAGATATATATGGTTTACAACACCGTTGCTGCTTTCGGTGTACCAGGCCACCTTCCCCTGGTATTGCCTGGCTTTCTCCAATACTTTATCATAGGGCAATATGTTCTTGATGCTGTTCCTTGAAGAGTTGTCATCGGCATAATAAAACTTGCCGTCATTCCCCACAATTGCTATTGACTGGACTTCGGGCCTTGACAGAATTATTTTTTTCATTGAATTGCTTATTTCATTTTCAATTTCATAGCCCCTAAGCGGATCATTTATATTTTTCTGCGTCAAAGCATTATATATAGTTTTATCATACAGAAGGTCCTGGGAAATAACGCTCAGGTTAGACAGGAAATCATCGAAACGGAGCTCTATCATCTGCAGAATGTCCTTTGCATAATTTGTGGACATTCGCTTTATTGTTTCGGCGGAGTTCCTGTAACTTAAAAAACCCATAAATATCATGGGTATTATTATTTGAATATAGAAAGCCAGTAAAAGCTTCTTTTTAATTGACAAGTCCTTATAGAACTTCAAAATCTTTTTTTTCAACGGATTCACCTGATCTTTTTCGTTTAACTGCACGGCTCTTGCAGTTAATGCATCTTTTTACGGCATTGCACAATAGAACCCATTCGTTATTATCATGGCAGTAAACCCGCCTGTACAGCTTTATTATATAATTCTTCAATTTCAAGCTTTCCTTCAAGTACATACGGCATGCCCGCAACTATTATTTCCTCCCATACGGTCCTGTCAATGAAGCTGTCAGGAGGCCCTATGAATTGCCTGCTGTTGTTAATAAGAATCTGGCCTTTCCTGGTAAGCTTGTTGTAATCTATACGGTATTCCCTGATGTCAACACAGCTCATCATTCCCGTTTGTTTGGCAAATTCCACAGCTGCTTCTTTTGACGTAAGAAACTTCATTAACCTGATGGATGCCTCTTTTTTTATATCATCGTTAAAAGATTCGGAGCTTATATAGAAACATCCGTTTCCAAGGCCATATATCATTGTATTCGGTGGGGCCTTTCCCTCGCTGAATGTCGGGAAAAATATTATATCAACCGAATTGTCATCTGCGGGTATGTTCCCTATAAACCATGATCCCTGCACTATCATTGCAGCTTTTTTCTCAAGGAACATGGTATTTCTTTCATGGTTTGTCAATGTAAATGCTTCATCAGGGAATGCACCAATCTGGTAAAGTTCCTGCATGTATTTCATTGCCTCTTTATAATAATGGCCAAATTCAGGATGAAGCGGATTCTCGGCTATTTCCTTTCCTGCAAGGAGTGCAACCATGTTCTGGTATAAATATGTACCTTCGGCAAGTGAATTATATGCAATGGGAATTATGCCATTGTTTCTGAATATTTTCACTGCATCTTTCAATTCTTCATATGTGGTTGGTATCGGAGCGTTATATTTTTCAAAAAGATCGGTGTTGATAAACAGAGCTTCAAAAATAATCTCAAAGGGTAAACCATATAGTCTTCCGTTAAAGGTGGTATACTTTAACATGCTGCTTTTAAATGAATCCTTCCATTCGGGGTTTTCCTCCATCAATTCGGTCAAATCGGCCACTTTTCCTGCCTGGATAAGGGCCCGAATATCCGAACCCGGCCACATTCCGAATACATCGGGATTGTTCCCCGATGCAAAGTCGGTTTTGATTTTTGGAAGAAAATCTTCTCCAAAAAGAGATTCATTTACTATTTCTATATCGGGATTCTCATTCATAAAACGGACAAACAGGCCCTGCAATGTTTCGGCTTTAGAGTCCACACCGCCCCAACTGCTGATAAAACGCAACATTATTTTATCATTGTCATCAGGTATTACCAGGGAGGTATTCTCCTCTAAACTTGTGCAGGAAATAATGGACAAAGACAGAAAAGTTACAGCAATTAAAAGTAACCATTTATCTTTCTTCATGGCTAGCTCCCGATACCTAATTTGCCAATATTTATCTCAATAATTTTATTATAACTCAACTGACGGGAATATCAAGAATCTATATGCCGGCTGAAGCTATTCCCTTGTCAGTAACCGGACCATCTCAGGGTTTTCCATTATCTCCTCTATTGCATTAATCCCAAGCTGTTTAAGGGTTTTCATTACATTGAGATTATCAAAGGGCGTCATTATAAGGGAATCCTCGGCAACTTCATTAACAATCCGGGTTGCCTTTTCAACATCAATTATTGTCCTGGGACCTCCAACGCAGCCCCCTGCGCAGCCCATGCCCTCTATAAAGTTATAATCGGTAACTTCCCTGTTTGATAATTCATCAAGTATCTTCTTGCAGTTTGCTACTCCGTCCACCTTCTTTGCCTTCAGCTTTATAAGCCTGCCCGGGTTTATCCTGTTGACAACGGTTTTGACCGAAAAACTTACTCCTCCGGTCCTTGCGTAAAATCTTCCTCCGAGAGAGCCCTGGTCTTTCTCTTCCCCGGCCAGCTCCGCCGGATTAATCTGCAACGCCTGGAAAATCTCTTTTAACTCCCTGAAGTTTATAACAAAGTCTATAGCCCCCTTCAATTCCTCTTCCTTTATTTCGGCTTTCTTGGCTATGCATGGAGCTATAAAAATCACCCTGGCACCAGGATAAAGCTTTTTCAATATTCTTCCCGAGGCTATCATTGGAGATACGGACGGCGACATATGCTTAAAAAGATCGCCGTAATTTTTCTTTGTCAAATTGAACCATACGGGACAGCAACAGCTGGTAAGGAAAAAATCTTCAACATTTTTTACCAGGTGATTGAACTCGAATGCCTCCCTGATGGTCAGTATGTCTGCGAACATGGCAACTTCAATCATTTCGGTAAATCCCATTAATTTGAACGCGCTGCGAAGCTGCCCCAAAGTAACGTTATCTCCGAACTGTCCTGCAATGGCGGGGGCAACCACGGCATAAACGGGATTTTTTTTCTCTTTCAAAATATTTATTACCGGTATAAATTCAATTTTGTCGGCCAATGCCCCGAAATCACATTCAGTAACGCATCTGCCGCATGTAAGGCATTTGTCGTTCATAATAACGGGACCTTTGGTCCTTCTGTAAACATGGGATTCAAAAAGACATGAATCTTTGCAAAATCTTGAATCATCATCGCAATACGCGCATGGTCCGTCAACCTTGGAAATTACAGGTCTGTTAATAACATCATATTTTTTTACCAGCTCAAGCTCGTCTTCGAACTCATCTTCACCGGTAGGATCAAGTCCCATGGCAATACGGATGTGATCCTTTATAAATGCCATATCTTCATCGTGAAACCGGTACTGTTCTTTTATCTCATTTGCCAGATCATTTAAATCCTCCACATTGTTTAATCTGCCGTTCCAGTACCTTTTTACAAGCTCTCCGAAAATAATCATTCTTTTCTTCTGAAAATCAGAAAACCTGTTCTCCATAAAACCTCCCGTAAAAACCTTTAAAAAAGGGTATCGTGCAATTATACGATACCCTTTATTCAATATAATTTATTCTGGTTAAAAATATTGTCACTGAACTTTGAGAATTAATATGCCTCTACAAACAGTTCAAAATATGCTTTTGGATGGGCACAGGCCGGGCATTTTTCAGGAGCTTCTTCTCCTTCATGAATATATCCGCAGTTCCCGCATTTCCAATAAACCTTGCCGTCCTTCTTGAATACCTTCTGGTTCTCAACGTTGGCGGCAAGCTTGTTATATCTTTCTTCATGCATTTTTTCAGATCTGCAGATCATTCTGAAAGTAGCCGCAACTTCGGGGAATCCTTCCTGTTCGGCAATATCGGCAAACATCGGGTATAAATCATGCCACTCTTCATGCTCGCCTGCTGCGGCAGCTTTAAGATTGTCCAATGTATTCCCTTTGGCTACGGGATAGCATGCTTCGGTTATTGTAACCGCTGCAGGCAGTTCATTGGCAAAACCTTCAACAAGATAATTATAGAATCTTTTTGCATGCTCTTTTTCATGATCGGCTGTTTCAAGGAAAATGTTCTTAATCTGCTTATAACCTTCTTTGTCGGCCACTGAGGCAAAATAAGTATACCTGTTTCTGGCCTGACTTTCTCCGGCAAAAGCCTTAAGCAAATTTTCAGCGGTTTTAGTTCCCTTTAACGACTTCATAATATAAACCTCCTTATTTAATATGTAAATTATTAGCCTGAAAAAACAAACAAGGCTGTGTTCCGGCATGCAGAAGCAAAAAATTCTTCTCCCGTTGATGCCGGGTAATGAACTTTCGGGTGATATTCCATTACAATGAAATTAAATACACGATTTTCTGCAATAGCAATGCTTACTATTTCAGTCTAAATATAAAGTCAGGCAATGTCAAGATTTACTGTCCTGAAACAAATCTTCCTTTTGACCAAATCATGGGATTTTTATGTGACGCAGCAGACGGTTTGGCAGATTGCTCTGATTTAATCAGTTTATCGGACGCTACTTAAACAATATACAAATTTCTTAAGAGTTTGAACCTGGCATATTGTTTTCGCATACATATGGTCTTAAAACCTCGGCACAGGCCCTGTACCCGCTGACAGTCAGATGGAGGCCTTCAACCGTATATTCAAGCTTTAAATTGCCGTTTTCATCTGTCAGGTGGCTATAAACGTCTATATATACAATGCCCTTTTCTTCCGCAAGTTTTTTTAATCCTTCATTTACGCGGCATATCTTTTCATTGGTTCTTCTGCCTACAATAAACCTGTTTATTTTTTTATCCTTTGCATTTGACACGGGATAAACAGACTGGAGGTAAATTTTCGTTTCGGGGCACCTGTCCCTGATTCTGTCTATTATCTCGGCTATATTGCTGATAACATGGCTTTCACTTTTATTCCCGCCAATATCATTGGTGCCTATCAGGATGAACACCTTTGACGGTGACAGTTCGAAAACGCTTTCCGAAAGGCGTTTCAAAACGCCATCGGTTGTATCCCCGCCAATGCCCCGGTTAATAACGTAAATACCGTGAAAAAATTCATTAAGCCTGAAAAAATCGGTAATAGAATCACCCAAAAACACGATGCTTCCAGGCTTTGCACTTTTGTTCAGTTCAATAAAGGCGTTATCCACCTGTTTTTTGTACAGATTTGTGACTGCATCTACAAGCTTTCTTACCATCCCGCACACCTTTTATTTTGATTCCGGCGTAATTTACCGTTCCGACCAATATTACGAAATGAATCCAAAAATAACCGCTGCCCCCTATTATTTTACTCCCGTGAGTAAACAATCTTTCCGTCTATTATCGTAAAATCCACTTTTGTTTTGTAATCAAAGGGATGGCCGCTAAAAATAACAATATCGGCATCCTTTCCTTTTTCAAGACTTCCAACCCTGTCGTCTATTCCTGCTGCCCTGGCTGCATTGACAGTTACTGCTTTCAGGGCTTCTTCCTCAGGCATTCCTTCCCTGACTGCAATAGCTGCACACAAAAGCAGGTGCTGCACGGGGACACATGGATGATCGGTCATTATAGCTACGGGTATACCGGCTCTTGCCAGGATCCCGGGAGCTGCAAGGCTCTGGTTTCTGAGTTCTATTTTTGATCGATCTGTGAGCATCGGGCCCAGTATAACCCTGGTGTTGTTTTCCTTTAAAATATCTGCAATCAGGTATCCTTCGGTGCAATGATCAATTGTTATTTTTAAATTAAATTCCTTCGCTATACGAATTGCGGTTACAATATCATCAGCCCTGTGGGCATGGATTTTTACAATCAGTTCACCTTTCAATGCGGGAATAAGAGCTTCAAGACGCATATCAAACTCGGGCTTGTCGTTTTCCTCACTGTCTTTCCTGTATTCTTCCCATTGTTCCATGTATTCTTTAGCTTTGTAAAACTGCTCCCTTAAAATAGCCGCCGTAGCCATCCTGGTGCTGGGCGCGTGGTTTTTTTCATGATATACCGTTTTAGGATTCTCCCCGAATGCTACTTTCAGGGCGCAGGGTTCTTTAATAACCATCTCGTCAACACAGCGGCCATAGGTTTTTAATGCAGCAAACTGCCCGCATATAACATTAGCGCTTCCGGGACCGCTAAGAACGGTTGTCACACCCCACTGCCTGGCTTCCTCAAAGGAACGATCGGAATGGTATATACCATCAATTCCGCGTAAATGCGGTGTCACCGGATCGGTCATTTCATTGACATCATCACCTTCAAAGCCAACCGAGTCTTCCAATATTCCTACATGAGTATGTGCGTCTACAAGTCCCGGTAAAATAAATCTGCCTTTTGCATCAATAATTTCGTTGTCTTCAGGGCATTCATCCATCGGCCCTACGGCTGCTATTTTCCCGTCCTTAACCAGGATATAGCCATTATCATATTTCAGTGTTCCTGATTGTGAATTATCCGACATTGTATAGATTTTTCCATTAATTATCAGCATAAAGTCCTCCATTTATGAATACCACAATAAGTATTTATCCGGTTAATCTACAGTTCCTGAAAATCATTCCCATTATAACACAGCATATGATGCTTAACAAATATATTTGCTGAAGATATTGCGAAATGCCGGAAAAAACATTTCAAGCGGCCTCTGGATGAACGCAGCATGGCTTTGTTGTGTGTAAGTTCAAAAATGAGTCGTTCTGTCTGCGATTACACAGCCTTGCATTAAATTTTAACCAATAGGCATAAAAAAGGATGAAGCTCGTAATTAAAGAACTTCATCCCTTATATTTCCGAAGAAACATTAGTGTTCCACTGTTACCGCTGCTTCATCCTTTGCAGTCTGAACATCAATATGCGTACCTTTGCTTTCTTCTTCGATCTTTCTGTTCTCGGCAACAGGGAAGCGGACTAATGCGTTCTTAATAACCTGATCCATGGACGAAACCGAGATCATGTTTAATTTTTCAATAACATTCTTCGGTATTTCCTCGATGTCCTTTTCATTATCCCTGGGATACAAAATTGTATCAATTCCGGCTCTATAAGCGGCAAGGACTTTCTCTTTCAGGCCGCCTATCGGCAATACCCTTCCCCGTAAAGTGATTTCACCCGTCATCGCAACATTTTTTCTTACAGGAATATTTGTCAGGGCGGAAATCATCGCAGTTGCCAGTGTAATTCCTGCAGATGGTCCATCCTTTGGTATTGCGCCTTCCGGAACATGGATATGCATATCGTATTTCTTATGGAAATCCTTGTCAATGCCTATCATTTCAGCAATGGAACGAACATAGCTTCTGGCGATCCTGGCCGATTCCTTCATAACGTCCCCCAGCTGGCCGGTAAGTTCCAATGCTCCATCCCCGGGCATAAGGTTAACTTCAATACACAGGGTGTCTCCACCGACGGGTGTCCAGGCAAGACCGCGTACTATGCCAACTTCATCCTTTTCATTCGCCTTGTCGAATAAAAATATTCTGCGCCCAAGATACTTCTCAAGGTTGTTTTCGGTAATGCGCACCGATTTCTTCTGCTCTGAAACAATCAACCTGGCAACCTTTCTGCATACCGTGGATATCTTTCTTTCAAGGTTTCTTACCCCGGCTTCACGGGTGTAATAGTTTATAATATCCTTTATGGCACTTTCATCAAACCGTATTTCCGAGGGTTTCAGGCCATGGTTTTTAATTTGCTTGGGTATCAGATGCCGTTTGGCAATCTGGACCTTTTCCTCATCAACATAACCCGATATATCTATTACTTCCATCCTGTCCAATAACGGGCGCGGTATTGCATCCTTGTAATTAGCAGTGGTAATAAACATAACGTCGGACAGGTCGAAGGGCATGTCCAAATAATGGTCATGGAATTCCCTGTTCTGTTCTGCATCTAAAACTTCAAGCAATGCAGCCGCAGGGTCTCCCCGGAAATCGCTCGCCATTTTATCAATTTCATCAAGAAGGATAAGCGGATTCTTTGAACCTGCCTGCCTTATAGCCTTTATTATTCTGCCCGGCATGGCTCCGACATATGTCCGCCTGTGTCCCCTGATTTCGGCTTCATCTCTTACACCACCAAGAGACATGCGCACATAATTCCTGTTCAGCGCCTTTGCAATAGACCGTACAATGGATGTCTTTCCTACTCCGGGAGGTCCTGAAAGGCAGATTATCGGCCCCTGAAGACTGTTTCTGAGTTTTCTTATTGCAAGGTATTCAACTATACGTTCTTTTACCTTGTCAAGGCCGTAATGATCCTCGTCCAGGATCCTTTCGGCATCGCTTAAGTTTAAATTTTCCTCTGTTTTATTATTCCAGGGCAGTTCAACAATCCAGTCCAGGTAAGTTCTTATAACACCGCTTTCAGCCGATGAAGGATGCATCTTTGAAAGCCTGTCCACCTCTTTTAATGCTTTATTTTCCGCATCCTTGGGCAAGCCCAGCTTCTTTATTTTCTCGCGGTATTCTTCTATTTCATCCTCCTGCTGGCCGCCTTCACCCAGCTCATTCTGTATGGCTTTAAGCTGTTCCCTGAGATAATATTCCCTCTGGCTTTTGTCAATCTGCTGACGAACTTTCTTGTTAATATTCTTTTCAACTTCAAGTATTTCTATTTCACTGACCAGTATTTTTAAAAGCTTTTCCATTCGCCTCTTTGGCGACATCTCGTTCAGTATGCGCTGCTTTTCTTCGAGTTTTATTGCCATATTGGCGGCAATTACATCCGAAAGCCTTGCATAATCCTCCATAGTCGACAAGGTAAATGTTGTATCGGGAGAAATACGGTTGGTAAGTTTCGCATATTGCTCGAAATAACTGACAACCTGTCTCACCAGGGCCTCAGTTTCCGAATCTTTCGACTGATGCTTTGGATTGGGGCACTCCCTTACATTTACTTCATAATACGGATCATCTGAAACAAAATCAACGATCTTTGCCCTTTCCAATCCTTCGACAAGCACACGTATGTTTTCTCCCGGAAGTCTTAACAGCTGTTTGATTTTCGAAATTGTTCCCACTGTATATATATCCTTATTGTCGGGTGTTTCCTGTGTAGGATCTTTCTGGGCCGCAAGGAATATTTTCTGATCCTTCATCATCGCCTCTTCAAGAGCTTTTATCGACTTTGCCCTGCCCACATCGAAATGAAGAATCATATGCGGAAAAACAACAATCCCCCTAAGCGGAAGAAGTGGTATTCTAATGATTTGCTGCCTGTTTTTATCCTGTGTCATCGTATCAAATCCTTTCAATAAGTGCTCCATATATGAAATATGGGGGTTGTCCCAAATTTAAATTCGGGATTTGAATAACCAGCCTGCTATAGACCATAATGAAAGCTTTTAAGCGTCATTGGATTATAAAAGCCTGGTTATTATGTACTTCTACAGTTAGATTTCATGTGGATTTGAACGTCGTCGCTTATATACTTATACAAGGCTATTCTATTATAGCGTCTTGCCAAACTAATTTCAATGTTTAATTCTGGACAAGCTAACAGGTTTAGTATAAAAAGGTACCGTTCAGAACTGCGGGTGATTTCGGCGATACAAAGTTACACACTTCAAAGCCGCGCTGCATTCCGGTATATTGGGATCGCGGAGCTGGGCAATCATTTCTAGCCAAATCTCCGAATGGTACGTATAATAATACAGTTTCTGCGTTTTCAGGAGTTCTGCTGAAACCGATCATAAAAGGGCTGCCCCAGGTTTTGCGGCAGCCCTTGAATATGAATTATTTCAAATCTTATTTAAGAACGTCTGCAACACGTCCTGAAGCAACTGTTCTTCCGCCTTCACGGATTGAGAAGGTCTGTCCTCTTTCCATAGCAATCGGTGTAATGAGGTTGATTGTCATGGTGATGTTGTCACCGGGCATAACCATTTCAACGCCTTCGGGGAGAGAAATGTTACCGGTAACATCTGTTGTTCTGAAGAAGAACTGCGGTCTGTAACCATTGAAGAACGGTGTATGTCTTCCTCCTTCTTCCTTGGTCAGAACGTATACTTCAGCGGTAAAATCTGTATGAGGAGTAATGGAACCGGGTTTAGCCAGAACCTGTCCTCTTTCAATTTCATTTCTCTGAACACCTCTTAACAGGGCGCCGATATTGTCACCTGCAAATGCCTGTTCAAGAGTCTTTCTGAACATTTCAACACCGGTAACGGTGGTCTTTCTCTTTTCGGTGGACAAGCCAATGATTTCAACTTCTTCTCCAACCTTCAGGGTTCCTCTTTCTACTCTACCTGTAGCAACTGTTCCACGACCGGTAATTGTGAATACGTCCTCAACTGACATCAGGAATGGGAGATCTATCTGACGTTCAGGAGTCGGGATGTATGAATCAACAGCATCCATCAGATCGAGAATTGGCTTGTAAGCCGGATCATTAGGATCATTTGATTCGCATTCAAGAGCTGCAAGAGCCGAACCACGAACGATGGGTATCTCGTCTCCGGGGAATCCGTATTCGCTTAACAGTTCTCTTAATTCCATTTCAACAAGCTCAATCAGTTCTTCATCATCAACCTGATCGCATTTGTTAAGGAAAACAACAATATAGTTAACGCCAACCTGGTGAGCAAGCAGAATATGTTCACGTGTTTGAGGCATCGGGCCGTCTGCTGCTGATACAACAAGTATAGCACCGTCCATCTGGGCTGCACCGGTGATCATGTTCTTAACATAGTCGGCGTGTCCAGGGCAGTCAACGTGAGCATAGTGGCGGTTCCTGGTTTCATACTCAACGTGAGAGGTATTAATGGTAATTCCTCTTTCCTTTTCTTCCGGAGCGGAGTCAATCTGATCGTATGACTTTACTTCTACGTTTCCGGTACCTGCTAATGCCAGAGTTTTTGTTATTGCTGCAGTTAAAGTGGTCTTTCCATGGTCAACGTGACCGATGGTTCCTACGTTAACGTGGGGTTTAGTTCTTTCGAATTTAGCTTTTGCCATCGAAATTCTCCTCCTTACACAGTTCGGTAACTGTTGATAATTATATTATTAGTTCGCAAAAATTTCAACTGGATGATTTAACTTATAAATTATACTATAACATTTTAATTTTATCTGTCAATATTTCGGGTATTTCCTTATTCCTTGGGCTTTCTGATGCCTGCAATCTGTTCCTGGATATTCCTCGGTACCTCGGAATAATGATCAAACTGCATAGAATAGACCGCCCTACCCTGGGATCTCGACCTTAGTTCTGTAGCATAACCAAACATTTCACTTAACGGTACATAGGCTGTAATAACCTGTGCTCCAGAACGGGCTTCCATCCCCTCAATACGCCCGCGGCGTGAATTCAAATCGCCAATGATGTCACCCATGTATTCCTCGGGGGTTGTAACTTCCACTTTCATTATAGGCTCCAACAAAACAGGATCAGCCTTTTTCATGGCTTCCTTGAATGCCATTGAGCCCGCGATTTTAAATGCCATTTCAGATGAATCCACTTCATGGTATGAACCATCAAACAGCTTCACTCTTACATTAAGCACCGGATATCCTGCAACAACACCGGTATTCATTGCATCCCTTACACCTGCGTCTACGGCTGGAATGTATTCTTTGGGAATAACCCCTCCTACAATGTTATTTATAAATTCATAACCACCTGACTCAAGGGGTTCAATTTCAATCCAGCAATGTCCGTATTGACCGCGGCCGCCTGACTGACGAACAAATTTACCCTCGGCCTTAACTGCCTTGCGAATGGTTTCCCTGTATGCAACCTGGGGTTTGCCTACATTAGCCTCAACCTTGAATTCGCGCATGAGACGGTCGACAATTATCTCAAGATGCAACTCACCCATACCGGCAATAATTGTTTGACCGGTATCCGGATTGGTAAATACCTTAAATGTTGGATCTTCTTCCGAAAGCTTTTGAAGAGCAACCGACATTTTTTCCTGTCCTGCTTTGGTCTTCGGCTCTATGGCAACATTTATTACAGGCTCTGGAAATTCCATGGCTTCCAGAATTATTGGGTGATTTTCATCACAAAGCGTATCCCCTGTAGTTGTGAATTTCAACCCAACAGCTGCAGCAATGTCCCCGGCATAGGCTGTGTCAATTTCTTCACGGTGATTGGCATGCATTTGCAGGATTCTTCCAACACGCTCACGTTTTCCTTTCGTTGAATTCAAAACATAAGAACCAGAATTCATAACACCCGAATAAACGCGGAAAAATGCCAACTTTCCAACGTATGGATCCGTCATGATTTTAAATGCCAATGCCGCCAACGGCTCATTGTCATCCGAATGCCTTTCCAGTTCAACATGATCGTCTTCCCAATTATCAGGATGGACACCTTTTACAGGAGGAACATCAAGAGGTGAAGGCATATAATCAACTATGCAGTCCAAAAGCTTCTGTACCCCTTTGTTCTTGTAGGATGAACCGCAGGTTACCGGAATAATATCAACGTTGATTGTAGCCTTGCGAATAGCTTTTTTCAGCTGTTCCTTCGGAATTTCCTCTCCTTCAAGGTATTTCATCATCAATTCATCATCATGATCTGCAACAGCTTCCAATAATTTTACATGATATTCCTCGGCCAAATCCTTCATGTTATCAGGAATATCTCTCTCTTCAATATTCTTTCCCAAATCGTCATGATAATAATAGGCTCTCATTTCAACAAGGTCGATAATCCCTTCGAAATGATCCTCTTTTCCTATTGGCAACTGTACCGGAACTGCATTGGCATTCAAACGGTTTCTCATCATCTGAATGCAATTGAAAAAGTCAGCACCCATGATATCCATTTTATTTACATACGCCAATCTTGGAACTCTGTATTTATCCGCCTGGCGCCATACTGTCTCGGACTGTGGTTCTACACCGCCTTTAGCGCAGAATAATGCTACAGAGCCGTCAAGAACGCGCAGTGAACGTTCCACCTCAACAGTAAAGTCAACGTGGCCCGGTGTATCTATAATATTGATTCTGGTTCCTTTCCAAAATGTAGTAGTAGCCGCCGATGTTATGGTAATACCTCTTTCCTGTTCCTGCTCCATCCAGTCCATTGTTGCGGCACCCTCATGAGTTTCTCCAAGTTTATGGACCTTACCGGTGTAAAACAGGATTCTTTCGGTGGTGGTTGTTTTCCCCGCATCAATATGTGCCATTATACCGATATTTCTTGTGTTCTCCAGACTATATTCCCGGGGCATTTATGTCCTCCTTTCGAAATGTGTACATGCAGATTACCACCTGTAATGTGCAAATGCTTTGTTGGCTTCTGCCATTTTATGAGTATCGTCTTTCTTCTTAACTGCATTGCCGGTATTATTTGATGCATCCAAAATTTCCCCGGCAAGTCTTTCCTTCATGGTACGCTCGCCTCTTTGACGGGCGAAATTGGTCAGCCAGCGAAGACCTAAAGCCTGGCGCCTTTCAGGGCGAACCTCTACAGGTACCTGATAAGTTGCACCACCAACTCTTCTTGCCCTAACCTCGAGTACAGGCATTATATTGTTCAGTGCCTGTTCAAATACTTCAAGTGGGTCTTTTCCAGTCTTTTCCCGTACAATATCAAACGCACCATAAACTATTTTTTGCGCAACTCCTTTTTTGCCATCCAACATAACGTTATTAATGAGTTTTGTAACAATTTTATCGTTATAGATTGGATCGGGTAAAACATCCCGCTTGGGCACATGTCCTTTTCTTGGCACTTTCTTCCCTCCTTTTCATGATAACTGACAGGTAATCCCATCGTATCACAGGTACTCGTACCGTTATAACGGTACGTCAGCGCTTGGTAAGTTGCTCAGATAATAAAACAGGCACTTATATTGCCTCGTTATATATATGAAACAACGCACAAAAACGCTGTAGCATCCTGTTACTAAAATCAATAATTGTGGTATTTTGCCTTACTTCTTGGGTCTCTTTGCACCATACTTGGAACGGCCTTGCATTCTGTTGGCCACACCTGCCGTATCCAATGTTCCGCGGATAATATGGTAACGTACGCCAGGAAGATCCTTTACACGTCCTCCACGGATTAAAACCACGCTATGCTCCTGAAGATTGTGCCCGATACCAGGTATATATGCGGTAACTTCAATCTGGTTTGACAAACGTACCCTGGCAACCTTACGGAGAGCTGAATTAGGTTTCTTAGGTGTAACCGTCTTGACAACCGTGCAAACACCACGCTTCTGAGGACTGCTTAAATTGATGGTATCCTTCTTCAGGGAGTTCACACCATACTGCAGCGCCGGAGAAGTAGATTTCTTCATGATCTTTTGTCTTCCTTTTCTGACCAGCTGGTTAAACGTCGGCATTTATTATTCACCTCCTTCATAGGATTCTTTATATTCACCTCCACCATCAGGCGGATGGAATAAACGTATTTGCAGTCTCATTCATTTATTATTGCAGCTACTGCAGTTCCTACATCGATTCCGCATTTTCTGCCTAACAGCTTCATGCTTTCAACCCTGCAAACCTCAACCTCTTTATTGCTGCAAGCATCAAGGACTTTTGATATCAGCCTTTCCTCCGCATCCTGCGCAATATAAAGCACCCTTACCTTATTGGCTTCCAGGGCCCTCATGGTCTGTTTCAACCCCACTGTCTTACTGTGATGTTTTAAATCATCCAGCACGACTATATTCCCTCCAGTTTTTCTTTCTGCAAAGCCTATATAATAACTTAACCATAAAAAGTCTGCTTTATATGTCAAGCAGACAAAAAATTTTTCTCCGATGAACCGGATTGCATGTTCATACGGCATCCGGTCACCTAACCATTGTATAAAACATTCAAAACTTACTTATATGTTAAAATTAGCCTATTCACACAAAAACAGCATGAAACGCCATGCTGATTTAAATACTGAAATATTGTATCACTGCCACCTTCCCTTTGTCAAGGAATTTTAGCCAAAAATCAAATCTCCTGTGTCATAAATTATCCTTAATAGTTAAAACATGGCTCATTTGCTGTTCCGTTCATTTTTCTTCTCATCGCTTTAAAACCTGCTTCCGCATGAATACCGGTACTGAAACAGAATAAAGTAACAAACTATATTGTAAAACTTTTTTCATATAATATCTTTTTCACGCATTATAACCAGGCAGAACTGCTACTCCCTGCCTATTTTGCAGGCCTTGATACACAATCCGCATGAGTGTTTTCTTCCTATCAGAGGTATGTAATCCAGTCTTCCGGCATTACAGGTATATGCATCAAAAAGCTTATCACGCTCTGTATGACAATTCCAGTTACAACCCTTGATTGCATTATACGGGCAGGCTTCCACGCAAAGAGTACAATCACCGCACCTGCTTTCATTTATAGGCTCAGCGACTGTAAATTTTGCATCAGACAGAACAGTGCATAGTTTAATTCTGGGTCCATACTGGGGAGTAACCAGCAATGAGCTTTTTCCAATCCATCCAAGGCCAGCCCTTGTTGCCGCAAATTTATGAGAAAAACATGCTAAATTTGAGAGCTGTTCATTATCTTTAATATACTCGGCAATGGGAATGACTTTATAATTAATACCCCATTCATCAAAATAACCGGTAATAATGCCAATCAAATTATTGATAATTGGATTCAATGAAGCTAAGTGCCGGTTAAAAGATTCTTCATCGCTATCCAGATTATCTACTATTGATTTGCAGTATTTTACTCCGAATGAAACAGCAGTGGGAAATAATCGGGACAATTCATTATTTAAAACAGAAATGTCCCCGTATCCAACTATCGAAGCGCCATTGCTTATTAGTGCTTCTGTAAGCGTCTCCTGCTTTTTCAGAATGTCATTATCCATAATTGCCGTTTCACCCCTTATTTACTGCCATAAAGCTTATATATATGATAATCTGGGCTTTAAACATGCAGGCACAAAATAAGTCTATATGAGTATTGCATAGCTGAATATTGAATTAACAAACGACTTCCATATAATGTTTTCCTTTAATATATCAACCTTAATAACAGTCTATTCCATCAAAGTACAACTGTCAATATATGTTATCTTATTAATTCAAAATTACAATTGGACCGCATCGGACAATTCAGCCCAGTTATCATACAGGGCATCTATTTTTTCCTTTAAAATTTCCTTTTGTTTCAAAAGCTCCTGCAGCTTTTCATAATTGCTGGCTTCTTCTTCCATTTGCCTGTCTATCTCTTCCATCTCTTCTTCATACGCCATGATTTCCCGCTCAATCGCTTTCAGCTTCCGTTCCGCATCTTTCGGGTTTACTCTTTTTTTGGTGCTTTGCCCGGCCTGTTTGCTTTCATTTTTACCTTCCTTTTTTACTGCCGGCTGTAAGTTTTTCTCTTCTGATTTCCATAACCGGTACTCTTCATACGTACCGTTATAATCTGTAATCCTGCCTTCATTCAAGTCCCATATTCGTGTTGCAAACCTGGATATAAAGTAGCGATCATGGGATACAAAGAGGAGAGTACCTCCGAATGACTCCAGAGTTTGTTCAATCCATTCCCGGGAAGCAATATCGAGATGGTTCGTAGGCTCATCCAATATCAATAAATTTATTTCATGCTGCATTAACAGGAACAGCTTAAGCCTGCTCTTCTCACCTCCGGACAATGAAGAAACCGTCTTGAACACTTCCTCACCGGTGAACTTGAAAGCTGCCAGCCTGTTTCTTGCCGTATCCTCACTCCACTCCATCTCGTACCTGACTGTATCAAGCATTGTCAAATCAGGCCTGTCGAACTTGACTATCTGGGGCAAAAAAGCCAAATTGACACTGTTTCCTATAACAATTTCTCCTTTGTCGGGCATTAAGTTACCGGTTATTATATTTAACAGTGTTGTCTTACCGCACCCGTTCGGCCCCAGCAAGCCAATGCGGTCACCTTTCCTTACGAGCAGAGAAATGTCTTTTAATACCTGGTGACTGCCGAATGTCTTGCTTACGTTCCGGATTTTTATAAAGTCCTTTCCTGCAAATTCCTTCTCTTTGAACTTTGCCTCCAGGTTTTTCTCAAGTAAAGGCTTTTCTGTCTTCTTGAGCCACTCTATCCTTTTCTCCATCGCAAAAGCTCTTTTATGCATGCTTTTATTATCGGCGCGGTTTGCCCAATCGTGCAATCTTTTCGCAGCTTCTTCCAACTGCTGTATTTTCTTTTGCTCCTGCTCGTACATTGCCAGCTGTTTTTGCAGCCGTTCTTCCTTTTCCTTTACATAATGCGAGTAGTTGCCATTATAAAAGACCGCCTTGCCCGCTTCTATCTCTATAATTCTTGTGACAACCCTGTCAAGGAAATACCTGTCGTGGGATATAACCACAACCGTCCCCTTGAATGAATTCAGGTATTCTTCCAGCCACTCGCAGGCATTCACATCGAGATGGTTTGTTGGCTCATCCAGCAAAAGAATATCGGGCTTTTTCAGTATGATCCTGCCAAGGTTGACCCTTGTCTGCTCGCCGCCGCTTAACTTATAAAAAAGCTCATTCAGCATCCTCTGGTCAATTGACAGTCCCTCACAGACCCTCGCCAGGTCGGTTTCCATCATATAACCGCCTTTAGCCTCAAATAATGTGGCCAGTTCCCCGTATTGCTTAAGGACTACAGGATCATGATTAATGCTCATACTGGCTTCAAGCCTCTTCATATCGTCCAGAATGGACAAGAGTTTCTCAAACCCAGTACTGAGCACATCTTTAACCGTAAAATCCGCGGGGAATTCCGGGATTTGATCCAGCACTTCCATCTGTTTGCCTTTAGGTATAAACACCTGGCCTTCTTCAAAAGGCTCGGTACGGTTAAGGACCTTGAATAGTGTGGTTTTACCTGCTCCGTTTTTACCTAAAAGACCAACCCTTTCACCTTCATATATTTCAAAGGAGATACCTTTTAAAATGTGATTGGCTCCGTAATATTTATGAACATCCTGACAAACTATATCTGCCATATTGGTTCGGGGGATTTACTCCCTGTCCTTTCTATAAAATTCTGTTATTGTCCCTGCGTTTTTTTCCTGTATTCAAGCGGAGTCATTCCTGTAATTTTTTTAAAAGTTTCGTTAAATCGCTGCTGCGTTGAAAACCCTACGCTAAGCGCAATCTCGCTCGCTTTTTCCCCGGTTTTCGCCAGTAATTCCTTCGCCCTTTCAATCCTGGTGTTAATTAAATAACTTATTGGAGAATATCCCGTTTCTTTTTTAAAAATGCGGGCAAAATAACTCGGACTTAGAAAAACATACCCGCATATATCGTTTAAGTTTATATCCCTTTCATAGTGATTCCGAATAAACTGTACCGCCAGGTCAACAAGTTCCTTCTGCTTTGGACTGTCTTCCAGGATGCTCCGTTCCCACTCAAGCATTAAAACCCTTGATATCATTACGAACAGTTCAAGTATCAGAAGGTTCACCAGAAAATCGCTTCCGAATTGCTCTCCCGACTGCTCGGTTATAATCCGGTTAAGCAATGTTATTATATCGTTTTTATGATTCACCTTCAGTTTTAAAAAAGGTCCTGTATGCTGCCCCGTATAGAAGTTGATAAAATCTTCAATGGGTATATCCGATGGGTAAGCAATTCCATTGCCGCCGTTTCTTTTCGTAAAGTAAAAATGAAGCACAATAAACTCGCAGGTGCTTCCCTCCTGGACCTTTAAGGTATGTACCTTGTGAGGTTTGATAATAATGATGTCATTCGGGCCAACCGTGATTTTAATGCCTTCTATTTCAAAAACCGATATGCCCTTTTTTACATACACCATTTCATAATACTCATGGTTGCTGTGTGTTTGCGACCAATCATCGCTAAAATGGCGTTCAATGGAATTAATAACAACAGGCATATAGCCCGAGCTGTTCATAAATTCCTGCCATGTTTTCGGGAAAAATTCAGTATCCATCTCATGCGCCCCCTCAAGACATACCTGGAATAATTATAGCATATGACATTTTCGCACCGCAAATCCACATACAAAAACATCCGAACCGTAATGCCTCATACGGTCCGGATGTTTGCAAACAGTCTATATTATTGCGGTTGGGAGATTACATCATCCCTTGCATTCCTCCGCCCATTCCTCCCGGCATTGGCGGTTCCTTTTCGGGAATATCTGCAACAAGGCTTTCGGTGGTCAATACCATTGAGGATACCGATGCAGCATTTTGAAGTGCGGTGCGGGTTACCTTTGCTGGGTCAACAATACCTGCTTCAATCATATTAACATATTTTTCTGCCAATGCATCGAAGCCGACTCCTTTTTCACTGTTTTTAACCTTGTCAACAATAACAGATCCTTCAAGACCTGCATTAGCTGCGATTTGGCGTACAGGTTCTTCCAGAGCTTTAAGGATAATCATTGCACCTGTTTTTTCGTCACCTTCAAGTGTGTCAACCAATTCTTTAACCTTGGGAATTACATTAATAAACGCTGTTCCGCCACCGGGTACAATACCTTCTTCAACAGCTGCGCGGGTAGCTGCAAGCGCGTCTTCAATCCTTAATTTCTTTTCCTTCATCTCAACTTCAGTTGCTGCACCTACACGGATAACAGCTACTCCACCAGAGAGTTTTGCAAGTCTTTCCTGGAGTTTCTCACGATCAAAGTCTGAAGTGGTTTCTTCGATCTGTGACTTGATTGAAGCAATTCTGTCCTTAATAGCCTGTGGATCTCCGGCTCCGTCCACTATAATGGTATTTTCTTTTTGTACAACCACCTTGCCGGCACGGCCAAGCTGATCCAAGGTTGTTTCTTTCAGGTCAAGACCAAGTTCTTCGGTGATTACCTGTCCACCTGTCAGGATGGCTATGTCACGCAGCATTTCCTTCCTTCTGTCGCCAAAACCCGGAGCCTTTACTGCTGCACACATAAATGTTCCTCTCAGTTTATTCAGAACGAGAGTTGCCAAAGCTTCTCCTTCAACATCCTCGGCGATTATCAATAATTTCTTGCCCTGTTGAACAATTTGTTCGAGAACAGGAAGAATTTCCTGGATATTTGAAAGTTTCTTATCTGTAATCAGGATATATGGATCCTCAAGAACTGCTTCCATTTTATCGGTATCGGTAACCATGTATGAAGAAATGTATCCACGGTCAAACTGCATTCCTTCAACAACTTCGAGTTCGGTTCCCATGGTCTTTGATTCTTCCACTGTAATAACGCCGTCGTTAGAAACCTTCTCCATTGCGTCTGCAATCAATGAACCAATTTCATCATCGTTGGCCGAAATGGAGGCAACTCTTGCAATATCTTCTTTTCCTTTTACCTTTTGACTGATTTCTTCAATACCTTTTACTGCTACTTCAACAGCCTTGCTGATTCCTTTTTTCAGAATCATTGGATTGGCACCGGCTGCAACATTTTTCAAACCTTCGCGAATAATGGCCTGAGCCAGGAGAGTTGCTGTAGTGGTTCCGTCACCTGCAACATCATTGGTTTTTGTTGCAACTTCTTTAACCAGTTGAGCTCCCATGTTTTCATATACATCTTCAAGCTCAATTTCCTTTGCAATGGTTACACCGTCATTTGTAATAAGCGGAGCACCATATTTCTTGTCAAGAACAACATTCCTTCCTTTTGGGCCAAGTGTTACCTTCACTGTATCCGCAAGTTTGTTAGCACCTGCTTCAAGCGCTTTTCTGGCCTCTTCGCCAAAAATAATCTGCTTTGCCATTAATTATTCCCTCCTCATTCAACTATAGCAAGAATATCACTTTGCTTTAAAATGGTATATTCAACGCCGTCAATTTTAACTTCGGTTCCAGCATATTTGCTGATAAGAACCTTGTCGCCCACCTTAACTTCCATTTTCACTTCTTCGGTGCCAGGGCCAACAGCCTTTACCTCAGCGATTTGAGGCTTCTCCTTGGCGGAGCCTGGAAGGACGATTCCGCTTTTAGTGGTTTCTTCTGCTTCTACCATTGCAACTACCACTCTGTCAGCTAAAGGTTTAATATTCATAAGTTTACCCTCCTTAATTTAGTTCCCTGATATTGGGATTAATACTTTTCTCTTTTAATAAAACAAATATGTATTTTCGGCAAATAATTTATTAGCACTCAATAAGGACGAGTGCTAATACAATATTATATAGATTTCCCTTTTCTAGCAAACATATAATCCTAATAAATTTCCTTAATTTCCGGCTTTGTAAAGGATTACATTATATTGCATTCATATTGCTCTAGTTTCCTTATGTTTTCTCGATTTTTCTCACCAATTCAATAACAGCAAAAAAATATACCTGAACATAAGGCAGCCTGCTCTGTTATCTTAATATATACTTTAATAAACAGGACTATACAATCATCCTTTTGCATTCAAATAATATATTTCTTTAAGGCCTTCCAGGGTAAGCAGTGTGTTAATCTCATCCACGCAACTGCAATGAGATGCAATAAGCCGCGATAAGCCACCCGTTGCAACAACCTTTATGTTTTCTTCCTTCATTTCCTCTTTAATTCTTCCCACAATGTATTCAACCTGTCCTATATATCCAAAAAACAATCCCGATTGAATACTTGTTATATTATTTTTCCCAATTACCGAAGAGGGGTCTGCAATTTCCACACGGGGTAGTTTTGATGCCTTTGCGAACAAAGCTTCAGCCGATATCATAATCCCCGGGCATATGACTCCACCTACATAATCCCTGTTGCTGTTAATAGCGCAAAATGTTGTGGCCGTTCCAAAGTCAACAATTATTACCGGAGCCCCGTATAATTTCACCGCGCTTACCGCATTTACTATTTTGTCGGCCCCCACTTCTCTCGGGTTCTCATATCTTATGTTTATTCCTGTTTTTATCCCTGGTCCGACTATTATCGGGTTTCGCTGAATATATTTTTTTACTGCCGTTACAAGCGAAATCATTACCGGCGGAACAACAGAGCAGATAATTACATCCCTGACCGACCGTATATCCTCATTTATGTGCTGGAACAGTGAGAGAAACATTATGCCTATCTCGTCCGAAGTTTTGTTCGGATCGGTTGAAAAAACCCAATGATACATTATTTTATGCCCGGTAAAAAGACCTACGGTTGTATTCGTATTTCCAACATCAATGGTCAGCAGCAAGATTACCCTCTCCCTCCGGATAAATGGCCAAAGCAATTACAGCCCCAGCTTTGTACTGCGAATTTGCTTGATTTCAAACTGGATCTCCTTTTCAAGTTTTTCTATATCCATTCTGATATCCTCAATGGTCTCTTCTCGCCTGGGGTTGGCTATCCTTGATACAACGGACTCGGAATTATAGCGCTGAGGGTTTTTTTTCTGAAATTCATTTTTGTTGCTCTTTTTATTATAATTAGCCCGCCCGCTGTCCCTTTGAGGTTTGTTCTTCTGGTTGTTCGCCTGCTTTGCCACATTGCTGCTTTTATTATTCTGGTTTGCATTACGTTTGTTATCCGACAACATATTCACTCCTTTTAACATTTATAATTTTTAATATCATGCACAGGGGATTTACCGGTTTATATATCGCAGTTGCGTATTGATATTTCTCCCGAGAGAATAGTCAGGCGTTTTCCGTCAGGCGTCTCCACCAGCAGCCTTCCATCGTCCAGGACATCAAGCGCTTTTGCCCTCCACTTATTATCACCCTGATATACTATAATATCACGGCCGATTGTTATTGAAAAGCTTCTCCAGATGTCCATAAACTCCGAGGTTTTACCCTTTTCAACAAAACCGAGATACAAATCCTCAAGCTCCCGCAAAATATCCGCCACGAGCAAACTGCGCGACAACTCCCTGTCAGTATTGAGACATAATGAAGTAGCAGTTTTGTCAAGTCCGTCTTTAAAATCCTCTTCTTTATTCCAGACATTCAAACCGATTCCAAGAATTATGGCCTGTACTTTATCGGGTTCGGATGTCATTTCGGTTAAAATGCCGCACACCTTCCTGTTATTAATAAGGATATCATTCGGCCATTTTATACCCAACTTGTCCGGAACGTATTTTTCAAGTGCCTTGCACACCGCACCGGACGCCAGGAGAGTTATGGACTGTACGGCACTTGGTGAAAGCTCGGGCCTTAACAGAACCGACATATAAATCCCGACATCGGCGTCCGACTGCCACTGTCTTCCTCTGCGTCCCCTCCCGCCTGTCTGGCATGCCGATACAACCACCGTTCCTTCACTTGCACCGTTGGCAGCCATTCTTTTTAATTCATTGTTTGTTGAATCAATGGTATCGAAGAAATATAGATTTCTGCCCAGCAATTTGGTATTCAGTTTGCTTATGATTGTACTCCGGTCGTATATATCACCGCTGTTAACAAGCTGGTATCCAAGCCTGTTAATTGACCTGATATTATGCCCTTCCTCCTTTAATTTAAGTATGTGTTTCCATACAGCGGTACGTGATATTCCCAATTCTTCGCTAATCTTCTCTCCCGATACGAACCTGCCCTTTCTGCTTGTAAGCATCGTCAGAATCCTGTCTTTTGTATTCAATTTATCCTCTCTGCCTTTCAATGTATAAAAAGTCTGGATTAAGCAAGCCTGAAGTTTTTCAAATCCGGCACCGGAACGGTAATATATCTGCCCGCCCCCTTGTCAAAGAATAACGCCAGCCTGCTGCCATCGCCGAACAAACTTTCCACCAGGCCGTTATTAGACTGTGCCAGAAGAAAGCAATACAATAATTCCCTGTTTATTCCGCTGTACCTGTCGTTATATCGTTCAAGAATATTGTTGATATACAAGGTTTCGGAGTTTTCAAAAAGTATCGGGTCATCCAGCCCTTTTCCGTAAACACTTATCTGATCCCCAAGAATGGTTTTGAAAATAAGGCATTCGGGATTTCGAAAGGAACCAAACAGGTACCTGTCAAGCGGAACCATCGTATCTATGTACTTTTTCCTTATATCAGGGTACTCCATGCTTAATTTATACAAATCCCCATCCGCAATAATGCAATCTTCGGCAGGTATATCTATCTTTACACACCGGTAAGCCGGATCTCTGCTCCTTTTGTCATCATCCGGGTGCAGCAGCGCGCAAAAACATGGCTTAGGCTCCGCATTCCATGGGGTTTGCTGTTCCCTGACCTTCCATTCAGATAACTTCAGACCGCATTCAATAACATCAGTTGCCTTTTCAACCGGAACATAAAAATATACAACTGCCATAAGCTCCTCCTGCCGGCTCAACTATTTTTTGAAACAGCCTATGAAATTGAAAAACAACTTCTTCTGTTGTCAAAAACAATAAAACACTAACCAGGAAGACATGATTATTGCGTATTTCTTAATGTTTATTATATAATACTATTATTATGTTTGCAAAATGTTTTCAAGTCACAGTTGATTTCCTGACGAGTACTGGTTACTGTTCAGAGGTTCGCATAAAAGCGGGCGTTTCGGGTGGTTTGTCGGCACAGGACAACACACTTCGAAGCAACACTGCATTCCGGTTAATTAAGAGAGTAGAACAGAGCGACCCTGGATATGTAGACCACAATGTCAAATTTATTTTATATTGCGCAGCTGTGTTTTAGCAGGTGCTTTGTTGCCCAGGGAGGCAAAACACCCGGAGCAGGATCCGCAGATGGATATTGCAAACTTTATTTCTGAACTGTAACGAGTACTGTAATACATTGCTGTTTGAGGGATGTTTATGTTAAGATTATTCGACATGGATCGAGAGCAGCTGATTGCTTTGGCTGAATATAGAGATGTTTTGGAAACAGGCCAGTTTTTCAGGAAAAACTTCTGGCAGTCTGAAAAAAACAAAACAGGTATCCGGCTCAATTGCCAGGTTATCACAAAATACTGTCTTGAATACATTGAAGGTATAACCGTGGATAAGCTTCCTGAATATAATTTAAAGCAGCTGAAAGAAATTTTTATTAAAAACAGGCTTTCGGGAATGCTTCAAACGGTTTTCGAAAATGATGTGGTTGAAGTATTGAAAAACGCTTACCCGGAGGAATTCAAAATAAGGAAGCTGACCGAATGGATGTGGAGCAAGCACGGCATCTGGGACAACGACAAATATGTTATAGAGGCTGTCCAGTACATGGTTTTAAAGGAAGGTATCCGCCGTGTTGAGCTTATACCCGCATATGACTGGAAAAGACGTTTGCTGAAGTATAACATATACAATGTTTTGTCACGGTTTAACTGGTCCATATTCAAGCTTTTTGATTTTGTATACCCCGGACGTTTCCATCCGGCGGATTTCAAATACAAAACAAAATGGAGAACCGATTCCACCCGGGAATCATATGAAAATGCCTACCGCCTTATGGAGAAGGTCTTTTCCGAAAACCAGCTTGGCAGTGATGAGATATTGCTCCTGAACAATACCGGATTCAGAAGATTAGGACTTATAAGCATGTTATTGACTGTTTTTGACGGTAATCCCCAATATGCAAAGGAATTTTATTTTTATAAAACAGTCGGTAACAGCGAAAACCAGAAAAAATTGCAGGAGAATATACGGTCGGCCTCAGCAAGAAAAGAGGATGAAAATATAAAAAAGCGGCTGTCCGAAGTGTGCACAGGCAAGTTTATATATAACCTTCATTCAAACAACAGCGTATATTCATTCCTGAAGCGCTGCGCCAAAAAAAGAGGGTTGAAGATAAACGAGCTTGTTGAACAGTTTGGTTATATTTATAAAAGTTCAAGAGCCGAACAGAAAGCATTGGAACCAAAACAAATCTGGGATCTTAGAAAGAACGGACTTACATATATTGAAATTGCCGAGAGGCTGGGAAGCAACCCCACTACCATATCCGCCATGTGCAAAAAATATTTCGGTGGTGATCCGTTGATACCCAGGCCCATAGAAGATTATATCACCATACAGGAACTGATGGACCAGCATCGTGTTGATCACAAGACCATAATGAAGCTTGTGCAGCAGAATAATTTTGAAAACCATGTAACTATAAGGAACCGGTATCTTAAAAAATCCGAAATAATACCTTCCATTCTTGAGTATAAAAAGCAAAGCCTGCATCATCAGGCTTTACTGAGCAGGTACTGCTAGGCTATAAACCGAATGTAAACCATTTATTAAAAAAAAGTTTACGTTAAAGTGACAATTGGGTACTTTAAAAATCAAGGGAAATACGATATTATTATATGTGTTCCATTTTTTTATTCTTGCAGGTTGAACTGTAATTTCCCTTGCCCCCCTACAGTTTAACCTATTTTTTTTTATACTGAACATTAGTCCACAAGATCATTTCTTACTGCAAAAACCGCAAGCTGCGTGCGATCAGAGGTATTTGTCTTCTCAAAAAGGTCACTTAGGATATTTTTTATTCTTCCTTCACTGAGCCCCAACATGCTTCCGATTTGCTTGTTGCTCTTTCCCTCCACAACAAGCTTGAGTATTTGCAGCTCCATACCGGATAAATCAATTTGAACTTTTGCAGTTTTGCTTTCAGATATGGACTGGATCATTGAAATAAATGCTTTCCTGTGAATAACGGGATATCCCTTGTAAACACTTTTTATTACCATTCTTATATGATCCTGGCCGGAATCTTTCAGAACATACCCTTCGGCTCCATATTTAATTGCTTCGGTAATATAGTCCTGGTCTTCAAAGGTCGTAAACATTATTACCTTTACCTCCGGCATATGTTTTTTTATAAGTTTCGTTCCTTCGATTCCATTACATACAGGCATCCTCACATCCATAATAACTACATCGGGCTTGTGCCGGCGGCACAGCTCAAAGGCTTCTCCGCCGTTCGACGCAAGGGCAACGACTGAAATTTCAGGATCCTGGGATAACAGCGATTTGATGGATTCCCTGAAAACAAAACTATCATCAGCAATAATAACCCTGACTTTACCTTGACTCGTTATAAACACCCCCCAAAGAGATATCATACAGGCAAATTGGCAATGATGTTAAATCCCTTCTCTCCATCGGAGCCAAATGAAATATTTCCTCCCAGTTTCGCAACTCTTTCTTCCATTCCTGTCAGGCCATATCCCTTGACGATATTGCTGCATCCTTTGCCGTCATCAAAGATATAAAGCCTTATCCCTTTAGAATGGCCTTTGATTATTATGTTAACTGTTTTTGCCTGTCCATGACGTATTGCATTGGTTATCGACTCCTGGCATATTCTGAATATGGCCATTGCCCTTGATGTATCAAGTACAGGTAAATTTTCTGATATTGAGACTTCAATCTTCGTACCCGATGAAATATAATCATTGCTCAGATCCTTCAGCCAGTCGGCCAGGTTTGTATTCTTCGAAAATTCTCCACACATTCCCTTCAGGCAGCTTCGGATATCATTTAACGCCTGCCTTGATATTTCTATTATTCTGTCAAGCATATTTTTCAGTTCTTCCTGGCTATTCTCAAGCCGTGTTTTAACATTTTCGGCAAGAGCGATCAGAAGTGTCAGGGTATGACCTACGGTATCATGCACCTCACGCCCTATACGGTTTCTTTCTCTTGTGACCGCAAGCTCTTCCGCGGTTATTGAATACTCTTCCAGCCTGTGGTTTGCATCGGTCAGCATTCTGTTTGCCAGGACAAGCCTTTCGTTTGCATATGTCAATAATACGTTTTTGTTCCTTATCTCGTCCAAAAGCTGTTGTTCTTCACTGCGGTCTTCAATTATAACAATCCTTCCATTATTTGATCTGTTAAAGCCTGTAAGGCTTACTATTTCCATATATGCGCTTATACCGTTTACCTCAAGCTTTCCCTTTGCAGGACCGGCAATTTTCCCCGATTCAAGAGCATTGACCATTATATCCCGTATATCCCCGCTGGCATTGTTTTTTATAAACCCTGATAATTTCAGGACCGAATCGTACATTTTTAAATCCAATCCCGGAAACATCGCGTTGATTGCATCATTCAGGCCAACCACGGTATTTTCATTGTCAATTATAACAATCCCGTCGGACATGTTCTCGATAAAATGCCTGGCCGCGACAGGAATAAGGTTCAGGAATTTTTTCTGGTATACAACTATTCCGAAAATAATCATTGTTATCAGTAATACCTGGGCGGTTATGTCAAATTCCCTGTTGGGTAATACATCGGTGAGCATAAGGACATTTGCCGCGAGAGGAAATAAAAGGGCAATAACGAAAAGAGCTTTACCAACCTTTTTAAGAGTCTTAAGAAAAAATATGGTTCCTGTGATAATGCAAAAATATGACTCAGCTGTATGTATCCAAAAAACAGGACCTCTGATTAATTTTGTTTTAAATATAACATCTATGTAGAACAGGTGGTGAGTTTCATTGGTAAGCAGAAAAACATAGCATATGGCGGGAAAAAGTATTAATATGGACTTGAAAAGTTTATTGTCAATGATCTTATGGTTGGTTATGGTCAGGCAAAAATACAACCAGCTGACACCTATATAGACCACGGGAAGAAATTTTACTTTCAGTGCAATCATTTCCTGCTCTATATTGCCCGACATCAGCAGTATAATCTCGGCAATGTTCCAGAAAAGAAGTAAAGCAATACATAAAATGTAACTGTATGTTGTTTTGCATCTTCTTCCGTTTGCAAACAGATAAGACAGGATCATTGCCGCCAGAATGGCGCACATAACCTGAATTATTATGCCTGCCCGGTTCATAAAACCTACTCCCTTTTCAGTATTATTTCACCATGCATTCGACTAAAGCCTTACCAGCTGAATTTTCCCCCAGGCCCCCATTTGCTCACCGATAATTATTAATACACCGGTAACCCCGCTGATATTCCGGGCTTTATTAATGGATTCCTCAATATCATCCGTACTTTTTACCATGTTGCCAATGGCAGTGGCTGCGGCATCAGCAATGCATGCATCCCTTGAAAGCACGGTAACGGCGTCTGCCTTTCCAAAACTAAGAGAATGGCCAACTGTACCTGACGAGGTACAAATACTTACCGGAAGATCCTCCGGAGGAACTTTTATACCGAGTTTTCCCGACAACCGTGAATTGCCGGCATAAATACCCACTGTCCGTTCCCTTGTTCCGGCGATATATATGTCCCCGCCGTTTTCAACAACCAGTTCTCTCGTGTATTTTAACAGATCATTGGCCACGTACAGGCTGATAGCCCCCGCAATGGCAGCCATCGGGCCTACACCTGCCAGCTCGGATGCACGGCACATATGTTTCACTATCAACGGAGCATCAGGCAATGGTTTTACAGGCGTCAGGCTGGTTAAAAAAACCGGCTGCCTGCGGATATATTCCTCCACCTGCTGCCGGTATTTGATAATGCTTTCAAAAGCCTCCCTGCCAAGATTCCGGGTGGCCCCGATACATAAATCTGTCTGTTTGACTTTTTTCGAAAAATAAACTAAATCAGAACTGTTAAATACTTTTCTATAATGTCGCCTTTCCTCGTTTTTATCCATGATTATCCTGCCCGTATCCAGGTTTTTGTCAGTCCATCAGGCTCCATTCTCCCTGTGAGCCAGATGTAATAATTTAAGAGGGCATGCCTTAATGCACAAGCCGCATACAAGGCACTCTTCCTTGTTGAATCTTAAATAAAAATCCGGTGCGGTTATACTGAGCGCCCTTGAAGGACATACTGATGTGCATGCCCCGCAGTGCACACATTCATTCTCCTGCCATGTCAGCATACCATTAAACAGGTGATAGGCTATATCCTGTTCTTTTATAAATTGCAGGGCATTGTCGATGTTTTCCTCTTCCCCGGACAATTCCACAATCAACTTTCCGGTTTTATTCAAGTGAATATCCGCATGAAGGATGTTTACTTCAAGCCCGAAATTGCGTACCAGCAAAGTCATCAGGGGGAAAGTAACCTTGGAAGGCGGAAATGTTAAACTCACTTTTTCTTTTTTCATATTAAACCCCCCTTATATCCAGTTTATTAAGCCTGTTTGCCTCCCGCGGCAGCAACTCCGCCGGCCTGGTCAGCAAAAACTCGCCCTTTTGTATCCGGGTTTTCAACAGCAGGGCAATTTCTCTTGCTTTTACCATGCTTGATAACGGTGCTGTGGGAACCTTTTTGTTGTTTATCGTCACAAAACCGCTTCTAAGCTCCTGGTACGTAACTGTCTGTGAAAATGAAGTTTTGCCGCTTTTATCGACAATTTTTGTATAAATATCCTTATCAGAAACAGCAGTTTTTACAGCCATATCTTCGTCAAGCACAGGAATGGGTATACCCACTCCTACAAACAGCGTTGTTCCGTATTTCTCATAAACGGCCGCACGTACAAACCTCGTCGACATTTTCTTCATGTCTCCGATTAACGCCAGCGTGCCTGCAGGTCCAACAGGAGTACCGTTAGGCATTCGTTCCTGCCCGGGATCATGCTGGGTACCCTGGAACGCTACATAACCCTGTGTCCCGCCGATAAATACGCGCGTTCCTATACCAATAGTACGGTATTCGGGATCATTCAGCAACGGGCTCAGCTGTCCGGAAGTACAATATGTAACATTACCGAAGTTGGGCAGCAAAGTTCCCATATATGTATATATTGTCCTGTCGGTTGAATTGGTGGCAGCTGCATAATTCTGGTAACAATTCCTAGGGTTGAACATGAAAGCCTGGTTTACATTGTCTTTATTTATGGTTGTTGTAATGCTTTTTCTCGGGTAACAATCAGTTCCATAACTTTCAGCACGGAGCCTTATATCCTTTCCGGCGATGAAATCCTCTATAACATGGGCACCGCCGTAAGCCATTCCCTGGCTTTCGGACAATTCGGTGGCGCCTATATATGCATCAACCGCAGCAATACCGGCATATGCCATAACATCGTTAAGCCATACCCTGGTCATGCGGATGGGCGGAGAAGAATGCCCGAAATTTATAAAAGCACCGCTTGAACACATCGGACTGAATGTTCCCGTTGTAACTACATCTACCATCTGTGCTGCTTTTTTGGGCCCGTTTTCCTCTACTATATCTATCATTTCCTCGGCAGTCACAACAACTGCTTTACCCTCGCTGATTTTTTCGTTAATCTCATCAATTGTTTTTACAGACATATCTATCTCTCTCCCATTGAATCTCAGTAAATTTCAGGTAAGAGGTAAGAGCCCCTTCATTTGAGCTATGAACAATATTATAAAACATTATATCAGCAATTGCAAAATTTTCAAATAAAACCTGTCTTATGTCCCATCTACGGGTTCTGCTCCGGGTGTTTTGCATCCCCGGGCAACAAGGCACGTACTTTTGTACACGCTTTTAGTCCTGAAATAGCTTGGGTGCGGGGTCTCCATCTCAGGGCCGCTCACTCTCACGCTCATAATTACCCGGGATGCAGAACGGCTTCCGAAGCATGTTGCCCTTCGCCGGCAGAATCACCCGCTGTTGCAAAAACCCCTGAACAGTAACCATGCTAATTTCCTTTCAAGACTTTATATTTTATAAGTTCCTGTCTCAAGGTTTCGGGATCTGTGAACACAATTCCCTCTATGCCAAGTTCTTTTGCAGCAGAAATATTTGCAGGTGAATCATCTATAAATATGCATTCGTGCGGGTTTAACGAAAATTCCCGGAGCATTTTCACATAGATTTCCCGTTCGGGCTTCAGCAATCCGTAATGGGATGATATGAAAATGCCGTTGAAAATTCCGAAAAAATCGAATTTTTTAAAAACCATGTCAAAAGCTTCCCTGTGGAAGTTTGACAGGAGAAAAAGCTTATAGCCTTTTTCCTTTAATTCATTCAGCAGCACCAGGTTTGCCTCGATAGGCTCCACTATTTCCAGCCAGTTATTCATAAGGTATCGTATCTCGTCGGCGTACTCGCTGCATTCACCTGTCATTATACGTATGGCGTCCTCATTGTTGACCGTTCCTCTGTCCAGGTCCAGCCAGGTTTTGCTGCCAAACACCGCCTTATATAAAGCCTGTGATTTTTCACCCCTGCCATAAAGCTTATGCAGGTATTCTACAGGCTCAAACGTTAAGAGAACCCTTCCCAGATCAAAAATTATTGAATTAATCATCGTATACCACCGCAATTTTTTATGTCTTGTAACATATTTTATTGTTATCCGGCCCGAAAAGGAACATTTTTTTGCAAAATTCCGTCCAAATTTAAAATAAAAAAAGTGGTTATTGTGGTATATTTTAATGCATTTGTAACGTGATTGCATGGAAAATATGCTATACTTATTTTATTAATACAAATATACCCTTAAGCCATGGTACTGCCAGGCATCATACAAATGAATACAATGAAAGGTGTGATTGGAAGTGTTTGATACTTTAATAAACATTTATCAGCAGGTGCAGGGTTTTGGAATGTACATAATAATAACAACACTTGTAATATTTGTTGTTTCTTTCGTTGCAAACCTGGTAATTCGCAAAAGGTATATCACCATTCTTGACGATTTGCTTGACTGGCACAGGAAAAAAGAAGCCACCTTCCGTTCGGACATTCTGAACAGGATTGTGGAAGAATACAGGACTACAGCAGCTGAAAGCTACAGCGAAGTTAACACCCAGGCAATAATTGAAAAAAATTTCAACTTGCATCTGAGGAGCCTTGCCCTGGGCGAACGGTTCATAAAAAATACAAATACCCTTCTGATCACACTGGGCCTGTTTGGAACATTTGTAGGATTAACCTCTGCTGTTGCCGAGCTTGCCGGGATATTCACAAACATGGATATTTCCGAGCTTATTGAAAATGCAGGTATACAAAAGCTTCTAAGCCACCTTATCGGTTCCCTTGAAGGTATGTCTGTGGCTTTCGTTACAAGTCTTGTGGGTGTAGGATGTTCAATAATACTTACCATTCTTCTTACCATATTCAGTGCAGAAGAAGCACGGGAAAACCTGATGGTGCAGATTGAAGAATATCTTGATAATACGGTGGCGATGGTTGTATCGCAGGATAAGGAAACCGAATATACCATGATGAATAACATTTTAAGAGAAACCTTCATGGAGTTCGGAGATAAAATTCAGGCTTCGCTGAGGGAAACCGTTGAGAATTTCGGGGAAAAGCTCACTACTGTTGTCATGGATGTTAATGTTTCAAGCCAGACCCTTGATGCAACGGTTGAAAAATTCGATGCATCCCTTGCCAACTTTGCTTCAAACATGAAGGACCTGAACGAGTTTAACATTAATATGCGCAACAATATTGAAAGAATGGATGTAAACTTCATTAAAGTAGCCGAAGCACTCACAAAGGCCTCGGATATCGTGGTGGAAAACTACAACAGCATTGAAAATTTCTCAAGGAATATCCGTGAAGCCGCTGATGAAATGACTTCATTCAACCGCCAGCTTGTAAGTGATATCAGCCAGCTTGTGAGTGAAATATCATCCACCGTCCAGGTTGTGGAAAAGCTTGCGGAAGCAATGGATACAAACATGCAGCAGCATACAAGGGATCTGGAGATTTACCAGGAACATTTCACGAAAGTCATGATGAAGATAAACGACGATATCAAGGAATTCGGGCACCTTGCAGCATCTTCCTTCAATGAAGCCCTGGATAAAACCAGCCGCGAAATGAGCCAGAAGGTCAAGTCATCTATTGAAGAAAGCTTAAACGGCATTCTCCAGTTACTGGATCAGTTCCGTGAAAACCAGATTCATTTCGCGAAAACCATTGCATCCCTTCCCGAACAGGTTTTGACGTATAACCAGGTTGCCGCCGCCAGGATAGACAAACAGCTTACCGAATTAAAGGAAATGACTTTAAAATAACAGAAATCACAGTGAAGGGGTGTTTTCAGGATGAAAGTAAGGAACCGGAATTTCAGAAAACCCGAGCAGGCAGCTCATTTCTGGCCGTCATTCACCGATGTTATGTCCACTATTGTCCTGGTATTGTTTTTTCTGATATTTTTAGCATATTTTCAGCAAATGTTTTCGGTTTCCATATGGAATGAAAGGCTGGACAAAGCAAAGTCAGAGCTTTTGGCAACCGAAAATGCATTAAAGCGTGCCGGGGATGAATTGGAGCTTAAAAAGCTGGAAATTTCGGAAAAAGAAAATGCCCTGCGCATAATGGAGAACGAAGCCGAAAAACTTAAAGCAGAAGTTGAGCAGGGAAAACGCGAGCTGACAGTTTCTCTTGAGAAACTGCAGGAACAGGAAAAAATAATAGCCGAAAGCAACAGGGAGCTGGGTGAACTCAGGGGTAAGCTTCAGAACATTTCGGTTTTACGATTAAGTATTCTTGAAGAGGTAAAAAAATCAATCGAGGATGAAATAGGAACATCCACCACCCCCGACGGAGAGCCGCTGGTAGCCATTGACAGCAACGCAAACCTTATTATTAACAACCAGCTTCTTTTTGCGAAAAAATCATCCGAGATTTCCATTGAGGGACAGGCATTGCTAAGCCGTTTTGCCGTGGCTTTTGAAAGGATACTTGATGATCAAAGCATACGGGATTACATTGATTCCATCAATATACAGGGCCATGCGGATATAGACGGATCATACCAGAGCAATTACGCGCTGTCATGCGAACGGGCTTATGCCGTAATAAATACAATGTTCGCAAAAAATCCCAACCTTGAGCAAAAATACGGGGAATATTTTGCGGCAACGGGCTTTTCGGAATTCCGTCCTATAGATCCAGGCACTACCGAAGCGTCCAAGACAAAAAACAGGCGCATTCAGATTTCCATAACCATCAAGGACACACATGTGCAGAATATAATCCGGGAGTACCTTGAAGAATCCAAAATTGGTAATTAATCAGGTTGCGGGAGGATATTAAATGGATCAGAAATTGCGTTTGGATATCCGTATGATAAAATTCCAGGATTTTATACTCAGAAAACCGGATAAGCCTTTCGGTTACTATGGGCTCGGAGTCCAGTACATGCTTGCAGGTATGCATAATCAGGCCGACAAAATGTTTACGCAGGCCCTGAAAAAGGATCCGGGCTATGTTCCCGCATTGATTGGCAAACTTGAGCTTCTTCTTAAGGAGAATAAATATATAACTGCAGTACGGTATTTTGGCAGGAACAGCAACCTGTTGCTTGGAAAAAAAATATTCAAAAAGCGTATACATAATATAACAAGCAATTTATATCTTTCGCGCAGCTTTTCCGCTCATTTGGGGAAACTCCGTTCCTTGCTGGCCTTTGACGAAAAGATAGGTGCGCTGCAAAAAATGTATGACAAGAACAAGGAAAATCCAATGGTAAATATACTTTTGGCCATGTATTTTCTGAAAAAGGGAAGGAATGATGAAAAAGCATTTACGATATACAACTTATGCGTATGCATGGACGGAATAGTCGACAATCTCAGGTGGGATCTCGCGCAGGTTCTGTCAACAAAACAACCTGCAATTTTAAGAGATCCCAAAATTGCAGGTCTTTTTCAATCAATACCTGAAAGCGCATATAAAACCGATTATGTAAATTTCCTGCTCTCCTGTTTTATGGCGCAGCAGGATATGGACAAAGTGGCGGGCGCATTTTCGGAGCTTAATAAAAAGCAGTTAATACCCAGCAAAAAAACCATGTGGGAATATCTTCTTTTCTGCAGCAAAAACGATATCTGGAATTCCACCGTTGCATTGTATTGTCAGAAGCTTATTGAAAGCGGCTGGATTAACAGCTTCCTTTCCTCCACGGCAATACAGCTGAAAAACAAAAGGCTTGTGGATTCCAATAACGGGATCTTTAAAATCCTGTCCCTTTATGGCTATTATGAAGCTTAATGCAATACCCTATCCATTCTGGGCGTTTGCCTTGATAATTTCCACAATTAATGCTGTGGCTTTAACCATGTCTGAAATAGCTATCTTTTCGTTTGTACCGTGAACATTCGTCATTCCCACGCTTAAATTCACAGCAGGAATTCCCTTCGTGTTCAGAATATTCGTATCGCTTCCTCCCCCGGTTGATTCGGGCAATAACCGAAGATTTAATGCTTCTGTCGCATCTTTCAGCAAGCTCATAATCGGGTGGGTTTCGGAAATATGGAAACCTCCATAGGCTCTTTTCACTTCAACCTGGACCGTGGCCTTTTCTTTCTCTATACTGCTTTTAAAAGATTCCACCCACTGCTCTGTAAACCGGTTAAGCTTATGTTCGCTTATACTTCTAAGTTCACCGTCAATAATTACCTCGTCGGGAACAATGTTGGTTGCTCTTCCGCCTTTGATTATGCCTATATTGCATGTGCTTTCCTCATCAATCCTCCCCATAAACGGTAAATTTGAAACAGCAGCTGATGCGGCACGAATGGCATTCAATCCTTCCTCGGGGCAGACACCTGCATGAGCCGCCTTACCCCTGACTATAAACCGTATCTTGTTATGATAGGGAGCTTTTATCGCAACAGTTCCGATTGGTCCTCCTTCGTCCAGTACAAAGGCGTATTTTGCCGGCACCTTGGTAATATCAAGCATCTTCGCCCCATACAGCCCGGTCTCTTCAGCAATCGAAAATACGGCATAAACATCGCCATGGGGTACTTTTTCTTCACCGAGAACATTTATAGCTTCCAGAATGCATGCAACACCTGCAAGGTCGTCGCCGCCAAGCACCGTTGTGCCGTCACTGGTTATAACATCCCCGTTAATTACGGGTACCTTGCCCTTTCCGGGTTCCACCGTATCCATATGTGCCATGAAAAGAATTGCCGGAGCGTCAACATTTCCCGGAACCTTTACAATAACATTGCCTGCGTTGCCGTTAATAGCCTCTCCGGCATTGTCTTCCTCCGGGTTGTAACCCATTTCTTCAAGCTTCTTCTTAACAAGATCGGCCATTTGACGTTCGTTTCCCGAGGTACTGTCCGTTCTGACCAGTTCACAGAATGTTTCAACCAGTCTTTCGGTATTTACTCCCGATTTATTGCTGTTTAAATTACTCATTTTTTCCTTCCCTCCAAATGATATTATACAAACCTGTTTTATCCATTTACTCCGGTGGAACCAAAACCGCCGCCGCGGTTTGATCCTATGCCGGCAACCGAATCGACAATTTTCAGCTTCATCCTGGGCACTTCCTGCAAAACCAGCTGTGCAATCCTGTCGCCCTTTTTTATATGATATATACCCTGTTTGTTTCCCTTGCTGTCAACGGTATAATACTCGTTATTGCCGCCTTGTCCGACAGATGTATTGGTAACGATAATACCCAACTCCTCCCTGTATCCCGCGTCTATCGTTCCCGGTGAATTTGAAATCCGTAAAGGCGTTCTCAGGGTAATCCCGCTGCGGGGACGGACCTGGATCTCAAAACCGGGCGGTATAGCCAGTTTCAGTCCGGTAGGAACAACAGCGGTTTCATTCGGCCTGATTATCACGTCTTCGGCAGCACAAACATCCATGCCTGCATCCCAGTCATTCTGATACCTTGGTAATTTAACACCTTCCCTGCATATTTCCACTGCAACTTCAATTTCTTTCATACCAATTTGACCCCATTTCATTTGTATAGTTTTCATTATTCCACACCACGAAAATAGTGGCCCCTGGTGAGGCTTTTATCCTGAAGCCTTGAAACAATGCCGGTTTTTACTGCGGATTTGCTTTTATCATCAATCCACAGTTCCCTGTAATATTTGCAAATTTCTTCTATTTCATCCGGGCTTTCATCCATTATGCCGATTCTTAATACTTTAACATCGGTATTTTCAAATGGCGTAATATCGTCTATCATCAATATACTGCTGTTGTACAGGGTCGTCCTGTCAAGCACCGGATCGGTGACATATAAAAAACGCCTTCCTGATCTGTCTGTCAAATACCCATTTTTATTCATGCAAGTACCGCATCTCCGGCCGCAGCTTCCATTATTGCTTGCCGGACAGTATTCCAGGGTCATAACCGGTATTACACCATAAACATAGGCCTCAAGAGGGATTTCTTCGGATCTTGTTTCCCCAAGGGCTTCAAAATTCAGCTCCAATGACGGCATTATGCACGATGGCTTATACTTATTAATAATGTCTATTGCCTGTGAATTAAACATATTCATCGTATAGTCAATGACAACGGGAATACCGGGAAACTCTTCCCGCATCCGGTGGAGTGCCCCCAAATTTCCAACAAGAATACCGTCGGGGCTGTCAGATAATGACGCAATTTTCCTGACGTACATATCCATCTGCTTGTCGGTCAAAACTGCCGGAACCGCTGCAAAAACTTCAATTCCCGCCTTGCGTGGTTCTTTCATGATGCCTGAATCATCCGCCCTGAGGTATATCCTGTCCACCATGAGATCTTCCCATGGGATTAAGGGCGACGGCGTATTGTAAAAAATCAGGCTGATTTTTCTTTCCTTTGATAATAGCTGTGCGTTTCCGGGAAAATATTCGTCTTTCGGATTAATATGTTTTTCCGTAACTTCAGCGCGTTTTACCGACAACTTGTTTAATGCATCCCTTCTCATTTCATTAACCATGGAAACGGGAATAAATGATCGGTTGTCTGTCAAAACACTTATATTTTCAAAATAATAAGGTGTATCACCCGTCTTTTTCAATTGCTCCAAAACACGTTCTTCGGTTAAAGGTTTCTTTATCGCCTCCTGGCATTTATCTTCCCCTTCAACATATACAGTGTTCTGATCACGGTCGGTTACGGTTAAGACTGGCTTCTCATCTTTGAAAAAGCGGAATTTCCCCATTACCGGCACAGTGGGAACGTTTTTCGAAGAAAAATCGGAAAGGTACTCCATCAACTTTTTATCATAGGTCTTGTAAACCGGGCTTCCGGGTTTTGCACAGGATTTGAAATTTCCCAACAGTACGGTATCACCTGGATCTGCGCTTTTTACATGTTTTCCGTTACGCATGATAACACTGATGATTGCAGACAGGGTTTCCCTGTCCCATATTTCAATGCCGTCTCCTATACCAACCTTTTCGCTCAGCCTTACATAAACAAGATTATTATCCCTGCCGCCGAAAAACTTCTGCTGACCGTCCCCGTCCTGCTTTACAACCGTACCCGCCGGGACCCCCCAATGTTTTGGGTGTTCAATGCTGAGAAGCTTTTTGTCCTTCCCTTTAAGGTACCCGGTGGTAAAACCGCCGCGGTTGAAAACCTGCTGCAATATCCGCAAATCCTGTTGGTCAACTTTATATTGCGAATAACCGGACATGGCAAGATCAAGATACTTCCTGTATACCATAACCGTTGCAGCCACATATTCAGGAGACTTCATGCGGCCTTCAATCTTAAGCGATGCAACACCCGTATTAATTATATCAGGCAGTAATTCCAGGGTCATAAGATCTTTCGGACTTAACAGGTATGCACCCGAAGTGTTTAATCCTTCAATTTTATAAGGCATACGGCATGGCTGGGCGCATCTCCCGCGGTTTCCGCTTCTCCCGCCGATAAAACTGCTCAACAGGCACTGGCCCGACCTGGAAATGCATAAAGCGCCATGTATGAAAATTTCGGCTTCAATACCGGTTTGGCGGATAATACTTTCTATCTCCGGAAGGCTTAATTCCCTTGCCAGTACAACCCGGCTGATACCGAGAGCCATCGCGGCTTTTACCCCATCGGTGTTATGGATTGTCATCTGCGTACTGGCATGGATGGGCAATCCGGGGGCTATCTTCTTCAGCATGTTTACCAGGCCGAGATCCTGGACAATAATTCCGTCTACTCCCTCTTTATATACATAAGAAGCCAACTCCCGGGCTTCTTTAAGCTCTTTTTCCGCTATTAACGTGTTTAAAGTAAGATATATTTTAACACCTCTGATATGAGCATCCTTTATAATACCCGACAGGGATGTGTTGTCAAAATTACCGGCATTAAGCCTTGCATTAAACGACTTCGCGCCAAGATATACCGCATCCGCACCTGCTGCGACTGCGGCCCTGTATGCTTCAGGACTTCCCGCCGGAGCCAGCAGCTCTACCCTTTTCTTTATCATATTCCTGCACCCTGTTGGTTTTCTCCTCCCTTTCGTTTATCACCGGAAACGGTTTCATCAAAGACTCTTTCACTGCCATCCTTTTCAAAATCCTGTTTATTGGATTCTTTATTCAAATTGTCCTGCCCTTCAACATCCTGCTCAACCGTTTCTTTCCCGGGCTTGTATTTATACTTATATATTATTTCCTTTTTCTTTTCATCCTTTTCAAATAATTTTTTAATCCAGTCAATTATATCCAAAATGCCTTTTGCCTTCACCAATATATCTTTCTTAAGCAGTTCGGCCGCATCCTTAGCCGATTCGGAAATTTTTCCTATGTTCTGAACAACCTTCTGAAGCGATTCGGATTCTTTTCTTACTATATCCGCTACTTTTGCCACATTATCGGTTATTTCGGGAAGCTTGTCGAGGGTATTGTCAATATTGGCACGGTTTTTGTCCAACATTCTGTTTAAATTCCTCAATATACCCACAAGATTGGCAACGGCCAGCAAAAGATAAAACAACACACCCGTGGCTAAAAGAAAAAGTACTACTTTAAACAGGTCACCCCAGGTTATGTTCGTATTGAGCATGACAAATTCCTCCAATAACTGTTGGTAATTATTTTACATTATGTAATCTTGGCTTGTGGGGAGTATCGCCGGTGGCTTTTGCCAGTGAATTTCTCACTTCGGCAAGTTCGGCTTCACGTCTTGTAAGCTCCAAAAGAAGATGCTTGTTTTCTTCATTTGCCTTCTGAAGTTGTTGAGACAGCATATCCCTATCCTGCCTGATTTCCTGCAATGCTTTCTTCGCGATCTCCAATTCCTTCTCTAATGCCTCTTTAGCTTCGGTCAGCTTGAACATTTCATCAACTACATTGATCGCCGTTAAAACAGAAGCCATGGAAGTGCTTAAAATATGGTTGGCTTGCATAATTTCAGTAGTCTTTTGGTCCACATACAGTGCCACTCTTTGCATATACTCGGCAGATTCATAACCACAGACAGTGTACTCGTTTCCTGCAATACGTACGCTAACCTTATTCTTGCCGGCCATCTCATCAACTCCTGTTTTCTTTCGTATGATAGGGTAAAGCTGTTTTCAGAAGCATACTTATGTAAGTACTTTTAATAATAAAAGACTTTTTCTCCTATCTTAGTTAACTTATCGGTTTAATATTGATATAACTTGAATATTTTACAACAAGTATACCATAAACAGGTACTTTCCTTCAATAACAAACAAACCTATAAATAGTACTGTTTCCGCACAACAACCGAAGCAATTGCTTGTAATTGCAACATACCGTTGCATCGAGGCCGGGGATATACTTATCATCTGATTTCATTGATTACTGCAGCCAATAAGAATAATAAATAATTTTGTTGCCTCGATACATTGCACAAAAGCAACTTTCATACTCCGCGCATTGTAAGCGATATTCTTTTTCTTTCGGGATCCACGTCCAGAACCTTCACAGTGACTATATCACCAACAGAAACAACTTCCATGGGATTTTTCACGAATTTATCGGCAAGCTGGGATATATGGACCAATCCGTCCTGGTGAACACCGATATCAACAAATGCACCAAAATCAGCCACGTTCCTTACAGTGCCCGTTAGCACCATGCCCGGCTTCAGATCGGTAATCTGCAAGACATCACGCTTTAACATCGGAGGAGGAAGTTCCTCCCGTGGATCCCTGCCCGGCTTTTTCAACTCATCTATAATGTCCTTCAGCGTTGGTTCACCAATATTAAGCTCCCCGGCAAGCTTTTTAAGTCCGGTTTTCTGAACGGCCAAATCGAGCAAGGCAAGATTATTGTTCAATATATCGTCATGGGTATACCCGAGCTTTTTCAACAGCAATTCGCATGCTTCGTAGGATTCGGGGTGGACGGCGGTATTATCCAGCACGTTATCACCGTCGCGAATTCTTAAAAAGCCCGCACACTGCTCAAACACCTTTGGCCCAAGCTTCGGTACTTTTTTAAGTTCCTTGCGGTTTCTGAACCTTCCTATGCTTTCCCGGTAGGCGACAATATTGGCCGCCAGGCTTTTACTTATTCCAGAAACATAGGAAAGGAGTGATACCGAAGCGGTATTTAGATCAACACCAACCTTGTTGACAACATCCTCCACTACCGCGCCAAGAGTTTCGCTCAGACGCTTCTGGTTCATATCGTGCTGATACTGGCCTACTCCAATGGCCTTCGGATCTATTTTTACCAATTCAGCCAATGGGTCCTGAAGGCGTCTTGCTATCGATACCGCACTTCTTAATGATACATCGAAGTCGGGAAATTCCTCCGCTCCAAGCTTTGAAGCTGAATATACCGATGCTCCTGCCTCGCTTACCACCATGTATTTTACATCCCTGTCAATTTCCTTGAGCATGTCGGCAACAAAAATCTCTGATTCTCTGCTGGCGGTACCGTTTCCTATTGCAATAACATCAACCTTGAACTTTTCAATTAACACTTTCAGTACGGCTTTTGCTTCTTCGGTTTTGTTTTGCGGCGGTGTCGGATACACAACATTCGTGGCAAGAACTTTCCCGGTTTCATCAACAACACAGATTTTACATCCCGTACGGTATGCGGGATCAAGCCCAAGAACAACACAATTATGCACCGGCGGCTGCATTAACAAATTTCTCAGATTTTCCCTGAACACCACCATGGCCTGCTCTTCGGCTTTTTCTGTCAATTCGCTTCTGATTTCACGTTCTATCGATGGCTGTATTAACCTTTTGTAGGCGTCCTCAATTGCCATAACCATATGCTTTCTTTTTTCCTTGCTGACTATCTTATAACTGTCGAAAAGGAAGGATAACACCTTTTCCTCGGGTACTGAAATATCCACCTTCAGAAACTCCTCTTTTTCGCCCCTGTTAATTGCCAGTATCCTGTGGCTGACTATCGACCTGACGGGTTCCTTGTAATCATAGTATTGCCTGTATACCGAATCTTCCTCTTTCCTGGCCTTTGATTCCACAATCCCAAACGAATGGAAGATATTGCGGATTTCTTTTCTTATTGCCGCATTATCGGAGATATCCTCGGCTACGATGTCCCTGGCGCCCTGCAAAACATCGTCAACGCTGTTTAAATCCTTTTCGGGATTTATGTATTCAATTGCTTTGTTTTCCAACTGCACATCATCAATACTGTCCAGCAGAATCAGCGAGGCAAGCGGCTCGAGGCCTTTTTCCCTGGCAATCATCGCCCTGGTTCTGCGTTTTGGCTTAAACGGCCTGTATATATCCTCTATTTCCTGCAGAGTCATTGCGCTTTCTATTGAAGCCGATATTTCTTCGGTCATTTTGCCCTGTTCTTCAATTAACCTGTACACATCCTGTTTTCGGGCTTCAAGGTTTTTCAGGTAAGTATAACGCTCGTTGATTTCACGTAACACCTGATCATTCAATGATCCGGTCATTTCTTTACGGTACCTTGCAATAAAAGGAATAGTGTTTCCCGCATCGATCAGATCAATTACATTACTGACCTGCATTTTTCCCAATCCGAATTCTTTTTGCAAAACAGCTTTAATATCCATAAGTTCCTCCTGCAGCCTGAATTGTCCACCATGTTAACAATGCATTGTTACTGTACAGAGGTACTGGTTTGCAATATCCATCTGAAAGTCCTGTTTCGGGTGTTATGCAAACCTCTGGACAGTAATAATACATTCCCGAATAAACATAAGATATTATTAATGCACTTGCCATGATAATAAGACTGTAAATAATTATTACATACAATAAGCATCAGGGAAAGGTTCAAGGTTCAAAAGGCGGGTTATATCAAATTTATCATATTGATTTATTATTAAAAACATGCTTTTCAACCTTTTTCTTAACCCGCTGAAGTGCATTGTCGATTGATTTTACCGGCTTGTTCAGTTCTTTTGCTATCTCTGTGTAAGATTTCCCGTTAAGGTAAAGCGAAAGAACTTCCCATTCAAATGATGAAAGGATTTCACCCATTTTATTCTCTATCCCGCTGGCTTCTTCCTTTGTAATCAGTAGTTGTTCAGGATCCAACACAATTTGATATGAAATCATATCTATATAGGATTTATCAGAGTCATCATCATAAACCTTGCGGTTCAGTGAAATGTACGTATTCAAAGGAATATGCTTCTGCCTTGTTGCGTTTTTTACAGCAGTTATCATTTGTCTTGTAATGCACAGTTCGGCAAAAGTCTTAAAGGCCATGGATTTGTCATGCTGATAATCACGGGTGGCTTTATAAAGCCCTATCATCCCTTCCTGTACAACATCTTCACGATCAGCGCCAATAAGAAAATACGTTCTTGCTTTTGCCTTAACAAGGCTTTTATACTTATTAATAAGAAATTCGGTGGCGTTTTTATCACCACGCCTGCCAAGCAGAACTATCTCTTCGTCTTCTAATTTTGAATATTCTTCAGTTTTCAATCCTGTTACCACTTTAAGGTCTCCCAATCCTATTGGTTTTATTTATGTAAATCTCTCCCTTTATATGGGAAACAGAAAAATCAGAAGCCGATAGTCACCAATATAAAAGTTTATTTAATTACCATCTTATCTAAAAATTATATGTTATTGCTTGTACACTGTCAAGGCTCTGACTTCTCCATAACCAGGCCTTTTGCAGTTATATACATTCCAAGAATGTTTAAAGCGGCAAAATGCTCCAGTTCAACCTGGATCATCTTTTGGGCCTTTTTAATTGCCTCCACCAGATTATACCCGTAAACCATTACAAGATCCATATCCAGAATAATTCCGTCGTCACCTTTGTTTATCCTGAATCGTGTAATCTTTTCCATTTCATCCATTCCAATGATTATGTGATTTACAACCTGGTAAATTGCATAATCGGATATGGTATATTTCCCGTTATAACTGAATGGAGGGCGTACCACCGATTTTTCGCCCATGTTCTGGAAATATCCCTTGGCTTTTCTCTTGAATATCTGAAGAGGATCCAGGAAATACCCCGAAAAATCCTTTTTTAATTCAACGCTTGGCACGGGTATCACATGTTTGCCCTGCCCAGTTCTTGTATTGATAGCCTGTTTTATTTCAAGCTCGCTGGCTACATCCTCTATATATACCTTTTCATCAACCGGACCGATGCCAAGGGTTTCGGCTATCCTTTCAACCATACCGTCCGAGGTTCCCAAGATCAATACAGCCTTTGGGTTATTTCTTTTTATGGCATCCATTACCTGGCTTCTATGCGTTGGATCGGTAAAAAGCGCCGTTTTGATTGAACCCACTTTCGTAGGTTCCTTTTTGGCCGACTTGCCTGCAATAATACGATTCTGGTGAATAAGCAGGCCATCATCAATTATATAGTCAATATCTCTTTCCTTGGCCACCCAAAGTGCCCTGTAGCTTTTTCCTGTACCACTTGCCCCAACGAAACCCACAACGCGCATATGCTCACTCCAAAACCTTTTTTGCAAAACACCGGTGGCTGCAGCCACGGTGAAATTCCCATGCAATTTGAACACACCGGTTCATATAAATACTACCATGACAGCAAAAACATTATACCACATCTCAGCCTGGATTAATTCAGAAAATTGACGTAAAAAACAAAAGCGGGGATAGAAATCCCCGCTTTGATTATTATTAACACATTTATTTTTAATTTATCAGTTAACAATTGTTTTCTCTGTTTCCTTGTCAAACAGGTGCATGCTGTTCATATCGAAAGCAACCTTTACAGTATCACCGGGTCTTGTTGTTGTCTTCGGATGAACTCTTGCAGTAAAGTTAACACCGTTGATAACCATATACAGATAAGTTTCAGAACCAAGCATTTCTGTAACTTCAACCTTGGCTGTAACTGTTGCATTAGCCCATTTTTCAAGGTTTTGTGGTTCATCATGGGTATTTTCAGGACGGATACCGAATACAACTTCTTTTCCTACGTATCCTGACCTTTCAATAACCTTTGCCTTGTCGGCAGGAACTTCAAGCTTATCTTCACCAAACTTCAGGTACAGCTTGTCGTCTTCCTTGATTACAGTTACATTGGCAAAGTTCATCTGCGGGCTTCCTATAAATCCTGCAACAAACATGTTAACAGGGTTGTCATACAGACCTTGTGGAGTATCAATCTGTTGAATGAATCCGTCTTTCATAACAACAATTCTTGTACCCATTGTCATAGCTTCTGTCTGGTCG
>ENA-UPSB01000208-UPSB01000208.1-bioreactor-metagenome-genome-assembly--contig:-NODE-208-length-105831-cov-90.901887_pt1 | contig 105831 bp, 87 predicted proteins | sample MGYA00238182_ERZ773286 | MGnify/ENA primary metagenome ERZ773286 (study PRJEB29026, sample SAMN07631240) | bioreactor metagenome | isolation source: Switchgrass digestor | place: USA: Dartmouth... | reverse complement strand
GTATAAAATACAAGCTTTCAATATCCAGATATTTTACCGCAAAATATACCGGTATAAACCCCTTTGCCACATCCAGAAATATAGCCGGGATGCCGTATTTTATTCCCGCATATTTGATTATGTTGGCGGCACCGGGATTTTTGTCGTCACTGATTTCTGTGATATCGATATTACAAATATATTTACCAATCATGTAGCTGTACAGGATGCTTCCGGATATAAAGCCTGCAGCAATAAAAAGTATATATTGCATCAAGAGCCATCTCCCTCCCTTCCTTTCAGCTCAGTCAGAAGCATATATATTTTGTCGCAGGTATCACGTGCTATATTTTCCTGCTGAGCTTGTATGATTTTGCTCCTGTAATGATCATCGGAGCATATTTTTGCAGCGGCCTTAAGCTGTTTTCTGATATATTTGCTTGAGTATGACATGAATCTGTTTTTGAAAAACTCTGCATTTTTACTTTCGCAGCCGGGAATTGGAGCCATATGGATTATGGGTATACTTTTTATGGCTGCTTCCGTACTGCTAAGCCCGCCCGGTTTTGTAAACAATACATCTGAAGCATCCATTATCAGGGGCACATCCTTACAATAACCGCATATGGCCACATTTTTATTATTCTTATAGACCAGCTTCAGTTTGCTTTGTAGCCTGTGGTTGCTGCCGCATATCACAATTATATTTACTGAGCTCCTATGCAGCCTTATAGCTGCTCTTACCAGCCCTTTGATTTTACCGTATCCCATGCTTCCCGACATGATCATATACCAGGGTTTGGAGCAATCAAGGCTGACATTATATTGCCTGCAAAATCTTTCCCTGGCCATCTGCCTGGGAAGCCTTTTATAAAATTCAGGCTTGACAGGGATACCGAAAGGAAGGAGCTTTTCCTTCGGAATACCACGGCGGACAAACTCACGGATAAGATCCCTGTGGGGGATTATATAATAATCCAGCTCAGTTTCCTCCCAAAATGGAATACAGGTATAATCGGTATTGACAGCTATGGTATAGGCTGATAAACGCTTAGCCCGCTTCAGGGCCGTCAGTGCCTCGGCCGGAAAAAGATGAGTGGTTATTACCGTATCAAAGCCGTTGTCATTTATATATTCGTACAGTTTATCACTGTAGCTCTTATTCATATAATAAACCGGAGATTTAAACCTTGAACTGCTGACCAGCATGCCAGCCTTATATATAAGTCCAAAAAGACACGGAATTCTTATTACACTTAAATAGGCCATCGCAGCTCCTTTTGATGCTTTTTCGCTTTTTAATGACAGGGCATCAAGCACCTTACATTCAACACCGGCTTTTTTGAGATATTTGCATATTGCTATTGCTGCCGAATTGTGCCCTTCTCCCGTATCACAGGAGAGAATTAACACCTTCATATGTCATTATCCCTTTCCTGCCATATCAGTTAGAATGGATGTCAGAGCATATTTGATATAGTCGCACATATGCTTATAGAATACCTTTAGTATGTAGATGTAAAAATATATAATAAAAAGTGTATACTTTATATATTAGTTGAAATAACAGCACCTTTTACCTCTTATCATATTATACCACAGCAAATTCAGTTGGGAAGTTAAAATTAGATTAAATACCCAGAAATTATGTTAACTGATCTTAATAAACGGTAAAATTCAGAACTCGAATTATGTCGGTATAAGCGTATAGCATCAACAAGCATGAACTTATATCCGGAGCTTTTGTTGACTTGCATGGTATGTAATGCTATAATCCGAATTGGTATGGGCGATATTTACTTGTCTGGTTAGGTCTGCTAAGACCGACAGTTTATGTTGTTAATTTGCTTCTTCAGCAAAAATTGATAGATATTGCAAAAAAAGCACAAGTCGACATTCGGCTTGTGCAAATAAATATATGTCAGAATGGAGATTAGTATGAAAACAAGTGTTATCGTACCTTTTTATAAGGGAATTGCATTTCTTGAGGAGTGCCTGGAAAGTCTGGCTGAGCAAAGCTGTAAAGAATTTGAGCTTATTCTTGTATGCGACAAGGTTGAAGAGGATATAGAGCCGCTTATAGAGCGCTACAGTAAGGAATTTGAATTGAAGCTAATCCGGCTGAAGGATAAAACAGGAGTTGCTGCAGCAAGAAATGAAGGGCTGGCTGCAGCAAGCGGTGATTATGTTTATTTTCTGGATGCGGATGACTATCTGGCCTTTAACACTCTCGAGCTTTTGATGTCAAAAGCCGAGCAGACGGATGCTGATATAATATACGGAAAGAAAATATGGACCTGGTTCAGAAAGAAGGTTCTGTTTGCCAACTTCAACACTGATGAGATGAATGAGGTTGAGGAGGAGGATGAGGAGGGCCAGGACAGTGTATCTACAGATAACGAACAGCAGGAATCCGACTCTGATGGCGGAGATGACAGCGACAGCAGGGATGCGGCTGATGATCAGGCCGAGGACTCTGCCGATGATGAGCAGGAGCCGGACAGCGAGGCTAAGCAAAAGGCTGCAGTATATCATCTTGTATCCAAGAGAAAGAGCCTGCGCAAGATTTCCGTATTAAATATACTGATTAAGCGCTCATTTATTGAAAAGCACAATTTAAGATTTAATGAGGAGCTGAGATTTTTATCAGATTATCCCTTTGTGCTTCAGCTGCTGATAAAGGGCGAAAGCTTTGAGCATGTGCAGCAGGCGGCTTATATAAAGCGCAATCACAATGATCCCATCAATCATCCGGCTCTTAGTCAGCTAAGGGCAAGCAAGAATTTATGGGAATACATCAATGCTTATAATTATGCAATAAGCCTGATACCTGAAGACACGAATCTAAAGCGAAGAATTGACAAGAAGGTAATGCGCTATTGCGTCAGATTTTATGCTCCAAAGCTTCGTACCAACCACAAGGATCCGCAAAGACAGGAGAAATTTGATGCCATCTGCCGGATTATCAGAGGAATGGACAAGGACCTGGTTCTGGGCAAAAGGCGTTATAAGGGCAAGCTTTTGCGGGCCTTGTATAACGGCGATATTAAAAGGGCGGAGTCTCTTGTAAGATGGCACAGGAAGAAAAAAAGGCTAAAGAGCTTTTTTAAAAACAAGAGGGAGTTTCCCAAATACTTATATAAGAGATTTTTCCTCAGGCTGTCGGTTAAGGATAACTGGGTATTCTGTGAGAGCTTTTTTGGCAAGAATTATTCCGACAGTCCCAAGTATGTTTATGAATACCTGCAAAAAAATTACCCGAACAGATACAGGTTTATCTGGGTTATCGACAAGAAGGGAACAAAGATTCCATATAAGCATACTAAGGTAAAGCGCTTCAGTATACGTTACTGCTATTATCTGGCCCGCTGCAAGTATTATATCTTTAACGGCCGTCAGCCGGTCTGGATAAGGAAGCGCAAGGGAAATGTATTCCTTCAGACCTGGCATGGAACTCCGCTGAAGAGGCTGGTATTTGATCTGGAGGATATTAATTCGGCAACACCAAAATACAAGCAGCAGACCTATAAGCAATCCAGATTGTGGGATTATCTGATTGCTCCCAATAAATTCTCCAGTGATATCTTCCGGCGTTGCTTCATGTATGATAAGGTAATGCTGGAAACCGGCTATCCCAGAAATGACATTCTTCATTATGAGAATAAGGAGGAGCTGGCTCAGCAGATAAAGAAGCGCATCGGTGTTCCCATGGACAGGAAGGTTATTCTGTATGCACCTACCTGGAGGGATGATGAGTATTATACCAAGGGGCAATACAAGTTCTCCCTCAAGCTGGATTTGAGACTTATGAGACAGATGCTGGGCTCAGAATATGTAATCTTGCTGCGGACACATTATTTTATAGCAGACAATATAGATGTTACCGGACTTGAAGGCTTTGCCTACAATGTAAGCCATTATGATGACATTTCGGAGCTGTATCTGATAAGTGATATACTTATAACCGACTATTCATCGGTATTTTTCGATTATGCAAACCTGAAGAGGCCGATGCTCTTCTTCACATATGATTTGGATAAGTACCGTGATATACTGAGAGGTTTCTATATAGATATTGAAGAGGAGCTTCCCGGACCCTTGCTGTTTACAACCGAAGAGATTATAGACGCAGTTAAGGATATAGACAGAATTAAGCAGGATTATCAGAAAAAATATGATGCCTTTTATGAAAAATACTGTTCATGGGAGGACGGACAAGCTTCAAAGAGAGTGGCAGAAGCTGTATTCCGGTTAAAAGGGGATAATTAATGAAACAGATAATAAAAAACTTTCAGAAATACCGCTTTTTGTTGTCCCAGCTTGTAGTCAAGGAAATAAAGCTCAAGTACAGAAAATCCTATCTGGGCATTCTCTGGACATTGATAGAGCCCTTACTTACGATGATTGTTTTATATCTGGTATTCTCAAAGCTGCGGAAAAACAATGACAGGACCTTTGCGGTCTATATTCTGACAGGAAGGCTATTATACTCATATTTTTCACATGCCACCAAATCGGCGATGAAATCCATCAGGGTTAATGCCCAGATGATTAAGAAGGTATATGTTCCAAAATATATTTATCCACTAGCGTCAGTGCTGTCGCAGTTTATTACCTTTCTTATATCCCTTGTGGTTTTGGCGGCTGTGTCAATAGTATTGAGGATCAAGCCTACGATTCATATTTTAGAGGCGATCATTCCTATAATAATACTATTTTTCATGGCTTTGGGAATAGGGCTTGTACTGGCTACACTGGCCGTCTTCTTCAGAGATATGGAATATCTCTGGGATGTGGTGCTGATGATAATAATGTATTGCTCCGCAATATTTTATTATCCCTCCATGGTTAGCGACAACAGCTGGATACTTAGGATGAATCCTCTTTATGCGGTAATACTGAATTTCAGAAATGCCATACTTGAGGGAGTACCGCTTGATTCAGGTGCACTGCTGTATTCAATTGCTTTCAGTGCTATAGCGCTGTTGGCCGGTATATGGCTGTTTTATAAAAATCAGGACAGATTTATTCTGTATTTGTGATAAGCTGATGCCGTTTAAGCACCTTAGTAGAGGCGGTATAAGCTTCAAGCTTTGACTTTTTCTGTTTTTGAAACCAGGTATCAGGCAAAGATGTGCCATATGAAGCTGTAAGGAACTCGCCTGCTTGGCCTTATTATGCAGGCAGCAAAGAGAGGCATGGATACTGCTATGTGTAAAGTTGTAATAGATGTTGATGGCGTTGGTGTAAAGTTTCGCATGAACGATGAAAAGGTTGACAATTTAAAGGAATATGTAATAAGGAAAATAACCGGCAGGATTGGTTATAAGGAATTCTGGGCCTTAAGGAATATAAGCTTTACTGTAGAAAGCGGAGACCGGGTAGCGGTACTGGGTATGAATGGAGCAGGTAAAAGTACCCTGCTTAAGGTTATAGCAGGAGTATTGAAGGCAACAGAGGGTAAGATTACAAGCCAGGGCAGGATTGCTCCCTTGCTGGAACTGGGGGCCGGCTTTGACCCGCAATATTCCGGAGCCGAAAACATCTACCTGTACGGAGCCATGCTGGGCTATTCCAGGGACTTTATACGCAGCAAATTTAATGAAATAGTGGAGTTTTCAGAGCTGGGCGAATTCATCAATTCACCGGTTAAAAATTATTCATCCGGAATGAAAACAAGGCTCGGCTTTTCAATCGCTACTGTAGTTGAGCCTGATATACTGATTCTGGATGAGGTTTTTGCAGTAGGTGACGCAAAATTCAGAAAAAAAAGCGAGAAAAAGATACAAAGCATGTTTGATCGGGGAATTACGGTGCTTTTTGTGTCCCATAATATTGAACAGGTGAAGAAAATATGCAACAAGGCAATTTTTCTTGAGTCGGGAACTCTTATAGCCTCCGGACCATGTGAGGATATTTGCGATATATATGAGGTTAAATCAAATCAATAAAAACTAAAGTGAAACGGAGATGCACTATGAAAAAAGTAATTACCTATGGAACCTTTGATCTTCTTCATGTAGGGCATATAAATCTTCTGCGCAGGGCAAAGGCTCTGGGGGATTATCTGGTGGTAGCCTTATCAAGCGACGAATTTAATGCAATAAAGAACAAGAAGGCCTACTATCCCTATGAGGACAGAAAAATAATACTTGAATCCATCAAATATGTCGATGAGGTAATCCCTGAATATACCTGGGAGCAGAAGATAGATGATGTGATAAAGCACAAAATTGATATATTTGTAATGGGAGATGACTGGAAGGGCAAGTTCGATTTCCTCAAGGATTATTGTGAGGTTATATATCTGCCCAGAACAGAAGGTATATCCACCACCAAAATAAAACAGGATTTGTCGCTTAAGCTGTAATATGCGCTACTAGCATAAGGCCGGCCAAAGCCCTGTATTTCTTAAGCCGCCATATGCCATTTGCATTTTTATTCTGCATTTTATGTAAAGGATGCTTGCCATGATGCTGTTGGTCAGAAAAATTGCCAAGTACCTGATGCTGGTGCTTTATAATATTTTTATCCTGTTTAGCAGGGTGAATAAAAAAATTATTATTTTTGAAAGCAATCTTGGCAGGAATTATTCCGGCAATCCCAGGTTTATTTATGAGGAAATGGTAAGAAGGGGCCTGGATAAGCAGTATCGCTGCCTTTTTGTACTGGAAGATACCCGGCAGGATTTGCCGGGGCATGCCATAAAGGTAAAAAGACTCAGCCTGAAATATTTTTACCTCTTTGCAAGGGCGGGCTTTTGGGTAAGTGATACCAGAATGCCCAATTATCTAAGAAAAAGGAAGAAGACAGTTTATATTCAATGCTGGCATGGAACCCCTCTTAAGAGGCTGGGCCTTGATCTGGAGCAGATCAGCATGGAAAGCGAAAGGAGCCTGTCCTCCTACAAGAGGAATTTAATCAGGAACACAAGAAAATGGGATTATCTTATTTCACAGAACTCATATTCCAGTGAAATATTCAGGCGGGCCTTTAATTTTAACAAAAAAATACTTGAAATAGGCTATCCAAGAAATGATATCCTCTTTCAGAAAAATAACCGGGCTGATATAACAGAGATAAAAAGAAGGCTTGGGCTTCCTTTGGACAAGAGGCTTATACTTTACGCTCCCACCTGGAGGGATGATGAGCACTACGGCCGATTAAAATATAAATTCAGCACCCGCCTGGATTTTGATTATCTGCAAAGCAGGCTTTCCGGAGAATATGCCCTGATAGTTAAAGCTCACTATCTGGTAGGGGAAAGGCCTGATTTTAGTGCTTATGAAGGCTTTATATATCCCTTCGGAGCGGACTTTGACATAGCCGAGCTTTATCTGGTGGCGGATTTGCTGATAACCGATTATTCATCGGTTATGTTTGACTACAGCATACTGAACAGGCCGATGATATTCTTTGCCTACGATATAAGCCGGTATAAGGACAACATTCGGGGCTTTTATTTTGATTTTATGAAGGAGGCTCCGGGCCCGATTGCGACCGATACGAAACAGCTGGCTGATATCATATTGTCCGAAGCCTATAGGCAATATGAGGATAGCCTGCGCACCTTCAGAAGGAAATTTAACCATGCGGATGATGGAAATGCTTCAGCAAGAGTAGTAGAGCTTATAAGATCACTCAGTTAGTATGGAGGAGCACTTGAAAACAATAGGATATTTGATTTTTGCAGGCTTTTATTATTTATACAGGCTATTTTGCCCTGCTGATCCCAAAAAGGTCTTTTGCATCATGACCCATGATCCCGGCAGGGACGGCAATGTTTTTGCACTTGTAGAATATTTGAAGCAGCAGAAGGAGGGCTTTGTCTTTCGTTATATCGGGAAGGCCGACTCCGGGAACGCCAAGAGCCTTCGCATAATGAGGGGGAAGTTGTCCTTTTTTATTGTCAAGCCATATCATTTGGCCACCGCTTCATATATTTTGCTGGATAATGTCTTTATGCCCATGGCATATATACGCTTTCGCAAAGGAGTAAAGCTGATTCAGCTCTGGCATGGAACCGGCACCATTAAGCGCTTCGGTCAGGATGTCAACAGCGGCAGGCTGGCGAAGCTGGAAAAGAGGGCCAACAGCAGGCTGACCCATCTAATTGTAAGCTCTGATTCAACAAAAGCGATATATGCAGGAGCCTTTGGGGTCAGCAAGGACAGGGTATATACATACGGCCTTCCCCGTACTGATATATTGTTTGACCGGCAAAGGCTGCTGGATAGGTCGGTAGACTTTTACCGGCAATATCCGCAGCTGGCAGGAAAAAGGCTTATCCTTTATGCCCCCACCTTCCGGGATAATGAGAAGGGGGAAAGCAGGGCAATATCTGATATATACAAAATAAGCAGAAGCCTGCCGGATTATACGATACTTCTCAGGCTTCATCCGCATGTTGCAAAGGCCTTTGCGCAGGCGGAGCTAAAGGCGGCTGAAAAGTCGGAAAATCTGGTCAGCGTAAGCTCCTATCCCGATATCAATACCCTCTTGATTGTGGCCGACTGTCTTATAACAGATTACTCATCAATCATATTTGAGTATTGCCTGCTGAACAAGCCGATGATATTCTATGCCTATGATCTTGAGGAGTTTAGTAAAAAGGGCAGGGGTTTTTATCGCGATTATATAGAATATGTACCCGGACCGGTGGTAAGAAATATAGACGATTTGGTGGCTTTAATCAGAAATAATCAGTTGACAACTGACAAATTGCAGGATTTTGTGACAGAGCATTATAAATATCTGGACGGACATTCATGTGAGCGAATATACCGCAATATTTTTGCCCGGCAGTAAAATTATTTGATTATTTGACTCACTATTGATGAATGCTTTAATCAGCGCTATTTTGGAGGGAATACAGGTGGAACATAAATTTAAGGTCAGCATTATTATACCCGTATATAATGTGGAGCGTTACCTAAGGACCTGTCTGGACAGTGTTGTGAATCAGACTCTGGATGGGATAGAGATTATTGCTGTAAATGACGGCAGTACCGACAACAGCCTTGCAATACTTGAGGAATATCAGAGTAAATATTCCGACAGGATGAAGGTATTTACCACCGAAAATCATGGTGTGAGCCATGCCCGCAATTATGGCCTGGCCAGGGCAAGCGGTGAGTATATACAGTTTGTGGACAGCGACGACTTTATTGAGCCGCAGATGACCGAGAAGCTGTATAGCAAGGCAAAAAGGGACAATAACGATATTGTTATATGCGGAAGATACAATGTCTATGAAAGGGAGCACATCAACGAGCTTAACAAGGAAGCGGCAAAGCTGATATATTTAAACCGCAATTTCATATTGCAGGAAAATAAGTATGAATTTGCCCAGATTCTGCCCTTCCCCTGGGACAAGATATTCAGGAGAAGCCTGCTGGAGGGGATAGAATTCCCTGAAAAAATGCGCTTTGAGGATCTGGTATTTGTATATAAGGTATGCTGCAGGGCAAAAAGCATCGGTATTATTGATGAGCCTCTTTATAATTACAGAAGAACCACACAGGGAGGCTTCCTTCAGAGCTTTTCGGAGCAGACCCTGGATATAGTCAAAGCCTTTCGTTTGGTTATAGATTATATGAAGCAAAACGGCTATCTGGACATCTATCATGACGAGATAGAGTACATCTGTGCAAGACATTTTATATACCGTTATCCGGCTCTGTTTAAGGGCAGTAATAAGGGTAAGCTGGATATTAAGAAAAGGATAATAAATCAGACCCAGGATTTTCTGGACACCGAATTTCCAAACTGGAGGAACAACCATTATCTGAAATATTCATCGGGCTCGGTCAGAAAGAAGCTAAGGCTCTATACCAACAGAAGGAAAATGCTTATGCTGACCTTGCTGAGGGAGATTACTCCCGAGTTTGCCATGAGGAAGTTCAAGAGTGGCAGAGATAGTCTGGCCAAATGGAAGGGCAGATTTAAAAAATTTGTTAAAAGCGGTAACAAGCTGTCTCTTATCAAAAAAAGACTGCCCATGCTTTCCGTACTTGCCCAGGGCGGTTCGGTTTATTATACAAGGATGTATGAAAGGCTTAGTATCAGGCCAAAGGATATCCTTTTTGAATCCAAGCATGGCGAGGATGTGGCCGGCAATGTATTTGCCATGTTAAGGGAGCTTATGCAGGAGCAGTACAGCGAATTTAACATATATCTGGCTATGGAGAGGCAGTATATGGAGCAGTACAGGAGGCTGCTTGTAAAATACGGAATAGACAGGCTGACTATGATCGATATCAGTTCCAGAGCTTATGCTAAAGCCCTCGCCTCCTGCAAATATCTGGTTACCGATACCAGCTTCCCGACATATTTCATAAAAAAGGAGGGGCAGGTATACCTAAATACCTGGCATGGAACCCCGCTTAAGGCTATGGGAAGAATAGTTCCCCAAAGGGAATATGCTCTTGGCAATGTTCAGAGGAACTTCCTGATAGCCGATTATCTGATCTATCAGAATGATTTCGCCAAAGATGCCTTTATGACCGATTATATGATTAAGGATATCTACAGGGGCACGGCTATGGTTTGCGGATATCCGAGAAATTCGATATTTTTTGATAGGAAGCGGTATTTTCAGATACGAAAGGAGCTTAAGCTGGAGGATAAGCAGCTGCTGGCTTACATGCCCACCTGGAGAGGGCTTCTGCACAAGAAGGAGACAGCAAAGCAGCTGGAGCTTCTGGGAGGCTATTTTGCTCAGATAGATGGCAGACTGACGGATGATCAAATTCTTTTCGTCAAGCTCCATCCATATGTAAAGGATCAGGTGGATTATTCCGCCTACAAGCATATCAGACCCTTTCCTGCAGAATATGAAAGCTACGATTTTCTGACTGCCACAGATGCGCTTATAACCGATTACTCAAGTATAATGTTTGACTATGGAGTAAGCGGCAAAAAAATCATTCTCTTCACCTATGACAGGGAGGAGTATAATAACGGCAGAGGCTTATACTTTGAATTGGAGAGCCTTGGTCTGCCTATAGCTGATACGGTGGATGAGCTGATAGCTGAGATTAACAGGGTTGGTGTTTTAGGAGATGAGGTTGTAAAAGCTCCACACGAGCTGGCAGCAGCTAATTATCCGCAGTTTTATCAGCGCTTCTGCAGCTATGATTCAGCAGATACGGTTAAAAGGGTTGTAGAGACCCTGCTGTATGGCAATGCATTAACAGGAGAGCGGGCTGCTGCCAAAGCTGCACAGGAAGCTGACGCCGAAGTAGCACGGGAAGCTGATATAAAAGCTGCACGGAAGATTGAGCTTACTGCAGCAGGCGGAACAGGAGCGGCACCTGTCATGTCGGATAAGTCTGGTATTTCCTGTAAAAAGACTGTGCTGATCTTTATTAAGGGGCTGAATGATGATCATTACAGCAAAAATCTCATTGCATCAATTAATGAGATTCCGGCTGATAAATATGATGTATATGTCTGCTTTAAGGCTAACAGTGCCAAAAAGCATTCATACCTGCTATCCGAATTCAGAAGGGAAGTTAAATATTTCCCCATAACGGAAAATGTAAACCTGTCAAGAGCCGATTACTTTATCAGCAGGCTTTATACGCATTTTGGCATCAGGCCGGGAGCAAAAAGACTAAGGAAGATATGCCTGAGGGAGCTTAGAAAGCATTTTGACGGAGTTAAGTTTGATTACGCAATCCATCATTCAGGCTCAGACGCCCTGATCGGGCAAGTCTGCAGTCTGGCCGGCAAGACCAGCATATATAACTTCAAGCATTTTAATTATAAGAAATACAGGGAAGAGGGAGTATACCGCCGACAGGTCAGGAAATTCCTGCGTCTCTTCCCGGCATTTACAGCTGTTATAGCAACAAAGGAGTACAATCAGCTGCGCAAAAGGGCTGACAATATAATTTATAATGAGGACAGGGTATTTCCTGTAACAAAGATTTTGTCGGAGGTGACACAGCATGAAGGTCGGAGTAATAACCTTTCACAGCGCAAATAATTACGGAGCAACCCTGCAGGCATGGGCTTTGCAGAAGGTGCTTAAGGGGTTTGGCGCAGATGCTGGGGTCATCAATTATCATCCCGATATTATAGATGCCCTCTACGACCCGATGCAGCTGAGCAGGGGGCCAAAGCGTTATGCAAAGATGCTTAAAATAGCCCTTCGCAAGAGAGACAGCCTAAAACGCTACAACAGCTTTCAGAAATTTTTGCATAAAAACTTCAAGCTTATAGGTGATTTCAGACGATATGAGGAGCTGGCAGCAGCCAGGCTGGGGCTGGATGCCTATATAGTAGGCAGTGATCAGGTCTGGAACCCCACCCATATTGGGGGCTATGATCCCGCCTATTATCTTGAATTTGCCGAAGCAGGCAGCAGAAAAATTTCATATGCCGCCAGCATCGGCAGTGACTATATCAATCCCAAATACAAGGACAAAATGAAGAATGCCCTGTCAAGCTTTAATGCAATCTCCGTCAGGGAAAGAAGTATAAAGGATGCCATCAGCGAGCTTTCCGGCAAGCCGGCCCAGCTGGTGCTTGATCCTACCTTGCTGCTGGCAAGGGAAGATTATGATGAGATAAAGGTAAAAAGCAGGATAAAGGAGCCTTATATCCTGCTGTACATGATAGAGAAGAATCCCCAGGTGATTGCCCTGGCCAACAGGCTTAGTGTATCTCTTGGCATGCCTGTTATTCAAAGAAGGCCCATAAAGGGCCTGACCAACGAGCTGCCTCCCTTCTATACGGCGGATGCAGGACAGTTTTTGGGGCTTATTGAAGGAGCCTCCTATGTAATCAGCAACTCCTTCCATGGTACGGTATTTTCAATTATATATGGAAAACCCTTTGTATCCATGCTTCATTCCGATACAGGCAGCAGGGTGGTGGATTTACTTACCGAGCTTGGTCTGGAGTCGCATATAGTGCATGACCTGTCTGATTTTGAGGGCTTTTCAAGCTTTGCCCTGGATAGTGAGGCTGTGGGTAAAAGACTTGAGACGCTCAGGCAATCATCGATAGACTTTTTGAAGAAAAGCTTGTTTGAATAATGATGAAATAAGTATTTATATTACAATATATACATTTATTTTTATATATGAATAGCATATTAGAAAAGCCGGCATAAATATTCACCTGATAACAGGAGAGTATTTATGCCTTTCTTTTGTGCACCCTGCGGGTGCACATTTCAACTCTATGATGTAAAGCAAAAGAACAATAATAGATATAATATAACTAATATAGGAAAAGATGTTGAAAAATGTATTAATATGATGTATAATCCAAATTGATGAAAGACAAAATAAGGAGAAAATATATGAGTACAAAATTGCATCAAATAGTAGATAATATACATGGTACTATTTATTGTACAGAATTTGAAAATAAAATTATCAGTACTCCTTTCTTTAATCGTTTGCACGATGTCAATCAAAGCTCAACAGTTTATTTGACATTTCCTCCGAACAGAACAAAAAGATTTGAACATTCCTTAGGTACTATGCAATTAACCTCAGATATTTTTTATAATGCAGCAATAAATTCAAGTAGTGATCCAGCTTTAGAGAAGCTATTTGCTTATGCTGATAAGGAATTTGGTAAAATAATTGATTTCATTAAAAACGGAGAAAATATTATAATTAATTTAGGAGACAAAACACTTGATATAATAGATTATATTAATAGATATTACGATATAGATAAAATCAAAGAGATAATCTGTAAAAATTTATGCTCTGTTTTTGGCAATAACTGTCTGATAAATTTAGCTCCCAGTGGTTTGGATTCATATAACCTTTTTTTATTCCTATGCTTAATGCAATCACTTAGAATTGTGGGATTACTGCATGATTGTGGTCATCCGCCTCAGAGTCACATTATTGAAAAGGTATTAGCAGATCTTTATGATGAAATAGTAGCATTAGAAAAAAGAACTGTCAGACAAAATGATTATAAAAAAATAATTGAGAAATATAGATCTTTGGACAGTAAACATGTTAATCAAATTGATAATTTGATGGCAATAAAAAATGAATACAGTAAAAACGATGATTTGCATGAAATGATAGGCGTTCAGGTAGTCAAGAATATTTTTAATTATGTAATACCAAAAGAGCTGGCTTTTACAAATGAAAGAGAAGTAATTAGTGAAAAGGAAATAATATATACACTATTCTACCTTTCAATTGTTGAATTTGTATTTGCTATTTTAAGAAACAAGAATATTTTTTGGGCTGAACTACACAGTGTTGTAGATGGTATAATAGACACTGATCGTCTAGACTTTGTAGTGCGCGATTCACAAAATTCAGGAATGCTATGGGGTGGTATATCATATAAAAGATTAATAAACACGGCAAGACTTGGAATAGTAGAAGATAGTTTAGGTGAAAGAGTAGCTGTTTGCTTTAGCGATAAAAACATAGCCTTGATGGATGAAGTCTTGATCAACAGATATAAAGTTTTTACGACAATAAATTATCACCATAGAAGTACAAAAATAGCGTGTTTATATCAGGAAGCTGTAAAAATACTAATGAAGGATTATTTAAATGCTACAGAAAATGAGAAAAAGATAAATAATTCAGCATATTTTTCTGATATAAGTGGACTTTGGAAGACGATAGATACAGTATATAGTACTAAGAATTTAGTATTAAATTTTATTCAATGGAATGACAGTTGGCTTAATGGTTTATTACATAAGCATATGGTAGAGGATGGAATAAAAAATGATGACTTATTAAGATGTCAGAATTATCTAAAAGAAATATTTTTAAATGAAAGGCGCCACTATTCTTTAATTAAAAGATACACTGAATTTATGGAAATAAACAAAGCAATGGAGAATGATATTAGTGAAATTAAAAATGATATTACAGAAGGAATTACCGGCAGTAAAAATAATATTGATATTACTTCCTTAACTAATCTGCTAAATGATTTAGAAAAATGCAATTGGACTGGTGTAAAATCAATTTTGGGAGAGGATGTGTTTGTTAAATCAATTAAAAAGGTACTAGAGGAGAATAGTATCTTCGACTATATATTTAAATGGATCGATTTCTCATTAGGATATTTGAATGGAAATGCATATATATATGATAATAATGGTGAGATTAGTAGATATTACGATTATTCTAATATAAGGGAGGTTTTATCAAATATAAGATTAAGTTTTCCGTATTTTTATATATATGTTAATGTCAATACTAATGAAAAAATAAAAGATCCCGCTTATCAGAAAAAATTAAGAAAAGAAATAGGACAGGAAATAGGTACAGTAATTAAACTCGAAGTAAAAAAAAGGATCAATAAATTATTGACGTAATAAGCATAATATGATAGTATAATAATACTCTTATTAATTGATAGGAGAGTGTTTATGGCTAATAGTGATTATAAAATTTATAATGATGCAGATTTACAATGGTATATAACTAGTGTAATAATGCAAAAAAAAGAAAAGTTTGATTATAATAGTATTTATAATGAGATAAAAAACGACTTAAGAGGAAAAAAAGTTCCGGAAGAAATAGTAAGTAGTTTCAAGCTTGAAAATATGATAAATAATGCTCTCGATAATTTAGTATATCATGAAGTGCTCTTCCGTTTTAAAAATCAATATGTGCCTGTAACTGCTAAAATGTATGCAATAGTATAGATTAATCAAAAATAATGAATGCCCTGCCATAAAGTCAAAATGACAATTTTAGGCAGGGCTTTGTTAGGCGATATTTTTGCCATCATAATGCTAAATATATCAGTGGTTCTTGATTTAGGGCTTCAGCTTTTTCTTATCCCTTCTATATAATCCGAATATTCCTGCACTGTTCTGCTGGGGCTATATTCGCTGTTTCCGAAAAGAAATTCATGGAGCCTTTTAACATTGTCAGCCAGGTTGATGGGGAATACATATGAAACCCCCTTATAGCTGTGGGCATCCTTTTCGAAAGGGAAGCCGGTCTGATCAACTATGTCGTATGAGAATACATCCTTTGCCAGGCTTAGAATTTCCATTTTGTCAAGGTTGGTTGCCACCTGAGGGAAAATGGTGTCTATCATTTCGTTTATAGTGGCAAGGTCTGATTTCTTAACCTTTTCAAATACCTTTTGTATAACGATTCTTTGTCGCTCCGTCCTCTTGTAGTCAGCACCCTTTGTATAGCGGATTCTGGAATAGGCGGTAGCCTGGGTACCGTTAACCAGCTGGGTACCGGCTGATTTAAGATGGGCAACCGAGGTGCCGTTTATTTCATTGAGGGAATTTATATAGCCGTTAACATAGGGCAGCTCTTCCTTTGTAATATCAAGTGTAATTCCGCCTACCAGATCCACCGCATCCACCACAGCCTTGAAATTAACTGTCACATATTCCTTTATGTCAAGATCAAAGTTTTGATTGATGGTGCTTAGGGCCAGGGAATATCCTCCGTTGAAAAAGGCTGCATTAATTTTCTTGTAGCCTATATCCGGAATATTGGCGTAGGTATCCCTGTAGATGGAGACCAGTTTTACGTCCTTGGTCTCTTTATTCAGGCTGGCTATAATTATTGAATCACTATGGGTGCCCTTATCCAGGGAGTTTCTTCTGGAATCCACCCCAAAGATTGCAATATTTCTGTAACCCTTATCTGTTTTTACTTCATCATTTACTATGATATCCTTGTCGTCCTCATCGACGATATTTATTTTGTCAAGAGATTGATTTAGCTTTAGTACTCCAAGAAGTACACACACTACAATGATAAGTGCTGCGCAAATTCCCAGCAGCAGACCGTTTCTTTTTGCATTTTTCCTGCGTTTGCCTTGTGCCATAGCTTTACGTCCTTACCTTTCCAGTCAAAAAGCACAACAGTGGTTAATATGCATTCTTGTTAATAAAGCCCTTAAAAAAGGTTAAAAATATTATCTTGAAGTCAAGTCCTAATGACCAGTTTTCAATATAATACAAATCATGCTCTATGCGCTTTTTAATAGATGTATCACCGCGGTATCCGTTAATCTGCGCCCAACCTGTAAGACCGGGAGCAACCTGATGCTTGATCATATATCTGGGGATTTCTTCCTTAAATTTTTCTACAAAAAATGGACGTTCGGGTCTTGGCCCGACAAGACTCATATCCCCCTTTAGAACATTGAAGAGCTGGGGCAGCTCATCCAGGCTTGTCTTACGGATGAATTTGCCAATTCCCGTTACACGGGGATCCTTTGGAGTTGTCCATGCCTTCCTTTCTTCATTGTCCGGCTGAACCTCCATAGAGCGGAATTTATACATTTTAAATTCCTTGTTGTGCCTGCCGATACGGATTTGCGAAAATATCACCGGACCCGGGCTGGTCAGTTTGATTATTAGTGCCACCAGCAGCATTGGTATTGCAAAAATAATAAGGGCGACGGTGGCTCCAATCAGGTCTACCAGACGCTTGATAAATCTGTTTGAGAAATTACTGAGGGGTACATTTCGTATATTTATTACAGGCAAACCAAAGATGTCCTCGGTGTAAGGGGTGGTGGGCATAAAGCTGTAATAATCAGGGACAAATTTAGTGTGGACACCTGATTTTTCGCATATTGCAACAATTTTCTCAAGCTTTTGGTATTCTTTTATGCTGATGGTTATTACAATTTCATCAAGATTCATCTTGGCCAGAAAGGCTTCAAGATGATCAATACTGCCGATTACCGGTACCTTTTTGTACATGGTTCCTACTTCAATAGTATCATCCAATATTCCATGTATATAGTATCCCCACTGAGGGTTATTAAATATTCGGTCGATATAAGCTTCGGCAGATTGTCCGTATCCTACCATTAGAACATGCTTCAGATTATAGCCCTTGCGTCTGATGTATCTTAATACCTGCATTATGATCAGGCGGGACAGCAGGGTCAGGGAAATGTTCATCAGGTAGAATAAGCCGAGAAACTTACGGGAAATATTAAACTCCTCAATTATATACAGGAAGGAAGTTTGCAGGGCTATACCTATAGTGTTGGCAATTATGATATTGAAGGCTTCGGATACTCTGCGCTTGCTGCGTTTTGGCGTATACAGATGGGAAAAATAATAAATAAACAGATATACAGGTACTATAACCAGCAGGCTTTCTGCATATTTTCCCACCGGGTAGAATTTCTCATCCGCAGCAAGTCTGAAAAAGGGCATATATTTTAATAAAACATAGAAACGCAAATAATATGTCAGCAGATAGGAAATAACTATAATACAGGCATCCATGAGTACATGAAGTCTGTTAAAGGTTTTCTGATTGTCTTTAATCATAACATCACCTGCTTTAACCCTTTACTTTCTATATAATTGACAATTGTAAAATTATGTGGATAATTATCTTTATGTTGATTTATTTAATATTTGACGATTTACGGCGGTAAATGTTTTCAAAAAACGACTTCTTTTTATTTACATGACTTGCAATTCCAGTACAACTTCTCTACTATAATACATGATTGTGCAGATTTCAACAATAAAATTTTTCTTAAGATTTGTTAAATGACCTTAAATATCTGCTTATTCGAGTGATGTTTATTTGTTTATCAGGCCGGGACAGGCCTTGTCATATACCTGCTTGTGCCCGGAAGAAATCGGTCTGCAGATATATGGACCGGAAAAGAACCGTCATGGTTTAGGCTGTGTCTTATTTTGAAGTATTTTTACATATATAATAAAGTATAAAAGCTATGTAAAGCTGATAAGTAAATTGATGGTATGGTCTGATTAAATCAAGCCGTTATATGAAGAGGGATTCGGAGGAGTTTTTCACGATTAATTTTAAATTTTTTCACAAACTAAACACAAAATGCTGATAGACTTAAAGCAAATCAGAGCAGTTGGTCAGCAATATTATACCATAAGTTTGGAAAGGAGATTATCAATGTCCGAATTTGAAAATAACAATCAGTATAACACAAATAATCCCGAAAGCTATGGAATGAGTAACGCAGCTAATGATGCAGACAATTATGCATCTTTCAATAATAACGATATTAATTACAATATTGAGGCCGGCAATCAAAAGCGGGAGGACAGCTCTCTGCCGGATTACAGCTTTTATGCCGAGCAGCTTCAGAACGACAGTCAGACGGCCCCTGCTGGGGGCAGCCCCTATTACGGCTATAACTCAAATAATTCAGCCGGACAAAATGCAGGCGGCTTATATCAGGCCGGACAAAATTCAGGCAGCAGCTATCAGCTGCAGCCAAACGAGTCAGGAGTCTATCCGGCACAGCAGAGTACGCCGGGGGCTTACCAGCAGCAGATGGCAGCCGGCTATCAGCCCCAAACCAATGCAGGAGCTTATCAGCAGCAAAATCCAGCAGGCGGCTATCAGCAGTCCTGGTCAAGCAATTACAATCCCCAGCCTGGAGGCGGCTATCAGCAAAGCCAGTTCAATAACGGTCAATATAGCTACGATAATACAAATCCTTATGGTAATTATTATAACCAATATAACAACAGCGGAAACAAGCCTGCAAAAAAGGATAAGAAGCCGAAGCGTTTTGTCAGGCTAATGCAGTTTACGGCGAAGGCTCTGTGCTTTGGCCTTATAGCTGCGGCAAGCTTTATAGGCTTCCAGAGGCTGTATTCGGTTATTTATCCTGAAAAATCCGTTGAAAGAGTTTTGGATGTATTGGACAATAACAGCAGCGGCTATGAAATCTCCTATACAAAGCCGTCTTCGATTACGGTATCCGACATATCGGTTGTATCTGATGTTATAGAAAAAAATCTGCCCTCCATAGTATCAATAACCAGCATTACAAGGCAAAGCAACTGGTTTGGCCAGAGCTATGATATACCTGGAAGCGGCTCAGGTATTATTGTTGGCAGAACAGAGAAGGAAATCCTGGTGGCCACCAATAATCATGTTGTACAGGGAGCAGGGGAAATTACTGTAACCTTTGTTGACGGCAATGAGGCAAATGCTATTATCAAGGGTAGCGATGTAGCGGCCGATCTGGCTGTGGTGGCTTTGGATATTGCCGATATACCGAAGGAAACCCTGGATAAGATAACCGTAGCTAAGCTGGGCAATTCTGATGAGGTTAAGGTGGGAGAGCTGGCAATTGCAATAGGCAATGCACTGGGCTACGGACAATCTGTTACAGTAGGCTATATCAGTGCAAAGGATCGTGAGGTTGAGGTATCCGACGGATATCTGCAGACCAAGAAGATGATTCTGCTTCAGACAGATGCTGCCATCAATCCCGGAAACAGCGGTGGAGCCCTGCTGAATTCAAAGGGTGAGGTTATAGGAATAAATTCTGTAAAATATGCCAAAGAGGAAGTTGAGGGTATGGGCTTTGCAATACCTATATCAACTGCCATCCCAATAATAAACGAGCTTATGAGCCGTGAGATCCTGAGCGAGCATGAGCAAGGCTTTTTGGGCATAAGCGGCACCGATGTAACCGAGGATGTATCTGAAGCATATAATATGCCTGTAGGTGTATATGTGTATGAGACGGTGGAAGGCGGACCGGCGCAGAAGGCTGGTTTGCAGCAGGGAGATATAATCATAAAGGTTGATGAAATCAAGATAACCTCAATCTCGCAGCTTCGTGAATATGTAAACAGCAGGCGTGTCGGAACAAATGTAAAGCTAACCTATATGCGCTATGAAAACGGGCAATACAAGGAAAATATGGTTACGGTTACTCTGGGCAAAAATCCGAATCTGACCGAATAGGCAGGATTTAATATCAGATGGCTGATGAGAACCCAGCATTAAAAGAGAATTAAGCACGTATACCAGCAATAAGAGATATAATTGTATAAAATAGTTTAATATGAAGGGAATGTTCATATCGGGCATTCCCTTATTTCTAATTTATTAATACATTTATTAATGCATTTACCCTGCAGATATGCAGCCGTTATCCTGCTATGCAGTTGGCTATTGTCTGCACGTGATTTTTACGATATAATATCATAAACCATTTTAAATCTATGGATTGAAGTGGCTTTAAATAAGGTAGCAGAAGAATCTGGTTTAGCTGCATATTGCAGATTGGAAGAAAGGTAAGGTCATTATGAGCAATAAGAATGATGATTTTGACAAAATTGAAATAGATAAGAAAAATTCCTCCTCAGGCGGGGATGACGACAAGAAATTTGAGCAGGTTTGCTATCTCTGCAGAAGGCCTGAGAGCAAGGCGGGCAAAATGATACATATACCCAACCAGATATGTATCTGTGCCGACTGCATGCAGAAGACCTTTGATGCCTTAAATAAGGGTGATAATCCTTATTTTCAGATAATGGGCTTCTCACCTAATATGATTAACCTGTCCTTTATGCAGAACGATATCCCGAAGGCGCAAAAGGTTAAGAAGCCGGAGGCTGATGAAGCAGGGGCGGAAATAGCATTTGACAGAAGCAAGATACCGGCTCCCCATATAATCAAGGCAAAGCTGGATGAATATATCATAGGACAGGAGCATGCCAAGAAGGTTATATCTGTAGCCGTATATAACCATTATAAAAGAATCGGAGCAGGTGCGGACCATGATGTGGAGATAGAAAAGTCCAATATGCTGATGATTGGCCCGACAGGAAGCGGCAAGACCTATCTTGTAAAAACCCTGGCAAAGCTCCTAAACGTGCCGCTGGCGATAGCGGATGCAACATCACTGACAGAAGCGGGCTATATAGGAGATGATGTTGAAAGTGTCATATCCAAGCTGCTGGCGGCTGCAGGGAATGATGTAAAAAAGGCACAGCGGGGTATTGTATTTATTGATGAAATAGACAAGATAGCCAAGAAGCGCAACACCACCAGCAGGGATGTCAGCGGTGAGTCGGTTCAGCAGGGGCTTTTGAAGCTCCTTGAGGGGGCGGATGTTGAGGTACCAGTAGGAGCATCCTCTAAAAATGCCATGGTTCCCCTTGTAACTGTAAATACCCGTGACATACTTTTTATATGCGGCGGTGCCTTCCCGGAGCTTGAAAAGATAATCAAGGCCAGACTGACCAGACAGTCATCAATCGGCTTCAGGGCTGAGCTTAAAGACAAATATGACAATGACCCTAACATTCTGCAGAAGGTCAACAACGAAGACCTCAGGGAATTTGGCATGATACCGGAGTTCCTTGGGAGACTACCGATAGTATTTACCCTTGAAGGGCTTACAAAGGAAATGCTGATAAAAGTTCTTTATGAGCCGAAAAATGCGATAATCAAGCAATATCAGAAGCTGCTGGCACTGGATGAGGTGGAGCTTATCTTTGCTCCTGAGGCCATGGAAGCCATAGCGGACAAGGCTATGGCCAAAAATACCGGAGCCAGGGCATTAAGAGCCATCCTGGAGGAAATAATGCTGGATATCATGTATGAAATCCCCAAGGATGACAATATCGGCAAAGTTATAATAACCAAGGAATATGTCGAGGGAAAAGGTGTACCTATTATAGAAATGCGTGGTATTCATAATCACAAGCTGCTGATGGCGGGTGAATAAAGCCGGCGGCTTTATCAGGGCTGACATAAGTTTGGAGGGTGGTTATATGTCATTAATTGGCAGGCTTATCAGGAAAAATTCCGGCAGGATTTCGGAAACGGCTGACAGCGGGGAGACAAAAGAGGCTCAAACTGCAGCCGGCAAGGAAGGCTGTGTAAACCCGGACGGCAACAAGCCGGAGGATGAGGAGGAATATGAGCTGGTGGAAATAGAGATTGCGCCTGCTAGAATAATCTGCCCCGATTGTGGAGGCATAACCCTGGAGGGCCTTGAGTTCTGTGACAAATGCGGCGGTGAGCTGCAATAATAATAATCAGCCCTGTTTCTGTAAATCCTTTGGCGTATTAAAGAATTATACTGTTAAAAGATTATATTGACAAACTGTGATCCTTCAAGTTAATATATAGGCATGTATTTAAGAGATTCATTGGCACTTCTGGCAAAATTACATGGCTGATGAAGCTTAGATCCTATTATTCCTATATTAGACAGGAGGAGATTTCATGAAAAATTGTATGAGGAAGATTGTTGGTATAGGCCTTACCTTGTCTATGATAGCGGCCCTTTTTGCAGGCTGCGGCAAGAAGGCTGATAAGGCATCGGATGGCGAAAAGGTGTTTTACATAGGAGGAAGCGGCCCATTAACAGGCAGCTATGCAGCATATGGCATGGGAGTAAAGAATGGCGCCGAGCTGGCTGTAAAAGAGATTAATGAAGCTGGCGGCATTAATGGTGTAAAGATTAAATTCAGCTACGAGGATGACGAGGGTGACCAGGAAAAGGCTATTAATGCTTACAATATTCTGAAGGATAAGGGCATGAACATCATGATGGGTACGGTAACCAGCGGCGCTTGTGCTGCAGTTATTGAAAAGACCAAACAGGATGGCATGTTCCAGATTACACCCAGTGCTTCTTCTACCGATGTACTGAAGTACGGCAATGTATTCCAGGTATGCTTTACAGATCCCAATCAGGGTATTGCATCTGCAAAATATATAGCAGAAACAGGATTGGCTAAGAAGGTTGCTATCATATATGACAGCTCAGATATATATTCATCAGGTATCCAGGCTACTTTTAAGGAAGAGGCACAAAAACAGGGCCTTGAGATAGTAGCCGACGAGGCATTTACCTCCGATAACAAGACAGACTTTTCAGTTCAGCTGCAGAAGGCTAAGGATGGTGGAGCAGAGCTTGTTTTCCTTCCTATCTATTATCAGGAAGCATCATTGATACTACAGCAGGCGGCATCAATGGACTATAAGCCGATATTCTTCGGTTGCGACGGTATGGACGGTATACTTAATGTTGAGAACTTTGACACTTCATTGGCAGAAGGTGTAATTTTGCTTGCTCCTTTCGCTGCTGTAGAAGGTATTGATGATCAGACTACTAAATTTGTTAAGGACTATAAGGCTGCTTATGGTGAGCTTCCCAACCAGTTTGCTGCCGATGCATATGATGCTATTTACGTTATAAAGGCTGCCATAGAGGAGAGCGGTGCTACAGCTGATATGAGCATAAAAGAACTTGGTGACGCCCTTAAGGCTGCTATGCTGAAGATTAAAGTAGACGGTCTTACCGGTAAGGAAATGACATGGTCATCTACTGGTGAAGTAAACAAGCAGCCCAGAGTTTACAAGGTTGTAAATGGCGAATATGCTCTGGCAGAATAAGCTGCACAATCGGATTAAGGCTCTGTAATATAAAATTGTAATTATTGCAGCAGATCTTAAGTATAAATTCTATTAAATATACAGAGGGACTAATATGCCCTCTGTATATTTATTCTATCGGACATTTCTCAGAATTTAACTATTAAACCAGGGATTGGTGCGGATTTTATTAATCAAGATGCTTAATATGACCTAAATTCACGTTATCTGAAAGCGATAAATCTTGCTCTGCCGGAGATTGGCATAAGGTGGCAATCAATATTGGCGGAGAAAACTCATATTATCATTTTTTTAATAAAATAAGCCAAAATAATAAGGATTAAAAGTTGTACGAGGCACTTTTCTGTGCTACAATGTTAAAGAAAAAAACGGGATAGTTCATTGAATACAAACATAAACGGGGGTAGTTATGAGCTTTTTGTCATACTTAATAAAAGGTATAAGCTTGGGAAGTGTATATTCAATCATTGCCCTTGGCTATACCATGGTTTATGGAATAGCAAAGATGCTGAACTTTGCCCATGGCGATGTAATAATGGTGGGTGGTTTTGTCATTTACACTTTGATGAGTCTGGCAGGGATTAATCCACTGATCTCGGTACTGGCGGCAATAGTAATATGTACGCTGCTGGGAGTGACAATTGAAGGTATAGCATACAGACCTCTTCGTAAGGCTTCATCCCTGGCGGTACTGATTACTGCAATCGGTGTCAGCTATTTTCTGCAAAATGTTGCGTTATTAGTATATGGCAGCAATCCTAAATCCTTTACATCAGTAATTAATGTGCCTGCGCTCAAGCTGGCGGACGGAAAATTAACAATCACAGGTGAGACGCTCGTAACGATTCCTCTGTGTATTATAATTATGGTAATACTAAATCTATTTATTAAAAAATCGAAGGTTGGCCGCAGCATGATAGCCGTATCTGAGGATAAGGATGCAGCTGTCCTGATGGGAGTCAATGTCAACAAAACAATCGCAATTACCTTTGCCATTGGGTCAGCCTTGGCGGGGGTGGCAAGTGCCCTGATGTTCTCGACCTACCCTAACTTAAGCTCGACATCAGGCGCGATGCCCGGTATCAAGGCCTTTGTGGCTGCAGTTTTCGGAGGTATCGGTTCCATACCGGGAGCCATGATTGGAGGAGTTCTGCTGGGTATAATACAGATTTTAAGCAGTGCCTATATTTCCACCCAGTTGGCAGATGCCATAGTATTTTTAATCCTTATTCTTGTTCTTCTTATAAAGCCTACGGGAATAATGGGTAAAAAGCTTCATGAGAAAGTGTAGGTGACTCCCTGATGAAGAAAAATATTATGAAGGTTAATCTCAGTAAAGATGCAAAATACAACTTAATTACGATAGCAGCCATTATTGTGGTATATGCAATGTGCCAGATAATGATAGCGGCAGGAATGATGTCATACCTGATGAAGGGCTTATTGGTGCCCTTTTGCTATTATTCCATTCTGGCGGTTTCGTTGAATTTGACGGTAGGAATACTCGGTGAGTTGAGTCTGGGACAGGCAGGTTTTATGTGTATCGGTGCATTTGCATCCGCCTTCTTTTCCAAATGTACCATCAATCTGATTCCAAATACATTTATAAGATTTACACTGGCTATTTTTGTCGGTGCTCTGGCTGCCGCGATCTTCGGCATGTTTATCGGAGTGGCGGTGCTGAGGCTTAGAGGCGACTACCTTGCCATAGTGACCCTGGCCTTTGGTGAAATAATCAAGAATGTGCTAAATACTATTTTTGTAGGCTATGACAGTAAGGGCTTCCATTTTTCATTGAAGGATGCCGCATCCTTGAAGCTGCAGGGGGATGGAACCCTGATAATAAACGGTCCGCAGGGAATTACAAGTACTCCCCAGGATACCAATTTCACCGTTTCAACCCTGCTTTTGATAGCTACCTTTATAATAGTGGCAAATCTGATTAACTCACGGTCAGGCCGGGCCATTATGGCCATTCGTGACAACAGAATTGCTGCCGAGGCTATGGGTATAGATGTAACCAAATTCAGAATTCTTGCCTTCACAATAACAGCCGCCCTGGCGGGTGTCGCAGGTGTTTTGTATGCCCACAATATTTCCTCCCTTAATGCGACCCCTAAGAATTTCGGCTACAACATGTCTATCATGATTCTGGTATTTGTGGTTTTGGGAGGCATAGGAAACATTCGTGGTTCGATAATTGCATCAGTAATACTTACCCTTCTTCCCGAATATCTTCGTTTCCTGCAGGATTACAGAATGCTGATATATGCAATAGTACTTATAATTATGATGATTTTAAACTGGAATCCCACATGCATAGCCTGGAGGAAGAAGTATTCACTCGGGAGCATTTTCAGGAAAAAAACACAGGGGGAGGTATAGCTTATGGAAATGTTGTCAGTTAAGAACTTAAGCATCTCCTTCGGAGGCTTGCGGGCGGTGGATTCCTTCAACATCACAATTCAGAAGGGCGAGCTGTATGGACTTATCGGGCCAAACGGAGCCGGTAAGACAACAGTATTTAATCTGCTTACCGGAGTATACAAGCCTGACAGCGGAATAATTATTCTGGATGGAGAAAATATCAGCGGAAAAAGTCCGATTGAAATAAACAAGGCGGGAATAGCCAGAACCTTTCAAAATATAAGGCTTTTTAAAAACCTTACGGTTCTGGATAATGTAAAGACCGGCCTTCATAATCAATACAAGTATACAACACTTGCCGGAATACTGAGGCTACCGTCATATTACAGGACGGAAAAGCTTATGACCGAAAAGGCATATGATATACTTAAGGTATTTGATCTGGACAAGGAGGCAGCTACCTTATCAGCCAACCTGCCATACGGAAAGCAGAGAAAGCTTGAGATTGCAAGAGCCCTTGCTACAAATCCAAAGCTTTTACTGCTGGATGAGCCTGCTGCAGGTATGAATCCTGCAGAGACCGAGGAGCTGATGAAAACCATTACTCTAATCAGGGAAAAATTTGGTGTTACGATATTGCTGATTGAGCACGATATGAAGCTGGTAGCCGGCATTTGTGAGAAGATATTTGTACTGAATTTCGGTATGGAGCTGGCAAACGGCCTGCCGCAGGATGTACTTAACAATCCTGAGGTAATAAAAGCATATCTGGGCGAATAATGGAGGATACTACAATGCTGGAAGTAAGAAATTTACAGGTTTATTATGGAGTTATCCAGGCTCTCAAGGATGTATCCTTTACCGTTAACGAAGGTGAGGTTATAGCCCTAATCGGTGCCAACGGAGCCGGCAAGACGACTATATTGCGTACCATCACCGGCCTGATAAGTGCCAAAGCAGGTGAGGTATTATATGAGGGAGTTAATTTGCAAAAGATAGCTCCCCATAAGATAGTTTCACTGGGAATAGCCCATGTCCCCGAAGGGAGGCATGTATTTGCGCAGCTTACCGTATATGAAAACCTTCTTATGGGAGCATTTACGCGTAAGGATAAATCCGAGATAGAAGAGACCCTGCAAAGCGTATATAAAAGATTTCCCAGGCTGATGGAAAGAAAAAACCAGCTTGCCGGAACCTTAAGCGGTGGTGAACAGCAGATGCTTGCCATGGGACGCGCCTTGATGAGCAGGCCTAAAATCATGTTGATGGATGAGCCGTCGATGGGACTTTCACCAATTCTTGTGGGTGAGATCTTCGATATTATCAAGAGTATAAGTGAAAGCGGCACCACCGTGCTTCTGGTTGAGCAAAATGCCAAGAAGGCCTTATCCATTGCCGACAGAGCCTATGTTCTGGAGACAGGCAGGATTGTATTGGCAGATGACGCTAAAAAGCTTATGGATAATGAATCTGTCAAGAAGGCTTATCTTGGTGAATAGCGGGAGAATAGGCATATTAGATGTATATATGAACTAAAATGGTAATGGAGATATATGAGCGCTTTGCGATATAAGCAGTTATAAAGGAGGGCGTGGTAATCAATATGGAGAATTATGTAATAACAATTGCCAGAGGCTATGGCAGCGGTGGCAGAACAATAGGCAAGATGCTTTCGGAGCAGCTTGGAATTCCATATTACGACAGGGAACTGCTGAGACTGGCCTCGGACGACAGCGGTATCAATGAGCAGCTGTTTGCACAGGCAGATGAAAAAATAAAGAAGAGCTTGCTTTGGAAAATTGCCAGCAATGTATACAAGGGTGAATTGATACCGCCTGACAGCGATGATTTTGTATCCAATGACAATCTTTTCAATTATCAGGCCAAAATCATCCGTGAGCTTGCCAGCAGCCAGTCCTGCATAATTATAGGACGCTGCGCCGATTTTATATTAAAGGATTATCCAAATGTAATCAGGGTATTTGTACATGCTCCCCTGAAGGAGTGTATAAAGACCCTGAGGGAAATGACCGGCAAGTCTGAAAAGGAACTGGAAAAGGAAATCTTAAGAATTGATAAGCGGCGCGCTGAATATTACAGATATTATACCGGACGTGACTGGCAGGATGCCAAGAATTATGATATCTGTCTTAACAGCGCGCATCTGGGCTTCCAGAAATGCGTGGATATTGTTAAGGCATATATGGATATACGCTTCCGTTAGTATATAGGGCGGACATAGATAAAATATAGCCTGTATATAATAAATTGCAGCAGGAATAATGATAGCCTCCGCAGTAATTACCGGCGGCAAAAAGGTTAGGGGGATAGTTATGATTTCAGAGAAGATGAAGGATTTGGTAAAAAACAGTTCGGTGATAAGAGCCATGTTTGAGGAAGGCAAGAAAATGGCGGCTGTTTATGGAGCTGAGAATGTGTACGACTTCAGTCTTGGCAATCCGAGTGTGGAACCGCCAAAGGCTATCAGGGAAGCCCTTCTTGATATATTGAACGAGGAGGAGCCAAATCTGGTACATGGCTATATGAATAACTCCGGCTATGAGGATGTCAGGGAAAGGATTGCCCGATCAATCAACGAAAAATTTAATACCAAATTTACTTATAAGAATATAATTATGACGGTCGGGGCAGCAGGGGGACTTAATGTTATTTTAAAGACCCTTATTAATCCCGGTGACGAGGTAATTGTTTTCGCTCCGTTTTTTGGCGAGTACCGCAATTATGTCAGCAATTTTGACGGCCGGCTGGTGGTGGTTTCTCCAAACACAACAACATTCCAGCCTAACCTGGCGGAGTTTGAAGCAAAAATTACCGACAGGACAAGAGCGGTTATAATCAATTCCCCGAATAATCCAACCGGTGTTATATATTCCGAGGAAACGATAATAGCCATATCGGATATATTAAATAAGAAGGAAAAGGAGTTTGGCAGCTCAATTTATCTTATTTCAGATGAACCCTACCGGGAGCTGGTGTACGACGGAGCGGAGGTTGTGTATACAACCAAATATTATCATAATGCCATAGTAGGCTATTCCTTCAGCAAGTCACTCTCTCTTCCCGGCGAAAGAATTGGATATTTGGTGATACCCGATGAGGTGGATGATTTTAATGATGTGGTTGAGGCTGCAAATGTAGCCAACAGAATCCTTGGCTTTGTAAATGCGCCTTCGCTTATTCAAAGGGCAATAGCCAGGTGCATTGACGAGAAGGTGGACGTGGAAATCTATAACCGTAACAGGGAGCTTTTGTACAACAGCCTGCTTTCATACGGTTATGAATGTGTAAAGCCCCAGGGAGCCTTCTATCTTTTCATCAAGGCTCTTGAGGAGGATGATAAGGCCTTTGCGGCAGCGGCCAAGAAGCACAATATACTTATAGTACCGGGGTCCAGCTTTGGCTGTCCGGGCTATTGCAGAATAGCTTATTGTGTCGATTATTCCATGATAGAAAGATCCCTGCCGGCCTTTAAGAAGCTGGCTGACGAGTATCTGGCTGGGAAATAAAACAGGGAATTAAACAGGAAAATGCTGACTTAGATGAAAGGTATGGTTTTTAGATGAAAGAATGGGAAAAGAATATCCGCAGGGTGATCCCGTATGTGCCGGGGGAACAGCCTGCGGTGGAAAAAATGGTCAAGCTTAATACCAATGAGAATCCCTATCCTCCCGCACCGGGTGTAGCAAGGGTGCTGCATGAGCTTAATGCCGATACACTAAGATTTTATCCTGATCCCACCATCAGCCTGCTGGTGGAGGAGCTGGCACGCTTTTACGGACTTGGAAGGGATCAGGTATTTGTAGGAGTTGGTTCGGATGATGTGTTGGCAACAGCCTTTTTGACATTTTTTAATTCCGAGCTGCCTGTTCTCTTTCCGGATATAACATATTCCTTTTATCCGGTATGGTGCCAGTTGTACAGGATACCCTATAAAACTCAGCCATTAGATGAGAATTTCCGCATTGTCAGGGAGGATTATTACAGGGAAAACGGCGGAATAATTCTGGCAAATCCCAATGCCCCCACATCCATTTATGAGAAGCTGGAGCTGATTGATGACATAGTCAGCCATAATAAGGACAGTATAGTTATTGTTGATGAGGCATATATAGATTTTGCTGATGGGCCTTCCGCGATTGAGCTTATAAGAAAGCATGACAATCTGGTTATTGTTCAGACCTTTTCAAAGGCCAGATCAATGGCCGGAATGAGAATTGGCTATGCAATGGGCAATCCTGAGCTTATCAAGGCCTTGAATGATGTTAAATACTCTATAAATTCCTATACCCTCAACCAGACAGCCATACTTGCCGGAGTTGAGGCTGTAAAGGATGAGGCCTATTTCAGAGAAAATATCAAAAGGATTGTTGACACAAGGGAAAGGTTTGAAGAAAGCCTGCGTGCTTTGGGCTTCAGCTTTCCAAAGCCTGCTGCAAACTTTGTTTTTGCAACACACAGGGAAATACCTGCAATAAGCATTTTTAAAGCCCTACGGGAAAATAATATATTTGTAAGATATTTTGACATGCCCAGAATAGACAATTATTTACGAATAACCATCGGAACAGATGAGGAAATGGATATTTTGACCTCATCCTTACGCAGGATTATTGAAAATTATAAATAAAGGCCTTATGCCATGCTTCAGATATTTTTGACGGAATAAGAAGGTTCAATATATAACTGCTGTAATAAATTAATTGATGTGGCTGCACCCTATGGTTTATGATTTAAGCCGGTGCAGTCTGTTTTTTTGCGTTAAAAGAGCATTTTTTACCGGATGCAGCTTATGAATTTTCAGAATAAACTTTTTTGTAGAAAAAAAATAACTATTTAAAAAAGGAAATTTGATAACCTTGTAGAATATTAGTATTATAGGTGTGGATTTTTTGGCGAGCGAACACACCCTTATGAGAGCGGGTTTATAAATGTGTATGGGATGTGGGTTATATGGATACCAGGTTAAATATCAGGCAGATGCTTGAGCAAAGGGAACATGAAATGCTTAGTCCATATGCAGCCTTTTCCGACAAATCGCGTGGGAGGGCAAGGGATGAGGAAGCCTGCGACATCAGGACTATTTTTCAGGTGGACAGGGACAGGATTATCCATTCCAAGGCCTTCAGGAGGCTTAAGCATAAGACGCAGGTATTTCTTGCCCCGGAAGGTGACCATTATCGTACAAGACTTACACATACACTTGAGGTTTCCCAGATTGCCAGGACAATAGCCAAAGCCCTCAGGCTTAACGAGGATCTGACCGAAGCAATTGCCCTGGGACATGATCTTGGACATACCCCCTTTGGCCATGCAGGAGAGAGGGCACTGAACCGTGTATGTCCGGAAGGCTTTGAGCACCATCTGCAAAGCATCAGAGTAGTTGAACGCCTTGAAAAGCATGGCAGAGGCTTGAATCTGTCATGGGAGGTAAAGGACGGCATATTAAATCATAAAACCTCAGGCAGGCCGTCTACTCTGGAAGGACAGATTGTCAAGCTGTGTGATAAAATTGCCTACATAAATCATGATATCGATGATGCGATACGGGGCAAGATTATAACAGAGGATCAGATTCCGAAGGAATACACAGATGTGCTGGGAACGGGGCTTGGAGAAAGACTGGACATTTTGACTCACGATATTATTGTCAACAGTGCCGGACGAGATTATATTGCCATGTCTCCTGCCATAGAGGAGGCTATGTATAAGCTGCGGGAATACATGTTTGAAAGTGTATATACCAATAAAAGCGCCAAAGACCAGGAAGCACAGGCAGAGCGAATGATTGAACAGCTCTTTCACTATTATAACAGGCATCTGGAGCTGCTTCCGGAGGAGTATTATCAGAGGGTTAAAAACCAGGATGAGTCGGCCCATCGTATTGTTTGTGATTATATAGCAGGTATGACGGATCGATATGCTGTGGCGAAGTTTAAGGAATTAATGATTCCATCAGCCTGGAGTGTTTATTAACGGAAAGCTGGCGCTTACATGCCCGTCTTGCGCCGGCCAGGCTTGCCGGTATGCAAAAGCGTATGCTAAAGTAGTGGGCTTGCCGGTATGCAAAAGCTTATGCTGAAGTAGCGGTCTTACCGGTATGCAAAAGCGTATAATTGTAGGAGGGATGCATTTGTATTCAAATGAGCTTATTGATGAAGTAAGAAACAGAAATGATATTGTAAGTGTCATTGGCTCCTACATAAAGCTGCAGAAAAAGGGCAGTAACTATATGGGCCTGTGTCCCTTCCACAATGAAAAAACACCTTCATTTGCCGTAAATGCTGCAAAGCAGTTTTACCACTGCTTTGGATGCGGAGCGGGCGGCAATGTGTTTACCTTTATTATGGAATATGAAAATTACAGCTTTCCGGAAGCCCTGAAGCTTCTTGCCGACCGGGCAGGAATAAAACTGCCGGAGGAAGAGGCGGACGGGGAGGCAAAAAGGAAGGCGGACGAACGAGGACGCTTATTGGAGATTAATAAGCAGGCAGCCATATATTATTATCGACAACTTAAGGGGGACCAGGGCCGGGAGGCTTACAGATATCTGACAGAACGTGGACTGACGGATGAAACCATAAAGCATTTCGGCTTGGGTTATTCCACTAAAGACTCCAGTGATTTGTACAGATATCTGAAAAAGCTGGGCCATACGGACGAGCTGCTGGCTCAGACAGGTCTGTTCAGATTTGATGAAAGGCTGGGAGGCAGAGACAAATTTCGTGATCGTGTAATCTTTCCAATTATGGACATCAACCACAGGGTCATTGGCTTTGGCGGTCGCATAATGGGCAGTGCAGGACCGGATGTGCCCAAATATCTGAACTCGCCTGAGACAAAGCTTTTTGAAAAAAGCAGAAATCTGTATGGACTTAATTATGCAAAATCCAGCAGGAAGAATCAGATACTTTTATGTGAAGGCTATATGGATGTAATTGCATTGCATCAGGCCGGCTTTACAAATGCCGTTGCGGCGCTTGGTACGGCTCTGGGGGCTTCCCATGCCGCTTTGCTGAAGCGCTACACTGCTGAGGTTGTCCTGACCTTTGACAGTGACGAGGCCGGAGTTAATGCAGCTCTGAGGGCAATACCCATCCTTAAGGAGGCCGGGCTAATAGTCAAGGTTCTTGACATGAAGCCTTACAAGGACCCGGATGAGTTTATAAAGGCCGCCGGAGCGGAGGAATTTCAGAAAAGAATTGATTCTGCCAAAAACAGCTTCTTTTTTGAAATTGAAATTCTGCAAAAGGATTTCGACATGTCGGACCCTGAGCAGAAAATGCGCTTCTTTAACGAGATGGGCAAGAAGCTGCTGACCTTTACAGATGAGCTGGAACGTAATTTTTATATAGATTCTATGGCAAAGGCATACAGCATTGATCCACAGCAGCTGATTAGGCTTGTCAACAGGCTGGGTGCCCAGCTTTCTGCCCCGGGAGGCAGGGATATGGGCCGCCCCGATGGAGGCAAAGGCAAAAGGCCTGTGGAGGATGGCATAATAAAGGCACAGAAGCTTATTTTAACCTGGCTGACAGATGATCCTGCTTTATATGAAAAGGTCAAGGATTTTTTAACACCCGAGGATTTTGTGGAGGGCATATTCCGGGATGTGGCGGAAATGGTGTATGAGCAATATGAAAGGGATCGCAGTGTTGATCCTGCCAAAATAATAAGCCAATTTTCGGACAAGGAGGAACAGGCCACTGTAGCGGCAATTTTCTCCGCCCAGGTTCAGGGAGAGCTGGATGAGACAAGACGGAAGAAGGCCATAAGGGATACGATTATGAAGCTGAAGGAAGACAGTCTGGACAGGCTTAGCCAGAAGGCTATAGAGGCTAATGATACCGCTTACCTGATGGAGATTATAGCAAAAAAGGCAGAATTGAAGAAAAGGACTATTGGGCTGTAAGTATTTTGAATAAAGATGCATTTGCTTTGATAATTATAATCCAAAAATATATTGGTTAGATTATCATAAAAGCGGCATAGTTGCCTACTGGCAAAGCTTTGCATATTTAATCAAATGGTGGTTAGAATATAAAAAGAGTGTGTAAAGGAAGGTTTATCTATGGATGAGAATATAGTAAAATTTACCGAAAGATTAAAGGAGCTCCTGGCTTATGCCGAAAAGAAGAAGAATGTGCTTGAATTCCAGGAAGTAAATGATTTTTTTGCAGACATTGAGCTGGATCCCGGAAAGATAGAAAAAATCTATGATTTTTTGGACAAGCATAATGTTGACGTACTCCGTATATCAGAGGAGGACGAAGAGGATATTATTCTTGATGGCGATGAAGATCTGGAGAACATAGATTTATCCATTCCTGAAGGAATAAACATAGAGGATCCTGTACGGATGTATCTTAAAGAAATAGGTAAGGTTCAGCTTCTTAATGCAGATGAAGAGATAGAGCTGGCAAAGAGGATGGAGGAGGGAGACGAGTATGCTAAAAAGCGTCTGGCTGAGGCAAACCTCCGACTGGTTGTCAGCATTGCCAAGCGTTATGTGGGACGTGGAATGCTTTTCCTTGATTTAATTCAGGAGGGTAACCTGGGTCTTATAAAAGCAGTTGAAAAATTCGATTATCGTAAGGGCTATAAATTCAGTACTTATGCCACCTGGTGGATCAGGCAGGCCATCACCAGGGCAATTGCGGATCAGGCAAGAACCATCAGAATTCCTGTCCATATGGTTGAGACAATAAATAAATTAACCAGGGTACAGCGCCAGCTTCTGCAGGAGCTGGGCAGGGAGCCTTCACCGGAGGAAATATCCGAGGTCATGAACATGCCGGTGGAAAGGGTTCGTGAAATCCAAAAAATATCACAGGAGCCGGTTTCATTGGAAACCCCTATCGGTGAAGAGGAGGACAGCCATCTGGGAGACTTTATACAGGATGACAATGTTCCGGTTCCGGCAGATGCCGCAGCCTTTACATTGCTGAAGGAGCAGCTGGTGGAGGTACTTGGAACACTTACAGACAGGGAGCAAAAGGTGCTGCGTCTCAGATTCGGACTGGATGACGGAAGAGCCCGCACCCTTGAAGAGGTGGGCAAGGAATTCAATGTCACAAGGGAGCGAATCCGGCAGATTGAGGCCAAGGCTCTGCGCAAGCTTAGGCATCCCAGCCGTTCAAGAAAGCTGAAGGATTATCTTGAATAATTTATTCTTTACAGGGAGCATTGCACAAGGAACTTGCCTGCATTGCTCTTTTGTTATATTATAGAAATAATTATAGAAATAAAAAACTAATATGAGGATATCAAGATGCAGCTGACAAAACGATTGCAGGCAGTAGCCGATTTTGTATCTTCCGGAGGCAGGGTGGCGGATGTAGGCTGTGATCATGCTTATATAAGCATTTACCTGGCTGAAAATAAGATAGCAAGATCAGTTATTGCTTTGGATATTAATAAAGGCCCGCTTGAACGGGCAAAGGCTAATATTGAAAAATACGGCCTTGACCGGATAATTGAAACAAGACTTTCGGATGGCCTGCAAAGGCTTAAGCCTGATGAGGCCGACAGCATAGTTATCGCCGGAATGGGAGGCGCTTTGATGGTGAAGATTCTGTCGGAGGGCCACAAAGTCATGCATGCGGCAAAGGAGCTTATACTCCAGCCTCAGTCGGAAATTTACAAGGTAAGGGAGTTTATTGACAGGCAGCAATTTACAATAATCGCAGAAAACATGGTAATCGATGAGGGCAAGTATTATTTTGTCATGAAGGCGGTTGATGCAGCCGGCTGCAAGGAGCCGCAAAAATATCTGCTTAGTAAAAGGGAGCATTTTCATTTTGGCAGGCTGTTGCTTGAAAAGCGTCATCCGGTACTTAAATCATATCTTTTATGGGAACTGGGCATATGTGAAAATATTCTTCAGGCTTTGGAGAAGGAGGATAGCTCCAGGACATCTGACAGAAGGGATGAGATTAATGAAAGAATCGGACTTATCAGATGCGGTCTTAAGTATTATAGCTAAAATAATAGAAGAGAATTAAAATTATGCTATTAATGAGGACATTATTATAATTAGGAAGGAATATTATTAACAGGATTATTTTTCTGGAAGTAAAGCAACGGATCAGGAGCTGGAAAAGGCCTGTTTGATAAAGGCTAAGCTTCAGAAAGATAAAAGCTATTATCTGGCTCAGCCTCAGCTGATATCAGCTAAGAAAATATCAGGTCATGGTTGTTGCTTCTGGTATAAGCAAATAGCTGGAAATAGGTGTAGCCATTGAAAAAAAACAGCTGCTAATGATATAGCTGCAGGATAGAGAGGAGTATCATATGGGAAATATACGTGTTGAAGTAAACGGCCGCATTTATGAATACCCGGAAAACACAAGAATTCTGGACATAGCCAGAGATTTCAGGAAGGATTATGAGCATGATATAATTCTGGCCTTTGTTAACAACAAGCTGAGAGAGTTGTTTAAATATGCCCATGATAATAGCAAACTCAGCTTTGTTACCACCGCTGACGATGTCGGACACAAAACCTATGTCCGTGGTTTGATTTTGCTGATGCTGAAGGCCTTCTATGCCGAATTCGGCTCTGAAAACATAGATAAGGTTTGTGTGGAATTTTCATTAAGCAATGGCTTATACTGTGATTATTTCGGCAAAGTACCCCTTACAGATGAAAAGCTGGCGAAGGTCAAGCAAAGAATGAAGGAGCTGGTGGAAAGGGACATACCCTTTGAGAAGCGCAGTATAGGTACGGATGATGCTATTGAGCTCTTCAACAAATACAGGATGTATGACAAGGCAAGGCTTTTCAAATACCGCCGGGTATCCAAGACAAACATCTACAGTCTGGACGGCTTTGAGGATTACTATTATGGCTATATGCCGCCCAGCTCAGGTATGCTCAAATACTTTGATTTGATGAAATATGAAGAAGGCTTCCTTCTGCTTGTTCCCGGCAGAAAAAATCCTACAGTAATCGAACCGTTTGTGCCCAGAAGGAAGCTCTATGAGACACTGAGCGAATCCAACAAGTGGGCAAGGATGCTGAATGTTACCAATGTGGCTGACCTGAATGATATTATTGCCGAGGGAAAATTAAATGAGCTGATACTGGTGCAGGAGGCACTTCAGGAGAAAAAAATCAGTGAAATTGCGGAAATGATTAAAAAGAAGGAGGATCGGAAGTTCATCATGATAGCCGGTCCTTCCTCGTCAGGCAAGACTACATTTTCCTACAGACTAAGTATACAGCTGAAGGCCCACGGACTGACTCCTCATCCTATAGCTGTAGACAACTATTTTGTAGACCGTGAAAGGACACCCCTGGACGAGGACGGCAATCCTAATTTTGAAGCCCTTGAGGCAATTGATTTGGAACAGTTTAATAAGGATATGACCGATTTGCTGAATGGAAAGACGGTTGACATTCCTTATTTCAACTTTATCTCCGGCAAGCGGGAGTATAAAGGCAATTATCTGAAGCTGGGACCGGATGATATACTTGTTATCGAGGGGATACATGGACTGAATGATGCCCTATCCTATTCACTGCCCAGAGAAAGCAAATTTAAGATTTATATCAGTGCCCTTACCCAGCTTAATATTGATGAGCATAACAGGATACCTACCACGGACGGACGTTTGCTTAGAAGAATGGTGAGGGATGCCAGAACAAGAGGAGCGACAGCCCAAAAAACCATATCCATGTGGCCCTCGGTAAGAAGAGGAGAGGACGAATATATCTTCCCCTTCCAGGAGGATGCTGATGTAATGTTTAATTCGGCCTTAATTTATGAACTGGCTGTGCTGAAGCAATATGCGGAACCGATTTTGTTCGGAATAGACAGAAACAGTAAGGAATATGTAGAAGCCAAGAGATTGCTGAAATTCCTTGACTATTTTATTGGTACACCGGCAGATGCCGTGCCTAAAAATTCCATTTTAAAGGAATTTATAGGCGGTAGCTGTTTTAAAGTATGAGCAGCACGATAAGCCGGGTTCTGTCTCGAATGGTCATCTATCTAGACCACATGTTGCCATGTGGCTCCAGCATCCGCTTGCGCTGATGCTGCGCGACCTACCCTGAAGCACAGCGGGCCACTGTATCGCTTCATGTTCGGTCTTGCTTCGGGTGGGGTTTACATGGCCTCTCCTGTCACCAGAAGAGCGGTGGTCTCTTACACCACCTTTCCATCCTTACCGGTAGGGCCGCAACGCGGTTCCCCTACAGGCGGTATATTTCTGTTGCACTAGCCTTGGAGTCGCCTCCACCGGACGTTATCCGGCACCCTGCCCTGTGAAGCCCGGACTTTCCTCACCTTTATTAAATAAAGGCGCGACCATTTGTGCTACTCACAGCTTGTATTTTAACATTATTAATGAAAAAAGTAAATGTCATTTAAGGCAGAAATAATTACCAGGCTATTTGTCAAAAATTATTTAAAAATTTAATAAATTGTTAATAAATATCAGCAGATTAAAAGAGAAAATGTAAAAATTTGATTGAATTGAAGGCAGAGGGGATTATCCTTCTGCTTTTTCTTTTATATAAAAATACATATAAAATGTTTAAAAAATTTGCAAATATTAACCATTTGACTGTTAAATATGATGTAAAAATATACTAGTATATGGTGATATTATCTTACTATTGCGATAGAAAGGGAATATTTCCCATTGATAATAACGTATATTATTTAACAATTAGTTAATAAATTGTTAAATTTTCCTTGTGCAGAAAGCATATAAAAGGCATGTCTGCAATATGATTCTTATAATTAATAAACAAAGTTTTTGCAACCCAAAAATTGGGTATAGTCATTAGTGACAAAATTAAAGTTCGATTATTGACACAAAAAAAGCCCTTGCCTATAATGCATGATAGTGTACCATTAATTACATAAAATGGTAATTAAAGCCAACACAATAAACTGAATAAAAGAAAAGGAGACGAAATATGACTAGCTTTGATTCGTTTCTTCAAAAGAGAAGGGTGCGGGAACATCATTATGGTATAATAATGATCATTACCGCATATATATTATCCATGCTCATGCTGCTTATTGGTTCAGATCTGATTAATGGCGTTAAATTCAGCGCAGCCGGTGTGGAAAAGGCCGAGGAAGAAACAGAAGAGTCAGATATATCGCCGATGCTTGGTTATTCATATTATTCAAATAGCAGATATATATTGCATGATGAGCTGCTTAATCCATACAAGATAAAGGATTATGCAGCTGGTGCCGACAGCGGGCCCCTTGTCGTGGAGGAGGAGCAGGAAATCAATACCCTCTGGTTTCTTGGCACTGAAATGAATGATGAGCAGTTTGACAGGCTGATGCTGGAGGCAGGAGAAATATTAGAGCATATTGCGGCAAAGAAGGAAAGGCTGGCTAAGAGTGAAGCCAAAGAGTTAGTGGAGGCTGCAGCAAAGGCTAAAGAAGAAGCCAAGGAAGACAAGGAAAAGGTATATGCTGTAAAGGTGGCTTCCTATAACAAAGCAATTACCGTAACTGAAGAGGATGTTAAAATGCTTGAACGTATAACCCAGGCAGAGGCGGCCGGGGAAGATATGAAGGGGAAAATACTGATAGTAAATGTTATATTGAACAGAGTGGCTAGCGAAGAATTTCCCGATACGGTTAAAAAAGTAATATTCCAGAAGAATGATGATGGCGACTATCAGTTTTCTCCTGTAAAAAGCGGCAAGTACTGGAAGGTTAAGGTTACCCAGGAAACCAAAAAGGCGGTACAGAGAGCACTTGAGGGTGAGGATTATTCAAAGGGTGCCCTTTATTTTATGGCCAGAAAGTATGCAAAGACTAAAAATGCAAAATGGTTTGATGAAAACCTGCAGCGGCTTTTCAAGCATGGAGGCCATGAATTCTTTAAGTAAATAGTTGTATACAAAAAACAGGCATGTTATAATACATGAAGCCTGCACCCTTTGCCTTCTGGTGTCTGGATTTTGCTATACAGATGCTTCTTTTAGGGCAGGGTGGTTAATTTCATGTAAAGGGGATTGAACAACGATGAAGCTAATGTACAGGAGCACCAGAGATAAAAGTAACAGGGTAACAGCCTCCCAGGCAGTGCTTCAGGGCTTATCACCGGACGGAGGATTATATGTTCCCGAGACAATGCCGGCTCTTGCAAGATCAATAAAAGAGCTGTCGGCGATGGATTACAGGGAGCTGGCATATGAGGTAATGAGCCTTTTTCTCACAGATTTTACTGAAGAGGAGCTGAAGGCCTGCATCAGCAAGGCTTACGATGACAAGTTTGATACTCCTGAAATAGCCCCGATAAGAAAGGTGGGGGACAGCTATTATCTTGAGCTGTATCACGGAGCCACAATTGCCTTTAAGGATATGGCATTATCCATTCTGCCGCATCTGCTTACCACAGCGGCAAGAAAAAACAAGGTCGAGGATGAGATAGTAATACTTACAGCCACCTCTGGCGATACCGGTAAAGCGGCCCTTGCCGGCTTTGCAGATGTAGAAGGAACCAGAATTATCGTTTTTTATCCCAAGAACGGTGTCAGCAGCGTACAGGAAAAGCAAATGGTCACCCAACGGGGAGCCAACACCCATGTTATAGGTATCAGGGGTAATTTCGATGATGCCCAGACAGGGGTTAAAAGGATGTTTAATAATACCGAGCTGACCGAGCGGATGAAGAAGGCTGGCTATATATTTTCCTCAGCAAACTCAATCAATATAGGCAGGTTGGTGCCCCAGATTGTATATTATGTTTATTCATATGCTTCATTATATAAAAGGAATGAGATTTCGGAAGGCGAAAAAATTAATTTTGTTGTGCCGACAGGCAATTTTGGCAACATACTGGCGGCATATTACGCCAAGCAGATCGGCCTGCCGGTAGGCAAGCTAATCTGTGCGTCAAATGAAAACAGGGTTTTGTATGACTTCTTTGAAAGCGGCCGTTATGATAAAAACAGGGAATTCATTATAACAGAATCCCCTTCAATGGATATATTGGTATCAAGCAACCTGGAGCGCCTGATTTATCATATATCAGGTGACGATCCGGCCAAAACCGCAGAGCTGATGAAGGCCCTGACAAACAAGGGTGTATATGAAATCAGCGAGACTATGCGCAAAAATCTTAAGGACTTTGTCGGCGGCTGGGCATCAGGGGAAAAGATGCGCAGGGCTATCCGAGATGTATATGAGGAAAGCGGATATGTTATAGACACGCATACTGCTGTAGCGGCAAGTGTATATAAGGATTATGCAGGTGAAACGGGAGACGGTACAAAAACCGTAATAGTATCCACCGCCAGCCCCTATAAATTCTCAAATAGCGTCCTTGCCGCAATCGGAACACCCGATATACCGGAGGATGACTATGAGCAAGCCAGACTCCTGAAGGAGATCTCCGGCACAGAGATTCCGAAGGCTGTGGGAGAGCTGCAGACGGCTCCTGTAGTACACAATACGGTATGCGATGTAGACAAAATGCAATCAATTGTTGAGGAAATATTAAAAATAATCTAATTGTGACAAATGCCTGACATAAATTTGACATAATCAAGGTGCATATTATAGACATAGTCAAAGCAGTCAGACATGAGCCGGGCTAAGATACAGATAGCAGATGGCGTCACATCCTATTCTGACATCTGTTATCAGGTCGGATGCACGGTGAATGTAATGTCAGGGGGGAATCCTCGATAGGCATTTGACTAAGATATAAACTCCACAAGGGATGATAATGGCGATTTAAGGTCGCTTACGGCAGAAAAAATCCATGCCGTACAGTCTTAAAAGACTTGACCTTTTTTTCCATTATTGTTATAATCATCTTGTTGTTGGAGGCTTATATTTCGGCGCCGTCTCTTCCGCGATTTTTGCGGGGTACATACTTACAGTAACAGCAGGAGACGCCCAATATAACACCAAACCATATATTTTAAGGAGGAAGCAAGAATATGAGGAAGAATTTCTTTAAGAAGTTGTCCTTTGTTCTGGCATTGGCGATGATTGTTTCAGTAATCGCTCCTGCCGCCGGTGTTTTTGCTGACACAGGCTTAAAGCTGAACAGCAAAGACAAGACATTGCACCTTGCACAACCCGGCAAAAAGAATAAGTTCAACTTCAACATTGATGGCGAGAAGCAGAAGGGCTGGAAGTATTTATGGATATCCAGCAACGAGGACGTTGCAGAAGTTAACGAGAAAAACGGTGTAACTACTGCAGTGGGAACCGGTACAGCTGAAATAACTGTTGTTATCACTGACAAGAATGGTGCAGAGGTTGACAGACTTACTGCAAAGGTTACTGTTAAGGATAACATTAAGACAGTTGCTATCAAAAATCCTCCTACAGAGCCTATTCCTGTAGGTGAGGAATATGATTTCGACAGATCATTTGTAACATATTCAGGTTCAACCACAAAGACCACCGCTGTTACCAGATGGTTCGTTGAAGGCGACAACAAGGAAGCTGCTGAAATTAATGATGAGAATGGTCTTTTCAAGGCTTCAGAAGGCGGCACATATACAGTAGTTGCTCGTTCATTCCAGTCCAAGGCTAAGTACGAAGAGTGGAAAGCAACTGGCGATGCAAGCCTGGTGCTTGATGATGCATCCGCTGAAGTAACTGTAAAGGCTGGCATCAAGGAAGTTAAGCAGATCAATACATCCAAGATTCAGGTTGTATTTGACTCTAACATGAGCAAGACCGATGTTAAGACAAAGTCTGTTATATACAGATATGTTGGCAACACCAAGATTTCAACTGGTGCTGAGCAGATTAAGAGCATCGAGCTTAGCGAGGATGGCAAGATAGTAACTATCGAGCTGTATGCTAAGTTTGAGCCTGCTGCACAGTATGGTTATGAGTTTGGTGACCTTGCTCAGACCTTTAAGACAGCTTCAACTAAGATTGAAGACGTTGCAGGTCTTATATTTGAAGACTTTAACGTAGATATGACCCAGGGCGAGGACGCTTCTAAGTATGTTTACGCTGTAGACGAGAATGGTGTAATAATCCTTGACGCTGCAGCTCTTGGAAGCAGACTGTCATACAGCTATGACGGCGAGGACAAGACAAAGGCATTCGTAGCTGGCAGCACAGTATACATTTATGAAGAAGGCTTCAAGGCTCCTATTACTGTTAAGTACAACGATTTCGTATATAACGAAACAACAAAGCAGTATCAGCAGAAGAGCTACAGCAAGACTGCTATAGCTACCGGTTATAAGCCTAATACTAATGTTAATACTGGAACAATTCAGTTCCTGATTGATCAGGCAACTGCAAAGCCGGATACAAATTCATCCGCTTGGGGCTTGGCTCATAACCTGGCTGCAAATGATGGATTGTTCTACTTCCATGCAAGATATAAGTTATACAATGATAACGATAAATACTATTACTCAGATGATGCAGGCACAGAGCAGTTCACATATGAATCCAGCGATCCGCAGAAGCTGCTTATAAACAGTGTTACTATTGGCGGTAAGGTATATTATACAGCAGTTCCGCTTGCACAGGGTAATGTAACTGTTCTTGTAAAGAACAGCAAAGGTGAGGTTGTTACAACCTTTGGTGTAACTGTTATGGGTCAGAGAACCTTTGTAGGTCTCACTCAGTCTACAAACTACATTACTTTAGGTAATATCAATCAGCCTTGGGCTGAAACTGATGAAGTAGTATTAACAGCTACTGATTCAATGGGTACTAATTTTGTACCTAATAATAGCGATGTATTATTAGAGGTTATTAACAAGCCTTCAAATCCAGAAGCAACAGCTGATGATGTTGCTCACCTTACAACTTTCGCTTCCATAAGCACTGGTGGCTGGGTTGAGAAGATTGATGATGCTTCTAACGGTCAGTTCAAGCTGAAGTTCCAGGCTCGTGGTATTACACCTGGTCCTTACACCATTAAGGTTAAGGTTACTAAGTATGGTGTAACCAAGGAAGTATACTTCGTGCTCAATGTTGTAGAAGCAAAAGCAACCGATGCAGTTGCTAGCTGGAAGGTACAGGTAAATGCAACAACCGTTGACAAGAAGGAAAACACCGGTACTACACTGAATGTTGATATCTTTGGCCTCAATGCAGCTGGCATGAGAGTTGCTAAGTTCAACAACAGCGAATACGCTATCGAAGTTTACAAGGGCAGCAGCCAGGTAACTAAGAATGTAAGCGGTAGCTCCATCGGCGTTGTAGTAGCTGATAGCGACAGTAAGTTAGACTTCTACGAAGACGGAACTTACATGGTATTGGCTAAGCTTGCTGTTGACAAGGATGGCAAGAAGGCTGGTTCCGTAATCGGTAGTGTAACATTTGAAGTAAAAGATTCAACAAGCAAGGAAGTAAGCGTTCAGACAACAGCTGTTGATGTTACTGGTACAGATTCCTTGTTGAATGTATTCAAGGCTGCCTTCAAGGTTAAGCTGAATGGTAATGAGATTGATTACAACAACATTACAGCATTCAATGTATCTGATGGTTCAAGTGCACTTACCAATAAGGTTAAGACAGATACTGTAAACGAAGGTACTAACCTGTTCGTTGACAGCATCACTTACGAAGTTGCTAATAGCAACAACACAAAGACCGTTTACACATTTGATGTGAAGAGACTGGTTACTCTTAAGTAATTGATGCTCTGAATAAATAAAATCCTGTGGTGTTTATCACCACAGGATTTTTTTTGGCTCTTTGTCAAGAGCTGGGGTGGGATTCTCTGAATATCGCTCCATTACTATATGTTGAGAATTTTATGTTATATTTTGAGTCTACTAAGGAAAACTAAGATTGCATATGATGGCTTGGTTATTGTATAGTATAATTAGCGAGAATTTAGCTTAAAAAGAGTTGCAAATAAGGAGAGAACATACTTTTATGACAAAAAAGGCAGTTGATAAAAAAGCTAGCAAGCCTGTAGTAAGCAGTAGTAAATCCAAATATGAAGGAAATTATAAAAGAAACGGTAAAAAGTTAGCTTCACAAGAGTCAGTTAACTCTTATTACTATTTAATACCAATAATAATAGTATTAACTCTTGTTCCTCTAATTGTAAAATTAGTTGAATATAAGCCAAACCTCAGTCAATTTAATTGGTATCCTAATGTAGAAAAAGAGGTAGACTTATTTTTATATTACAAGCAATGGACTTTTATAATAACAAGCACTGTGGCAGCGCTTATTTTGATATTTAAATTCTTAACTAACAGGAAAAGCTTAAGGTTTTATAACATTTTGATTCCACTAATAGCATACGCTGCTTGTATATTACTATCTACTATTTTTTCGGAAAATATTTTATTCAGCATTTTAGGCAGCTATGAGCAATTTGAATCTGCTTTTGTATTATTAGGCTATTGTATTTTAGTTTATTATATTATTAGCCATGTAAATAATGAATCTGATTTTAAGCTTCTTTATAAATATATTTTAATTGGTATAGTTATTATAGTATGCCTTGGAGTATTACAATATTTTGGCAAGGATTTCTTTGCATCTGAACCAGGAAAGAGGTTAATTGTACCTTTTGAGTTAAGAGAAAAATATAATACTTTTATGAGAATGGAAAAAGGTCGTGTATACGCCACTCTATATAATCCTAACTACATGGGATTATATGCTGCTATGATGTTACCCTTTGTTTTTATTATGCTGATGTTTGAGAAAAAAATAATAAATATTATTTTAGCATTAGTAGTTTTTGTTGGTTTAATAATTTGTCTATATGGATCAAAATCATTGACTGGAATTATAAGTTTGTGTGTTGCTGCACTAAGCATAGTAATTTTTATGTGGCGAATGTTTATAAAAAGGTATTATATAAGCATACCAATAATCATTATTATTTTATCTAGCATATTATACTTTTTTGCATCATCAAATAATAATTTTATTCAAAAATTAAAAAATAACTTAACAAATTCAAAAACTAATTTTACTATAGAAGCAATGTATACTACAGATGACTATGTTTCATTTATTTACAAAGGAAACGAAATAAGAATAAAATGTACTATTGATAACAATGGTATTTTAGTATTATCGTCTTATGACAAAAATAATAACGAGCTTGAAATGGATTACGATCAGGTAAAAAGCAAATATATAATTAAAGATGATAGATTTGATGGTATTGTTATTGGATGGGAAATGGAAAGACCAGGAGCATTTTATGTATCGTTAGCTAATTATAAATTTAGCTTTACAAATCTAACAGGGGATAATAGTTATTATATTATAAATGCATATGGGAAACTGGATAAAGCAATCAATCCTCCGTCTGCTGTATTTACTAACTATGAGAAACTGGCATCAGGAAGAGGATATATTTGGTCCAGGACAATTCCCTTGTTGAAGAAAAACTTAATTTGGGGATCCGGTCCGGATACATTTGTTATTGCTTTTCCTCAGCAGGATTATCTGGGAGCCTACAGAAATGGTTATGTTAATCAGATAATTACTAAGCCTCATAATCTTTATCTGCAGATAGGAGTACAGACCGGTGTTTTATCACTGATAGCATTTCTGGTATTTTATCTTATGTATTTTATAGATAGTGTGAAGCTTTATATAAGAGGAATCTTTAACAGCTATTATGCCAAAATAGGTATTGCAGTATTTGTCAGTACCATATCGTATATGTTTGCAGGCTTAACTAATGATTCAAGCATATGTACTGCTCCGGTTTTCTGGTGTCTTTTAGGAATTGGAATAGCAGCCAACATGAAAGCCAAACCCATTATTTTGGAGGAGCTTGCTATAAGAAAAGCAGCTAAAGCGGTAGATACAGCTGATAAGTCAGTAGAATAATATAAAACAACAATAAAAAGCCGGATTTTTATCCGGCTTTTTATTTGTATAATAGTTTTATTTTATAGGTATAACTGCTTTATTTATTGAAATAACAATTTAATAAGTATAATGAGAGTTTGTACTTGATATTTAGCTATAGAATAAACATTGCTTAAAGCCTGTAGCTAAATATTTTACAGTGTATACTTTAAAAGCCTCTATATCCTCTCATGGAAGGTTCTGGCTATAACCTCATCCTGCTGCTTGGAGCTGAGAGAGTTGAAGCGAACTGCATATCCTGATACCCTGATGGTAAGGTTAGGGTATTTTTCGGGATGTTCTTTGGCATCAAGCAGAAGCTCGCGGGTAAGCACATTAACATTGATATGATGGCCCTTGTTGGCAAAGTATCCGTCGATTAGTGCCTTAAGGTTATTAATTCGCTCATCCGGGCTCTTACCCAGGGTTTTGGGTGTTACGCTGAAGGTATATGAAATACCGTCTCTGCAATTGTCATAATCAAGCTTTGATACACTAAGCAGAGATGCCAGGGCTCCGTTTTTATCCCTTCCATGCATTGGGTTAGCGCCTGGGGCAAAGGGGCTTCCCTTTTTTCTGCCATCAGGTGTTGAACCTGTTTTTGTTCCATACACAACATTGCTGGTTATTGTAAGTACCGACAGGGTGTGAATAGAATTTCTATAAGCAGGATGCTTTCTGAGTCTGCTTATGAATTCCTCTGTCAGCATAGCTGCAATGGAATCCACCCGGTCGTCATTGTTGCCATAAGCGGGGTAATCTCCGTCAATGATAAAATCAGTTATAATTCCGCGCTCATCCTTAACAGGAATTACGTTGGCGTATTTAATTGCGCTGAGTGAATCAGCCACAACAGAGAGGCCTGCAATGCCGAAGCCCATCAGCCTCTCTACATTAGTATCATGCAAGGCCATCTGGAGCTTTTCGTAGGCATATTTGTCATGCATATAGTGAATTACGTTCATGGTATTGACATAAAGCTTACATAACCAGTCCATCATATCCAGGAAGCTGCTTAATACCTTCTCGTATTCCAATTTTTTTCCTGCCGGGAAGGGAGCGGATACCGGGCCGATTTGCTCGCCGCTTATCTCGTCTTTGCCACCGTTTAAGCTCATCAGGAGTACCTTGGCCAGATTGCAGCGGGCTCCAAAATATTGCATCTGCTTTCCGATTCTCATAGCAGATACGCAACAGGATATACCGTAATCGTCTCCATAACGCTCCCGCATCAAATCGTCATTTTCATACTGAATTGAATTTGTCTCTATTGACATTCTGGAACAGTATTTTTTGAAGGCATCTGGAAGCCTGGATGACCAAAGGACAGTCAGATTGGGCTCCGGAGCAGGTGAGAGATTAATCAAGGTGTGGAGGAAGCGGTAGCTGCTTTTTGTGACCATACTGCGGCCATCCTCACTTATTCCTCCAATAGCTTCCGTAATCCATGTTGGATCACCCGCAAAGAGCTCGTTATATTCAGGGGTTCTAAGCTGCCTTGCCATCCGTAGCTTCAAAACAAACTGGTCTATTATTTCCTGGGCCTGTGTTTCTGTAATCAGCCCTGCTTTTAAGTCGCGTTCGAAGTAAATGTCAAGGAAAGTAGAGGTGCGGCCCAGGGACATGGCTGCGCCGTTTTGCTCCTTGATGGCGCCAAGATAAGCAAAATAAAGCCACTGAACAGCTTCCTGTGCAGTTTCAGCAGGGCGGGATATGTCAAAGCCATATCCTGCAGCCATTTCCTTTAGCTTTTCCAAAAAGTCTATCTGTCTGTAAAGCTCCTCCAGGGTTCTTATGGTTTCATCATCCATATGATGCATACCCAGCATAAGCTTGTCATTTTCCTTCTGTTTAATCAGGAAATCAACTCCGTACAGAGCTACTCTGCGGTAATCGCCTATTATGCGGCCCCTGCCGTATGCATCCGGCAGGCCAGTTATGACACCGCTTTTTCTGGCTTTTCTCATCTCTGGAGTATATACTCTGAACACACCATCATTGTGGGTGGTACGATAAAGAAAATGCTGTTCTATTTCCTCAGACAGGCTATAGCCGTAGGCCTCGCAAGCCTGCCTTGCCATTCTTATGCCTCCGAAGGGATTGACTCCCCTTTTTAAGGGAGCATCAGTCTGAAATCCCACAATAATTTCATTTTCCCTGTCAAGATATGCAGGCTCATAGGTCAGTAGCGAGCTTACCTTTTCAGTATTGATTGATAACACGCCCTTTTGACGCTCAAGCCTGCAAAGCTCCTGATATTTTTCATTCAGCCTGATTGTTCTCTCGGTTGCAGGTGCAAGAAAGCTTTCATCACCGTAATAAGCAGTATAGTTGCATATAATAAAATCTCTGACATCAATTTCCTTCTGCCATCTGCCCTCTTTAAAACCATTCCACGCCTTCATTATAACACCTCCATTAAGTTTTATTGTCTTGTACAGAAATTATCTTGTAAAGACAAAGCCTGCGTGTATCTTTGCCTGCACATGACCGGCTAAAACATTTAATTAGCATTATTAGCTCAAGCCGGTATTAGCCGGCATAATAACAACTGATAAAAATTAGACAATTTGACAAAATAAAAAACCGCCTGAGCGTTTGCCCAGGCGGTCGACATTCATTACATAGGCTTCGATATATTTTTCATTATTTCTGTGAAGCCCAGATATCGGTCCCCTGTGGTAACCCACATATCCGCCAGTTCCGATATACTTTAATTATAGGTATGTAGAGTTTTATTGTCAACAGTGGAATCCATCAGATACGAGTTATTTTATCTAATAATATCTATAAATCAAAAGAATAAGCAATCGTAGTTTATACCAGTTTGCAAACCAATCCAATAGATAGTATATTGATAAGCAGTCCTGCCATTTTGACAGGATATGCCGGGAAAAGCTAATCCTTTAGCATCATTCTGATTTGGGGAACCTTTATTAGCAAAGGCAGTATAATCATTGCAATTATTATCCCCATAATATTTTGCAGCAAATTAAAGGGCACAGCCACAATAGCTGTCTGAAAGGTGCCATAGAAGATTGAGTCACATAAAAGATATCCTAGTGTGACTATTATTCCGCTTAGAGCACCTGCCAGCAGGAGGGAGCCTTTGCGCAGCCTTCTGTATGAATAAGAGGCTGTTAATGCTGCAAGAAGCTTAATTATAAATGTAGCGGGAGCATACATGATATAAGGAGATAAAAGATCTGCCATCATGGAACCGATTCCCGCAGCAAAGCCACCGTATACGGGACCCAGAATGATACCTGACAGCAGTACAAAGGCATCACCCGGATGGATATAGCCACCGTTACCAAAGGGGATCTTTATCGGTACCATCATAGTTACCACACAGGTTATTGCAGACATTAGCGCAGCAGTAACCAATTTGATGATATAATTGTTATTCCTCATATAACCTCCCATGCTTAAGAGCTTTTAATATTTGAAATAATAACATATATAATTCCATAATACAATATTAAGTCGTAGCAGAAATTTATTAAAGTCGTAGCAGAAAATTAATTAAAGTCGTGGCAGAAAATTATTTAAATGCAGGCAGAAAAATAAATGTGGGCAGAGAAATGCCTTGTAATATGCAGAAAATTATAAAAGCAGGCATACTGTCCATAAAAATAAAAAGCAATCATAAGATGCAGAAAATAGCTTTAGAAGATGCAACAGGATCATAAAGAGTTCAAAAAGGAAATACCGGCAGGCCTGGACTAAAAAGTTGACATCAGTTAATACTTTATAATATAATTAGTTATTGCAAATGAGTTGCAATAACAACCGGACATATATCGGAACGGCAAATTTTATTGCCAGACAGAAACGGAGAATATATATGAAACGAAAGCTCTTATTTATAATATTACTAATGGTTCTCATAACAGCTGTAGCGGCAGTTTTCATAGCAATTACAAAGGATAGTGCTTCTGACAAAGAAGGAGCGGAAGAAGCAAAGCTGAAGCTGGTCAGCACCTTCTATCCCGTGTATCTTATTGGATTAAATTTATTTGATAATATCAATGAGGTTGAGGTTAAAAGCCTGACGGATCTTGATACAGGCTGCCTGCATGATTATCAGCTTACAAGCCAGGATATGAAAAATATATCGGAGGCCGATATTCTTGTCATAAATGGCGGCGGTATGGAGGCCTTCCTGCAGGATATAAAAGCCAACTATCCTGACTTGACGATTATTGATGCCAGCAAGGATATAGAGCTTTATCAGGATAATTCTCATGTATGGCTTGACCCGGATCTTTATATTAGGCAGATAGAGAATGTCAGAGATGCAATAATTTCCTATCTTGATTTAAATAGCTCCAAAGCAACCGGCTCAAAGAAGCTGGATGCGTCAAAAATCAAAGAAAGGCTGACAGAAAATGCAGATGCCTATATTCGCAGGATAGAGGAGATCGACCTGCGGCTAGATGAAATTAAGGAAAAATACCTGGCAGCAGGAAAAAATTCTGCCAAGGCGGTTATTTTTCATGATGCATTTGCCTACATTGCAAAGCGGATTGGTATGCCTGTAGCTTATTCGATTCCCCTGGACCATGATACAAGCCTCAGCGCAGAGGAAATAGCAGCAATTATTGACGATGTGAATAATGATGAGATTAGTTATCTCTTCACCGAGGAGCAATACAGCGACTCGGTTGCTAAGAGAATAGAAGCTGAAACAAGCGCCAAGGCCTATATAATCGATTCAGCCGTTACCGGTAACGGTTCAAAGGAATCATATATTGAGGCCATGGAAAAGAATATAAAGGTGCTGGAATCAGCTTTGTTTAATCAGGGATAGGGTGGTATTTATGTTCGGGATAATGGATAAAATCAAACCAAGGATTAAGGCCGCTGCCACAAGTGAAGCGGCATGCGGGCTTCATTGCATAAAGGCAAATAACATAACGGTAAGAAAGGGCAGACAGCTTATTATTGACAAGATAAATCTGCATATCCATTGTGGAAAAATTACCGTCCTGATAGGCAGGAACGGAGCCGGCAAATCTACATTGATTAAAGCAATACTGGGCGAGATAAAGCATGAGGGCAGCATTGAGTTTACCGACCTAAGGAACAGGACGGTTGAGAATTTAAGTATAGGCTATGTACCCCAGTATATAAATCTGGGGAAAAACACACCCATGAGCGTATACGACCTGTTTGCCTCATATATCAGCAATGCTCCTGCCTTTATGTATAAGAGTAAAAAGATATATCAAAGGGTTAAGGAGCAGCTGGCAATATTTGATGCCGAGGATCTTATAGACAAGAGGGCCTGCGATTTGTCAGGAGGGGAGCTTCAGCGACTGCTTCTGAGCATAGCGGTAACACCTATCCCTAATCTGCTGTTGCTGGATGAGCCGGTATCAGGAATTGACAGAAACGGGCGGCAGCTGTTTTATCAGAATATAGCAAAATTAAAAAGCAATTATGACCTGGCAATGATTATTGTTTCCCACGACTTTGACTTTGTCCGCAAATATGCCGACCATGTGATTTTATTGGATAAGGTTATTGTAAAGGAAGGCACTCCTGAGGAGGTTCTGTCAAGTGAGGACTTTCAGATGGTCTTTGGATGAATGCAGGATACAGGGGGATATAAAATGAATACAGTGTATAAGATAATTGAAAGCATTCTGCCCTTTTCCTGGACGGAATATAATTTCATGAAAAATGCTTTACTGGCCATAATTATAATATCACCAATGTTTGGCAGTATGGGAACAATGATAGTAAATAATAAAATGGCCTTCTTTTCAGATGCTTTGGGACACAGCGCCCTGACCGGAGTTGCTATTGGAGCAATTTTCGGAATAAGCGATGTTAATCTGTCAATGCTTATATTTGCCGTTGTCTTTGCTTTGCTGCTGAACAGGATAAAAAGAAAAAAAACCGTCTCTTCAGATACGGTGATCTCGGTCTTTGCTTCCCTTTCAATGGCCATAGGCCTGGTTGTTTTGTCAAGGGGAGGAAATTTTGCAAAATATTCAGCTCTTCTGGTTGGAGACATATTAAGCATCAGCTGGGATGAGATAGGTTATCTCCTTATAATATTTATTGTTTCCTTGCTTTTTTGGTTATTCTGCTTTAATAAGCTGAATGCCATAAGTATTAATGAAACCCTGGCAAAAAGCAAAAATATACGGGTTGCGCTGCTGGAGGATTTATTCAGCGTATTAATTGCTGTAATTGTTATGTCATCAGTCAGGTGGATAGGTATATTGATAATTAATGCCCTGCTGATTCTGCCGGCGGCTGCCAGCAGAAATATGGCCTCAAATGTGAGGGAGTACCATCTTTTTTCAGTGATAATATCTCTCTTTTCAGGAATATGCGGCCTTATTATTTCCTTTTATGCAGGTTTTGCCGCAGGTCCAACCATAGTAATCATTGCTGCGTTGATTTTCTTTGTTACCTTGCTTTTATCACTAATTCTCAGACATAATTAATTGAATTGCTGGCCTTGATTGCTTGATGGGAGTTTCGTATGCGAAACTCTTTTTTCTTGAAATTTATATAACTTCAAATACGTAGATCCTCCCGATTTTCCTCATACGATAAAAGCTTATGGCGGACCACAGATTTTCTATAGGATGGCTACACAGGTCAGATGTCCTCAGATGTGTATGGAGTATAATAGATTTAATTAATTAAAATAATAAATATTCATATACCAAATTTTACTTCTTTATATTATAATATACAAAGAAACCTTATTCTCTGTGCTCCTTTGATTTTCGTGCATAGCAAAGGTGCCATGCAATGATAATATGCATATCACTTATGATTTTTTACCTGACAAAAGGAGTTGTATATGAATAATAATTCAAAATTTATAACCTATTTAAAGATTATAACTAATTTCATCATATATATTGTAATTGTATTATTGCTGCTTCTGTTTCTTCCGAAAGTTCTTGGCTTCTTTTTCCCCTTTGTGATAGGTTGGCTGATAGCGATGATTGCAAATCCGATGGTGAGGTTTTTGGAAAAAAGAGTTAAGCTCTTGCGCAAGCATAGTTCAGCTATAATTCTAATATTTGTTATTGCTCTTATAGTCGGAGCAGGTGCCTTAATTATAACTGCGATAATTAGGGAAGCAAAGGAATTGATAAGCGACTGGCCAGAAATAGAAAAGAGCGTGATCGAAAGGTTAAGCAGCATCAGTATCTATCTAAATAAGATGACGGCTTCGCTTCCAGCTAGTGTAAAGGCTTCAATTGACAAGGCCGTTGCAGGCCTTGGAGATTCATTGTCGACATATTTAAAGGATTTGCCTATGCCAACTGTGAGCGATGCTGGCAATTTCATGAATAATCTTGCAGACGGCTTTCTGGCGATAATTGTTACCTTACTAAGCGCCTATTTCTTTGCAGCCTGCAGGGAGGAACTGATAGCAGGCCTGCAAAAAACCGTTCCGGAATCAGCGGTAAACTATTGGCGACTGGTGTATGGCAATTTTATCAAAGCCTTTGGCGGATATTTTAAGGCGCAGTTTAAGATTATGCTGATATTGCTGGTTATCATGTTTGCCGGCTTTGAAATATTAGGGATTGATTATTCCTTTTTAATAGCCCTGGGCATAGCCCTTCTGGATGTGCTTCCGGTCTTCGGCACAGGTGCTGTGCTTTGGCCCTGGGCCTTAATTGATATGTTCACAGGAAATTATATAAGGGCTATCGGCTTTGTTGTGATATATCTGATATGTCAGGTTGTCAAGCAGGTATTGCAGCCTAAGATGGTCGGTGACAGTATAGGAATGCATCCGCTATTAACCTTGCTGGCAATGTATATCGGCTACAGGCTTTACGGTGTGCTGGGCATGATTTTTTCTATTCCAATCGGAATGGTAATTGTAAATATGTACAGAATCGGAATGTTTGAGCCATTGACAAGAGGTATAAAAATAATCGTACGGGATCTGAATGAATTCAGGAAGTTTTAATATTTATGGATAATGGTTACTTAGAATTGCAAATGGATACTTCAGAGAAAAATTTTTATGTACAAAATTTGATAATTTTGGTAAGATAGTTAAAGAAATAACAATTTAATATACAAGAGATAGATAAATGATAAAAACCAAGGAGTAATTCAATTATGAAGAGTAATAGGATTGAGTTGGATTATGATGAAATCATATCAGCAGATGAGATTAAGCTTATACTTGATACTTATCGAATTGGAAAAAAGCCATTGGCTAAACTGCTTGGTTGGGGCGAGACTACTATCATTCGCTATATTGAGGGAGATATTCCGACAAAGGAGTATTCCAATAAGCTAAAGGCCATCCTGTATGATCCGGAATATTATTACAGCTTATTGTGCAAGAAAAAGGATTGTCTTACTCAGGTGGCCTACAGGAAGAGCAAGAAAGCTGTATTGACCAAAATTATGACATCCAAAATATATGCCGCAGCGTACCATATGGTGAACAGAAGAGATGCCGAGGTATGTGCCCGCTACATTCAGTATATGCTGTATTATTCCCAGGCCTTTTCACTGGCACTGTTTGACAGGGAACTCTTTGCGGAGGAATACGGCATTAATAATGAAAATGTGCCTTACCTTAAGCTATATGAGGGAATGAGAAGATGTGGTATTCATACACTGGATGGAAGCGATGAGTTTTTAAGCTACGAAGAAAAGGAATTGCTCGATGTTGTTTTGGAGTATTTTTCATGGTATGGACTGAAGGCCTTGTCGACCTTGACATCCTATGAAAGGGCTAATATGAAAATATCCCGTGATAAATTCAATAATAAAATAATAGCAAAAGAATCCATAAAGGCTTATTTTGAGGATGTTGTCAATAAATACGGGATTAAAAGTATAAAGGATATTTATAAATATCCGGATCAGAAAATCATGGAGATTAAGGGTGTTATTGAATAAGCACTTCATTGTATAGGGATATTTCCGTAAAGCTAAAGCAAAAGCTTAATTTAAGCAAAATCATTCAAATCAAAAAGATCAAAAAAGAAGCCTGAAGCTGTCCTTCAGGCTTCTTTGTCTGATAATATATTCAAGAGCTTTGATTACTTTCACCGTTACCCTGTCTTATTTTTGCTAAATTAGGGAGCTTATAAAAGAGCTAAAGCCGATATTAGCTGCTTTGCCTGTTTCTTCGCTCACGCATACGCTGGGTACTGTCAAGTATCTTCTTCCTGATGCGCAGGCTTGTTGGGGTAACCTCCAGCAATTCATCGGTTTCGATAAATTCCAGGGCCTGCTCAAGGCTGAGGATCTTTGGCGGTGTCAGCTTCAGGGCATCGTCTGCCCCTGCAGCTCTGGTGTTGGTAAGCTGCTTTCTTTTGCATACATTTACTTCTATATCATCGGCTTTAGGATTCTGCCCCACAACCATGCCTGCATAGACCTTTACTCCCGGCCCGATAAAGAGGGTTCCCCTCTCCTGGGCATTAAACAGGCCGTAGGTGACGCTTTCACCGGTTTCGTATGCGATCAGGCTTCCGCTTCTCCTGTACTGTATATCTCCCTTGTAGGGGCTGTATTTATCAAAGATGGTATTAATTATTCCTGTCCCTTTTGTGTCAGTCATAAATTCACTTCTGTAGCCTATCAGACCTCTGGAAGGAATTGAAAATTCCAGCCGGGTATGACCATTGCCACCGGTGTACATATTAGTCAGCTCACCTTTTCTTTGACCCAGCTTTTCTATTACCATACCGGCATATTCATCCGGAACATCTATAATCACATGCTCCATAGGCTCAAGCCTTCTGCCGTTTTCATCATATTTATATATAACCTCAGGCTTACTTACCGAAAACTCATAGCCCTCACGCCTCATGGTTTCTATCAAAATGGAAAGATGAAGCTCACCTCTTCCGGACACCTTAAAGCTTTCAGTGGTGTCGGTATCCTCAACCCGCAGACTTACATCGGTATAAAGCTCTCTGTAAAGCCGTTCCCTCAGATGTCTTGAGGTAACATATTTGCCCTCGGTACCTGCAAATGGACTGTCATTTACATTAAAATACATGGCTATGGTAGGCTCCGATATCTTCTGGAAGGGGATGGGGGACGGATCATCCACGGAGCATATTGTATCCCCGATATGAATATCCGGTATGCCGGATATAGCTACAATTGAGCCAACCGTTGCCTGGTCCACCTCAACCTTTTTAAGGCCGTCAAACTCATAGAGCTTGCTTATCTTAACCCTGGACGAGGTATCCGGATTATGGGCATTGACAATAACGACATCCTGATTAACCCGGATGGTGCCGTTATCCACCTTGCCTATTCCGATTCTCCCGACATACTCGTTATAGTCAATCGTACTGATCAGAACCTGTGTGCCACGGTCAGGGTCACCCTCCGGTGCCGGAATGTAATTAATTATTGTATCAAAGAGAGGAGTCATATCGGCTGATTGCTCCTCAAGCGAAAGCTTTGCATAACCGCCCTTTGCCGATGCGAAAACAAAGGGGCAATCCAGCTGTTCATCACTGGCATCCAGCTCCAAAAGCAGCTCCAGAACCTCATCCACCACCTGCGTGGGTCTGGCCTCGGGCCTGTCAATCTTATTAATGCAAACAATTACCGGATGGGACAGCTCCAGCGCCTTTTTCAGTACAAACTTAGTCTGGGGCATAGGGCCTTCAAAGGCATCCACCACCAGAATTACCCCATTGACCATCTTAAGTACCCGCTCAACCTCTCCGCCAAAATCAGCATGACCGGGAGTATCTATTATATTTATTTTAATGCCATTGTAGCTGACAGCAGTATTTTTTGATAAAATAGTTATACCACGTTCACGCTCAAGAGCATTGGAGTCCATGACTCTTTCTACAATCTTTTGGTTGGAGCGAAATACGCCACTTTGCTTCAGGAGCTCATCCACCAGTGTGGTTTTTCCATGATCAACGTGGGCAATTATGGCTATATTCCTGACATCCTCTCGTTTCATAATACTTAACCAAGCCTTTCTGTATCAGCCTTTGTTCGTTGGCTGTAAATTAAATCTCTTATCTATAGCACAATAGAAAACGGAAGAGTTTACTATTGAAATATATCAGATATCGGAAAACCTCCTGCTTTGAAAAAAGCTTTATTATTGTAGCACACCCTTATATTAAAAACAATCGTTCTTTAGAAAAAATTCATAAAATACCAGACTGTTTTTGTATAAACTAACAAAAATTAGGAAAACATAAAAAATAATTGAATTTGGGACTTCTAAAATTTGGAAAAATAGCATATATTTTTATCATAGGTGAATTTTTGCTGTTTTTATTACCGCACATAACTGCATCATGGTTAGACTCAGGAAATATACAGACTTACGGTGGCGTCTGCCCGGTAATGGCACCGATAAGTCACGCTTGTTAAGCGGAACAGAGAAATTTACCCTACAATTAAAGCTAATAGGTGTTATACGCCTGAAAGGAAGGGAGAGGTACGATATGGCCGATAAAGTGTTTGATAACAATCAAGTAAGTATTGCAGGAGAAATTGCCACTGATTTTACCTTTAGTCATGAAGTATTCGGAGAAGGCTTTTATATGCTGGATGTGATTGTAAGCCGCTTGAGCAATGCAAGTGATATAATACCGGTTATGGTCTCCGAAAGACTCATTGATGTAAAAAAGGATTACAAGGGCAAGCTGGTAGAGGTTATTGGACAGTTCAGATCGTATAATCGTCATGAGGAAAACAAGAATAAGCTGGTACTGTCGGTATTTGCGCGGGACATCAGAATTGTAGATGAAATCTCTGAGAATTTCAAACCAAACTATATTTTCCTGGATGGATATGTTTGCAAGCCGCCGGTCTATCGTAAAACCCCGCTGGGACGAGAGATAGCGGATGTGCTGCTGGCTGTTAACCGTCCTTATGGCAAATCGGACTATATCCCCTGCATTTGCTGGGGACGTAATGCCAGATATGCCGAAACCTTCAGTGTAGGCGGTCATGTGCAGCTGTGGGGCCGTATCCAAAGCAGGGAATATCAGAAGAAAATCAATGAAAATGAATTCGAAAAAAGGATTGCTTATGAGGTTAGTGTGAGCAAGCTGGAATATCTGGATGAATCATAATGGTATGGCGGTTTGTTGATATAAATTGCATTTTAAAGCACTGCATTATAAGGTAAATGCCCAATGCAGTGCTTTATAATTCAGAACTTCTATAGAATAAGAATTTCTATAGAATAAGAATTTGAAACATCTATAGAATAGATAAGATAAAATTTAAGACTTCTATAGGAAAAAATTCTATAGGATAAAAATATATTGACAGTATATAACATCAATGGTAATATAAGAATACGAATAATCGGAAACTGAATATATTGCTTATGGTAGAGGAGCACTATTTATTAGTAGCTGCAGGATATCTCAGGGGATAGACGAATGCAGTGAAAGGAAATGGTGCCGAAGTGGCAATAGACCCTGATTTATTGCTGCTGGGTGTATGGTTAAGAGCCATGCAACTGTCATCAAAGTAATTTGATGGAGAGCTGCCTAAAGAATATTATTACGCAGGAGCATGATCTTCATGAAGCATGCCCTCCTGATTTATTCTTTGGTGTCGACTCTTAGTGTCGACATTTTTTATTAAGTAGGTAAAATACTCCGGTTTTCCTATTTAATAAAAAGCCTTCCTGGCAGGATGCGTACCCACTGCGCATAAAGAGCTTTACAGAAGCTCCAAAGGGCTTCGGGGGTTCTTGGGTATTTACCGACATAGCTTACGCGTCTGTGCAAAGCGAGCTTATAGAATAAGCAACACATAAATCTATGGATTGTAATCACTGCAAGTCTTCTGTGCGGTGAAGAAGGAAGCTTATCGCAGGCTCTGTTTCTGTACTCCCCCTCTTAGCAGTAGTTCATTGATTTACCCAAGCATGATTTCCGAAAAATTTGGTCACAGATCACAAAAAGGCTTAGAATGGTATCAGAATAATAGCCAGTAATAATTCATAATTAAATTTGAAGGAGCAGGAGGAAGATAAGATGGCAGTTTTTACAGGAGCAGGCGTTGCTATTATTACACCCTTTACAGAGAATAACCAGGTAAATTATGAGGAGCTTGGTAATCTAATCGAATACCAAATTGCGGAGGGAACCGACGCGATCATAGTTTGCGGTACCACCGGTGAGGCATCCACCCTTACCCATGAGGAGCATCTGGAATGCATCCGATATACTGTGGATAAGGTGGCTAAAAGAATCCCAGTTGTGGCAGGTACAGGCTCCAATTGCACGGAAACAGCTATTTATTTATCGCAGGAAGCGCAAAAATTTGGCGCTGACGCTTTACTGGTAGTTTCACCCTATTATAACAAGGCCACACAAAAGGGGCTGGAGGAGCATTTTACCGCTGTGGCAAAATCCGTTGATATACCGCTGATTCTTTACAATATCCCGAGCAGGACCGGCTGCAATATTCTACCACGGACTATAGCAAACCTCTTTAAAAATGTGGATAATATAGTCGGTGTAAAGGAAGCCTGCGGGGATGTCGCACAGGTGGCCGAAATGATGCAGCTTACAAATGGCGAGATTGATTTATACTCCGGCAATGATGATATAATAGTACCGATTATGTCACTGGGAGGCAAGGGGGTTATATCTGTATTGTCCAATATTGCCCCTGGACCAACACATGATATGGTATACAGGTACCTTGAAGGTGATGTTGCTGGAAGCCTTAATCTTCAGCTTAAGTATTTCCCCTTAATCAAGGCTCTGTTTTGCGAGGTCAATCCTATACCGGTAAAGAAGGCCATGCAGCTGATGGGCTTTAATCCCGGACATTTGCGGATGCCTCTTACCGAGATGGAGCCTGCCAATACCCAGCGTCTGATTAATGAAATGAAGGCTGTTGGTATTAAAATTGCAGAATAAGATATTACTAATATCAGCTTATACTATTGGATTATGAAAGGCAGGATAAAGATATGACAAGAATCATTCTGGCCGGATGCAATGGCAAGATGGGGCAGGTAATCACCGATATCCTTAAAGAGGATGAAAAAGCGGTTATAGTTGCCGGAATTGACATAAAGCAAAACATTATCAATACCTATCCCGTATTTCAGAATTTTTCAAAATGCAATGTAGATGCAGATGTAATTATAGATTTCAGCTCGCCGGCCGCTTTGGAGGATATGCTTAAGTATGCTGTCAAAAACAGAATCGGCTGTGTCCTTTGCACAACAGGTTACAGTCAGGAGCAGCTGAAGCTGATTAGTGAAGCAGCTCAAAGGATACCCATACTTAGATCAGCCAATATGTCTATGGGAATTAACCTGATATCGAAGCTTTTGAAGGCTGCCGCACCGGTTCTGGCGGATGCGGGCTTTGATATCGAGATTGTAGAAAAGCATCACAACAGAAAGCTTGATGCCCCGTCAGGTACTGCCCTTGCTCTGGCTGACGTAATTAATGAAAGCCTGGACAGCAGATACACATATAAATTTGACCGATCCAGCGAACGGGCTTCAAGAAGCAAATCGGAAATCGGTATCTTTGCTGTCAGAGGCGGCACAATTGTAGGAGAGCATGAAATAATATTTGCAGGTACGGATGAGGTTATAGAAATAAAGCATACCGCCTATTCCAAAGCCATATTTGCCAAGGGGGCAATCCAGGCTGCCAAGTATCTGCCCGGCAAGAGTGCCGGCCTTTATACAATGAGCGATATTATGGATTAAGGAATATATGTTAATCTTGTAGAACAACGGAATATATGTTATCATGTCAAGTGGGTTGTTATGGCAGCCCGCTTGTTTTTCTGTACAATACATTATTCTGAAGGCCATTAATAATTTATTTATAATGGATGCTTCAGAGCCATGCTTATCTAAAATTATCAGTAGTTGTTCACAAAATTTTCGTAATCTTATTGTATCATTAACATGAATTGCATGCGTTATCTAAAAAGAATTATAGTTACATCTTTATTATAAAAGAATAGGAGGAAGAAAGTTTGGTTGAGGTAAAAAATTTATCAAAACGATACGGCGATCATCTGGCTGTTGATAATCTTTCGTTTACCGTGGACAAGGGCCAGATTCTTGGTTTTCTGGGACCCAACGGTGCGGGAAAGAGTACCACAATGAATATAATCACAGGATATATCTCAGCTACGGAGGGTTCGGTAAAAATTAACGGAGTAGATATTTTTGACGAGCCTGAGGAAGTTAAAAAAATGATAGGCTATCTGCCCGAGTTTCCGCCCCTCTATCCTGACATGACTGTCAAAGAGTATCTGTATTTCGTTGCCGACCTGAAGAAGGTTGAAAAGAAAAAAAGAAAGCAAATGATATCTGATATTATGGAGGCCACAAAGATTACACCTATGGCAGACAGGCTAATCAAGCATCTGTCAAAGGGTTACAAGCAAAGAGTAGGTCTTGCCCAGGCAATAATGGGCTATCCGGAACTCATCATACTGGATGAGCCGACTGTGGGCCTTGATCCCAAGCAGATTATAGAAATGAGAGAGCTTATTAAGGATTTAAGCAAGAACCATACAGTAATCCTAAGCTCCCATATAATGCAGGAGGTTAGCGCCGTCTGTGATACGGTAATGATTATTGACAAAGGCAAGCTGATAATCAGTGACAAGCCAGAAAACCTGAGCGCACGTCTTGGAGCAACGGGAGGACTGCGGCTGTCAGTAAAGGGCGACAAGAAGGTTATATTCGAAGCCTTAAAGGGCGTAAACCGTATAAACAAGATAGTAAGACATGCATATGTTAATCCCGGAGTAGTTGAGCTCACCGTATATTGCAATGAAAATGAAGATATTCGTGAAGAGGTCTTCTATGCTCTCGTTAAGGCCAATACACCGATTCTTGAGATGCAGTCGCTGCGCATGAGCCTCGAGGACATATTCCTTAAGGTGACATCCAGCTCAAAGCATAGCTCCCTACAGGAGGCAGACGGTAATGATGCTGAAGAGAGCGTAGAGAAGGAGGTAAGTAGCAATGCTGGCGATATATAAAAAAGAGCTTAGATCATATTTTAATTCAATGATAGGATATGTTTTTATGGCATTTTTCCTGCTCATTATCGGCGTTTATTATTTCTTCAATAATTTGATGTATCATCTGGCAAATTTTGAATATACCCTGTCCTTAATAAGCTTTATATTTATTCTGCTGACACCCTTGCTTACAATGCGCCTGATGGCTGAGGAAAACAAGCAAAAGACCGATCAGCTGCTTTATACCGCACCTGTTACAGCAACTGCAATTGTTGTAGGCAAGTTCCTGGCCGTTTTGACGATACTTTCAATGGTTATGGGAATTACCTGCTTTTATCCGTTGATTTTGTCAAGATACGGTGATGTACAGCTGTCAAGCGCTTATGCCGGAATAGGAGCATTTTTGCTGCTGGGAGCGGCTTATCTGTCCATGGGCCTGTTCATCTCATCTCTGACAGACAGCCAGGTGGTGGCAGCGGTTATATCATTCGTTGTATTCCTCTTTACGGTATTGATGGACGGAATAGCAGGCATGTTCTCATCCGACAATAAAACAGCCGTTATAGTATTTTCTGTAATTTTAGTTCTGATTTGTATCATGCTGTATAAAATGATGCACAACCTGACCGTCGCCATCGGTGTGGGAGTAGTTTGCGAGGCTGTCCTTTTGACACTTTTCTTTACAAATCCCACCCTGTTTGATGGCTCTGTACGCAAGGTGTTTTCCTGGTTGTCTGTTAATACCAGATATGACAATTTTACTATAGGCGTATTTGATCTTTCAGCGATAGTTTACTATATCAGCTTCACGGTTTTATTTAATTTCCTGACTGTCCAGGTAATTAAGAAGAAGAGATGGAGCTAAGGAATCAGGGAAAGGAGATGATAAAAATGTCAGATAAGAAAAGTGTTTTTGAAAAAATCAAGGCTTCCTTTTCCGGAAGAAAATTCCGCAGCGGCGCCTATGCTTCTGTTCTGTCCGTTGTGGTAATTGTAATCCTGCTGGTGGTAAATCTTATTGTTACCAAGATGGATATAGAATTTGACCTGACAGCCAGCTCCAAATATTCTATAACTCAAACAACAAAGGATATACTTAAGGAGCTTAATGATGACATAACAATTTATTACATGGTCCAGCAGGGCTATGAAATGGATGAGCTTGAAAAAATAGCCCAGCAGTTTGACAAGCTGTCAAACAAGGTGGAACTGGTTTATAAGGACCCGGTTTTATATCCGGGCTTTGGGTCCGATCTTGTCGATGATGAAATCACCCAAAACAGCTTTATCGTTGTAAACAACAGCAATAAGAGGGCAAAATATGTAGATTATTCGGATATGATTATCCAGGAATTCGATTATCAGTACATTACCTATAGAACAACAGGAACCGATGCGGAAGGAAAGCTAACATCCGCCATCCTCTATGTCACCAATGAAGAGCTGCCGAATGTATATGTTGTACAGGGGCATCAGGTGGCTGAAATTCCCGAGACCTTCAGTGAAGCTTTGGATAAGATGAATGTGACAATGCAGACAATTGACCTCCTGACGGTAGAAAAAATACCGGAAGACTGTGATATCTTATATCTCAATGCTCCCAAAGCTGACTTAAATGAAGAAGAAACCAAGATGATAAAGGATTATCTGGCAGCAGGCGGGAACATGATTATAATAGTCGATTATAAATCCTACGGCCTGACCAATGTTATGTCCATTCTTGATTATTATGGCATTGAAATGGCAAATGGAATGGTTCTGGAGGCGGACAGGAATATGATGATGTTTAACTATCCGCACTATCTGCTTCCGAAAATTCAAAGCCATGAGATTACCTTGAAGGCTGTTGAAAGCTCCTTGCCTGTGTATATGCCTTATTCATCAGGTCTTGTAACTGCAGATACCAAAAGAAGCACATTAACAATTTCTCCTTTGCTGTCCACCTCGGATTCTGCATATTCCAAGACAAATCTGCAAAGCGATACTGTGGCCAAGGAGGATACAGATATAGATGGGCCCTTCTATCTGGGCATATTGTCCACGGACTCGTATAAGGGAGTAACCTCTAACCTTATGGTATTCTCATCTGAATTTACCTTTGCCCAGGAGACTTCAGGATATGCCAACAACGATTTGCTGGCAGGAACAATAGGATATTTAATCGGTGATACCAGCACCACAGTGTCAATACCGGCCAAAACCTATGGGGAAACCTTTATTTACATGACTCCCAGACATAGTATTATATGGGGCGTAATATCTGCGCTTGGTATACCGATTCTTATCTTTGTTGCCGGAGCTGTCATATGCCTGAGGAGGAGGAAAAAATAATGTCAAAAAGGAAGAGGAAGAACTTAATCACACTGGGACTCCTTCTTGTAGCATTAGCCGTATTGTGTGGTGTGTACTTCTGGTATAGTGACAGGGCAAAGAAAAAGCAGGAGCAGGAGGAAACACCGAAAATAGATTTGATTGATATAGATACCGAGCAAATCAGCTCAATGCATTATGTAAAGGATGATGCCGATATCATCCTGGTTAAGCAGGACGATGTCTGGATATCCCAAAGCGAACCTGACAGGCCTATCAAGCAAAGCAATGTAACCAATATTCTTAATGCAATAAAAAGCATAAAGGCCGACCGGATAGTTACTGAGAACCCTGATAATCTTGCCGATTTCGGACTTGAAAAGCCCGAAGCCTTGCTGGAGGTTAATCTAAAGGATGGCAGCACAGTGACAATAAAGGTTGGTATTGAGGTCATCCATTCCCAGGGCTATTACGGAATGGTAAACAACGACGGAAAGGTATACCAGTTGAGCAAGGATCTAGGCCTGGCTATGCGATATGACAATACCGACATGACAGAGCTTGAGGATACTCCTGATATTGAATCAGCCAATGTTACCTATATTAAGGTTGCCTATAAAAACGGGACCGAATACGAGCTTAAGAAATATGACGAAAAGATTTACAGCAACGCAGGCAACACCTTATGTCCATGGAAGGTTCTTAAGCCGTACGGCAAGGAATATGGGGCGGATGCGGAAAAGATGCAGGAGCTGCAGGGATTTTATGCCGGTATCAGTTATCTGGCCTGTGTAGATTACAAGGCTGAGGATCTTGCCAAATATGGCCTTGAGGATCCCGAGTATGTTGTACATGTAGGCTATAATGTGGCCCGAACAGAAAAGCTTGACAAGCCGGAGAAGGATCCTGCGACAGATCAGCTGATTACAGAAAAAACCTATTATGATCCCCATGAATATAAGCTCTACATCGGAAATAAGAATGAGGATGGTAATTACTATGTTATAATGGAGGGCTCAAAGGCGGTTCATACCATGGACGACAACAGAATAGACAGGATGATTAACATAGATCCCTTCAGTCTGTTGGACGCTTATGTGATGATGCCTAATATTTCCGAGGTTGACAGAATAGAGGTTATGACAGCCGGAAAAAGCTATGATATGGAGATAAAGCGCAGGACCGAAAAGGATGATAAAGGCGAGGAAAAGACTGTTTCAAGCTATTTCTTTAATGGTGAGGAAGTAGAGGAAAAGCCCTTCAAAACCATGTACCAGGTTATGATATCCACCCAATACGATTCTGAAATCAAGGAGGAAATCAGTCTGGAGGGAGTGGAACCGGTTCTTAGCATGAGCTTCCATCTCTTTGGTGATGGGGAAGGAACATATTCGGTTGATTTTTATCCTTACAATGATAGCTTCAATATTATCAAGAAGCCTGACGGATTAACCTTCTTTGCAGACAAGAGAAGAGTTGACGCAGTAATAGAATCAGTAACAACATTTACAGGCAAGACAAGCGAATAAAAAGAGATTTCAGCCCATGCAGCTGAGTCCCAGCAAAATACCAAGCCGGAGGATTAGTACACAGGATAAAAGCTTAGTGTTATAATTCCTCCGGCTTGCTTTATTCATATGGTATTCCTGAGTTCCTTAATTCTCACGCAGCATCATTCTTATGTATTAGAAAAAGCCTTTTATGGTAATGGATATAAAAGGCTAAAATTTTCATTATTAATAATACAGAACTTGTACGAATATTACAGAAGCTTGAATAATATATTAGCATAGGATATATTGGCATGGGAAGCCAAAAGCAAATGTGGTACGGAAATGAGGATAAGAATGGATATAAAAAGAAAGCTTATATTAATCGGAATATGCCTTGGAATTATAATAGTTGTCTTTACGGTTAATGTTATTATGAAAATGAAATCGGATAAGGACAGGGTCGAGCAGGATGGGCAAAATGAGGCTGTTATTAGCAGAGCGCAGGCTTACCATATGCTCTCTTACCTTGGCTACAACAAGGAAAAAAGGGATTCCTTAAGCTTTGAGATTGTCTATTCCGACCCGGCCATGTCGGGCTGGTATGACAGCTATGTAAATGCAGTCTATAATATGGGCCTGATTGAAAATGAGATAAAGACGGATCCCAGGGAAGCATTAAGCTACGGTGCCTGCAAGGAGCTGATTGATAGGCTGATTATCAAAAATCCCTCCTTTCAGGCGGCATATGAGGAGCTGACCTTTGATTTTTCAAAAGCGGATAAGAATATGCGGCCGGAGGATTTCCTGCAGCTTTATGAGGCCTTGTGTGACTGTCTGCCGGAGGGAGAAGATAAGCCAACCTATATGAGCCTTCTTGTACTGGGAAGGGAGCTGAGCGAGGACGGCCGTGACAGGATGGTAACGGATTCCGGCAAATATTATTACCGCGACGCCCAAAACTATATGGATTATTTCACTGATGCCGATAAGGAGGAAGCAGACGGCCGGGATGTCGGTAAAACAGCAATAGGTGAGAATTTTTTTGATGACTTTATGGACAAGGCAATAAAGGTTTTGGCCTGTGATAATGAAATAATTTATATCAAGGGTCTGTCTGATGATGAGATAGTATTATACAATGTCTGGATCAAGAAGGGTGAAGGAACCCTGGTGGATACCTTCGTAAATGGGCTTCACAAAAGCTTTCAGGCAAGGCTGAAGCTGTCAAATAAAATAGAAAAGGTAATTGGTGATCTGACAATAAAAAATCAGAAAATAGCCCAGATAAGTGTCAAGCCGGATATGATTCGGGGCAAGGTACTTAGGACTACGGATAGCTTTATAGAGCTGGAGGGCTATGGCGAGCTGCCTGTAGATAAGCATATGAAAATATACAAGCTGTATGGTACTCTTTCCGTGGAGCCCACCAGCAGCATCCTTGTGGGCTATGAGAATACCAATTTTATTGTATCCCAGGGTAAGATAAGTGCAGCCCTGATCACTGAAAGCATAAAGGCTGAAAATATCAGAGTATTGATACAGACTACAGATTACAAGAGTATCTATCATGATAAGATTGAATTAACGGCAACAGGTGACTTTGCCGTAAGCAGTGATGAGGGCAATCAAATTTATCGGGCCGGTGATGTGGTTGCCATCAATACGGATGATGAGCGGCTGGCGGGAGAAAGAATTACCGTAAAAGGTCTTTCGGATGATGTAAAGATACAGCTTTTAAGCGTAGAGAGAAAGAGCGGCAATCCAAACTACAGGGGTATCATGGAGATCTCCAGGGGAGATGGGGGCCTGCTGCTGATTAATGAATTGCCTCTTGAAGAGTATCTATATGCCGTAATCCCCAGCGAGATGCCCACCAGCTATGGACAGGAAGCCTTAAAGGCGCAGGCTGTATGTGCCAGAAGCTATGCCTACAAGCATTTATTAGCCAACAGTCTGAGCGGATATGGAGCCCATGTAAATGACAGCTCAGCCTTCCAAGTTTATAACAACCTTCCGGAGAATGAGGACTCAATCCTTGCTGTCAAGGATACATATGGCAAGGTAATAATGCATGATGGAGATGTAATCAATGCATATTACTTTTCCACTTCCTGTGGCCATACGGCAGGCTCTGCAAGTGTCTGGGGCGCAAATATAGACTTTCCCTACCTTGAGGCTAAGCTTTTAGTTGATGACAGCGCAGATATGGACAAAGAAAAGTACGAGGATTTATCCTCGGAGGACAGCTTCAGAAGCTTTATAAATGACGAAAGCCTGGTCACATATGACAGCAGCTTTAACTGGTACCGGTGGAAGACAACAATGAGCGTGGAAAATATCAAAAAGGTTGTGGAAGAGGCTCTCGCAGCAAGATATAATGCCAATCCAAATTTAATACTTACCATGACAAAGCCTGTAAAGAACGGGGAGGAGGCTGTATTTGAAAGCATACCGGTTAATTCAATCGGTGACATTCGGGATGTAAGGGTTGCCGCCAGGGACAAAAGCGGAATAGTGACCGAGCTGATACTGGAAGGAAGCGAAAGAACGATAAAGGCAATTAAGGAATATAATATAAGGGCGCTTTTGGCACCCATCTATGATATTCTGACAAGGCTTGACGGCAGTGAGGTTGTAAATATGAAGGTGCTGCCAAGTGCCTTCTTCATCGTTGACAAGATTACAGAGGATGGAAAGTTGACCCACATCACCGTCAGCGGAGGCGGCTATGGCCATGGCGTAGGTATGAGCCAGAACGGGGTTAAGGCCCTGGCCGACAGCGGCAAGGATTATGAGAATATAATATCCTATTTCTATAAGGATATTGAACTGGGCTTTATATATGAGTAGAAAATACGATTATGCTATTTATGGCTATTAATTAAAATCTGCTTAACCTTTTGCTTGAAATCCTCGTTGTCAAACAAAAGGTTAAATTCCGCACCAATAAAGAGAATGTACATCAAAAAGTACATCCACAGCATAAACAGGACGATGGCGGTCAGGCTTCCGTACATTGATGCATAATCGGAGAAGTTGTCAATATAATATGAAAAGGCATAGGAAAAGCCCATCCAGCCGGCGGCACATATCATTGCTCCGGGAAGCTCATTCATTACCTTTGCCTTTCTGTTGGGTATAACGACATAAATAACCAGGAAGAAAAGAATCAAGATAAGAAATCCTATAATGGTTCTCAGGCTGATAATAACCAGGGCTGTATCCATGACGGAGGGCAGCTTCTGCTTAATCCAGACATATAGCCTGTTTCCGAACACAAACAGGCCCATGGTCAAAATTATTGTAACTGCAAAGCCGAGAGTGTAAAAGGCTGAGATTATTCGCAAATGCAGATAATGGCGGGTTTCTTCAATATCATATACTGCGTTAAGCCCCCTCATTATTGCCAGAAATCCTTTACCCGCAGACCAAAGTGTGGTTATTGCAGTCAGTGAGATCAAGGTACCGGAGTTTCTGGTGTGGTAAATCTGGTCAATTATTGTTACCATAAAAGGATTGACCGCAGTGGGGAAAACTTGCGTAAATATCTTCAGCATATCGCTTTCTTCTATGCTGGTGTATTTTATCATGCTTAAAAGAAGCATTACAAAGGGAAAGAATGATATAATTATAAAGAAGGCAGCCTGCGCTGAAAAGGCTGAAATGTGCTCATCCCTGATTTTTTTGGAGAATAAACCAATCAACTGAAAAAGTGCCTTTATCATCACAAACACCAAGCCTTTCTGCAGAGCCTGCAGCCTGCCTGTATACATCCTGATATTCTGGACATATCCAGGTATAAAAATTGAAGGGATCTCGGCCATATTCAATACGGCCGGGCTGGCAACAGGCTATAAGACTCAATATATTATATGTAGTATCTAATATTACTATCCATACATAATTCGGTCGGCTATACAGGTGTAATGACAGCCTGTATAGCTTATTTTATTATAGCAAATAATCCGGTAAAAAAAACAAGATAATTTTTTTAATTCTTATTGAAATACTTGATTTTTCATGCTTTTATAGTATTATTGTATATGAAAGCTATTTTTACTAAAATTTTTCAAATTAATTATCCGATTATTGAGGTACAATCTCTTTTATGATAAAAAACGGGGGCGGATGCCATGATTAATTTTGATGAGGAAATCGAAAAGTTCCAGCCCAGCCTTGAAATTGAGCAGGCTGAAGATGTTATAACGAATAATGACCTGATTGATGCAACTGATATAATCAAAGATCTTTTAAAAGAAAAAAGGATTAATAGCAATAATTAATTATTGCAGCAGTTTGCAAGCTGTGAGGAAAGGCACGGTTGTATTATGATATGCCCGAATTGCGAAAGTAACGTATCGGAAAAAAGAAAGCGCTGTGAACGCTGCGGAACTGATTTGCAGATATATAAAAAGATATACAGAAGCTCCAATTTGTATTACAATAACGGTTTGGCAAGGGCTAAGGTTCGCGATTTGTCCGGAGCGGTTATTGCCTTGCGCAAAAGTCTTGAATTAAACAAATTCAATACCAACGCCAGAAATCTGCTGGGATTGGTATACTACGAGATGGGAGAGACAGTTGCAGCGCTTAGCGAATGGGTTATCAGCAGGCATTTTCAGCCGGTTGATAACGAGGCTAATGAATATATCAACAGAGTCCAGTCAAATTTAACAAAGCTGGATTCCTTAAATCAGGCAATAAAGAGATATAATACTGCGCTAAATTATGCAAAGCAGAAAAGTGACGATTTGGCTATAATCCAGCTGAAAAAGGTAGTGACCCTTAATCCAAATTTCATAAGGGCTTATCAGCTTCTGGCCTTACTGCTGATGAAAAGCGGTGAGAAGGAAAGGGCCAGAAGATATCTGCAAAGGGCTGTGAGGATAGATGTCAACAATACAACAACATTAAGATATTTAAAGGAGCTTGAGGAGGCTAATGCGGCAGGCAAGGATGTGGAAGCGTCTAATGAGACCGACACAGGCTCCAGGGCTTCTATTATGCCCCTCAGCTCCTACAGGGAGGACAAGCCCAATATTATGGCCTTTGTCAACCTTGTCATTGGAGTGCTGATCGGCATAGCAGTCACTGCAGTTCTTATAATTCCTACAATCAAGAAGAACCAGACGGTTGATGACAAGCAGGATATTGATATATCCTACAGCATAGCACAGCTGGAGGAGAAGGAAAGACAGGTAAAGTCCCTTTTAGGTGAGATAGAGGAGCTTGAGCAGACTAATGAACAGCTTCGAGCTAAGCTTGACAGTATTGTAATTCCGGAGGATAAAACAATTTATTATACACCTCTTTTTAATGCTGCCAATGCCTATATGACGGAAATGACAAAGACGGAGAGAAATCGTGATTATGGCATGCTGGCGGACATGCTCAGCTCGATAGATGAAAGTAAGCTGGACAAGGAAGCGGCAGTTAAGCTGCTTGCACAGATGAAGGAGGCCACATATCCCAAGGCTGCCAGGCAATATTACAAGAGTGGCTATTCCTACTACAGTGACGGCAAATATAACGAGGCTTTAGTTGATCTGAAAAAAGCTATGGACTATGATCCTGGCGATGTGGATGCTGTTTATTTCCTTGCAAGATCCTATCATCGTATGGATGACAAAGATAATGCAGCCGTTTACTACAGTATTGTAGTGACCGATTTTCCCGACTCATCCAGAGCTTCGGATGCTGCAAGGTATCTATCTCAGGTTCAGCAGCAATAATTGATTTAAATTACCTATGATAAAAATACTAAGAGACGTGAATGATAAATGGCTTAAATCAGCCGCTTCATTCGCGTCTTTCTTTTTGTCCTACAGACGCTTAATCAAGATCAAATTGGTTGGAGGAGGCATAATGATGCAAAATGGCACAGGAAATAGCAGAAGTAAATTTAGCGGAGAGGAGGATGTTGTATACGAGGTATATCAAAGATGTCTGATAATCAGGCTTAATGGAGAGCTGGATCATCATAATGCCGTCAGGATAAGGGAGGAAGCCGACAAACTGATAGACCGCAAAAACATTAAGCATATAATATTTGACTTTACAGCCACAAGCTTTATGGACAGCGCAGGTATCGGCGTGATAATGGGCAGATATCGTAAGGTTATTTTTATAGGTGGAAAGATTGCTGTTGCAGGTGTAAACATGGCTGTTGACAGGATATTAAAGATATCAGGTTTATATAAGATAATTGAAAAATTTGATAATGTAGAGGCTGCACTGAAAGCCATGCAAAGATAAGCCTGTATTGCAAATTACTTTCGGAGGAAAGTGTAATGAAGCTAATCTGGTAATAAGAAAGGGGATAAATAATAAACATGAGTGACAAAAATGAAATGGTTTTGGAATTTGACAGCAAATCGCAGAATGAAAGCTTTGCCAGGACTGTCGTTGCAGCCTTTGCAGCCCAGCTGGATCCTACCATTGAAGAGCTTGCAGATATTAAAACGGCGGTTTCGGAAGCAGTAACCAATTCGATTATTCATGGATACTGTGACAAGCCGGGCAAAATCAGAATGCATTGTATCCTGGAAAACGGTGAGATAATGGTGGAGGTTATAGATGAAGGAGTGGGTATAGAAAATATAGCAAAGGCAATGGAGCCTTTGTATACAAGCCGGCCTGAGCTGGAAAGGTCGGGCATGGGATTTTCATTTATGGAGGCCTTTATGGACAGCCTGGAGGTTAAATCGGAGCTTGGAAAGGGAACAACGGTAATTATGAAAAAGAGGATAGGCAAATCCCAAAGCAGGTAGGCATTAGGTACATACAATCAAGGAAGGAGCGAGGCTTTGTGTGGATACGATTGAACTTATAAAGCGATCTAAGGAGGGTGATAAGGAAGCCAGAAATCAGATAGTAACTGAAAATATCGGTCTGGTATGGAGCATTGTAAGAAGATTTGCGGGTAGAGGACATGAAATGGAGGATTTGTTCCAGATTGGCAGCATAGGACTGATCAAGGCAATAGACAAATTTGATATATCCTATGATGTTAAGTTCTCCACCTATGCGGTGCCAATGATAACAGGTGAAATAAAAAGATTTCTCAGGGATGACGGTATGCTCAAGGTAAGCAGATCCCTTAAGGAAATCGCTGTTAAAATCAAGGGCTTAAGAGAAAAATATTCAAATCTATATGGCAGAGATCCTACAATAGATGAGCTTGTAGATGAACTGGGAGTAGAAAAGGAAGATATACTGATGGCTCTTGAAACAGGAGCCGAAGTGGAATCGTTGTACAAGACAATTTACCAGGGGGACGGCAGTCCCATATACCTTATTGATAAGCTGGCAGAAACAAAGGATGAAAGCGAAAATATAGTAGATAAGCTTGCATTAAGGGAAATAATTGCTTCACTTGATGAGAGGGAGCAGGAAATAATCAAGCTTAGATACTTTAAGGATAGAACACAGACCGATATTGCAAAGGAGCTGGGTATTTCCCAGGTTCAGGTATCAAGAATGGAAAAAAGAATTCTGAAAATAATGAAAGAGAGATTGGGGGCATAAGGAAAAAGACCGATACGCTTTTGTAGAAAATATTACCAGTATAGATGAGACGGCTTTTCACATAATAATAATAGAAAATTTAGTAAAAGAAGGCATCAGAAACTATCTGATGCTTTTTATCGTATAGGAGCTTCCCGAATTTTCCACTGTATCGGATTTTCCTGTACGGTAAAAAGCCTGCCTGAAACACTTGGCATAACGCTAGCAGAAAGGGTGTAAGCTATGACGTTAAAGAAAAAAATTATACTGATTCTTGCCTTTGTTGTGGTTTCGGCCATAATAGCCGTAATATGCATCAGCCTTGCTGCCGGTGGACAAAAAACCGAATATGACGGAACCCTGGTCCGTATGATGGCTGAATATCTGGCAGTAATATAAACAGGAGTAAATGGAGGGAGTTATGGGCAATCAAAAGAAAATTCCGGTATCAAGTATTGTTCATGAACAGGATCTCAGAAAAAGGAATGAGAATTACAAAAAATATGTGGAGGAGAATACACCAAAGAACAGTATTGTTAAAGATACCATCCAGGCCTTCATTGTCGGAGGGATAATATGTACGATAGGTCAGTTCTTTATTTCCTATTATCAGTACCTGGGAGCCGGTGAGGAGGCTGCAAAGGCATATAATTCAATTACACTGGTATTTTTATCGGTTTTATTGACAGGACTGGGAATATATCCAAAGCTGGCCAAGTTTGGAGGAGCAGGGACCCTTGTTCCGATAACCGGCTTTGCCAATTCGGTGGCGGCTCCTGCTGTAGAATATAAGAAGGAGGGCCAGGTATTTGGAATAGGCTGCAAGATTTTCACCATTGCAGGTCCTGTCATTCTTTACGGTATTTTCTCCTCATGGCTTTTGGGCCTGATATATTATATATTGAAGCTGCTTAAGGTAATATAGCAGAATGGGAGCTGTTTGTGCCTTACGATAACTAAAAACTTATTAAGAAAGGTAAGGTTATTAATATGGCAGAACAAAATAGTACAAAAATGGTAGGCAAGCAAAGCATAGTTTTTAATAATCCTCCATTGATTCTGGCAGGCTCCTCAATAGCCGGAAAAAAGGAAGGCGAGGGCCCGCTGGGACATTTGTTTGATACTGTCCAGGAGGACCCCATGGTGGGAAAGGAAAGCTGGGAGGAAGCTGAAAGCGAGCTAATGAAGGAAGCGGCCACTAAGGTGCTGGAGAAGGCAGGTCTGAAAAACAGCGATATCCGTTATCTTATCGGAGGAGATCTGCTGGGACAGCTAATAGCTACATCCTTTGGTGTGGCTGATTTAAATATACCTATATTAGGAATATACGGAGCCTGCTCCACTATGGGAGAGGCCATGGCTCTGGCATCTATACTTGTTGACGGGGGCTTTGCCGACAGGGTACTGGCGATTACATCAAGCCATTTTGCAGGAGCGGAAAAGCAGTTCAGATTCCCGCTGGATTACGGTAATCAAAGGCCATATTCGGCTACATGGACTGTCACAGGCAGCGGAGCTGTGATAATAGTCAATCCGAACCTGCATAAGCCAAATCTCGGAGAAAAGGCGATTGTTGTCAAGGGTGTGACTATTGGCCGGATTGTAGATTATGGTTTGAAGGACTCCATGAATATGGGGGCCTGCATGGCTCCTGCAGCCTTTGAAACAATCAGCGCCAATCTGGAGGATTTGAATGTGGACCCTGATTATTATGACAGGATAATAACCGGTGATTTGGGATATGTGGGCAGAAACATTCTGATTGAATTACTTAAGGAAAAGAATATAGATATCAGCAATAACCATATGGATTGCGGTATCGAGATATTTGACAAGGATAGGCAGGATACCCACGCCGGAGGCAGCGGCTGTGGCTGCTCGGCAATAACCTTTACGGCTTATGTAATGAAGCAGTTAAGGGAGGGGGCGTGGAAACGGGCATTATTCGTACCAACCGGTGCCCTGCTTTCCCAGGTAAGCTTTAATGAAGGAAAAACTGTACCCGGAATAGCCCATGCGGTTATGGTTGAAGCCGTGTAGTCGGGCCGGTTAATCGTGTTGTCAGTTGATTACAGCTTATATGATATAGGTTGAAACAATTAGATATAGTATTAAAAAATTAAGAAAGCAAGAGTTAAGCTTGCAGGCTGGAGACAGCTCATAAGTAATGAAGGCAACAGAAATTTGTATTTTATTATCAGTTCAAAGATTATAATAAAGAGAGGTCTGGTTTTATGGATTATCTTAAGGCTTTTTTGGTCGGTGGTGCAATATGTGCTGTAGTTCAAATCTTGCTGGATACCACGAAGCTGATGCCGGGAAGAGTAATGGTAATCCTGGTGGTTACCGGTGCCATACTGGGTGCAATAGGGGTATATGAACCCTTTGCCAAATGGGCAGGTGCAGGAGCGGGAGTGCCACTCACGGGCTTTGGCAACATGCTTTTTAAGGGTGTCAAGGAGGCGGTTGACAAGGAAGGCTTTCTGGGAATTTTTAAAGGAGGCTTCACCTCCTCGGCGGTCGGTATTTCGGCTGCGCTGATATTCAGCTATATTGCATCATGGTTTTTTGATTCCAAAATGAAATCCTAAGAAAACCTCACTAAAAAACCTCCCTGTCTGATAGTCATATCAACTTAAAAATCAGACATGGAGGTTTTAATTATTGGAAATCTTTGTGCTGCCTTTATAATCAGGCTAATGGAAATCGTCCTCCTCAGGAATATCCTCCTGCTCTATCATGTTGTTCAAGGACTCTGGATAGATTGTGTCAGGGTAGAAGGGTTCATCCTCATATATTACCCTGGTTTTGTGGATAGGACAGCTTATCTTAGGCAGCAGATGTGGAGTATCTGCAGTTATAGCCTTTTCATCCTTTATCAGAAAGACCTCTTCCTTAATTGAGCTGGGCGGACAGTTATCCGTAGCCTTTGCATTTGAGTCGGTGCATATTTTTGCCTTAACATGAACATCGCAATAGTCGGTCGGTTCTGTACCTTTGGCGAAATACTCGACCCGGGTTGTATTGCCGACGGATTTCGAATCACAGAAGCCGCTGACCGCCAGCTTGCCAGACTTTGTACATATTTTGGCTGATACAATGGAGTCAGGCATCGTAAATTCCTTCTTTTCAAGATTCTTTCTTATATGAATCTGCTCCATTATAGTCTTCCATATCTTACGGGGATAGGTTTTATCCGTCTGGCTGCGGTTATTGTCAAAGCCGGACCAGATTGTTGCGGTATAATAAGGGGTGTAGCCGCTGAACCACAGATCGTTATAATCGGATGTGGAACCGGTTTTACCGGCTACAGGCATATCAATTGCGGTAAATTTAAGGTTGGTTCCTGTTCCCTTTTTGATAACATCCTGCATTGCGCTGGTCAGGAGCCATGCCGTAGAAGCCTTCATAACCTGCTCTTTTTTTGGCTTGTTTTCTATCAGTACATTGCCGTTTCTGTCAAGAATTTTGGTATAGAAGATAGGCTTTGTATAAATACCGCCGTTGGCAATGGCTGCATATGCCGCTGTCAATTCCAGATTAGATACACCCTTTGTCAGACCTCCCAAGGCCATAGGCAGATTTATATCTGATACAACACGGCCGTCTTCAAGCTTCTGGGATTCAATAAGAGTAGTAAATCCCAGCTTTAGCAGATAGTCATAGCCCAGCTGAGGGGTGACATCTACCAGTGTTTTAACGGTAACTATATTCATAGAGTCATAAATGGCTTGCCGCAAGGTTGTCAGGCCATTGTACTTTTGTGTGGAAGTCCAGTTGCGAACCTCCTTGTTGGTGCCGGGATAGTAGTACGGACCGGAGTCATCCTTGACACTTGCCAGCGTAAAGCCGGCTGTATCCAGGGCAGGCAGGTAGGTTGACAAGACCTTGAAGGTTGAACCTGGCTGGCGCTGGGTGTTGGTGGCCCTGTTAAGAACACGGTTGCCTCTTTTTTCTCCACGACCGCCTACTATAGCCACAATCTCCCCGGTATGCTGATCCATGACTACAAATGAAGACTGGGGCTGCAAAATCATATCAGCCTTTTCTGCCAGTACCTTGTCGCCAGGCTCCAGCATAGCCTCACGGAAGGCATCAATCTTTTTCTGCATATCCTCTTTATCCAAAAAGAGCATTGAAAACTTGCTGCCATCCTGATCCATATAAAGCTTTTCGGGATCATCGTAGTCTTTATAGAATTTAAGCAAATCATCATTATGATAGTGTATTGTGGAGCCGTCCGCCTTCTGAATAGACAATGCATAGGTCAGCTCCCAGTATGATACTCCCATTTTCGGGAAATATGATTCATCCGAATATATCTCGTCACAGATAGCCTGTATTACCGGATCCTGAGTAGAGTATATTTCCAGGCCTCCACTGTAGAGAAGGTTTGTAGCCTGGGCTTCGGTATAGCCCAGCTCATTCTGGAGATCGTAAATAACCTGCTCGATTAGCTCATCCACGAAATAGGTATAATATCTTGACGGATTCTGCTGGCTATTTATGGTCTGTATACGGGTATATACATCGTCCGCCATGGCGGCATCATATTCTTCCTGGGTACAATAGCCCTGCTCAAGCATCTCCGATAAAATCTCGTCCCGGCGGACCTTGTTGCGTTCAGGATAATTTATAGGGTTATGATATACAGGCAGCTGAGCTATGGCTGCTATAGTAGCAGCTTCCGACAGAGTAAGATCCTTGGCATTTTTGTTGAAATATTTTTTGGCTGCAGTCTGGATACCCAGGCTTCCCGAACCCAGATTTATGGTGTTTAAGTAATACTCCATAATGGTGTCCTTATCAAGCTTGCTCTCCAGCTGTATTGCAAGGTATTGCTCTTGAATCTTGCGCTCCAGCCTGTCGATAAAGTTGGTTTCCATACCGCCGTTGAAAATCTGTGTTTTAAGCAGCTGCTGTGTTATAGTACTGGCTCCCTGCGAAAAATCGCCGGATGTAAGGCCGACAAAGCCGGCTCTGAAAATACCCCGGATGTCTATTCCGCTATGCTCATAAAAACGCTCATCCTCAATACTTATAAAGCAATACTTTATATAATCGGGCAGATCCTTAAGATATACATATTCCCTGTTGGAGTTGGCAGCTACAAGATATTCGATAATATTGCCTTCCCTGTCCCGAACTTTAGTTGTATAGCCCTGAGGAATAACATCAATCTGTGAAATATCCGGAGCACTGTCAATAAGTCCGTGAACGAAGCCGTATACCGCATATGAACCAATGATTGCGATGCCTACTATACTGACCACAAAGAGATGGAAGAGGGCTATACGCATCTTTGACAACATGCGGCGGGATGTTGACTTTATATACAATAATTTATTTTCAATTCCTTTTTTGCTGTAATTCATAGCAACCCATTCCTTTCTTAAATCTTCATGACTTATGAAGATTTACACAGTATGGTCCTAATGCTGTATAAAAGCTTTTACTGTTATTATAAAATCATTAGCCTTTATTCATTCCTATGTAAAGCTTAAGCAGTCATTCACCGTAGTATATTATATCAAAACAGGCAAGCAAAATAAAGAAAAATTAAACATCTCAGCAATAACAAGTGAGCAGTATAAAGAAAAAATATATCTTATTGTGAGAAATAATTCGAATTAATTCACAAAAAACAAAATACTGACTAAAATATATGGCTGCTGACTACACATTTTGTGAAGATGTGTCGAAATATAACGAACTCCATAAATTGATGCGTTAAATTAAACTTCCAAATTGGAATAAACTGTGTATAATAGAACTTGTCAGTTATTTTTGTTATATTTATGATATGGGGGTATTAAAAATGAAAGAGGCAAAAGTACTTTTTAGCAATTATGTATTGCTGGAGAACGAAAAGGTCATGAAGCTGGACTACAGTCTGATCGAAAGTATTTCGGAGACCGATAAGAGTCCGTACTATGGGGTTAGGGTAACTAAGTATCTGGATGGACAGATTGAGACAGACGAGGTTGCCGGTCTGTCAGCGTCAAGGGAGAAGGTGGTTGGAATTTTAAAAAAGCTGTGTGAATATGAGGTAACACCGATTTCCCTGGTGGAAATACTCGATTGCATTCAAACCATGGAAGATATGGATATCTTGGATGAACTGATAATGCAGGGAGTTTAAGCTTACAGCAGGAGTGCTTCACCGTCAATGATGGTGAAGTACACCTGCTCTGTTATATTTATGGAGGCTGAACCGTTTGTAAGTTCAGTTATTTTTTTTGCCAGCATATCGGCTCTTGTGACAGGCACCAGCAATGTCATATTGACAATATCGGTATAGTCACAGGATAGGACGGCAATATTTTCTGTTGCCGCAAAATGCTGCAGCTTGCCTACCAGGTTATAATCGGTTATCACGCTTGTCTTGAAGCCAAGCTGTTTTGTTATTACTTTGCTGTTTTTTAATCCCTCAAGCACAGCACCCTGATAGGCCTTGACAAGTCCGCCGGTACCAAGCAGGGTTCCGCCAAAATAACGGGTAACTACAGCCAAAACATTGGTGAGCCTGTGGGCAAGAAGTATGTCAAGCATGGGCTTGCCAGCGGTTCTGCTGGGTTCACCGTCGTCGGAAAATCTCATTATCGGATTGCCTGTACCCACTATATATGCATAGCAGTTATGGGTGGCATCCCAGTATTTTTTCCTTATGCCTTCTATAATTTCATTTGCAGCATCTTCAGTTTCAACAGGGAACAGGGATGCTATAAACCTGGACTTCTTTACAACTATTTCTCCTGTTGAATTCTCTAATATTGTCACAAATTCATCCTGCATACACACAGCTCTCCTTCTATTAATCCTGCAGCAAAATCATATAGAAACAAGGCAACGAAAATAACGCAGTTATTGCTATTTGCATAGCATATATGGTATCATAAACTTAAAGCATTGGAGGCAATAAATGAAGCTTAAATATATATCATGGATACCTGCAGTTATTGTAATGGTAATTATTTTTTTGTTTTCGGCAAGGCCAGCCGCAAACTCCAACGACAGCAGCAAGACAATAGCTGCACAGGTTTTAAGGCTTTATGAAGATATAACAAATAATGAAATTGATACTAACACCAGAGAAAGCATTATTGACAAGCTCAATCATATAATACGAAAAAGTGCCCATTTTCTTGAATTCGCATTGCTGGCCTGGTGCAGCGGGCTGCACCTTGCGGTGCTAAAGCTTGGCACAGGAAATCTGTTTGCATATGCAACCCTGTTTTCTGCCGCATACGCATTGACGGATGAGATCCATCAGTATTTTGTTCCCGGCAGAAGCTGCCAGTTAACTGATGTCTTGCTGGACTCCTGCGGTGCCGCAACCGGTGCGCTGGTATTTATAATAATGATGCATATAGCTAAAAGGCTGAAAGCGAAAGGAAAAACTAATCCCCTGCTATAAAACGGTTAAGCTCTTTGCTGTATATATAATTTATTGACATCAGCTTTTCTTCTATATGGGAACGGTTTATTTCCTGGTCGCTGCAGAGTTTGTCCAAATCGCTGTATTTATCACGAAGCATAGTATTTACATAGCTCAGCAGTATATTGGGATCTGTGGGTAGTTGCATAATATCGCACCTTTCATTGCTGTCGAAGTTCATTATTACATTAGCCTATCCTGAGCAATCAGTAAACTATCCGGAGCACATAAGGCTGGCTTCGTCCTGATTGCCGTCAGATTGCGGACAAGCCAAATAAGCCGAAGGCTGGCTAGAAGCCCCATACGCAAGCTGTTCGGATAAAAGGCTTGAATATAATTTAACACAATAGCAATTAACTTACAATCCCAAGATTGACTATGACATTTACGATCACCTATTTATCAGATAAATGAAATTAATGTGGCTATTTGACTGCTAAGAAAGGCGGAGTGCGGAAGTGGACTTGTTTGATTATATGAGAAATGAGGCTATGGAAAAGGGAGCGCCCCTGGCTTCAAGATTAAGGCCTCGGACACTGGATGAAGTAGTGGGACAGCAGCATATTATTGGTAAGGATAAATTATTGTACAGGGCAATAAAGGCTGATAAATTAAGCTCAGTTATTTTCTATGGACCACCTGGTACAGGCAAGACTACTCTTGCCAGGGTTATTGCCAACACTACAAAATCAATATTTACCCAGATTAATGCAACCTCAGCCGGGAAAAAGGATATGGAGGCTGTGATTGAGGAAGCCAAAGGCAATATGGGCCGCTATGGAAAAAGGACTATACTTTTTATAGATGAGATACACCGCTTTAACAAGGGGCAGCAGGATTATCTGCTTCCCTTTGTAGAAGACGGAACGGTTATTTTAATCGGAGCTACAACTGAAAATCCCTACTTTGAGGTTAATTCGGCCCTTATATCAAGATCAATAATATTTGAATTAAAGCCCCTTGAGGCTGAGGATATAAAGACCCTTTTGAAAAGGGCTGCTACCGATAAGGAAAGAGGTATGGGAGCATATGATGTAATGCTTCATGAGGATGCACTGGAATATTTAGCCGACATTTCCAACGGTGACGCCAGAGCTGCCTTAAATGCCCTTGAGCTGGGAGTCCTTACTACACAGCGGTCGGAGGATGGAAAAATCCATATTACATTGGATGTTGCTTCGGAATGTATTCAAAAAAGAGTGCTCAGATACGATAAGAACGGTGACAACCATTATGATACGATATCAGCCTTTATTAAAAGCATGAGAGGTTCGGATCCGGACGCTGCCATATATTATCTGGCAAGAATGCTGTATGCCGGTGAGGATCCGGCCTTTATTGCAAGAAGAATTATGATATGCGCTGCCGAGGATGTATCCAATGCCGATCCCAATGCTCTGGTGGTAGCTACAGCAGCCTCTCTGGCGGTGGAACGTATCGGTATGCCTGAAAGTCAGATAATTTTAGCCCAGGCTGCAGCTTATGTTGCCTGTGCCCCCAAAAGCAATTCTGCAGTAAATGCAATTTCTGAGGCTATGGAGGTCGTAGGCAAAGAAAAGACCGCATCCATACCGTCTTATCTTATGGATGCCCATTATGGCGGCGCATCAAAGCTGGGTCATGGCATAGGCTATCTCTATCCACATAATTATAAAAATAACTATGTTAAGCAGCAATATCTTCCGGATGCTTTGAAGGATCGGACCTTCTACAGATTATCGGACAACGGTTACGAGAAAAAGCTGAAGGAATATTTACAAAGAATAAAGGAAGAGGAATAAATTTATTTTGTCTCCTCATCCTTCTCCTGCCTGTTATTGTCATCCTTTTTATGAACCCATTTATATACGGTAATAAACCACCATATCATGATAGGTATGACAATTGAGCAAAAAAAGGCTGCAGCAAACAAACCCGGTGTATCCTTTTTTGTGGTGAAGGCAGCCACCAGAAAAACGATGTACAACGACAGTATTAATATAATACCGATAACAGAGGCAATTCGTTTTTTCATATACCTGTACCTTTCATTTATAAGGATTTAAATTAAAAATATTGATAAATATGAAAGACCATGCAATTTATAACTAATTTTATTATACTTATTTACTATGAATTAATTCCAGAATAATTCCATGCAAAATCCATAATTAAGCCGCTACAGCCGGGAATATTCTTTCTGGCTAAACTGATGTGTTTTGCCCGGCTTGAGTAAGGACAGGCTTATGCCTGTGATTATCCTGCGGCCAAAAGTATGAGCATATTGGACATGGCGTAAGCTGATTATGTAAATGGTATGCTGTAATTATATATGTATGCGGCATAAAAATCAAGCGGAGCGTTTCCTGATATTAGCAGGTACTAAGGGGTGGCTCTTTATTTTACAGTAGTCTGTCAGAAAGGCAGGTTTATATATGAAGCTGATTGATTATTGTTATAGCATAACAGGATTGGATTGGAAAAGGCAAGACACTTTGCCGCAAAATAATTTGCAGCTAAGCAATTTACAGCAAAATGATTTGCTGCGAAATGATTGGCAAAACGATTTGCGTCAAAATGATATCGACCATTTGGGACATCGGATAATGTGTCCCGAGTATTCAATTAACCATGTTGAGGTTAAAACCTTCCCTGTTGAGGAAACCGAGGACATTTTCATACTGTGCTGGAGGCTTAGTGACAAGGGGCTTTATGCAAATATAAAGCCTTATAAGAAGAATTTTGTATATCATAGCGGCTTTAAGGATGGTGACAGAACCCAGCTGCATACCCATGATTATATCGAGCTGGCATATGTTATCGAAGGTGAGTTTTCACAGCGGATAATGGGCAAGGATGTCCTGTTTAAAAAGGGAGAAATTTGCCTGATTGATAAGAATTGTATCCATCAGGATTTTTTATATGCCAATAACAGCATAATACTGTTTATCGGCCTGGCAAATGCGGCATTTGATGAGGCTATGGTGGATAATATAGAGGAAAGAGGAATACTTGAATTTCTGCGCAAGGCTCTGATGAAGCAGAAGGACACCAAGCAGTTTCTGCATTTTAAGCCAAAGCTGACAAAGGATGAGACGGATGTCAGGCTTGAGGAAATGCTGCTTTTGCTGCTTAGGGAAATGGAATATAGGGATAAGGCTACAAGGTATATTTGCAAGGGGATTCTTATAAGGCTGCTGCATCATATCAGCACCAATTATGAATTCTATCTTACCAATGAGCAACGGAAAACCATGAACTGGCTGGTCTTTGAGGAAATAAGCAAATACATCAATGAAAACTATGCTGATGTTACGATAAAAGATCTGAAGGAAAGGTTCCATTTTAACGAGGACTATTTTAACCGCCTTTTGAAGAGTAAAACCGGTATGACCTATTCCGAATATGTTCAGAATATCAGACTGATGCAATCGGAAAGGCTGCTGAGGACAACCTCCCTTACAATTGATGAGATCGCGGATAAAATAGGTTATAATAACAAGGGCTATTTTTATAAAATTTTTGTTGATCGCTATAAAATGACGCCTGCAAAATACCGCAAAATGATTAGCTGACCTTGTGCAGTAGGATTAGGTAACTTTTTGAAATCAAACGGTAGGATGAAGCAATTGTATGCACTATTATACAGATTGTATAATAAATTTAAAAGGAGGTATTGCCAAATGATCAAGAGCAAGGATTATAAGTTTTGGTTTGCTACAGGTTCACAGGCATTGTATGGGGATGAGTGCTTAAGACAGGTTGCTGAACACTCAAAAATTATAGTAGAAGGACTTAATAAGTCCGGTATATTGCCTTTTGAGGTGGTATGGAAGCCAACACTTATAGACAGCGCATCCATCAGAAAGGTGTTTAATGACGCAAATGCAGATGAAAACTGCGCAGGTGTTATCACCTGGATGCATACCTTTTCTCCTGCAAAATCATGGATACTGGGATTGCAGGAATTCAGAAAGCCGCTCCTCCACCTTCACACCCAGTTTAATGAAGAGATTCCTTATTCCACTATCGATATGGATTTCATGAACCTTAACCAGTCGGCGCATGGAGACCGCGAGTATGGACATATCGTAACCCGCATGGGTATCGAGAGAAAGGTTGTTGTAGGCTACTGGAATGATCCGGATGTCCAGAAGAGAATTGCCAGCTGGATGAGAACCGCTATCGGCTGCATTGAAAGCAGCCATATAAGAATACTGCGTGTTGGCGATAACATGCGCAATGTTGCGGTTACCGAAGGTGACAAGGTAGAAGCACATATTAAATTTGGTTGGGAAATTGATGCATATAATATTACAGATATAGCAGAATATGTGGATGCAGTTCCTCAGAATGAAATAGATGCATTGGTAGATGAGTACTACAGCAAGTACGATATTATTCTTGAGGGAAGAGATCCGGAGGAATTCCGTAAGCATGTGGCTGTTCAGGCTGCTATCGAAATCGGCTTTGAGAAATTCCTTGAGGAAAAGAATTACCATGCTATAGTAACAAACTTTGAGATGCTGGCAGGCCTTAAGCAGCTTCCCGGTCTGGCCATCCAGAGACTGATGGAAAAGGGTTATGGCTTTGGTGCAGAGGGAGACTGGAAGACAGCCGGTATGGTACGCCTGATGAAGATTATGACACAGGGTGTCAAGGACGCAAAGGGAACCTCATTTATGGAGGATTACACTTATAACCTGGTAAAGGGTAAGGAGGGTATTCTCCAGGCTCACATGCTTGAGGTATGTCCCAGCATAGCAGAAGGCAGAGTAGGCATTAAGGTTTCACCTTTAACTATGGGCAACAGAGAGGATCCTGCTCGTCTTGTATTTACTTCAAAGCCCGGTAAGGGTGTAGCTGTATCACTTATTGATCTGGGCAACCGCTTCCGTCTGATTATCAACGATGTTGAATGTCTGCCTCAGGATATTCCGATGCCGAAGCTGCCGGTACCTTCAGCCTTCTGGCGCCCTGAGCCTGACCTGGCAGTTGGTGCCGAGGCCTGGATCCTGGCAGGTGGCGCTCATCATACAGCATTCACATATGATCTGACTGCTGAGCAAATAGGTGATTGGGCAGACTTCATGGGTATTGAGTCAGTATTCATCAATAAGGATACCACTATTAAGAGCTTAAAGAATGAATTAAAGTGGAATTCCATCGTGTACAGATAATTCATTAATTCCGGCAATGCAATTACGTAAATATAAACTGAAAACAGGAGTATCCGGTGACGGGTACTCCTGTTTTTGGGTGGTGCGCCTAGCGGCGCATGTATGTCCAGCGAAGCTGGACCATGCCTGTCGGTGCGCAAGTTTAACAATGCGTCATTGATAATTCTTCAAAGACATCAGGCTCACAGGCCTCAGAAAACATGAGCTTCAGCTTTTCTATATCTGATAAGGCGTTGCCGCCCTCGTATCTGCCGTTACAGGTTAGAAAGGGGCTGCTTTTTTTCATATATACCTCGATTTTTTTAAGCGTATGATGGCTGATCATCCCGAACCTTCTTGCCCGGATAATCTTTTGTGCGAAGGTAAGGCCTATACCGGGTATTCTCAGCAGCTCTTCATAATCGGCTGTGTTTACTTCTATAGGGAAAAGATGAATGTTACGCAGGGCCCAGCTCATCTTGGGATCTAACCGGCTGGTCAGATTCGGCTCCTCCTCAGGTGCTATTTCTTCCGGGCTGAAGCCATACAGCTGCATAAGCCGGTCAGCCTGGTAAAGTCGCCTTGCCCGCCAGGAGGGAGTACGGGTTAAGGGCAGATCATAGCCCTTTGCTTCATGGACATATTGAAAATTGGTGTAATAAACACGGCTCAGGTCATACTTTTTATATAATGCTTTTGCCAGAATTAATATGGTACAGTCTGTTTCATCCGTACTGCGGCCATAAGCTGGGTAGTCTGTGACCTGGCCAAAATCCGGCTGCCGCTGCTTCTGTACCTTTTTGCTTCTCTAACTACATTGCTGATTTCCTGCATAGGCCCCAGTATATTGTATTTATTCTTCTGCTTAGCCACTCTTTCATATCCGCTGCTTTTTGCCACCTCTATATTAACACTGAGTCTGTTGGCATATTGTGCAGCCTTTTTTATCAGAGCGGGGTCTGCTCCCGGCATAATTTTGGCATGGATATAGCCGGTATAGAACAGCTCCTGCCTCAGAATTCTCATGGTTTCTATAATCAGCTCCTCCGTATAGTCAGGACTTTTATGAATGGCAGATGTGATAAATACACCGTGACCGTTTTCTATGGCTGTATTATATGCTATTTCGGCCATCTGTCCCGGGCTGTTGCAATATCTCTGCTTGCCGTCATTGCTTGCACGACAGCCGCAGTAGGCACAGTTGAAGATGCAGTTGTTGGAAACAAAAATCTTGGGTACCTTGCAAGGAGAAGCTTTTGCATGAATGCCGGCAAAGATGGAGGGATCAGGTATAAGCTCCTGCTCCTTTTGCCCGGACACAGAGCCGAAGCTTACCTCCGGATCGGCAACATCAAATCTTGAATCCTCCTGCATCAGGGCAATTCTTTCTTCCAATGAGGGTGTGTGATCAGGAATGTAATACACAGTATCTCCTCCCAGCGCCAGCTGATTAAGCATAAGCCTGCTTTCGGTTTTCCAATAAAGTATAAATTTAGGCAAACTTCTACTACAGGATTTCATGATTAAAATCACTTGCTTGCTTTCTTTGTCATACTGGCCCTGTTTTTAAATGCCATACTTGTTCCCTTCAACAGCCTGATGGCGCCGGCAATCAGCGAGCTGCTGGGTTCAGGAGAGCTTATGATGTCGGTTATTAGCACGGCCCTGTCTGCGGGAATGATTGCAGGTGGGGTTATATATCCTTATATAAGCGGCAGGCTGGGTAAACGGGCTATCATAGCAACAGGTGGATATTCAATAGCCTTGTTATATTTCTCGTTTATATTGACAGGAAGCTTTATCAGGTCTGATATTGGAAAATACTTTGCTATAGCAGCCGTATCCTTTGTCACAGGCTTGGCAATATCCCTGCTATCAAGTATGTGCAGTGTCGAGTTTGTCAAAAATATAAAGGAGGAATACCTGGCGCGTAGCAGTGCCTTATTCGGCGCTGTCTGTGTGGCGGCAATTCCGCTGGCATCATTCCTTGTGAGCGCAGCCTCAGGCTTTACATCAGTTGCTGTTCTGTTTATAATATGTGGTATACTGGATATAATAACATGTACGATCCTCTGCAGCAGAAGGCTGCACAGGCTAATAGAAAAAGAAGGAATCGGTGAAGAAAGCAATGCAAAGGACCGAGATGGCGCAGAAGGCCAATCTGATGGAGGAAGCTGCAAATACGCCAAAGGAGGAGCTATCAGACGAGTCCGGGCTGATAGCATTTCTGGAAGCATCGGCATTTGACTCACAGACCAAATGGGAGGCTGTTAAAGTTTTTAGCAGGCAGGAGGCATATTATAATGAAGTAGCCGCTATCCTGGCCGAGGTCATGGGCCTGCTGAGGAGCAAATATGCAAGGGAAATCAGTGAGCTTACTTTGAGCTTCTATAATTACTGGAGCAACTGTCAGGAAAATATTGATATAGTCGAAACTATTCGCGACAGGATATCATGGAAGCTGAGTGATGCCGGTCAGCTTCTGGTTCCGTTAATATTTTCGCCTTTTTACGTATCCATTGCCGTGAATGAAGCAGAGACAGGCAGAAAGGACATAATCCGGATAGGAATAATGCTGGATAAACGCTTTGAGTTATTATATAACAGAAGCATGTCCAAGGAGGATATCGTCGACATTGGCAAGCTGCTGTCAGACAAAAGCAAGGTGGATATTCTGGAGCTGGTCAGCCAAAGGCCCTGTTACGGTAAGGAGCTGGCCAATGCCTTGGGCTTGTCCACAGCCACCATATCATATCATGTTAATGCACTTCTTAAGGCAGGCTGCCTCAAGGCGGAGGTTATATCCAACAAGGTCTATTACAGCATAGACATCGAAAAGCTTTCTGCTTATATGGAGGGTATAAAGAGCTTCTTTTCAGGAAAGAAGGCTTAGGGGAGAAGCTTAATGGAGAAGAAATCACAGCTTATATAAATCACTATAGTCCGGGAATTCAATACCGGACTAATTGCTATTAAATAAATAATGATATTCATAAATAATGATATTCGAGGAGGCATAAGGTATGGGCAGGGATATGGAAGAAACTAATGAGAATAAGAAAAATCAGGTCAAAATACCTGAAAGGATAGTCGCTGTCTATGGAACACCTGAAATAGACGGAGTTATAGACCCTGTCTGGGAGCAGGCGGTGCCTGTCGTTGCCGGAATATATGGGGCGGAGTCTGAGGCAAGGGCAATACACCGTATCATGTGGGATGAAAATGCCCTGTATATCCTTTCTGAAATTAAGAAAAGCAGCCTGGATGTAAGCAGCGCTATAAGTCATCAGCAGGATTCTGTCGAGTATTTTCTGGATGAGCAAAATGACAGGAGCAGCGCTTACAAATCCGATGATTTGCACTACAGGGTAAACTGTGACAACCTGCGCTCATATGATGCCGGAGATAAGCTGCGCTTTTATACAAAAACCGGCCGTATCTTTACAGACGGCAAGGAATCCGGATACATAGTTGAAGCCTGCATAGTCTGGAGCAAGGGCTTTAATGCGCAAAACGGCACCGAGCTGGGCTTTGAGCTGAGCGTAAATGTTGCCTCAGCTGGCAGGAGAGAAACCACTATATCGGTATTTGATTCAAGCGGCAATGCCTTCCAAAGTCCCAGTCTGTTTGGCACACTTGTGCTTACAGGTAAAGACAACGTGCAAAAGGCAGGGCCTAATCCATATCTTTTGCTAAGCTACATAGACAGTGTAAAGGAGATTTATCTTGATGCCTACATAAATAAAGAAATCGTGAAGGAGCCGCTGGCAAAGGCGGAAAGAGTGGCGGCAGACCGGAACTCAACTCAGGATGAGATAGATGCTGCCTTTCATGCATTAAGGGATGCGGTTGACAGGCTTGATGACGGAAGCGGCTATATAAAGCCCGGTGCATTGCCCGAATATTACGATTTGCCGGATGCCTTCACCTTCCTAGACGGAAGCAGGGTAAAGGATCTTAAGGACTGGGAGAGGCGAAAAAAAGAGATTTGTGGACTGTTTCAGTATTATATGTATGGTGTTGTGCCTGATGAGTCCGGTGAAATGCTTACCTATGAATATGTTGAGTCCTACAGCATGAAAACCTTCTGGGGACAGGAGATCCTGATATCGTCCCGGCCGGATAAGGATCTGGTTAAGATAAAAATAACAAAGGATAATAGGACAGCGGATTTTATCGCCATTATCAGCTATCCGGGTATAACAAGGAAGGATGAAGCTAGCGGTGAAGAGATAATAGAAAGGCTGCCAGCTGTTCATGAGGACGGCTATCCGGTGCTTATAATGATTGGCTTTTTGGGCGGCAAGGAAAAGGAATATTTAAACAGCATGGGCTATGCTGTCATTGAGTTTAACAATATGGCTGTTGCTGCAGATGATATGTCAAGGACAGGTGCCTTTTATGAGCTGTATCCTTACGGCAGGAAATGGACAGAGCAGACCGGAGCTTTGCTGGCCTGGGGCTGGGGTGTTCGTAAAATTATTGATTTGCTTGAGCAGGATGCCACGGGTGAGAGAAGGCTTAATATAAGCCCGGTAAACATCATTGTTTCAGGGGTATCCCGCAATGGCAAGGCGGCAGCGATTGCCGGAGCTACAGATTCCAGGATAAAGGTATGCGTGCCCGCTTCATCAGGTGAAGGAGGCATGGCCTGCTTCAGATATTTCAGTGCGGGCAGGAAGTATGACTATTCAATGCTGGAAAAGCATGAGTTTATAGATGTGCTGGGTGAAGAAAAGGGAGAGGCAGAGTGGCGCAAATGGCAGGATGAGCCGGTACATACGGTAGGCTCAAACGAGGCCTTAAGAAATATCCAGTCCTTCAGACATTGGTTCAATGACAACTTCCAGGGCTTTGCCAGTCCCTATCAGCTGCCCTTTGACCAGCATTTGCTGGCAGCCCTTTGTGCCGACAGGGACAGGTACTTTATCATCACAGGGGAAATAGTGGGCGGAGACTGGATTAATCCTGCCGCAATGTATGTATCCTACCTGGCGGCCAAAAAAATTTATGAAAGTCTTGGACTGGCTGACAATATCGGAATACATCTTCATGCCATAGGTCATGCCCTGACCCTTGAGGATGTCAAATATCTGGTTGAGTTTTGCAATGAAAAATTCTATGGATTAAAGGACGGCCGTATGGATTTAGGCCAGCTTAAGACCAGCATTTTTGAGGATGAAAGAAATTACGACAGCTATTTTGATACCATCAAGAATGCAGATATGCCAATAATTAGGTGAAATAACTGGTAACAAAGAAACTTAAGGGGCACTTGCGCGATTAGTATATAAGTGCCAATCAAATTTACCGGAGCTGGAATTTCGGGATCAACCGGTACTATGGGAGGACCATGGAATTTCTTCAGAAGTGTATTGACCCAGAATATTGCATACAGTGTTTACCATGAAGCAAAAACCATTAATGAAATAGCGGATTGCATAGGTGTTTCACCGGTATTTGTAGAGGGTGAGGTGGAGTTCCTTGAGGAATACGGCTATCTCATTAAAAAAGGTGACAAATATCTGGCAAATCTGATGATTGAAGAGATAAATGAAAACAGTGGAGATTTAATTAAGCTACAGGATGAATTATATGCAAAGGCAGCCTTTCTCATAGCGAATAAATTTTATGATGAATTGATGGGAAGCGATTTGCTTAATTCCGACAAGCTTTATTATCCTGATGGAGATAAGAATTTCCTTGCCTGGGGCCTGGTGCCATATTTGCTTGCTAACAGTACCGAAGGCTTTGAAGAGAAAATCCGCTTTGAGGAAGTGGCTACCTTGCGCAAGGACGGAGCCCATAATATCACGACTGCATATATAGTGGATGAAAATGCGCCGAAGCACAGGTATTCTGAAAACACATCACAATGGTTTGGACCAATGTGGAATTGCTTAAAAAACGGTGATGAGGAGATAGTGCTATGGCAGATAAATTCGGAGTGGTCAAACCGCGAGATAGATATTGATAGCTATAGCTATGAAATAGTACAGCGGGATTTAAAGCTTCTCAGCCGCTTTTTAAGAGGCGAAGCCTTGTCAGGCGATGAGATAGCCTACATGGTACAAAAGGGTTATCTAAAGGCTGCAGGAGACAGAGCTACGAATGGCAGGATTGCAGATGGCAAATCAGCTAATGACAAATTTGAGCTGGCTGTCATCTGGTTAAAGGATGAGACTATCAAACAGCAGCTTATCCAGCTGTGCAACAGGGTAAGAGCAATGAGCCAGTCGGAGCTTAAACCGCTAAAGGAAGAGTATGTTAGATTGGTGCTTGAAAAGGAGCCTCGGCATATTCAAAAAATGAGGGCTTATGGACTGCAGCATATGTTTTATTCCGACGGGCTGTTTTTGAAGTATTGCATGAAGGAATTATTTAATAACGGGCGATTGAAGCTGCCTAAGGAGGAGCAAAGAGTGTCGTTGTCTACCTTAATTATACAATAATTAAATATAACATCTGGCTTTATCTGCAATATTTACATATTATGATTAATTAATATTATATAACTCGAGGCTCATTTTGGAAGGTAAAATGGGCCTTTATTTATTTTAACCTGATCTGCAAGTATAACTCCAAAAACAGGTGAACCGTTGTCATCAAGTGATATTCCTTCATTCCGCAATGAAACCTCAAAGGGATAACCTTTCTTTTTACTGGTAATCTAACATCCCCGCTAAAATACAATAAAATATTTTACTTTAATATTTGACAACAGGCTTATGCGGGTGTATAACATAATAGTACTTATGAATTGTTTGTAATATAGACAAAGCCTGCGTAATAGATCTGAAAATAAACATGCGATAAATTTTTATTTGCTTATGAGGGGCATTTTTGTGACACTTCAGCAAAGCTGCGGCAGGCCTTGAGAATAAGCAGGCCGCAGAAGAGGTGTTAAGGCCTTAATAGAAGTGGAGGGTAATCATGAGATTGTTTTGCTACATTTTAAACCAAACGGAATACCTGGATACGATTCTGACAGAATTTGCCCATAACGGAATCAGCGGGGCGACCATAATAGACAGCACCGGTATGGCCAGGGTGCTGAGCCATAAGCACGATGAGGAGGAGCTGCCTTTTCTGGCTTCATTAAGGAAGCTGCTTAACCCCGACCGGGAAAACAATAATATTATTCTGACAGTCATCAAGGATGAGCAGCTGCCTCTGGCTGTTGATATAATAGAAAAGATTGTCGGTAATCTTGAAGACAATAACAAGGGAATAGTATTCAGCTTTCCGTTGGATTATACAAAGGGGATAGTCGATAATGGAAAATGATATTCTGCTATATGTGTCGCTTATGCTAATCTGCGGCATTCTTCTTGGCCGTTTGTCAAAACTTTTGAAATTGCCCAATGTGACTGGTTATTTAATAGCCGGTCTTTTATTAGGACCATCGGTATCCAACATTATACCGGCTGAAATGGTGAGTGGCTTCAGTATAATATCGGATATTGCCCTGGGCTTTATAGCCTTTTCCATTGGAAGCGAATTCAGCCTTAAATATTTTAAAAGAGTTGGTATGGCTCCAATTATTATTGCAATCACAGAATCCCTGGGAGCGACCCTGCTGGTTACAGGAATATTGCTGCTTTTCGGCTTTGATTTGAAAATGTCCATTATGCTGGGAGCAATTGCTGCAGCCACCGCACCGGCACAGACAATAGCGGTAATAAACCAGTATAAGGCCAAGGGTTCCCTAACCTCTATGCTGCTGAGTGTTGTGGCAATAGATGATGCCACAGCCTTGATTGGCTTTGGTTTTGCAACTACAATCGTTAACATGATAGACAGCAGCAAAGAATTTAACCTGGTGCTGTCATTACTTACTCCCATATATGAGATAATTATTTCCCTTGCGTTGGGAGCAGCAATTTCATTAATAATGACCCTGTTGTTCCGTTGGTTTAAAAAGTCATCCAACAGGCTGTGCATCATTTTGTCAATGATTATATTTACATACTGGGCGGCAGTTATGCTGCACGGCTCCCCTCTGCTGGCATGCATGGCCCTGGGTGGAGTCCTGGTAAATATTTATGATAACATTGATAATATTACTGCTGTTTCCGATGCCTTCAATCCGCCTATACTGATGCTGTTTTTTGTAATATCAGGGGCAGGATTTCAGCTGTCGGCACTTAAAGGAATTGGCTTAACCGGAGTTATATATGTTGTATTCAGGGTGATTGGTAAATGGTTTGGCGCCTGGTTTGGTGGTAAGCTTACCAAACAGGAGGAGAAGATTAATAAATACCTGGGCCCGACCCTGATGCCCCAGGCCGGTGTTGCTTTGGGACTGGTGGCGGCGGCAAGCCAGCTGGTTCCTAAATATGCCCCGCAGATTCAGGTTATTATATTATGCTCAACATTTATATACTCGCTTATCGGTCCTGCAACCGCAAAGGCAGCATTAGTTAAGGCGGGGGAAATAAAAATAAATTAACAGGAGCCGGAGCCTTCTCTAAAAGAGTTTCTGAAATAAGGATTTGTAAAATTATAAATTAAATAATGCTTGACAGCATATCCAATTTAAACTAAACTTATGGATGACACTAGGGGAGCCTAATGAGTTAGGCTGAGATAAAACTACTCCAATGTTTTAAACCCTGAAGCAGTAAGAGCTGTTTCGTACCTGATCCGGGTAATGCCGGCGTAGGAAAGTGTATCGTATTCATAAGGCTGAATAAGCATCTGTATGCAATACATCCTTTCCGTACGCGGAGAGGATTTTTTTTGCAATTTCCTGTACGATATAGCCCTCCACTGCAAATAATTAGAGAAGGAGGAATTTGCAATGGAAGCATATGTAGCAATTCAGGTTTTGCCGCATGCTGATACTGGTGAAGAGGTTGTAAGAATAGTTGATGAGGTAATTGATTACATTAAAAGCACAGGTCTGAAATACTATGTTGGTCCCTGTGAAACAACAATCGAAGGTGAATATGAGAAGCTGATGGAGATAGTGAAAAACTGTCAATACATAGCTATCAAGGCAGGATGTCCGAAGGTGATGAGCTATGTTAAAATCGGCTATGCACCGGAAGGTGGTGTACTAACTATTGATCAAAAGGTTACTAAGCATCATCAATAAAATATCTCCGATACTGGCCATAGTCCTGATATTGACTGTCTGGCAGACCCTGTCGGTGACAGGGATTGTACCTAAGTTCATGCTGCCGTCTCCGTTGGATGTTGTTATGGCCTTTATCAAGGATTTCAGCCTGCTGATGGAGCATGCAAAAACAACTCTGCTGGAGGCCTTCTATGGTTTGACCTTTGGTATCCTGCTGGGATTTGCTTTTGCTGTAATTATGGATCAGTTTGATATTGCCTATAAAGCAATCTACCCGGTAATTATAATAACCCAGACAGTACCGACGGTTGCAATCGCACCGCTTTTGGTGTTATGGCTGGGCTATGGGATATTGCCTAAGGTAACCTTGATTATCATTACATCCTTTTTCCCCATAACAATTGCCCTGCTGGATGGCTTCAAATCCAGTGACAGGGATGCACTTAACCTTATGAAGGCAATGGGGGCCAACTCATTACAATGCTTTTGGCATATCAAGCTGCCAAGCGCTTTGGGCAATTTCTTTTCAGGACTCAGGATATCGGTATCCTATTCAATAATCGGTGCAGTTGTGGCAGAATGGCTGGGAGGCTTTTCGGGACTTGGCGTATATATGACCAGAGTCAGAAAATCATACTCCTTTGACAAGATGTTTGCCGTTATATTCTTTATTTCGGCAATCAGCCTCCTGTTGATGTTTGGAGTAACCCTGCTGCAGAGACTGTGCATGCCCTGGGATGAAAACCGCAAGGGCAAGCAAACGGCAAGAGAGTAAGAAATGGATGTCTTAGTGGTATAGCCGACGGTCTTGCCATTGATATGGAATAGAGCCTAACATATCAAATTATATATTTATGCGATATTGTAATTGAAGGAGATGATGAAGGATGAAAAGGAATATATACATTATTGTATTTGCTATATTATTATCATTTGGCTTAATTGCCTGCAGCAAAGACAGGGATAGCGCTGGAAAGACGGACAGCTCTGCTGCCAAGGAAAAGGTAAGAATAGTGCTTGACTGGACTCCAAATACAAATCATACAGGCCTGTATGTAGCTCAGGAGAAGGGATATTTTGCCGAGCAAGGGCTTGAGGTTGAAATAATGCAGCCACCGGAGGGCAGCACCACCTCGCTTGTAGGAGCAGGTGGAGCAGAGTTTGGAATCAGCTTTCAGGATACCCTGGCAGCAACCTTTGCATCCGACAGCCCGATACCGGTAACCGCAGTAGCTGCTATAATCCAGCATAATACATCGGGTATTATGTCCCTTAAGGAAACAGGTATTGACAGGCCCGCCAAAATGGCAGGACATTCCTATGCCACCTGGGATTCTCCCATTGAGCTGGCTATGATTAAGAAAATAGTAGAGGATGACGGCGGAAAATTTGAGGATATAGAGCTGATACCCAATACGGTTACCGATGAGGTAACGGCTCTTAAGACAGATATAGAATCCGTATGGGTATATTATGCATGGGGCGGAATTAAGGCAGAAATTGAAGGACTCCAAACCAACTATCTGAATTTTGCCGATTATGGTGTAGAGCTGGACTTCTACACACCGGTTATTGTTGCAAACGACGAATTCCTGAAGAACAAGCCGGAGACAGCAAAAAAGGCCCTTGCTGCCATCAAGGCCGGATATGAGTATGCAATAGAAAATCCGAAGGAAGCGGCACAGATACTCCTGAAGGCAGCCCCTGAGCTGGATGAGGAGCTGGTTACAAGGAGCCAGGAATGGCTGAAGGATAAGTATAAGGCAGAGGTAGAAAGATGGGGCTATATTGATCAGAAAAGATGGGACACCTTTTTCAATTGGCTGTATGAAAACCAGCTGATTGAGAAGCAAATACCCGAAGGCTATGGCTTCAGCAATAACTATCTGCCCCAGTAAACAGGTATGAAATTATACTTTCGAAAAACCGGATTGATTATCAGTTCATGCAGAGGATGAGCTTATTAAATGCAATAAAGACTTAGGAAGGTCAGATGGATGAGCAATTTAAACGTAGAGAATGTTTCTGTAAGCTTTGGTCAGAGCAAGATAATTGAAGACGTTTCCATCCAGTTAAGCAAAGGAGAGATAGTCAGTCTGCTGGGTGTCAGCGGAGCGGGAAAGACGACCCTGTTTAACGTTGTATCCGGACTGCTCTATCCTGACAGCGGCAGGGTCTATCTGGATGATGAGGATATTACCGGACAGGCCGGAAGGGTCAGCTACATGCTTCAGAAGGATCTGCTCCTGCCCTTTAAGACTGTGGTTGATAATGTGGCTCTGCCCTTGATAATCAAAGGAGAAAAGAAAAAGAGGGCAAGGGAAATAGCAAGCTCTTATTTTGCGGAATTTGGCCTGGAGGGAAGCCAGAGGAAATACCCCCATCAGCTGTCCGGCGGTATGAGACAGCGGGCCGCCCTGCTGCGCACCTATCTCTTTTCCAGTGAAATTGCCCTGCTGGATGAGCCCTTCAGTGCGCTGGACACAATAACAAAGTCCGGCATGCATAAATGGTATCTTGATGTTATGGAAAGAATAAAGCTGTCTACCCTTTTTATTACCCATGACATTGATGAGGCTATTCTGCTGTCCGACAGGATATATATTATGACCGGCAAACCGGGCAGGATAAGCAATGAGATAATCATTGCCGAGCCCAAGCCCAGAAGGAAGGAATTCGGTGTAAGCAATGAATTTCTGGACTATAAAAGGGAGATTTTAAGAGTATTAGGTCAGTAAGTGCATATGTTTAAATATATAAGCAATTAGCCTGTCGTATATGATTGATATCATACCGCAGGCTATTGTTATCTGATCCGTATGAATGGCAGTAAATTTTTCCTTGAATTATTTAAAGTATATGTTATACTAAAATATATATTAGATGAAAGGATCAATCCAATGAAATGAAAGCAATATCTGATTTTTTGGCTGTCATAATTAACTCCGCGCAAAGACCACAATTTAAAACAGTCGGCTATGCTTTGCACGGAGGCCTGCTTTTAGAATAGCTGACGCAAAAATATGGTTCTGATATAGCTCATGATAGTATTTAATGATAATATTATGAGATTTATTAGTTATACCCTTTTTTGCGTCAACTAATAAGAAAGCAAATTGGATTGAACATTATTCCTGATATTATACTGCAGAAGCATAGCGCTGTCTGCAGTTTTTTTTCTTTCTTGTGATCTAAATGCAATTAACATGCAAAGACTGCCGGACAGCTTGGCTTATAAGCTAATGCCGGCAGTTTTTTTATACAGTAAATTTTGCTTATGCTCAATTATCAAATTTATGCTGACAAAAAAATGGACTTTAAAGGAAGGATTTATATGTTATATCAGATTAAAAATGGAATAGTAAGATATGGAGCCGATACAATAATAGAAAATATAAATTTTGAGATAAGGAACACGGAAAAGATAGCTGTTGTCGGAAGAAACGGATGCGGCAAGACAACTTTATTTAAGCTGATAGCCGGAATGATAAGCTTGGACAATTTGGACAGCGATGAGGACAGCGGCATATACAAAGCAGGTAAATTATCAATTGGATATTTACAGCAGATTAGCTTTGATGATGAAGAGACAACTGTCGAAGAAGAGCTTTTGAAGGTTTATGACCCTCTTCGGGAGATGGAGAAGAAATTAGATCAGCTCTGCATACTTATGGAGACGAACCAATCCAAGGAGGTCATGGACAAATATTCAAAAACCCTGGAGATGTATGAGAAAAACGGCGGTTACAGCTATCGCTGCGAAATTGATACGGTAGTAACCAAGTTCGGCTTTGACTTATCGGATTTAAAGAGACCGATAAAAAGCTTTTCAGGTGGTCAGAGAACAAAGCTTGCCTTTGCAAAGCTATTGTTAACCAAGCCTGACATCATGCTGCTGGATGAGCCTACTAATCATTTGGATCTTCCCACAATCGAGTGGCTTGAAAAATACCTTAAGCAATATCCTAAAGCGATAGTAATAATATCACATGACAGAATGTTTCTTGATAAGCTAGCAGAGGTAACCTATGAAATAGAGCACAGGAGGATAAGCAGGTATCAGGGTAATTACTCCGCCTTTGTAAAGCAGAAACGGATAAACTGGGAAAAACAGCAAAAGGATTATATCATGCAGCAAAAGGAGATTGCCAGACTGACTGAAATATATGAGAAATTTAAAAATCATCCGACGAAGGTATCTATGGCAAGGTCAAAGCTAAAACAGATTGAGCACATGGACATTATAGAGGCTCCGCAAAAGTATGATTTGAAAACCTTTCATGCAAATTTTGTGCCCAGGCGTGAAAGCGGACAGGAGGTAGTTAAGGTAAAGCGACTGCTAATAGGCTATGATAAGCCATTATGCGAGGTAAGCTTTGAGTTAAGAAAGGGCCAGAGACTTGCAATAATAGGAGAAAACGGATTGGGAAAATCCACGCTTTTAAAAACACTGGTAGGACAGCAAAGGGCTCTTGGCGGCTCATTTAGCTTTGGCTTTCAGGTTGACTATGGTTATTTTGATCAGCAACTGGCCCAGAAATCCTATGACAGGACCGTTCTTGAGGATTTCTGCGATGAGTTTCCTGATATGCCAATGTCGGAAGTGCGCAATGCTCTGGGATGCTTTTTATTTACACAGGATAATGTAAACAAAAAGCTGAGTCAATTGTCAGGTGGGGAGAAGGTACGGCTTTCGCTGGCAAAAATCATGAAGAAACGCCCCAATTTACTGATACTGGATGAACCGACCAACCATATGGATATAATAGGTAAGGAGACCCTGGAGGATATGATAATGAACTACAGCGGTACGGTTTTACTGGTATCCCATGACAGATATTTTGTTCAAAAAATAGCCACTTCTTTATTGGTATTTAAGGAAGGCGAAGTAAAATACTACCCATATGGCTATCAGGAGTATGAAATGAAGCTTTCAGTTAAGAAATAATACTTAAATGTAGGTTAGAAATAATGCTTATATGAATTGTAACCGGAAGAATGATATGGTAACATAAGATTATCCCGGTAATAATCAAAAATTGACTGTTACTTAAAAACTCCAATACCAATAAGCAAGTTAAGAAAGGCAGGACACTTATAATGAGCAGAGCAGGAGATTCCAATAAAATAACCAGAGATTATTTTGAGCAGGAACTGCTTAATACCAAAGCAAATGGCAGGCTGGGCTTTGTGACTTTGGGAATAGCTGCTGTTGCATTTATATTATCAGTTTTGCATTTTATAATTTAGCTGATGTTTAAAAAGTTAATTTTTAAGGTGTGAATTCTTTTAGTAAAAAGAAAACAACAAAGACATAAAGTCTATAAGGGGAACGAGAAAGCGCTGGATTGGCGACTAAAGCTTTCATATTATATATTTATATATGTAATGAAAGCTGCTTTATTGATGTAAGAAAAACTTTATTGATGTAAGAAAAACTGCTTATTATTTACAATAGAGTGATAATTTAATACAATAATAGTTACATAAATCGATGCATACTTAATATAGTGGGAAGCGATTTACTTTATACAATTGAAATAAGCATCTATATAATACTATGTGCTTTTTATATAATACCTATGATAAAAGAAGGAAATACATTTGGGGAGGGTGAAGCTTGAGGAAGCAAAAGAGGGTTATCGGATTAATTTTATTGATTGTTATTATAAATCTGCTTGATCCCTGCTATGGTTACATAAGGTCAAAGGCAGCAAGCTTTGATGAAATAAATCATCCTGATGTATTTCTGAAGCAGGTCAATGGAGATATGCAATGTACCCTGGTGGCTGTCACCATGCTGCTTCGTAGGGCTGCCATGCTGTCAGGCTATCCAAACTGGGCGGATATTACAACGGATCAGGTCAGAAAGGATGCCTGGGTTGAAGGAGTCGGACTGAAATACAGCTTTAGCCATGCGGGCTTTACGGTTAATAAGGCCCAATTTGGCAATGACAGGGTAAATGAAGCAATTGCATTATTGCAGAAGCACCCTGAGGGAATTGTTATATATGACCAATATGGCAGGTCCCGTCCTCATGCTGTTTTATTAACCGATTATACCGACGGAATATTTTACTGTGCAGATCCTTCCGATGCCGTAGCCTATGGCAGAATTCCTGTAAACCAGGGTCTGGTAAGGGTGGAGGAAGCGGAATTTTATTACTATATCTCAGGCCCTTCCATTCCTGCACCGACAGCTTCGGTCACTGAAGGCGGTGCCGGATTACCTGTCATAGATATTTCTCCTGAAGCAGATATTATAACTGAAGCAAATAATCCTGCCGCATACGATATTTCAGCCAGGGACAATTTACCAATTACTAATACTTTACCAGCAACAGATGATACACCTTCAACTGATATTCCTGCTGTGATTGAGAATATGCAAGAAAGGGATATCAGCAGATATGAGATTGAACTTTCCAGGACAAGCTTTTATTATGACGGAAATGAAAAGAAGCCTGCAGTTACAATAATCGGACTGGAAGAGAACACAGATTACGTCCTTTCCTATATAAATAATGTAAATCCGGGAACGGCTGCAATCGCTATCAGCGGAATAGGGAACTATACAGGCGTTGTTATAAAATACTTTGAGATTGCTGATGCGGATATACATAGCTTATTTAATGATATAGCTGTTAGTGTCACAAAGCAGTCCATTCAGGCAGGGAAAACCGCTACTGTTAAAGTAAACCTGCCCGAGCCTCTTATATCGGTAAAGGAATTTGGCGTCGATGAACAGTGTATTGGCAATGAAGTGAAAATAAGCTACTCATCAAGTAACAGCAAGATTGCCAAGGTAAACTCAAAGGGCAAAATTACCGGAAAGAAGAAGGGCAAGGCAAATATAACTGTAACTGCAGAATTGACAAATGGAACAAAAAAGGAATTTTCTTTTGCCATAAAGGTGAAGTAGCAAGTATGAGAGAGATTATCCAGAGGGAACATTCTATTAAAGTAAAGGCAGAAAAAATAGCTCATTTAATTATGTGGTAGCATTAAAGGGAGAATAAGCAGATAAGAATATACGTTGCCGCATGTTTGGGTAGTTGTTCTAACTAAATATCATTAATATAGTAATTAAAATTGTGAAGCCGGTCGGTGAAGCTGCTGACCGGCTTCTTTTAGTACGCAATTTTTCGGGCACTGTTGTAGAAGGTTTTAAAGGGAAGATATGCAATTATCTTTTATTGGATATTGATAATAGGATGATATTGGTGGTGGTATTTATCTATTTTTTATAAAAAAGAGCTAACCAGTAGATTTGATTATATAATAGAATATAATGGAAACATATGGTAGTAAAATCCAATAATCAATTGTGAAGATATCTTATGAAAGGAAAGTGAAACAAAAAATGAATATCGGATTTATCGGCTGCGGCCAGATGGGGAAAATGCTTTTACATAGTGTGATTAAAACAGGTGATCCACATTCCATATTGGTAACGACAAAGACAAAATCAAGTGCAGAGGCTCTGGCAGTCAAATATCCGGTTAAAATAAGTGAGTCAAATGCCAGGCTGGTAACTGACTGTGAGGTAATTTTCCTCTGTGTGAAGCCGGATGATTTGAATGCAGTATTTACTGAAATAGGAACTCTGGATACATCTGATAAGCTTTTTATAACTATTACGTCTGAGAATGCAATCGAAGAAAGGCTTACTGAAAAGACAAGGATTATCAAAGCATTGCCAAATACCCAGGTGGAGACAGGTGATGGGATAATATTATACAGCCCGGGAGTCTATGTAAAAGAAAATGATATAGAGATCTTCAGGAATATTCTAAGAGCAGCCGGAAGCTTTGTGAAGGTATCAGATGATCTATACCGTTATAGATGCCATCATTGACAGTGGTATCAGGCTGGGGCTGGATCAAAGCCTGGCAAGAGAGCTAGCCATAAAGATGGTTATCGGTTCAGCCAAAAAAGCTGTGACAACAGGCAGAACGATGGAGGAATTAAAAAGGGAAGTTTGCACTCCTGGCGGAACAACTATAGAAGCTATTGCCTCAATGGAGAGGGCAGGTATAAGGGGTATAATAATGGATGCATTTGCTGCTGCATACAATAAAAGCCAGCCGAAAGGAAGGTAATGTGTAAAAGAACTGCTATAGTGTGGTACTAGCGATAAGGCTGCTGCGTCTTTGGAACAAATATGTTACATTCTATCACATCATGGTAGTAAGCAAGAAAAAGGCTGCTGCATCTTTGCAACAGCCTTTAGTTCGCTTTACCGTAACCGTCTGCTTAAAGGTATAATTATTACTGCCCACTGTAACTATGCCGGTAATGGTGCATTTCCCCTTACCTCTAAAACAACTCCATTGGAAGAACCGGTCTTAAGAAACCTTATTTTTCGTGCGGTGAAAGACGCGATTCGTGCGGTAAAAGGTTTTGGATGATTAAATATGATTATATAATATCAAAAGATAATGATTTAGCATGAAAAGGGGGTTATGAAAGTTGATGTTGAAGAAGAAATTACAGATAATTCAAGCGATGAAGCATTAAAACCTACTGAAGGATTTTCAAAACCATCTGAAGTAGAGGAAGAAATTAGCAGCAAGCAAAATGATGATTCAGTGAAAGAAGATGACAGTCAAAAAAATTCAGCTATAATAAAGAAATATTCTCAGCTTTGTGTTGATAATTGTCTGTACACATTTAGTAAGGTGGTAAAAGAAGTTGATAGTTCTCAATTAGATTATAAAGGGAAAGTGACAGGTTGTGTGGATTACCTTATAACACCAATTATTAATGAAACCGCGAACACATTTATTAAAGGTGCATCAATCTATAAATGGAATGAGTCTCTTTATATTTGGCTGGATCGTGATTATGGCGCATTATATCGTGCTTATTATATGAAATATGGTAATGGAGCTTCAAATGGTATTTCAGAAGAGAACGTTATGGTATTTGTGGCTAATCTGATATTTAATTCGGATGATAATGAGTATGGTGAACGAGCGAATACGAAGATAATACTAATTAAGGATGCAGTTAGCAGTATATGGCAGGTTGATGGATTATATTGGTAAATCGTACCTGAAGCAAAACAACCCACTACGCCTTTGTAGTGGTTAAAGCCTGCCACATGATACTTATAAGCAAAAGGCCTGCCACTCCATTTTGGACAGCAAAAAGGCTGTTGCGCCTTTGCAACAGCCTTTGCTAAAAAGGGGAGGATAAGTATTTAACTTATCTTTTGTAAATCATAATTGGAGGGGGAATCCAATTATGAAAGAGCATACGCATTTACATCCTGTTAACGGAGCTACCGTTCCTTTAGGATATTACTATTATGATACTGATTTAGATAATTTATACATAAAAGATAATCTTTTATAAAATTGTTTTCGGACCAGACTGGAGCAAATGCTGGTATCATTTTTCTCGCCATAACATAGCAAATCTCTATCCAAACATTGTGTTTGGTTGAATTCCTGCATTAAATGCTATTGGACAGTGTAACAATGTATCATTAGGCTGACTTGAAAAAGTAAATTCCAGTGCAGCACTAAATTCCACTGCACATTTAA
>ENA-UPSB01000207-UPSB01000207.1-bioreactor-metagenome-genome-assembly--contig:-NODE-207-length-106537-cov-18.610845_pt1 | contig 106537 bp, 95 predicted proteins | sample MGYA00238182_ERZ773286 | MGnify/ENA primary metagenome ERZ773286 (study PRJEB29026, sample SAMN07631240) | bioreactor metagenome | isolation source: Switchgrass digestor | place: USA: Dartmouth... | reverse complement strand
GTATTATTGCCTTTGGTAATTTTTCTTTTAAACTATAACTGCAAAAGAAACGAGGAATGTGCTCTTTTGGGCGCTTTTCCATGCCGTACATGCAATCCGTAAAATTTAAATTTATAAATGTATTCACTAATAAAAAGGTATATAATAAATACAAAAGTACCCTCGTGAAAGGATTGTTTTTATGTGCGGAAGATTCTATATTCCCGAAAAAGAACTGGACGATTTTGCAAAACTTGTCTCGGAAGTTGAACAGCATCTGCTCAAAAAGCACGGTGAAATATTCCCCGGTGATACTGTGCCCATTATTACCCCGGATAACGGGGAAAGAAAGGTGCATGCCGTAAAATGGGGTTTTCCTTCTCCGCATGGCAAAAAACTGATATTTAACGCCAGGTCTGAAACGGTATCGGAAAAACCCATGTTCAGGGTACCTTTTCAAAAACGCAGATGTCTTATACCTGCAACCGGGTTCTTTGAATGGAAAAAATCCGGAGACAAAAAGATAAAACATTTTATAAGCATTGACAACAAACTGTTTTATATGGCCGGGTTATACTGGTTTTTCAGGGACAAAAACAATGAAATTGTTTTTCCGGCTTTTACAATTCTCACAACAGATGCCAACGAAAAAATACAGGCAATACATAACCGTATGCCGGTTATAATCGCCGAAAAGGACATGGACAGGTGGCTTTTTTCTGATAATGCCGATGAACTTGCTTCACTGCTTTGTGCAGTGAACAGCGAAAAAACATATATTTCAGAAGTTTCCTGACTGGTACCTTATGATACATTTCTGAATATCAAATCAATAATTGCAAAAGATAATATCACATCCAATACAAAAGGTATTCTGCAATACGGGAGAAAAAAATGCATATAGCCGGAATTATTGAAAACAGTAATACCCAGGAGATTTTGGACACAATAAAATATTTGCTGAATACTGAAAACAGAAAGGCAAATTTTACAGAGTACGGATATTTCAGGAACAGGGAAGCCTGGAACAATTACTGTTCGGCTGTTAACCAGACAGGAACCGAAATTCTTATTATAAAAATTAAAGCCTCAAACATTGAAGAGGCTTTAAACATTATTCCGCTTGATATACTAATCATAAATGATTATAACGAATGGGCAGCAGTATCCGATATTATTTGTAAAAACAAAAGATTCTACAAAAATTTAACGATTATTTTAAACGGAGATATTATAAAAATATCAAATTTTTCCGATGAAGAATTATGCAGGGTTTTATGCTACGGTTTCAACAAGGATTCAAATATAACTACTTCAAGTACTGGGGAACCTTCAATAAGCGGACGTTTTCTGTGTTGTATACAAACAGCACTGACTACGGTCAACGGGAACAAGATTGAACCCCAGGAGTATGTGATTAATATGGACAGCACAACTGCTGATCCTTATAACATTCTGGCTGCTGCTTCTTTTGCAGTACTGAATGATGTAAATTTGAACGGGACGAATGGCAACAATTGACTTATTTAAAATAACAGTTGAAAAAAGGCAGAATTTCTGTAAAATTGCTGAAAAGGCATTGCATAACAGTATTTATATGAATATAATAAAAATGACCGATTAAAAGTTAAATTCTGGCTTTGATATAATTGTTGCTGGATAAACCTTTTTGCTGTTATTGCCCGTAATAATAAAGTTCTTTAAACAGGAGAAAGCAAAATATATTGGGTTTTAAAACTCTTAAAATAAAATATAAAGAAAACTTCTAAAAACAATTTTTTTGGAATAAGCTAACATGAGATGAATTTATTTTAGACACGAAAGACAGAGAGGAGTGGGGTTTATCCATGCCCGGTAATCTAATGGAAAATAATAGCGTCAGTTTGTCCGGAAGCATTATATCAAAGCCTGTGTTCAGTCATGAAGTTTACGGTGAAGGCTTCTACACTTTTACTGTGGAAGTCCCCAGGCTCAGTAATACATATGATTATCTTCCTGTCATGTTTTCCGAGCGTCTTTTACCTCTGGAGAAATTCGAGATAGGAAAAATGGTTGCTGTGGACGGGCAATTCCGAAGCTACAACAATTACACGAATGAAAACGGTCATAAGCTGCTGCTGACCGTTTTTGCCCGGGATATTGTAGTCCTGGAAAACAAAGAAGATGTTAAAGTAACTAACAGCATTTACCTTAATGGATTCGTCTGTAAGAAACCTGTCTACAGAACAACACCTTTTGGCCGTGAAATTGCAGATATTCTTCTTGCCGTGAACCGTGCCTACAACAAATCCGATTATATACCATGCATTGCATGGGGACGTAATGCGCGGTATGCAGGTAATTTTGAGATAGGCGACAATATAAAAATCTGGGGAAGAATCCAGAGCAGGAACTATCAGAAAAAGCTGGCAGACGGTACCGTTGAAGAAAGAACTGCCTTTGAAGTATCCATTTCAAAGATGGAGCATATTAAGGAAAACAACAATGCTCGGAAATTCAATAGGGAAAATCAGAATGTGTAAAAACGCATAGAAGCTGACAAAGGAGAAGATTTCAGTGATAAAAGTTGTATTCGGAACAAAGGGTGTTGGAAAAACAAAATATCTGATAGAAGATGCTCACAACATTGTTGATTCCTGTAAGGGTCACGTAGTTTTTGTCGATACCGGCGATGAGCTTATTACGGCATTAAGGCATGAAATCCGGCTTGTTAACATTAAAGAATATAATATTGATAATCTCTGTTCATTCTATGGCTTTTTGTGTGGACTCATGGCAGCAAATTATGATATAGTAGCCCTGTATATTGACAGGCTTGACTTAATAGCAGAAAAGAATCCCGATTATCAGGAATTTTTTGAAAAGATTAAGGCTCTGCACGACAGGTTCAATATTCGCTTTGTATTCTCAATCAGCGGAAACATCAAGGACATTCCTGATTTCATCACCAAGGAATACGCACTGTAGCAATTGAGATGTTCTTTCAGAAATATTCAAATACAGTGTTTTACAGCCTGTTCTCCCAACAGGCTTTTTTATTGCTTTCGTTACCAAAAATACCCGCATCACCCGCTTTCTTGAATAAGTTGTTAAAATGAGGGTCCTGCTTCGGGTATTTCGCCTCCTTGGACAACAAAGCCCCTAAGTTAATCTACGCCCATAGGTTTCAATGAATTCGGCGAAGTGGTATCCATATCCCGGGTTACTACGCTCATAACCTGTTACTGTGCAGTTGATCCTCGCAGCATGTTGCCCATCGTCACCGAAAATACCCGCTGTGCTCCACAGTTTATCCGAGCTGAACCTGCAGACCCGCATTATAAAATGAGTTGATTTATGAGGTCATGCTTCTAAGTTTGTCCTTTATTAAATCGGTTCAATATTGTAAAATTAACTGAGAATGATTAGGGGTGTATGGAAGCGTGTACGTATCGGTTGTTATACAGAACAGTACAAGGGAATATGACAAATTTTATGATTATGCCGTTCCTGAACACCTGAACGGGTTTATACGCCCGGGAATCCGCGTTATTGTTCCGTTCGGAAAAGGAAGCATGCCGCGCGAAGCCTTTGTTATGGAAGTAAAAGAGAAAAGTGAAATTCCTGAAATAAAGGAAATTTTACAGATTGTTGATGAAACGCCTGTTTTGACCCGTGAACTGATAGAATTAAGCAAATACATGAGAAACAGGTATATCTGCACCCATGACATGGCAATAAGGTGTATGCTTCCGACAGGACTTGGACTGTTATTAAGTGAAGACGTTATTCTTCTGTCCAGGGAAACGAAAAACCTTGAAAAGGATGAACAGGATATTGTTAATATATTGGCCGGCAATGACGGAAAACTGACTGTGGAACAGCTGCAGCAGATTTTCAAAAAACCGGTGAGAAAACTTATAAATCAGCTCAGGGAAAAGAACGTTGTTAAAACGGACAGTCATATCCAGCTGAGGGCTAAGGCCAAAACCGAAAAAGTAGCATGTCCTGCAGTGGAAGAAGAAGAATTCCTGGAACTGGTTGAGAGTAATCAGGTAAAAAGTCTTAACCATATACGCATTATGGAAATGCTTTTTGAAGAAGGCAGCATACCTGTCGCTGAACTGAATGCACTGGGTTTTTCACAGAATACAATAAACAATATGAAAAAAAAGGGATATATCGTCCTTTATGAACAGGAAGTGGAAAGAAACCCGTTTGAAGACGGAGATATACCTCCGACAATGCCGCTGCCGCCTACACCGTGCCAGAAAAATGCCCTTGAAAATATTTATAAATTCATGGATTCAGGTGAATTTCATGAGATACTTCTTCACGGCGTAACAGGAAGCGGAAAAACGGAAGTATACATGCAGGCTATTGCAAAAACCGTTGAAAAAGGCAGGAATGCCGTTTTGCTTGTACCGGAAATCGGGCTTACTCCTCAGACAGTACGGTTGTTTAAGGGAAGGTTCGGAAACCAGGTTGCATTGCTCCACAGCCGTCTTTCATTAGGCGAACGTTACGATCAGTGGAGAAGGATTAAAAACGGTGAAGTCAGAGTGGTCATCGGGGCGCGTTCTGCCATTTTTGCGCCACTTGAAAATATAGGAATCATTATCATAGACGAAGAACATGAGACATCGTACAAATCCGACAGAACACCGAAGTATGACGCAAGGGGAATAGCAACATTCAGGTGCAGATATAACAGCGCCCTGCTGATTTACGGTTCTGCGACGCCGTCGGTTGAAAACTATTGCAGGGCTAAATCAGGAAAAATAAATCTTATTGAAATGAATGAGCGGACAAATAACCGGCCGCTTCCCGAGATAATAACCGTGGATATGAGGACTGAAACAGACAAGGGATTGAAAAGCGGGATCAGCGGTGTTTTGGCGCAGGAACTTATAAAAAACAAGCAAGCAGGGGAACAGTCGATTATTTTTATCAACAGGAGAGGATATTCCAGTTTTGTCCAGTGCAGGGACTGCGGATACATAGTATTATGCCCATACTGCAGCGTTTCCCTGACCTATCATCAGGCAGAACAGAAGCTTGTCTGCCATTACTGTACCTATGTAATGGCCAAACCTTCAAAATGTCCTGTTTGTAACAGCAATAATATTGATCTTCACGGTATCGGAACGCAAAAAGTCGAGGAGCAGATTCCGCAAATATGCCCGAATATGACGGCAATTCGAATGGATATTGACACTACGTCCGGAAAACACGGACATGAAAAAATTCTCGATACATTCAGAAATGAAAAAATTGACGTGCTTGTCGGGACACAAATGATAGCAAAAGGGCATGATTTCCCTGATGTTACACTTGTGGGGATTCTTTCTGCAGACAGTCTTATCGGAAGCGGTGATTACAAAGCGGCGGAAAGGACGTTCCAGCTTATAACACAGGCCGCAGGAAGAGCAGGTAGGGCTGAAAAACACGGAAGGGTGGTCCTCCAGACGTTCAATCCGGACAATTTCAGCATTCAGTCTGCAATCAGGCAGGATTATGCTGAGTTTTACAGACAGGAAATCGAACTGAGGAGAGAACTGAAACTGCCTCCATTTTACCAGCTTGGGCTGATACAGGTTTCGTCGAAAAATAAGGATAAGGCTGAGATAATAATTAAAAATATACATTCTGACATAATAAAAAACAGAGATTTATGCGCCGGTGTATTTATATCCGATCCTGCTCCTTCACCGCTGATCAAACTGCGTAATCAGTATCGCTGGCGTATTATTTTAAAACATCAGAAAATTAAAAACCTTACAAATATTCTTGAATGGGTTTTTGACAAATACAGTAATTCTCAAAAAAGAGAATGGACTGTTTCTGTGGATATTAATCCATGCAGTATGATATAATGTCATCATTGCCGGGTAAATAATATATTGATTTGATAATAACTTTAGTTGGGAGGCAGCTTAATGGCAGTAAGGGAAATTAGGAAAAAAGGCGATGAGGTTTTGAAAAAGAAATGCAAACCCGTTAAGGAAATTAACGACAGGGTACAGGAACTTATAGATGATATGATTGAGACAATGTATGATGCCAACGGAGTGGGACTGGCAGCACCCCAGGTTGGTGTACTTAAAAGAATCTGCGTAATAGATGTCGGGGAAGGCCCCATAGTACTTATCAACCCTGAAAAAATTGAGGAATCATCTGAGCAGATTCAGGATATTGAAGGCTGTTTAAGCATACCTGGCATATACGGAGAGGTAAAACGCCCCGAGCGTGTTGTTGTAAAGGCACTGAACAGGGACGGTGAACCTTTCACGGTGGAAGGAACAGGGTTACTTGCCAGGGCATTGTGCCATGAGATGGATCATCTTGACGGAATACTTTTTGAAGACAAGGTAATACGCTATGTTGAAGTTGACAGCGAAAACCAATAAATAATTAATAAACCGGAAAAGGGTGCGGTTATGAGAATTGTTTTCATGGGAACACCGGAATTTGCCGTTCCAAGCCTTGAAATTCTTGTCAAAAACGGCATGGATGTTGTAATGGTAGTTACACAGCCGGACAAACCGAAGGGAAGAGGTTACAGGGTTTCCTTTACTCCAGTGAAGGAATGTGCGATGAAATACAATATACCCGTTATGCAGCCCGAAAAGATAGGCAGCAGTGATTCTGTCGAACAGCTGAAACAGCTTAACGCAGATCTTTTTGTAACATGTGCCTTTGGCCAGTTCCTGACCCAGGAGGTCCTGGACATTCCCAGGTTCGGAACTGTAAACGTTCACGGATCATTACTGCCGAAATACCGCGGCGCAGCCCCGATACAATGGGCGATAATAAACGGGGAAAAGAAAACAGGCGTTACAACAATGCTTACAGTCCTTAAAATGGACGCCGGGGATATACTGCTTTCAAAGGAAATTCCGATTAATGACGACATGACAGCAGGACAGCTTCACGATATTATGTCTGTAATAGGAGCAGAACTTTTGCTCGAAACCATTAAAGGGCTGGAAAACGGGTCAATAACACCGGTCCCGCAGAATGAGGCGGAAGCTACCTATGCACCGAGGATTGTCAGGGAAACAGGGAAAATTAACTGGGAAGCCTCTGCAACATCAATACACAATCTTGTAAGAGGAACCGATCCATGGCCCGGTGCTTACTCATACCTAAAAGGACAGCGAATGAGGATATGGAAAACAAAAGTGTCCGATCCCGATTTAATAACCGGTAAAAAACCGGGAACAATAATTGATGTAAAAAAAGATCTTATTTCGGTGCAGGCAGGAAAAGGTGTTATAAATATACTTGAAATCCAGTGTGACAGCGGAAAAAGAATGGCTGTTGAACAGTATTTATGCGGTCACGACGTAAAACCGGGGGATTGTTTTGAGCCGGAACAGTTACTTTAAAAACCTTTCTTTTTCGGTTATCCTAGTTATATTTGTCCTGTCTGCAGTAATATTAATTGCTGCAGTTTTTTTCAGTGCCGAAGTTTTTCGCGCTGTTTTTATCGCAGCAGGCGTTTTTCTTACGATTGTTCTGCTGCTTCTCCTGACAGGTTTCATTTATGTCAGCACAAGTATGGCATATGATGATGAAAGAAATGTGAAACCATTAAGGACGGGTTTCAGTCCGTTTTTTATGACCATTGCCTTAAGGCTGTACATGCCTTTTTTATTGTTTGCAAGTAACATTTTAAACTACAGAAAGGATGAGATCAGAAAGGTTTTTATAGAGGCAAACAACAGATATGTGTTATCCCTTGTAAAAAAAGTTCGGCCTGAAAAACTTCTGGTATTATTGCCTCATTGTCTGCAATGGTCGGAATGCAGTCACCGTATAAGGGAAGGCCTGAATGAATGCAGGCAGTGCTGTAAATGCACACTCGGAACAATAAAGGATTTGGTGAAAAAATTCGGCATTAACGTGGCACTTGCTACGGGAGGTACATCAGCACGAAAGGCCGTTAAGGAGCTGAATCCCGATTTGGTTGTTGCCATTGCCTGTGAAAGAGATCTTTCATCGGGTATACTGGACGTCAGGGATTTACCTGTTTACGGTATAATAAACATGAGACCCAATGGTCCATGCAAAGATACCCTGGTGGATACCGGAGAACTGGAAGAGATAATACGATACTTTACAGATGAAAAGGAATGAACTGACAATGAAATTCGTGATAAAAACTGCGGTTTTGCTCGTCGTAATAATTTTAATCTTTTCAGCCTGTGGAAAACACAAGGGGCAAAACCAGCCACCGCAGGAAAATAACGGCGGGACTGAACCGGGAATGACCGCTGCTCCTACGGTTATACCTTCTCCCGATTCCATTGAGGCAATTATTGACTGTATGACAGTTGACGAAAAAATCGGTCAGCTGTTCATAGTTTCATTGAGTTCATTTAAAGCCGATAAGGCAGTGCTTGAAGTAAACGACGAAATTAAAGAAGCAGCTGAAAAGTATAAAGTCGGCGGAGTTATCCTTTTTGCAGAAAATATAAAAACCATACCTCAAACTGTAAAGCTTATTGAAGATCTGCAGAATGTATCAAAAATACCGCTTTTTGTTGCCGTAGATGAAGAAGGGGGAAAGGTAAGCCGTATAACAAAAAGTCCTGAAATGCATGCCACGGTTTTTCCGGATAATTCACTGATAGGAAAAACCGGAAACCCGGATATGGCAAGTCAGGTTGCATCGGCAATAGCCAGGGAAATTTCATCCCTTGGTTTTAACATGAATTTTGCACCTGTCGCAGACATTAACACCAACCCGGAAAATCCCGTTGTAGGTACTAGAGCGTACGGGAGTGATGCCGGAGAGGTAAGTTTAATGGTTGCAGCTGCTGTAAGCGGCATACAGAGTCATCCGGTTTCAGCTGTTTTAAAGCATTTTCCCGGGCATGGCGACACAAGTACCGATACGCACTATGGAGCTGCATCGGTGAGCCATACTAAAGAACGGCTCTTCAGTACTGAGCTGCTGCCGTTTATTGCAGGGATTCAGGAAGGCGCAGACGGAGTGATGACGGCACATATTCTTACCCCTGAGGTACCCGGCGAAGATGTACCTGCTACATTAAAACCCGAAATACTGAAGGATATTCTCAGGAACGAACTGGGATTTGACGGGCTGATTATTACAGATGCCCTTAACATGAAAGCGATAACAAACCATTATTCACCGGATGAAGCAGCTGTAAAAGCCTTTCTAGCGGGCGCGGACATATTGCTGATGCCGGAAAATCTTGATGCTGCAATTTACGGATTAAAAAAGGCTTACAGCGACGGTTTGATTACAGCAGCGCGTCTAAATGAGTCTGTTGAAAGAATACTCAGGATTAAGCAAAAAAGAGGCCTTTTCAGTGACATTAGCAGGGAAGATCCCGAAAAAGTACTGGGCTGCAGGGAACACCGGGAACTGGCCGAGATTATAACAAAATACAGTAAATGATTTATGGAACGAGAGTATTAAACAAGTTGAATTTTTCTTTTGAAAACCGGCTGAGAAAACCGTGATTTGATTTTTTCTGTGTATAACGGGTGAACCCGGAACTATGGGCAAAGTACCGGCTTCGGATGTGTACCCGGAGAAAAAGGAACACTTGAATATACCATCAGAAAATACTGGATTGATACATAATAAGGAGAAAAAATTCAATGAAAAAATTATTGCTTCATATTTGCTGCGCTCCATGCGCAACAGGAGTTATACAGAGACTAAAAAATATCGGCGGTTTTGACATAACGGGTTTTTATTATAACCCGAACATTCATCCTTCCATTGAGAATGAAGCCAGAAGGAATTCAGTAAAAGCCCTTGCCGAAGATGAGAATATAAATGTTTTATATGATGAGCTTGTTATGGTTGATTACTGGAAGAAAAATCTTGAGGGTGAAAAGGATCGACGCTGTGGATTCTGTTATACTCTTAGAATCAACCAAATAGCCAAAACAGCAAAGGAATCGGGTTTTGATGCCTTTACAACTTCGCTTCTGATAAGTCCATGGCAGGATCACGAAAAAATCCGCAGAATAGCTGATACTGCAGCGGAGAAATTCGGCATTGAATTTATATACCAGGACTTCAGGCCATTTTACAGGGAAGGAAAGAACGAAGCATACAGAAGGGGATATTATTTACAGAAATATTGCGGATGTATTTTCTCGTACCAGGAATCGGATCACAAAAAGAAACCCGTATATACCAGCTGGGATTAATTTCAGGCTGCTTTACCTGAAAAATCAGGCACATCACACTGATTATTCAATTTTAAATCCTCACAGGAAAAGAACGAAAAACATGAGGATTATCAAGACAAATCTTCTTATTTTTTCATTAATGTAATGGGTCCGGCCCATAATCATAAGAATATTTTCTGTTTTACAACCTGATCCCTGCATTACAAAAATAAAGTCCATCTGTATCAGTATAAAGGCAGCAATGGCTGAACAAGCCTGACAACTCATTATATATCTGTAAAAACAATTAATATCTGACATATTTATTTGCCGTATGGCGATATTTTATTCAAATCAATAATTCCAGACAATCAGGATTAAAGAAATATTACCGTTGTGTTAAATTATCCTGACACTTATCAGCCCGATGCACAAAAATGCCGAAAAATAAATATAAAGATATATTTTTGGGGGATTACAAATGAAAAAACTTGCTGCAGCTTTGGTTTTGGTTATGGTTGTTAGCCTGTGGCTCACAAATTTATCATTTTCCCAGGAGATAACAGTAGATATTGCAGGTCAGAAATCTGTTTACAAAGGAACAGTTTACAATCTTGAACTGAATGGTATATGGGTACCGACACAGACACCCTGTATCGTTATATCAGGTGTTGCCTATGTACCTTTAAGGGAAGTTTTTCAGGATTACCTGGGAATGACAGTAGGGTATGACGGCAGTAGCCGTACAGCGTATGTACAGAAAGATTCAAAAAGGATGGATTTCAGCCTGACTGATCAGGCTATATATAAAAACGGTGTCAGAACTGATACCGGCCTGCCTGTTGCAACGGTTAACGGAAATACGATGGTTCCCCTTTCATTGACGGCAGGATATTTCGGATATACAGTATCGGCAAAGGATGACGGCAAAAGTATTGCAGTCCAGTGGAACAGCAGCGCGGAAAATTCGGCGATAGTAAAGGAAGCCAAAGTATCAGGCAGTGTAAGCGGGATAACATATTATACCGAGAACGGCAAGGAAATTGTTTTTATTGAAACAAATGCAAAACAGATACTGAAGCATTATATCCTAAATCCCATGGAAGGCAACACGTATTACAGGCTGTGCATACAGTTTGCAAATGCTGAAGTTGATAAACCGGGGTACCTGAATGTTTATGCCGGTTCAGTACAGCAAATACGTTATGCAATGGCTGATACCGCGAATAAAACAGTCAGTGTTGTTATAGAAATAAATCAGAGTCCGCAATATTCAGCAGATGTGGTATCAAACGGCATAAAAATAACAATTCACCCGACATCGAAGGCACCGGGTTCTTCAACAGGCCAGGCACCCGGCGGGGAGACTGTGGTTACGCCTACACCTTCGCCGACCCCAACAAAGGCACCTACGCCTACACCGACACCAACACCAACACCAAAACCTACACAGGCGCTGACACCTTCACTGTCTCCAACACCAACACCTGTTCCGAATTCCGTTTCACCGGCTCCGACACATGTGCCGGCAGAGACCGAAGTCGGTTCGGGTGCTTTGCGCTACACTTTTGACGGTGATACGGTAACAGTCCTGATTGACGGAATTGATCTGGAGAAGGAAATTAAATCAAATCCGGACAAGTATACCATTGAATATCGTACAGTAGAAAAGATGCTGCACATTAAAATGCCGCTAAACAGCAATTTCAAAACTGAGGTTTTGCCCGGAAATACAATAATTTACGGGATAATATCATCTGTCAGCAAACTTTACAATGAAACAAACATACGTATTTCCGGAATAGACGACTTTAACTGGGTACTATCTCCCAACGGGGGTACCGGAACAAAGATAACCATAAGTAAAGGTACAGTTCAGTCACCCACACCTTCTCCTACTCCTGTACCAAAGCCCGTAACACCAACTCCTACCCCCAGACCTTCGGTGTCGACACCGTCACCAACCCCTGCACCTTCTTCAGGTGATCTCATAAACCGCGGCGGAACGGTACGTTCGGGAACTGTTTCATATACGGCTGATTCAAACAGTATTATTATTGATACGGTCAGTCTGAATAACTATAAAGTTTTCCGGCTTACCAATCCTTCAAGGATTGTTGTGGATCTTTTTGATAATGTTATTGAATCCGGTGAAACAGCAGCACCGAAAGGGAGCCTGTATACAAAAATCCGTACCGGTCAGTTTAACAGCTCAACGGCGCGGATAGTACTCGAGATTCCTGATAACGTTGATTATAACGAGAACAGGAACGGAAACAGGTTAACCCTGAACCTGTCATATACGGGAATCAGGAACCTTGTTCTGGCGGGTGATGTGGGAAGTTATGCCATTAAACTGACAGGAGAAGGTATTAGGGAAAAAATCCAGCAGAATATCGGGAATATCATAACAGAAGATGACAAAAGCTATAATGCATTTACATTTGTTTTTCCGGACGGTATTATTGATTTGGGAACCGGAAAGCTTGAAGTCGGGGACAGTATAATGAAATCCGTGCAAACCCTTACTTCAGGAAAAAGTGCCATCTTGTCAATATCAAGAAACAGGGATGGCGTTCAGTACAGTATTAAATTTTCCGGCAGCAGCAATGAGGTAATTATCGCGCCTGTTTCAGGTACGGGTTCCGGTACAGGGTCTGATTCAGGAACAGGAACTGGTTCGGAAGCGAAGCCTGATTCGGGAAATAATATAACTCCAGTTCCGAGCGGAAAACTTGTTGTACTTGATGCAGGGCACGGCGGCTCAGATCCCGGGGCAACCTACGGCAGGGATGAAAAATGGTATAACCTTGATATTACCTTAAGGCTTGAAAAATTGCTGAAAGAAAAGGGAGTTAACGTAAAACTTACCAGATCCACGGATGTATTTGTCGGACTGGATGAAAGGGCCGAGATGGCCAACGAATGGGGCGCCGATGTTTTCATAAGCATTCACCACAATGCACTTATGAAAGCAATGCATGGAACTATGACCTTCTACTATCCAACAAGTTACAAGGGAAAGGAATATGCGACAATTATTCATAACGACCTGTTGAGAAACCTGGGAAGCAATGATTTGGGCATAAAATCCGCAAACTTCGTCGTTCTGAAGAAGACAAAAATGCCTGCTGTACTTGTGGAGATAGGATGCCTTACAAACGATGCTGAACTGGCAAAACTTGATACCGAAGAATACAGGCAGAAAGCAGCTGAATCCCTATGTGAGAGCATACTCAAAATAATATCAAAATAAAACTGATAAAAATGTCAAAAATATAGATATATTAAAAGTACATAAAAAAATCAATGGAATTCATTAATTCTTTTGATTTTTTTACATTTCACATTGTGATAATATTTATATAAGTATTTATTAATCATTTTTCCGTTAACGCAAAACATATTTTGTTTTGCATTAATTTTTGTTTTTATTTTTGGCATAATGAAAGGAATATAAGAATATGCAGCGTATAGACGGTAGGAAATATAACGAACTGAGAAAAATAAGCATTACAAGAAACTATATCTATCATGCTGAAGGTTCTGTGCTGATTGAGTTTGGCAATACGAAAGTAATCTGTACCGCATCAGTTGACGACAAGGTACCGCCTTTCAGAAAAGGTACCGGCGAAGGCTGGGTAACCGCTGAATACAGTATGCTTCCGCGTGCAACCCAGGTCAGAAACGTAAGGGATATAAACAAGCTCAAACTGAACGGCAGGGCATACGAAATTCAGCGCCTGATCGGACGTTCGCTGCGTTCGGTTGTTGATTTCAAACTGCTCGGCGAACGTACAATTATTATAGACTGTGATGTCATACAGGCTGACGGAGGTACCAGGACGGCTTCGATTACCGGAGGGTTCATTGCCTTAATGGACGCTTGCAGATACCTTATGGATAAAAATATAATTTCCGAAATGCCAATCAGGAACTTTGTTGCTGCCGTAAGCGTCGGAATAGTAAATGACAGTAAATTGCTTGATTTGTGCTATGAAGAAGACGCAAATGCTACGGTGGACATGAACGTTGTAATGACCGATTCGGGTCAGTTGATAGAGCTTCAGGCAACGGGTGAACTGTCTCCGTTTTCCAGAGAAGCACTCGATCAGCTGCTAGATTTGGCTGAAAATGGAATAGCCGAACTAATCTCAATACAAAAGAATGTTATGCTGAAAGGGTAATTAATTATCGGTTATGGACAGACTTATTATTGCTTCGGGGAATACAGGAAAAATAAGGGAAATAAAAGAAATTCTAAAAGATCTTCCGCTGCAGGTTATTTCAATGAAAGAAGCGGGTTATAATCCAGAGTTTGACGAGACTGGAGCAACATTTGCCGAGAATGCCATGATAAAAGCCAAAGCCTTAAGCAGGGTTGCTGAGGGAATTGTTCTGGCAGATGACAGTGGGCTTGAAATTGATTTTTTGAACGGAGCTCCCGGAATTTTTACCTCCCGTTTTGCCGGGGAAAATACAAGCCAGGAAGAAAAAAACAAAAAAATAATCAACCTGCTCAAGGGTATTGACAAAAAATACAGGACCGCCAGGTTCGTATGTTCCATCGCCGTTGTTTCCAGGGATTTCAGTTTTACAGTGGAAGATTCTGTTGAAGGGATTATTTCGGAAGAACCCCGTGGAAATGCGGGGTTTGGTTACGATCCGATTTTTTTTGTGCCCGAATACCGGAAAACATTTGCAGAACTGCCCGAGGAAATAAAGAATAAAATCAGTCACAGGGCAAGGGCGCTGGAAAAACTGAAACTGAAATTATCGGATATTTACGGCAGAAAACATGTTTAAATCAGAATTAAACAGATAATATACCGGATATACCGTAATAATACCATGACAGTAACAGGAGATGAAAACGCTTATATGACAAAATTGCTTATAATGAGCGACACACACGGAGACACAACATTGGCTGAAAAGGTACTTGGAATGAACCCTGATGTTGATATCGTCATCCATCTTGGAGATTACTGTAAAGATGCGGACAAACTGCAGCAATTATACCCTCATATTCGTTTCGAGTATGTATACGGAAACTGTGATTTTATCATTGGAAACGTTCCGGCCGAAAAACTTATAGAAGTGGAAGGACAGCGTATTCTTCTGACACACGGGCACAGGTATTCTGTAAAATGGGGGATTGAAAAACTCCAGGACAAGGCTCATAATGATAATATCCAGCTGCTTTTGTTCGGACATACCCATATGCAGCAGGTTTCCTACGGGCCGGGGCATATTATTTTAAATCCCGGCAGTATAACCGATCCCAGGGATGGGAACAGGGAATCTTATGCCATTGTTATAATAAATAATGAAAAAATAGACGTGGAACTGAAAAAAGTGGTTTAGTACCGTTAACGGGATATATAGCATGGCATACGGAAAGGAGTACGGACAAAATTGCCGGATATAATATACTTTGACAACAGCGCTACAACGCCGGTATATCCTGAAGTTCTGGCTGCAATGAACGAAGTGTATTCAAACTGCTTCGGAAACCCTTCATCCCTTCACAGACTCGGGAATGAAGCTGACAAATTGCTGCAGAAATCCAGGGAAACAATTGCGAAGACGTTGCACGTTGATGACAGCTGCATCTATTTTACTTCAGGCGGCACCGAATCCAATAACTGGGCAGTAAAAGGCGTATGCAGAGCCAACAGGAGAAGGGGTAACAGGATTATAACAACCAAAATTGAGCACCCGTCGGTTCTGGAATGTTTCAAATACCTTGAAACCGAAGGATTTTCTCCGGTATACCTGGATGTGGATTCAGACGGCCGTATAAGCATTGACGATGTTCGAAAGGCTGTCGATGACAGGACAATACTTTTCAGTTTCATACTGGTTAACAATGAAACAGGAACGATTCAGAACGCCGAAGAAATAATAAGAGAAGTCCGCCTGAGAAACCCGAATACCCTGATACACATAGATGCAGTCCAGGCTTATGGTAAAATCCCGATTAATCTTTCAAGACTGGATGCCGATCTGATGTCGGTAAGTTCACATAAAATTCACGGACCCAAGGGATGCGGAGCGTTATATATTAGAAAGAACACACGCATAATCCCGATTTTGCACGGAGGCGGTCAGGAAAACAAATTCCGCTCGGGTACCGAAAATCTGCCGGCAATTTACGGGTTTGCCGGGGCTGCGGAAATAATTCATGAAAGAATGGAAGACAACAGGAGATTACTGCGTGAAATTAAAAATACAATCCTTAATGGACTTCGTGAGGAATTCGGCGGGAACTTTTACGTAAATTCCCCCGAAGATGGATGGGAAGGAATACTGAATATTGCATTCCCGAGGGTAAAGGCCCAGGTACTGATGCATCACCTGGAAACCAAAAACATTATTGTATCGGTAGGTTCCGCGTGTTCTTCACGTAAGAATATTCAAAGCCATGTTCTTTCTGCAATGAACCTGCCGAAAGAAAGTATCGAAGGTGCTATAAGGCTCAGCTTCTCGGGAATGAATACCACAGATGAAGCAAGGTTGTTTGTAAGTGCGGTCAGGGAAATAATACCTGTAATTAGGTATTAAAATAAATCTATACCTGAAAAATATGGGAGATAACCATGAAAACGTTAATACTTGTACGCTATGAGGAAATTTTTCTTAAAGGATTGAATAAACCGACTTTTGAATCAAAACTGATAAAAAACATGAAGCATGTTCTGAACGGACTTGGAGCGATATCGGTAAAGATATCGCAGAGCAGGGTATATGTGGAACCGGAAAACGAAGACTACCCTGTGGATGAGGCAATTAAACGCCTTACAAAGGTTTTCGGCATTGCCTCTGTAAGCCCGGTCCATAAAACAGAATCAAATACCGAAGTCATATATGAAAAGGCCAGGGAACTGGCAGCGAAGTTACGGGCAGAATCAGGTTACAGAACATTCAAGGTGGAGACAAAGCGGGCAGACAAAAAATTTCCCGTACCGTCAATGGAAGTTTCAAGGGAAGCCGGTGCAGTAATTCTGCGCACGGTTCCGGGATTGAAGGTTGACGTAAACAATCCGGATTTTGTTATTCATATTGAAATACGTGATCATACCTATATTTATTCCGAAATTATACCCGGCGTCAAAGGTTTGCCCGTAGGTTCCAACGGAAAGGCCACACTGCTGATTTCCGGAGGTATCGACAGCCCGGTTGCAGGCTGGATGGTTGCAAAAAGAGGGGTTAAAATAGAAGGGGTTCATTTTTTCAGTTATCCTTATACCAGCGAAAAGGCAAAGGAGAAGGTAATTCGTCTTTGTAAAACCCTTGCTGAATACAATCTCGGGATGAGGCTGCACATTGTACCTTTTACGGAGATTCAGCTTGAAATAAACCAGAAATGCCCTCAGGAATACCTGACGATCATAATGAGACGATTCATGATGAAGATCGCCGAAAGAATCGCTCTTAACAACGGGTCCCTTGGCCTTGTAACCGGTGAGGCAATCGGACAGGTGGCAAGCCAGACTCTTGAAAGCCTTCTTGTTACGAACAGCGCTGTTACGTTGCCCGTTTACCGGCCATGCATAGGCATGGACAAAAGCGAAGTGGTTGAAATTGCAAAAAGAATAGGAACCTTTGAGACATCAATCCTTCCATATGAGGACTGCTGTACGGTTTTTGTGGCAAAACATCCCGCTACAAAACCGAAACTTAAAAAAACAGTTGAATACGAATCGGTCCTGAATTCAGAAGAACTGATTCAAAGAGCCCTCGACGGAACCGAAGTAATAGATATAGAATAAATTGTTATGGCCCGAATACTATATACTGGTGGTGTATATGGTATTTAAACGGGCTTTTTTAATACTCTTTTCACTGCTATTTCTGTTTCTTCTGACAGGATTTTTATATGTCCGGCATATTCTAAACTTAACCACCATTTATCCGAATATTTATATAGACGGAATTGATGTCGGGGGACTTAGCCGAGAGGATGCCATAAATCTTCTCTGGGATAATACGGATAAAGCCTATCTTTCGGATTATTTCACGCTTTCGGTAAAGGACAGGCAATATAAAATTTATTTTTCCGATATAGATTATACCCCTGATTATGAAAAAGCAGCCGAACGTGCGTATAATATCGGAAGACGCGGAAACGTTGCCGAAAGGTTGAAAGAGATATGGAATGCATGGAAAAACAGGATGTTTATAACCACGCAGATGCGCTATAATGCCGAAAAGATGAGAAAAATACTTGAGACCATCCGCAACGAGACTTATGTAGAACCAAAGGATGCCCAAATAAGCATTCAGAACGGGAAAACGGATATAAAACCTCATGAGCCTGGTTTTTCGGTTGATGTTAACAGGAGCCTGGAAAAGATAGATTATTTACTTGTTAACCGGATCTGGGAAGATGCCGAACTTTATTCCGAAGAGATTCTTCCCGGAGTAACGACGCAAATGGTTGAAAACATAGGATACAGGCTCGGTGAATTTGCAACGGCTTTCAACCCTGACAACGAACCAAGGGTTCACAATATAAAAACTGCATGCAGCAAAATTAACCAGGTACTCCTTCTTCCCGGTGAAGAGTTTTCAATGGACAAAACTCTTGGTGCACGGACTGAACAAAACGGATACAGGATTGCGAAGGTAATAGTGAACAACGAGCTCGTCGACGGACTCGGGGGAGGGATATGCCAGGTGACGTCGACCCTGTACAATTCGGTTCTTCTTTCGGGGCTGGAAGTGCTGGAAAGAAGGAATCACACGCTTCCTCCTTCATACATTGAACCGGGCAGGGACGCAACCATTTCCCAGGGTTATATTGATTTCAGGTTCAGGAACAATACAGATTATGCGATACTTATTGAAGCAAAAACATCGGGAAACAGGGTTACAGTTACAATATGGGGAAGAAAACCCGAGGTTAAAACAACAACGAGGATAAGAACACGAATTATTGAAATTCTGGAGCCCGAAGGTGCTGAATATGTAACCGATAAATCGCTGAAGCCAGGGGAAGAGAAAGTTGTCCGTGAGGCAAAACCCGGCTGCAAAGTGGAAGTTTACAGGGATATCCTGGACAGCTCAGGAAACGTAATCAAAACAGAGAAAATCTCTGTTGATACATATTTGCCCCAGAAGAAAAAAATCATAAGGGGAACTGGCATTAACTGAAGGTGAGATGAAGATGACAAAACTTAGCCCGATTTATGACTCCGAAATCACTTGTCCTGTCTGTGAAAAAAAAATACAGGTTACAAAGGTGAGGTCAAGGTTTGTAAAACTGGTTAAACAGGACGACGATTTATGCCCTCATTATGAAACGGTAAATCCTGTTCTGTACGAAGCCTGGGTTTGCAGTCACTGCGGATATGCAGCCCATAGTTCGGTTTTCGACAAAGTACTGGCAAATGGCCGTATAGCTGTACTTGAAAATATAACAAAGAAGTGGACAAGCCGGGATTTTACCGGCGAAAGGGATTATGAAAAAGCACTTGAAGCCTATAAGCTTGTTTTGTATAATTTACAAATCAGAGAAGCGCCTTATTCAGAGTTTGCAAAAATATGCCTGAGAATAGCATGGATATACAGGTACATGGGTAATAAGGACGAAGAAGAGAAATTTTTGAAGCATTCATATGATTACTATAAAAAGGTATACACGAGGGAGGCTTTGAAAGACAGCGCCCTTGACGAATTTACGATAATGTATATTATAGGTGTACTTGCAAAGCGGCTTAACCTGATAAGTGAAGCCAGATTATGGTTCAGCAGGCTGATATCCTTCTCTTCGAATCCCGAGGAAAGGGCAAAAATCAAGCCCTATATCCTGGAAAGTGCAAGAGAACAGATTCAGCAGCTAAGAACTGAAACCATGAATGAATAAAAATAACCTCTGATTAATACGGTAAGGTGAAATAGATGAAAATAGGAAAACTTCCCAATGAAATACTTAACTCATTGGTACTTGACAAACTTCAGAAGAAAAGGAATGAAGTGCTTGTAAGGCCTTCAGTCGGAGAAGACTGCAGTGCAGTGGATTTCGGCCGTGAAATATGTGTCATATCAACCGATCCGATTACGGGTACCGAAAACCAGATTGGTCGTATAGGTGTAAATGTTGCGCTGAATGATCTTGCGTCAAGCGGAGCCGAACCGGTAGGATTAATGGTTACAATGCTCATTCCTCCCGATGCCGGCATGTCTGATATTGAAAATATTATAAGCCAGTTGTCTGATGAAGCCGCAAAGTTAAACGTGGACATAATCGGAGGACATACCGAAGTTACCGATGCTGTTACCCGGTTCGTACTCAGCATAACTGCCGTCGGAAAATCGATAAACCGGAATATAATAACAACATCTGGTGCAAAACCCGGTGACGATCTGATTCTGACAAAATACGCAGGTATTGAGGGAACTTCCATTCTTGCTTTCGATTACGAGGAGGAATTGGCCTCGAAATTCGGAATGGAGATCGTGGAAAAGGCAAAAAGCCTGATTAACAGTATCAGTGTTGTCAATGAAGGTCTTATTGCGGCAAAATTAGGTGCCCATGCAATGCATGATGTAACCGAAGGAGGGGTTCTGGGTGCAGTCTGGGAAATGTGCCATGCTTCAGGCTGCGGGGCCCATGTCTATAAGGAAAGGATACCTGTACTTAATGAAACCAGGCTGATATGTGATTATTTCAATATTGATCCATACAGGCTGATTTCCAGCGGATGCATGCTAATTGCCTGTGAAAACGGTGAAAAACTGGTGCAGGAATTGTCAGAGAACGGTATTAAGGCAGTTGTAATAGGCAGGATGACAGGTGACAGAAATATTTTGTTGTCGGATGAATCAGGGGATGTAACAATATCTTCTCCGGAATCGGATGAGTTATATAAGGTAAATAAATAAGACATATACAACCACTTAAAGATATGTTGATTTTTTTCTGCATTAATGCAAAAAAGGAAAAAACCGATAATACTTATATGGGTTTATGCTACGGGGTTCAGTATTATGGATATTTTGATAACCTTATTTATTTTTCTGGCCGGTCTTGTATTCGGCTCATTTATTAATGTTGTTATATACAGACTGCCTGAGGGGAAATCAATAGTAACTCCCCGTTCAGCATGCACATCATGCGGAAATGCTCTTGTTGCAAAAGATTTAATCCCTGTTTTCAGTTTTCTTTTATTAAAGGGAAAATGCCGTTACTGCGGCGCAAGGATTTCTTTCCGCTATCCCCTTGTTGAATTTGTTACGGGTGTTATTTTCGTTATTTTATTTTATAAATTCGGAATATCAGTTGAATACTTCTTTACGGTATACCTTATGTCCATTCTTATCATTGTGTTTTTCATAGACCTGGATCATATGATTATCCCGAATGAACTGGTTATAGCCGGTCTTTTGGGAGGAGTTGCATTTTTCATTGTCCGCTTTTGGGTTAAGGACAGGCTCATCGGTAATAATGCTCTTTGGTATTCACCTCTTCTCGGTATGCTTGTAACATCTGGCTTCCTTCTTTTAATTGCGCTTATCGGCGCCGCTGTTTACGGGACCGATGCTTTTGGAATGGGAGATGTAAAAATATTTTTGCCGATAGGGTTAATTCTTGGATTCAGGCTTGCAGTAATGTCCCTGATATTTTCTGTATTTATCGGCGGCTTTGCCGGGCTTTTTCTGATTATAACCGGCCTTAAAAACAGGAAAAGCCAGATTCCTTTCGGACCTTTTATAGTATCAGGAACCTTTCTTGCCATTCTTTTCGGGCATGAAATAATAAGCTGGTATCTGGGCTTTTTATAATTATAATATTTTTCTGAGTTTATATACATAATCTGCTTCTCACTGTTATGTATTGTTCCGTCAGGTATTTATACACTATACACTGTATTTTCTATGTCCGGAAAATCTTTGGCAGTAATAAAATAAACCGGCAGATTAGCCGGCGGGAACAGGGCTTCAGAAGCAATTCAGGATGAAGTATGATTCACTTCCGTATTTCTGAACCCACAAATTCAGGGTGGAAATTGATATCTGGGAAAAATACCCGACTTATAGACCTATGTTTCAAATGCATTACAATAATTTTACATTTTACTTTCGCTCTAATTTTTTTGGGAACAATTGTAAAACTAAAACTGTCATATTTTTACGGTAGTATATGAATAAATTTTTGTAAGCGGAGGTTATCATGAAAATGAAAAGAATCCTGTCGCTGTTATTGTCTGTCTGTTTACTGATACTGCTGATGCCTGTCAACAGTATTGCAGCAAACGGTTATTCAACGGTAAGCGGGGTAATTTCACTGCCCGGAAATGATGTTGCCCCTTCAGGAGGTGTAAAGGTAAAACTTACAATCGGAACCGACAACAATACTCACGATAACAAAAACGATGACAAATCAGTTACAACCGAACTTACAATTACAAAAGGCCAGAAATCCATTGCATACAGCATTCAGGTTCCGAAAAGCCAGAATACAAAGGCAAAATACTATGTGTACTACACTGCTGAAAACGGCTATGCACCCTTTGGGTGGTACAATAAGGACAAAACCACGGCAGTAAAGGAAAAAAGAACTCTCATTGATCTTAATACAGGCGATGTGTCGGGTATTAATATTGAACTTCTGCCGGGCAGGCCAATTTCGGGCAAAATCATATTCGGCAACAGTTCGGTAAAGCCGATGAATGACCTGAAATTCACCGTTACCGCAGTACAGGAAGGTACTAAGGCCAATTCAGCCGACGACGACATAATTATTTCGAAGGAAGTAGTTCTTAAAGCACACACAGGCATCGCCGCATATGAACTTATAGTTCCCGTAAACGATCCCGGTAAGGGATACAAGGTCTACTATACCTTTGAAAACCAGGGATATAAGGAAACCGGTTATTACCACAAGGACGGAACGTCCAGGGATGCAGGCAGGGTTACGCTGATAGACGTGGCTAATACGGTAAAGGGTATTGACTTGAACACTTTGCCGTTCACAAACATAACCGGAAAGATCAGTCTTCCGGGCAAAGATAAAGCAAAAACCAACGGTCTTGAAATCAAAATTACAGCATTTAACAGCGGTTCCGATTCATCTGCATCAGATGATTTCAGTTTCAGCAAGGCCGTAACAATATCCAAGGATTCTTCTTCGGCTTTCTATGCTCTGACCGTACCGGTGGTATCAACGGATTATATCATATCCTACGAAATCGTAACCAAAAATACTGAATATGAAAATAAAGGATTTTATAATAAGGCAAAAACTGAAAAGGACAAAAAAAATGCAACACCAATCAGGGTTGGAAACACCAATATAGCAGGAATAGATCTTGAAATATTGAGAAAAACCGACCCAAAACCAGCCCCGCCTTCTAAGCCCAATCCCGAAATTCCTGAAAAATATGACGTTAACGGCGACGGATATGTCAATATACTTGACTTGCTTGACCTGGCAAAGGTACTGGCTGAAAAATATGAAAAAGAAGGATTCAAGATTAATCCTGAGGAATACAGGAATCGCATACCCGACAAGAAGGAGCTTGATGCAATTCGAAAAGCCTTAAAACCTTTTTTCAGTAAACAACCCGGGCCAAAATTGCACAACATACCGGATAAAGGGTCTGACTTTGATTCTGAATCATGGTTTGATAAATTCTTAAAAGAATGGAAAGCCAAGGATTCCGGCAGCCATAATTCAAAGAAATTAACCGCACCTCATAAAATAAGCCTGAAAAAAATAAAAGAATAATCACCCGTTAGGGTGATTATTTTTTTGCTATTTTTTTAGTAACATTAATGTATTAACCTAAAAAATAAAAATATTTGTTTTACTAATATCTGTTATGGAAATATATCTTTTAAGGAAATAGGTGACTTGAACTCAAGATACTGTTATAATCTTTAATATATACATAATTTTTGGATGGTCTGTAATTGGAGGGGAAATGATGCTTGCAGGAAAAATAAATGATAAAAACGCTTGCAAGCTGAAGTTTTATACTTTGGGCAGGTTTGAAATCTATAATGAAGATGAAGGATTTTACAATATATCCGGAAGATCGAAGAAACTGTGGTATCTTTTTAAATACCTCCTTTCAAACAAGGGGAAAGGCATACCACCGGAAACCATTCTTGAAAACCTGTACCCGGAAGAGGAATATGAAAATCCGAGAAATACGCTGCAGAATATTGTATACCGTCTGCGCAAGATTTTATGCCAGGAGGAGTTTTTCAGCGATTTCAGCTGCAATATTGTGTATAATAACGGATGTTATTTGCTTACCTTTGACGATGATGTGTTTCTTGACACCGATTATTTTGAAAAGTACATACAAAAAGCCGAATCACTTAAATATGAGAATACTGATGAGGCCATGGATTATTATGAAAAAGCACTGGAACTGTACAGGGGCGATTATTTTCCGGAACTTTTGTATGAGGATTGGGTAATACCGAAAAGGAACTATTACCGCAGGCTATATGTACAGTCTGTGCTTGAGCTTGTCAAATTATACAGAAGCAAAAAAGAATACGACAAGAGTATAAAAATATGCGAGCGTGCCATACAGATTGAAGCATATGAAGAAGATTTGCATATCAGCTTCATGGAAAATCTGATTGAAAAAGGCAAAATAAAAGAAGCACAGAATCATTATGAGCTTTATACTTCAATGGTCTACAAGCAGTTCGGAATAAAACCAACCCCGGAACTGCAGAAAATATACAGGATGCTCAGAAACAGCGGAACAGGACTGAGTATATCCGACAATGCTGAAATCCGTCCTGTGGATGAAGACAGTGAAGGAGCATTTTACTGCGACAGTAATTTATTCAATTCAATATATATCCTTGAAAAACGCCGAAATGAAAGGACAGGGCATCTTGTATTTGTCGTTTCGGTTACTGTAGATGAAAATACCGAAATTTTCAGTGATTTCAGAAATTGCGTTATTAGTTCACTGAGAAAGGGTGATGTTGTTACCACATGGGATAACAACGTAATTCTCATTCTGCTTCCCAGGATGGAATACAACCAGATTCAGGCCATAATGGACAGAATAATCAATCAGTTCTGCAAAAAACACAACGAGCATAAATTTGATATTAAGGTAAAGATTCATACATCCCTTCCTGACATAAATAAAAACTTTGTTACAAAATTATAAATTTTATTTTACAAAGCGGATTTTTTTTTATTTTCCTGGTAGAATATTTTTGTAATTTACATAATATAATAACAGGCAGGGTGATGACTTGAGTGAATTAACCGACAAATTAAAAGAAGTACTTGCATCAGTATTGCCTATCACGCTTATAGTCCTTATTCTGCACTTTACGATAAGTCCGCTGGAAAAAAACATGCTATATGCATTCCTTGTAGGTTCTGTCCTGGTTATTATCGGTCTTACGATTTTTCTTTTCGGTATCAGCCAGGGTATAGAACCTATCGGACATGGCGTCGGAAATGCCATTACCAGAAACAGTTGCCTTGCAGTTGTAATCACGGTAATGCTGATTCTCGGTTTTTTCATTTCATATGCGGAGCCTGATCTTCACATATTGGCAAAGCAGGTAGACAGTGTTACAAGCGGCCAATTCGACAATATACTGTTGGTAGTAGTGGTTTCAATAGGGATTGGAACCATGATGACTCTTGGAATGCTGCGAATACTTTCCAATGTACGGCTTAAATATGTGTTTGCCGCAGCTTATGGCCTGATTTTCGTAATTTCTCTGTTTTCAACTTCCGATTTCCTTGCAATTGCTTTTGATGCTTCGGGGGCCACAACGGGAGCAATTACCGTTCCGTTCATGCTGGCAATGGCAGCAGGTTTCTCGGCAATGAAAAAAGACAGCAGAATGAGTGAGGCAGACAGCTTCGGACTTGTAGGCATTTCTTCCACAGGTGCCATTCTGGGGGTCCTAATCACCAGCCTTTTTATTGACAACAGCAAGCTGGTAGGTGCCCTTCCCGAGACAGAAATTTCAAATGCCACCCTGTGGGAAATATACAGTTCCAAATTTCTTCATATTGCATGGGATTCTTTTGTAACACTTCTGCCGATAATAGTAACGTACATAGTATTCCAGATATTCTTTTTCAAACACAAGAAAAACAAGGTAATAGACACGGTACGCGGCTTGGTACTGACTTTTGTAGGGCTTGTGATATTTTTACTGGGAGTAAACGGCGGCTTTATGGAAGTAGGGGCACAGCTGGGAATACAGCTGGCTTCAATGGAATCAAATGCTCCTGTTTTAATCGTGGCTTTGCTTCTCGGACTGACCACGGTCCTGTCCGAACCTGCCGTTCACGTGCTTACCAGCCAGGTTGAAGAAATAACGGGTGGTACGGTCAGGCGCAGACTGGTGCTGATATTCCTGTCCATAGCAGTGGGAGCGTCAATCTTTATGTCGGCACTCAGAATCCTTATACCCGATATACAGCTTTGGATGTATCTGCTTCCCGGTTTTGGCCTTTCGGTCATACTGGCATTCTTTGTACCCGACTTGTTCGTAGGTATGGCCTTTGACGCAGGAGGTGTTGCGTCAGGACCCATGACAGCCACTTTTTCGCTTGCCTTCGTTCAGGGTATTGCAGCTCAGGTTCCGACAGCTGATGTGGTCGCGGATGGTTTCGGAATGATAGCTATTGTTGCAATGATGCCTATAATAGCAATAGAACTGCTTGGTGCACTATACCAGGCAAAAGAACGCAAAGCAGCAAAAGTTTCCGCTTTAAAAAAGCGATCATTTGGAGGTAACAAATAAAATGGTCGAATATGAATTTCAAATAATTACGCTTATACTGAATGAACACCAGTGCCATAAGTTCAGCCGTATCGCCAGGGACAAAGATATCCGCGGCGGAACGGCAATAATCGGCAAAGGCACTGTCAGCAATGCCACATTGAATTTATTCGGCATAAAAAGCCAAAAAAGAGAAATCGTAAGTATAATGGTTGAAAAAGAAAAAGCAAAGGAACTGCTCGATTATTTTACCGAAGAACTCCAGCTTGATGAACCCGGCCACGGAATCGCCTACATAACACCAGCAGTGGTCGCTGAAGAAATAATCAATATCAGGCAGGACACGGCGCAAAGTATGACGGAGGGAGAAAGCATGTACAAAAAAATGACTGTAATCGTCAACAGGGGCATGGCGGATACGGTAATGGATATTGCACGCAAAGCAGGGGTAAAGGGCGGAACGGTTATACATGGCAGAGGTACCGGTTCTGAATTTACAGAAAAATTACTGGGTATTGAAATTGTACCCGAAAAAGAACTGGTTATAATTCTTATGCCTGAAGAACTGGTATCCAAAGTTGCTTCTGAATTGTATCGCGAACTCCAGCTGGATGTACCCGGAAACGGGATTCTGTTCGTGGAACCCGTTGTCGAGGTAAGAGGACTTTCCGTCCTGCACCATGACAATAATGAAGACAAGAAAGACGATTAAACGTCCCATAATCTCATAGAATATCAGAATATTGTCCCAGCTCCACAACACTCGGAATATAGCATATTCCGGGTGTTTTTTTGCTTTCCCGAAATCGTCAAATTCCTGTTCTGATTGACATTGTTAAATTATTAATCATCCATAGGAGACAACCATGGCAATTTCCAACAAAAAATGTGACTGAATTGTGACTGAAAAAAGAATAAAGTGTGATTGCCATTAATAAAATTAGAATTGTAATTCATAAATTAAGTTTCATTGATTAAAAACTGACAATTATAAACTGTGACCGACATGTGAGTGCAAAATGAGCGAATTAAGATCATAATTCAGTAAAATTAAAACCCAAGGAGAGATTATTGTGGAATTAAAACCGATTAATAACCAAAATAAGAATCATTCATCGGAAATAACCGGGAACAGCTCGTTTCTCCTGAAAATCAAGTATCATCAGAATACCAGCATACAAGGAACGATACAATGGCTTGAAAAGAAAAAAACAGTTTGTTTCAGGAGTTTAATGGAATTAATTATGCTTATCAGGGAAGCGGCTTCAGACGATATTGAACTGCGCTCCTGGGACGGAAATGACGGGCTTATAGAGGAAGTATTATTAACCAGAAAGCCTACAGGTTCAGATTCAAGGGGAGGAAACCCATGAAATTTAAAAGTAATGTCAACAGAAAGCTGAATACAAAACTTATTGCAATAATTGCTCTCATTCTGGCGTCATTCGGTTTCATGGTTAATAAATTGACCATACAAGAAACGAAAGCCGGTTTCAGCTATGAAAAAATTGAACATACAGTGAACCTGACTGTAACGCAGGATATTTACGGCAGCTTTAAAGAAAGCGTAGTGAATAATGTTTACAATGAGTTCCATAAATATTTCCTGCCATAAGTAATTAACGAACAATTGATATACAGCCTAAAACGGAATATAGCATGAAAGAAACGGAGATGTATGTGATGACACAGGAAAAGAAGAAAAAAACAGTGATAAAAACCATTTTTAATATATTCAGCAACATATTACTGGTTTTCCTGGGATTACTCATTATATATATGCTGTATTTTATGTTTACAGGCATGAAAAGCGATGAACCGCCGATGATTTTCAACCACCGGCTGTACATAGTACAAAGTGACAGTATGAGTCCCACGTTCAGAAGAGGAAGCCTGTTAATAATTAAGCAAATTGATACGGATTCAATTAAAGTTGGAGATATCATTACATACCGGAAAGCCGGAGATTCTTTGGCCACAACGCACAGGGTTACTGAAATTATAGAAGAGGACGGTGCAAAGAAGTTTGTAACAAAGGGAGATGCCAACAACATTAACGATCCGGTACCTGTTGATCAAGAATATGTAATCGGAAAAGTAGCATTCTTTATTCCATACATCGGCTTTGTAATGGCGTTTGTAAGAACAAAACAGGGAACTCTTCTTGTAATAGTAATACCGGCATTGATCCTGATGATAACCCAAATTATCGAACTTACGAAGTACAGAAAAAAATACAGGTCGGAAGTTCAAGAAGAAAATATTAAGCCTGAGTCATAGCGCCCCTGTTTGTATAAGGAGGTTTCTCATGAAAAAAGCAATATCCGTAATGTTATTAGTTTTATCAGCGGCGATAATGGTCAGCGGCCTTACAATAGCATATTTTTATGACAAGTCGGATGATATACAGATACCTTTTACAACAGGCATTCTAAAAATGGAAATGATGCAATTTCCCGAGGATATAAAAAACTGGAAGCCGGGTGAAATTAAAAAACTTGAATGGACATTCAAAAATACAGGCACCAGGAAGGCATACCTAAAGGTAGCAATCGACAGTGGTTGGAACGGTATTGAAATAGAAGAAGATATAGGTTCTGTTGATTGGGTTATACATAATGACGAAAACTGGGAGGAAAAAGACGGATATTATTACTACATAAAACCTGTAATGCCCAATGAAACGGTAAGTATCGGGTTTGATATCTGGTATGAAATAAAATTCAAAGAAATTGTATATGAATTCTTTACAATTTCCGCATTACTTGACTCAGAAGCAATTGAAAACTATGTCATGGAAAAATGCCTGCCATACAGGGAGGCAACTTATAGATTTACATTGACCTTGGAATCATCCGAGGAAGAATGGATTTACTAACCGGATAAAAACAGAAGAAGGAGGTGAAAAAAATGAAGAGGAAGATGACAGGCATTATATTAACAATTGCTCTGTGCGCAGCCCTAATAGCCGGAGGAACAATGGCATGGTTTACTCATTCACCGGAAGCAATGGAAACGGTTTTCACAGCAGGAACAGTACGGATTGAAGCAGACAGAGTGATAGATATCAATGACAGTGACAGTTATGAAGAGTACGGTGAATTTTTCCCGGCGAGAGTAATTGAAGCAAACCAGGGCTTGAATGCAGTAGGCGGAATTATTGGTCCGCCGAGAAACAATCCGGATGTTGTTCTGAACGATAACGATCAATTCTTCAGCCTTGGTTTTGGCGGACATATAATTGTTGAGTTTGAACATCAAATCTATGCTCCTGAATTAGTAATTGTAGCTGAAGTAACTAACGGAAACTACCCTTTGGAAGAAGCAGATGTATATGTCAGCGCAACAGGTCCTGAAGAAGGGTATAACTGGAAATATGCCGGTGAAGCCAAAAATAACAACAGAATCGGAAACACGACAGAAACCAGAATATCACTCAGGAACTTGGATATTCCATATGTAAAGTATGTTAAAGTGGTTGACAAAACGAATAAAGAGAATTTCAGCAAAGATACGGATGACGGCTTTGACGTAAGATACATAAAAGTCGGAGGATATTACATTGACGAGTATAACTGGAATCCCGGTGACAAAAACACAAGGATTTTCAGGGTTACAAACGTAGGAACTAAGTCCATCCATCTGCGCGGCAAGTTTACAGGAGCATGGTATGAATACGATGAAGAAACAGGCAAATGGGTTAAGAATGAAAATCTGGGTTCCGAAGTCGTAACGGTTAAATTGCATGAAAATGAGGACGGATGGGTGGCAGAAGACGGTTGGTTCTATTACAAGTACACCATCCCTGGTACCTTCCCTGACAAACAGCCGACTTCGGTAGACCTGAAACTCAGGGTAATCCTCGATGGTGAAGGCACAGGCAATGAATACCAGGGTAAGAAATTTATCCTGGAAGGAAGTTTTGAAGCTATTCAGGCTTCCAACGGTGCCAGCGAAGCAAAAGGATGGGATTATATTCCTGTCAACAAGCCAGAATAAGATTTTTCTAACAGTATAAATTGATAAAGGCAAACCTACTGTGAAGTAGGGACGCAAAGCCATAGGGTCTTGGAATCAAGGCAGTCTGATTGCCAATAATCATAAATTAATATAGTTAAGAAGGAGTGAGTTGTTAATGAAAAAGAGATTATTACTTATGATGCTGTCGATTACTGTATGCATTGCATTAATCGGCGGTGCAACCATGGCATGGTTCACAAACCAAACCGAAACACAGGCTACCGAATTCAAAGCAGGAACTGTTGAAATCAGTGCTGAAGGTGGAGTAGTATCCAACCTGGAAAAAGTTGAAAATGTAAACCCTGGTGACTGCTTCAGATTAGCATGGGACATTTTAAATAACGGAACCAAGAGAATTCAACTCAGAGCAAAAATTGATCTGAGATGGACTAATCCTGAGTTATCGGAAGATAACGTATTCATTATACCCCAATTTGGTTCAGATTGGGTATTCTATCAACCCGATGATGAAACCGGTTCAAGCAATACAATATATGCTTATTACATAGGCGATCCTGTAAATGGAATTCGCGGTATGTATGGAAAAGAAGAAGGAGCCGATCCTGATAAGGTAAATTTGGAACTGGTTCTGTATTTTGACGGCGAGTTGACCGGTAACGAATATCAGGGAGAAAAATTTGAATATGAAATTACCTTTGAAGCAGTTCAGGCTTCCAACGGCGCTCCTGAAGCAGTATGGGGTGAAGTATGGAATGAGGTAACCGCAGATGATTATGATTTCCTGTATGAAGGCTGGACATTAAGGCCAGTTGAAATTGTCGGCACAGAAGGAACCTTCAGGCTTGCAAATGTTAAATGCTATAAAGCGCCTGTTGAGCCGACACCTGAACCGACTCCCGAACCGACACCCGAACCGACTCCCGAACCGACTCCCGAACCGACACCCGAACCGACACCGACTCCTGCACCGTATTTGAAATCCTATAATGTAAACAAAACAGTTACACATACTGGCAGTAAAAATAAAGTTACTACTTTAAAACTGAACTTTAATAATGCCAGGGATCAATACAATAACCTTTTCAGCGGCGAACAACAGTTTATTTTAAAGTACAGAACTTATGAAGCACGATATTGGTGGGAAACTGATCAGTATGCTACTGAAACTATTACAGTGACATTCACAAACGGTAATGCATCATATACAAAAGAGTTCGGTAAGTATATGTCATCTGTTACAAGTAATACAACAAGCGTGCAGAAGGTAGAATAGTAGATATTATAGTTAAGAGAGGATGTTAGCCTTTGGTAAAGAAAAGTGATTGGAAAAAGGCAATAATATTAATTGTTGTTATTCTGACGGTTTCTTACTTGGTGGGTACTAATCCTGTACTGGCAATAGAAATTATAGGAGCAAATTCCGGTCTAAGGGTTAGCGTGGATGAAATCCCTGTGCAGACCGACGATCTCGCACCTGGTGATACGAAAACCTCTACAATGACTATATACATTGACCCGGAAAGCGAAACATCCTCTCTTCCTGTCTGGATTCGGGCAGAAATAGTTGAAACGGTTTTAGGCCTTTATGGTGGTAATCTTGACGATAAGCTGAACTTGACGGTAATCCATGAGAACGGAAAAGTTCTGCATGACGGACCGGTCAGCAAGTTCAACAAAAACGTAGAGGTTGGTTATGTTCATAAAGGCGAGCCGGTGGATTTGACATTTACGATTCACCTTCCGGGAGAGTCTACAGGGAATGAATACCAGGGAGCTTCGATGAAGGTAAAATGGATTATAACCACCCAGTATACTCCACCTGTAACACCGACACCATCCCCGGAACCTACACCAACACCCGGACCTTCACCAACACCGCCTCCACCGCCTCCGCCGGGCTCTGTTACACCAACACCGCCTCCACCGGGGTCCGTTACACCAACTCCAACAGAGGCACCATCACCTCCGCCTGAGGCACCGCCTGAAGAAGACATCACGCCCGAACCTTCTCCAACACCCGGACCTGATGAACCGGACGTACAGGTTACGCCAACTGAAGCACCGGAAATAGTTGATATAGAAGATGAAGAAACACCCGCAGGTGCAAGTGAACCGGAGAAGGAAAAGGAACCGGGAAGTGATGAAACCGAGCTGATAATTATTCAGGAGGAGGAATTACCCAAAGGGCTCCCGAAAACAGGAGAAGTGCCTCCGATAATATTCTTCGGTTTAGGTGCCGGAGTATTATATGCCGGTATAACGCTAAACCGTAAAAAGAACAAGTAAACAATACAGCAGCCGGAGAATAATCTCCGGCTGAATTATTGAATCGGATTATACTGTTAATATAATGAAATACAGGTGCTTATCGGGAATGAAAAGAAAAATTATATCCATGCTTTTGATAATTGCCGGCATTTTAATAGCGGTTTACCCGGTAATAAAGGACATGTATACCGGCTATATGCAGGAAAAACTTCTAAGGGAATGGGAAGAGGGGAGAACTGCCAGCCTGAACAATTCCGGGAAAAACGAGGATACGTTTGAAGAAGCATCAAATGATGCGATAAACTCATACCTCGGCCTGGAGGAAGCCTTTTCTGATTTGAACGAAACGGAAGAAACAGACCAGGCTGAAACCGTGGAAAACAGTGAAAACAAGAACAGCAGTTCCTTTGTAACACTGGGTGTTATTAAAATAGACAAAATCAACCTGGTACTGCCGGTATTGGACGGAGCTACGCCAGAAATTCTGAAAATAGGAGCAGGAAAATTAACCGGCACAACCGATATAGGGAAGATTGGTAATACTGCAATATCTGCTCACAGAAGCCACAAGTACGGACGTAATTTCAACAGGCTGAATGAACTGGAGGAGGGTGATATTGTAGTTATATCCACCCTGGATGCCGATTATACTTATGAGGTATTCAACATTCAGGTTGTTGAGCCTGATGATGTCTCCCTTCTGAAAAAGAGCAAAACCGAAAGTATACTGACCCTTATAACATGCCATCCTTTATATATCGCATCTCACAGGCTGATTGTCCAGGCAAGGCTTGTTTCAGTAACATTTCGTAATGAAAACATGGAAAACTGACCTTTAAAACGTCTTTGCCAAATCATCATCCTTTTTCTTTCCCGCTTTAAAATTGCTATAATTTTTATTTTTTAGCAAATAAAATTGTTTTTATTATAATGTCTTATGTGATATAATTTGTGTAACTGGTATTTATGAAGAAATACTATATAGCCTGCTTTCGTTGGCTTTTTTTTCAGGAGGGGTACAAATGGTTGAAATTGTTGAGGTCAAAACAAGAAAACAGCTGAAAGAGTTTATCAAGTTCCCGTTTAAGCTGTACAAGGATAATCCGTACTGGGTACCTCCTCTGCTTATGGATGAATTAAATACCCTGGACAAGAAGAAAAACCCTGCTTTTGAATACTGTGACGCCAAGTACTGGCTTGCATATAAGAACGGAGAACTTGTAGGAAGAATCGCTGGAATACAGAACCACGCATATGTCAGGAAGTGGGGGAACAAGTATACCCGTTTTGGATGGGTTGATTTTACAGATGATCCCGAGGTTTCCGAAGCGCTGTTTAAAACCGTGGAAAATTATGCCAAAGAAAATGGAATGGAGTCAGTACATGGTCCTTTGGGATTCTGCGACATGGATCACCAGGGACTCCTTGTTGAAGGTTTTGAAGAAATGGGAACGATAATAACTTACTATCATCATCCGTACTATAAAGAACACCTTGAAAGGCTGGGATACGTCAAGGATGTTGACTGGCTTGAACATGAAATCCTGGTACCCGAAAGCAGCGAGATTGAAAGAATAAACAGGATTGCATCGAGATCTTTTGAAAAATACGGGCTTCGTATGCTTGACCTGAAAAACAAGAAGCAGATTAAGCCATATGCCCGTGAAGTATTTGATATTATCAATATTGCATATGATGATCTTTACGGGTATGTAACATTGACCGAAAAACAGATCCAGGGATATATCGATATGTATTTTTCATATGTAAACCCGGATTATATATGCCTTATTGTGGACAAGGACGATAGGCTGGTAGGATTCGGAGTTGTAATACCGTCGCTTTCAAGAGCTGTAAAAAAACACAACGGAAGGCTTTTTCCTTTTGGATTTATCGATATTCTCAAGGATATTAAGAATAACGATACCCTTGATTTATACCTGGTTGCCGTAAGGCCTGAATACAAGATGACCGGCGTTCCGGCCGCAATGATAAGCCGTTGCTTAAGGAATGCGCATAAAAACGGTGTTAAGAAAGCAATAGCATCACCGCAGCTTGAATACAATCATGCGGTACAATCGCTCTGGAGATTTTTCGATGCCCGTCCTCACAGAAGAAGAAGATGCTACATCAAGCATTTAAACGAAAAAAACGGTTAAACAGTCAATGTGGTATAACATTTAAATAACCGTAAAATTTCAGGGGGAAACCCCTGAAATTAAAATTCAAAACATTCAACGAAATAAAAATTTCGTTGAATGTGGAAGGGTAAGGAAACCGGCGACGCAGCTATATTATTACAAAAACACATTAAACAGCCTCTGGTTTTATGTGTTTGATATTTAAATAGTTGTGCTTCGTTTTCAAGATTTTATTTTAGGAAATACTTATTGTCTTTTGATTATACTCGGTCCGAAACGATATTTAGTAATTACAACAAAAAAACGGGAATCGCTCTTTAGCTCATTGAATTCTGTCGTATCTTAAAGCACTTTGTGGGACATTGACAGGCTTAGGTTTACAATATTCTTTATTTCTAATGAATTTCTTGATATCGTCTGCCGTTACCTTCAACTTTAATTCCCTCCTCATAGGCTTGTCCTAATTATATTAATTTCAAGGCATATATTTTAACAACGGATACAAAATCTCAACAACTTAATTAGTATATATTGGCATAAATATGGCATTTATATTAAATTATCAGTGTCAATCCTTAAAAGCTTGATTTTAGTTTGCAGTTTCGATATCATTAAATCGGTATCTGATAATGCAATTATTCACTTTGGGGTTTTTACATATGATAAACGGTTTTGAAGATGCGCCTGTTCTGGTAAAAGATTTTTTAAGCTACATGCAAACCATTAAAGGAAAATCAATAAATACAGTCCAGGTTTATCTTTATGACCTTCGGGTTTTTTTACGCTTTATAAAATTACATAAAAAACTCGTACCTGAAGATACAGATTTTGACTCAATTGATATTTCCGATGTTGATGAAAATTTATTAAAATCTGTTACTTTAAGCGATTTATATTCATATATGTCCTTTGTAAGCAACAGCCGTTCAAATTCGGTATATGCGCGTGCCCGGAAAGTTGCAAGTTTAAAATCCTTTTACAAATACCTTACCAATAAAGCCAAGGTATTGGATGTAAACCCTGCCCAGGAACTCGAATCGCCTAAAATAATCAAGCGTTTGCCCCGTTATCTGAATATAGAGGAAAGCAAAAAACTGCTGTCTTCGGTTGATGGCAAGTTCAGTGCCCGGGACTATGCTATCCTGACGCTGTTTCTCAATTGCGGCCTTCGTCTGTCAGAACTTGTAGGTATTAATTTAAACAATATCAAAAACAATACGCTTAGGGTAATAGGCAAAGGCAACAAGGAACGGGTTATTCCGTTAAATTCAGCCTGTATTGAGGCTATTAACAATTATATGAAGGAACGTCCCGTAGAAGGTGTAACAGACAAAAATGCGCTGTTTTTGAGCGAACGCAGACAGCGCATCAGTAAGGCCACAGTTCAGCATATAGTTAAGAAATACATAATTTCCGCAGGTTTGGACCCAAGACGCTATTCGACGCATAAGTTAAGGCATACTGCAGCAACTTTAATGTACAAATACGGCCATGTCGATATACGTACTTTGCAGAAATTACTCGGCCATGAAAGCATAGCAACAACCGAAATCTATACACACCTTGACGATCAGCAGTTGCAAAATGCCGTGGAAAGCAATCCCCTTGCCAATTTCAACCCTGCGAAAAGGTAACTTTAATTGCTTTCAATGATGAATCTGTCAATTGCTTTTGAATAATCCAGGTCGCTTTCACCAATGTGAATATCCGGTTCAATTCCTTTTCCCTCGATATTATTCTGCAAAATATTCCAGTAATGATTTACCAGTAATACTGCAAATTTATTGGAGCGATCAATGTAAATAACCTGCCCTACTCCCTTCCCTGCCGTCTTATTGCCAATAATTGTAACATTGTCGGCAAATGTTCGTAAACCCAGTGTTAACAGTTCTGCACTGCCCGACGTATTTTCATTAACAAGTATTCCAATCTTTTTAAAGGCAGTATGCCATTTATCCGACTGATAGGTTCTGACATATCCGTCCCTGTCAATAATATAACCAGGAGTACATTCGCCAAGCAAAGCATCCAATATTATGCCTGCTTCATCAGACAGTCCTGATTTATTGTCCCTGAGATCTATTACAAGAACTTTTTCACCCGGATTTTCCACGTCCTGGATAAACTCTCTGAATCGTACGCCTGTTCCGGGATAAAGATTTATAAACCTTACATAAACATATTTATCGTCCTGTCTTGTACTAATAAACCGGGTATCAGCAGAGCCTAAATAGAAATTATAATCAAAACCCGTTACAACATCTGTTAAATTGTCATTTGCAGCTTTAATGGAATTTACCAGGTTTATTACATCTTCAGCCGAAAATAGGTTTCCTTTTTCAAGAATTGATTCAAATTCACTGCTTAAATCTGCACTATAATACAAATAATTCTCTTTAATGAAATCAACAAGTTTTTTGCCTGCCGAAACAGATAAATCATAGTCAAGTTTTTCCAGAAGGAATTTCAACAGACTGTAATCAGGATAAATTGTGCTGGCCTTATCGGCATATTCCTTCGCCTTCTGATAATTCTGAAGCGTTTCGTATTCCCTTGCTATATAAGTCATTGTTACAAAATCGTTGGACGGATTATTCGACAGTATATCCTGGTATACTTTTATGGCCTGCTCATGCTTACCAAGGCTCGTAAAACACTGAGCCTTGTAATACAGCAGTTCGCGATCCTTGGGAAAATGTTCGAGTGAATTATCTACAGCCTCGATACACCTGGTATAGCTGCCCATGGTATATAGCGCTGATACCAGTTTCAAAACAGAAGTATGGTTTTTGCTGTCAAGACTGACCGACTTTCTGAAATACTCCGCTGCAGTTTTGTAATCCTCGTTTATAAAAGCTATATTCCCCAGCAAATTATAAGCATCTGCACTTTGGATATATTTGAGGGTTTCCCTGCCCATTTCTTCAGCTTTAACAAAATCACCGATTTTGAAATAACACATTCCCATTAGGGCAAATACCTCAGCATCGGAGGGGCTAACTTCATGATACTGGCTGTAGGTTAAAATCGCTTCCCTGTATTTTCCAAGGTTATACAGTGATTTTCCTTTATACAGGTATGCGGAATGAGACTTGTTATAAAGACCGATTGCTGTATCAAAAAATTTAATGGCTTCTTCATATTTGCCCTGCCCGAATTTTTCCATGCCGGATTCAATGTTCCTGTCGGCATTTTCTTTTGCTTTTACCGACTGACTTACAGTATACGGAATATTCAGATAAACGCTGTTGAACTGGCTGTTAACAAAATGGTAATTATTAGTAAACTGCCTGAATTCGCCGTTTTCTTTTATGTCCGAATTATACCTTACAGTGAGATTTAATTCTTCAATGTACTTTTTCTGCCTGTTAATCCTTATTTCGAGTTCTGCAAGCTCTATGGCTGTTTCGCCGTCCAAACCCAATAAGGGTAACACGTTTCCGATAAAAGACGGAAATGTACCTTTCCCCTTCAGAATAAAACTGTTCTCATTCTCTTCCACATTAAGATTATTACATAATTCATCGGTTGGCTGGATAAAATCAAATACTGATTTTTGTATTTTTACAGCATCACTCTTGCTTATTTTTGCAATATTCCAGTGCATCTCGCTGCTTTTTTTCGAATACAGGGTTTCTCCTTCAAGCCAGATTTCGTAATATGACTGTTCACCGGTCAGTGTTTTCTTATATAGCAATGCTCTGGATCGGTTTATCGTGTACTCTTCAATAATACTGCTGATGGCATTGCCATCGTATACCGTTGATGTCTGTATGGTATTCAGGCTGTTCAGGGATTTGTGTACGCTATAAGTGTCGGTCAGTATTTTTTTCGCTGAGTAATAATCACTCCCGTAAATCCATGTGTACTGCTGGATATTATCCCCGTACGAACCCATTGAGAACAACAATTCTTCCGGGGTTTCGGCACCCCTTATAACGGTATAGAAAATCAGAGAATTATCCAGATATATATTCCTGGGTATATCGCCCGTTTTATACTCGTTTATTGTTATAACTTCAGAACCGTCTTTTCTGCATCTGATTAGCCTGTAATTTTTGTCAAGGTTCTCGACAGCCAGGTAAAGCCAGTTTTCATCCATATTGACCGATAACGGAATTTTATCTGTAATCCTGGCAGGTTTCCCGCCTGTAACCGGAATACGGTACATACCGGGCATGTATTTAACGTTGGAAGCATCGGTAATCACTTCGTTAATAACAAAATATAAAAACTCCTGGTCAATCAGTTTAAGATTATAGATTTTTCTGTCAGAAATGTTTTTACCCAGTATCCTGCCCGTTAAATTTCTTTTATCCGAACCGTCAATTCTGATACGTGAAACTGTTTGATCCTGTGTACTGATGTAATAAATCCAGCCGTTTTGAATAAACCAGTTTTTATATGAAAAATCACCGTTTTCAGTAATTTTCATGGTTTCGGTGCCGTCTGTTTTCGTTCTGAAAAGAGCTGTTTCATTATTAGTTTCGCTGTAATATATCCAGTTGTTTACAACCTGCATTGAAATAACAGGTTTATTGATAATAACCTCTTTTTCCGAACCGTCCATTTTCATCCGGATTACCTTGTTTATACCTTTGTCCTTACCTATACAGTAAATCCGGTCATCAACAATATGGAGATCACCAATTATATTGTCTGATATTTTTTCCTTCTGTTTTGTGACTTTATTCTCCCTTACCAGTACTCCGTCAGGCAGTACATGATAATACCAGTTATTATCGGATGCAAACTTTCCGCCGTTCAGTATATTTCCCAGTTCCTTCTGCACTTTTAAGTCATTTATAAAAACAGTCTTTGTTTCATTTACCCAGTCTACTTTTGCACCGAGGGCTTCACTGACAAAACGGACAGGAACCATTACCCGCCCGTTTATTCCCAATGCCGGAACATCCATTATATACTGCCTGTTATTTATCATTGCCACCCGATTTTCGACCTGAACGCGAATTTCGGTTCCATTCCTTTTAATGGTCACGGTCTTCGTAAAGTTATCCCAGCCTATTTCTGCACCGAGGGCTTCAAAAACTGCACGGACAGGTACCATCGTAAAACTTTTTACAAACATAGGAGGTACGTCAAATGTAATCTCAGTATCATTGACATATACATTTATTTCATTTTCACCTGTTTTTTGCTGTGCATAAACGATACCCTGAACATTCAGCAATAATATGGTTAAAACCAGCAAAACACTGATACCTTTCTTCATATAACCCTCCCCCTAAAGATTTCATCCTTTGAAAAAAATTAAGATTCACCGGGATAACCCGTAAACTGGAAAACCTGTCTACCTATATAATACACTTTATGATTACCGCTGGCAATAAAAAAAGAACCCGCAAAGGGGTTCTCCGCTGATGAGGTGCCATATAAAAAGCCAGGTTACAGAATCAGTCGAGTTTTTCGTAAAATGCCTTATATCCCCTGTAAGCTGAATAAACATCAACTTTACTGGTTACTTCAAACGGCGCATGCATGCTTAACACAGGCACACCACAGTCAACAACATCCACACCGAGGTTTGCAATAAACATGGCTATCGTACCGCCGCCGCCTTTGTCAACGGCACCAAGCTCAGTGGTATGCCATACAACACCGTTTTCATTAAATACTTTCCTGATTTTTGCCAGCAGTTCCGCATGAGCATCCGAGGCCCCGGCTTTTCCGCGGGAACCGCTGAATTTCAGTAAAGCAAGACCCTTACCAAGATATGCGGCATTCAATTTGTCATGGGTACCTTCAAAATTGGGATCTACCGCGGCGTTTACATCAGCCGACAGCATGATTGAATTGTTGAGGCAGCGTCTCAAAATTATATCTGAATAGTTTTCAGTTGTTAACCAGCACAAATCTGCCATGAAATCTTCGAGTAATTTAGATTCGGCCCCGGTATTGCCCACGCTTCCGATTTCCTCCTTGTCGGTAAGCAGGCATACAGAAGTATATTCAGGATTCTGTACATCAAGAAGAGCAGTGACAGAAGTAAATGCGCAAACCCTGTCATCCTGGCCGTATGCGCCGATCATGCTTCTGTCGAAACCTACATCCCTGGCCTTGAATGCAGGCACCAGCTCGAGTTCCGATGTAAGGAAATCTTCTTCTGTTATGCCGTACTTTTCATAAAGAAGGTTCAGAATGTTGAGTTTTACTTTGTCCTTAACTTCCTTGTCGTCAAATGGCAATGAACCCACCAGAGCGTTCATTGCCTCGGCGCTGAAAGCCTCAGTGAGTTTTTTTTCCATCTGATCCTTTGCAAGGTGCGGCAGTAAATCGGTTATTGTAAATACCGGGTCGTTTTCATCCTCACCAATAGAAACTTCCACAGCTTCGCCGTTCTTCTTTATTATTATCCCATGCAGTGCCAGAGGAATGGCCAGCCATTGGTATTTCTTTATTCCGCCGTAATAATGGGTCTTGAAAAATGCCATATCGGTGTTTTCATATAACGGATTCTGTTTTATGTCAATTCTTGGCGCATCAATATGTGCCCCAATCATCCTTGTTCCGTCTTCAAGCGGTTTTTTGCCTATCACAGCCAGAATTACGGCTTTGTTTCTGACGTTTCTGTAAACCTTGTCACCGCTTTTCAGGGTCTGCCTGTTCTTAATGACTGTATCAAGATCTTTATAACCAAGCTTTTCAGCCCGTCTTAAAATTTCCTTTACGCATTCCCTTTCGGTTTTTCCGTTGTTCAGAAAAGTTTTATAATCTTCACAATAGCTGAATATTGTCTCCCTGTCACCGATTTTTTCCCACGCATTGGAAAGTTTATAGCCAATCTCATCCATTAATTTTTGTCCTTTGCTTTTTTCTTTTACTTCTTCCACGTAAATTACCCCTTTCCGGTATTAAAATTTGGCAGAAAATTAAATCACTCATATTATACCACCTGAAAGGAATAAATACCAATTAATATTATTGATTATAAAACGGCAGTAAAATTAATTTTGCATGGTAATACATAAAAAAACCCGGACATGAGCACCGGGTTAATACTAAAAGTTTTTAACTGCAATTTATGTAAAGATTACAGTATGATACAGATTAATCCGCCGCTGCCTTCGTTGATTATTCTCTGCAGAGTCTCCTGGAGTTTCATCTGCGCGTCTTCGGGCATCTTGTAAAGCTTATTCTGCAGACCCTCTGTAATAAGTTCGTACAGCGACTTGCCGAATATATTGGAATCCCACAGCTTTTCAGGCTGCCCTTCGAATTCCTTCAGCAAGTAATTTACAAGTTCCTCCGACTGTCTCTCGGAACCAACCAGCGGAGCTATCTCTGTTTCCACATCGGCGCGTATCATGTGAATCGAAGGCGCACTTGCCCTGAGCTTTACTCCGAATCTGCTGCCCTGGCGTATAATTTCAGGCGGTTCAAGGGTTAACTCATCAAGCTGCGGTGCAACTACACCATAACCTTTCGTTCTTACTTCATGCAGGGCATATTCAATCTTTTTGTATTCCTTCCTGATTGCTGCAAGTTCTTTAAGCACACTGAACAGTTCATGTTCACCCTGGATATTAAGACCTGTTTCAGCATTAAGAATCTGGTAAAACAGGCCTTCCGCCATATTTATTTCTATATTTACCCGTCCTGAGCCAAGCTGCATTTCTGATATTCTTCCGTTCCTGACAAACTCGTAATTATTCAGATTGCATACATTATTGTTAATCTGTCTTATTGTCGCATTTTCATCCAGGACCTCACGCAGCGCATTGATTATATCGTTTCTCAGCCAGTGCTGCGGATCAAGTCTTGTGATCCAGCGCGGGATATCCACTGCAACTTCACGGACAGGGAATTCATAAAGTATAGTCCTCATGGTTCCGTGTATGTCCCTGATGGTCATGTTGAGGCAATCCATCGGAAGAACGGGTTTATTGTACTTCTGTGAAAGTTTTTCGGCAAGCTGTCTGGTTTCGGTCTGCTCGGGAAACGCAGAGTTAAGGATAATTATAAACGGTTTTTTGCTCTTTTCCAGTTCTGCTATTACTTTTTCCTCGGCTTCTTCATATTCTTCCCTCGGTACGTTTGTGAATGACCCATCGCATGTAATGGCAACGGCAATGGTTGAATGTTCACGTATAACCTTTCTTGTGCCTGTTTCAGCCGCTTCCTCGAAAGGAATGGGCTCTTCAAACCAGGGTGTATGTACCATCCTTGGCACTTCGCCTTCCATGTACCCTATTGCGCTTTTTACCAGGTACCCTACGCAGTCAACAAGCCTTACATTCATTATTGCGTTGTCGTCCATTACGATTTTTACAGCTTCATTCGGCACAAACTTCGGCTCAGTGGTCATTATCGTACGTCCTGAACCGCTTTGAGGTGTCTCGTCAATAGCACGTTCGCGTTCATAAGGATTTTGGATGTTCGGAATAACCAAACCTTCCATAAACCTTTTAATAAAAGTTGATTTCCCGGTCCTTACGGGACCGACTACTCCGATATAAATGTCTCCGTTCGTTCTTTCTGCTATATCTTCATAGATCCTGTAATCTCTTTCCACGGCGTATCCCCCTCTTATCAATTGTTATAACGGGTCACCCAGTCCTTCTATAATATATTGAACAAGTCCACTATTTATTACAAAAAAATAAAGCCTTTTAAGGCTTTTTTGTAAAATTGTTATAATGTTTTTTATGAAAATTTTACAATCATTCGGAGATATCAGAACTGCTGTCCGGTATATCTGTTTTTCCGGGGGCGCCTTTGTCCGTGTCCGAATCATTATATTCCCTTTTGTCATGCTGCCTGTTCAGGAAAAAGAAAAACAGCGCATAAAGCATAAATATTGTCAGTGATTCGGTAACCCTGTATTGAATAAAGAAAATATTCACCAGGACAAGAAAAAATATTACAAGAGCTGTCCACGCAAGTAGCCGTTTTACCAAGGATAAATCACCTCATTTTTTTACGGCTGGAAAAGCTACTTTTTCCTGTTTTCTCTCCGGGTTGCCAGCCAGTCATTAATTTTTGCCTCATAACCGTTTTTGGTAGGCTCGTAGTAAACAGTACCCCTCATCTCCTCGGGCAGGTATTCCTGGTCAACTATATTCCCCGGGTAATCATGGGCGTATAAATAGCCTTTTCCATAACCAAGCTCTGCCATGCCTTCAACCGGTGCATTCCTCAGATGCATGGGAACCTCACCCGTATATTTGCTCGAAACATCGGAAAGGACCTTTTCAATGCCTTTATAGCATGAATTGGATTTCGGGCTCGTAGCAACCATAACCGCTGCCTGTGCAAGTATAATCCTCGCTTCAGGCATTCCTATACGCTCGATTGCCTGTGCGGCAGCAACTGCAACGGTAAGCGCATTAGGATTTGCCATGCCGACATCTTCAGCAGCACAAATAATTATCCGTCTTATAAGATATTCAGGCGTTTCACCCGCATAAAGCGCGCGGCCAAGGTAAAAAAGTGCAGCATCGGGATCGCTTCCGCGCATTGACTTTATAAATGCACTGATGTTGTCATAGTGTGCTTCAGATGACTTGTCAAAACGTATTGCCTTTTTCTGAACACAGTCCTCAACTACATTTGTGTCTATTACGTAAATCCCGCTGCTGTCGGGTTGCGAAGTCAAAACAGCAAGTTCCAGCGCGTTAAGCGCAATTCTTGCATCGCCGTCCGACAACACGGCAAGCAGATTAAGTGCATCATCGGATATATCAATCTTCAGGTTTCCGTAGCCTCGTTCAGGATCATTTATCGCACGCTTTAGTATTGTAATAATATTCTGTTCTGTTAACGGTTTCAGCATAAACACCGTTGAGCGCGAAATAAGAGCCTTGTTGACTTCGAAGAAGGGATTTTCGGTTGTAGCGCCTATCAGAACAATAAGCCCGTTTTCAACATAGGGAAGAAGTGCATCCTGCTGAGCCTTGTTAAACCTGTGAATCTCGTCTATGAAAAGCACGCACCGGCCCGACGGGTTCAGGAACTCGTTGGAAGTTTCATCAATAATATCCTTTATATCCTTGACACCGGCAGTTACAGCATTCAGCTGGCGAAAAACAGATTTTGTGCTGTTTGCTATAACCCTGGCCAACGATGTTTTCCCGGTACCGGGCGGGCCGTAAAGGATTATAGATGATATCTGATCGGCCTGTATCATCCTGTATAATAATTTTCCCCTGCCGACAATATGCTCCTGACCAACAAACTCATCCAGGGTTCTTGGCATCATCCTGTAAGCTAACGGCTCACGCTTTTTTTCCCTCGGCAATTAAACCACCTTTCCTGCTGCTATTATTGCCCTGTATAAATAATCATTTATCCTGCAGATTATCTCCGTTTTTCTTCAGAAACTTTTCATATAAATCGGGTCTTTTCAGCCGGGTTCTTTCAAGCTTCTGTTCAAAGCGCCACTTCTCAATGTTGGCATGATGTCCTGACAACAGGATATCAGGAACTTTTCTCGACAAAAAAACCGGCGGACGGGTATACTGCGGATATTCCAGCAATCCGTCATTATGTGACTCATCCGAAGTTGCACCCGGTGGCAGAACCCCTTCAACAAGACGGCTTACACAGTCAATAAGCACCATGGCAGGCAATTCGCCGCCTGTCAGAACATAATCACCTATCGATATTTCCTCGTCGACAATTTCTTCAATTACGCGCTCATCAACACCTTCATAATGCCCGCACAGGATTACAATGTGCTTTTCATGCGAAAGCCTTTTTGCAATTTCCTGGGTAAGTATTTTCCCCTGCGGGCTCATATATATGGTAAGAGGTTTATATGGAAGTTCATTTACAACATGCAACCATGCATCATATATAGGCTGAGGCGTCATAACCATTCCGGTGCCGCCGCCATACGGGTAATCATCGGTTTTTTTGTGTTTATCCTTTGAAAAGTCCCTTATATTGTGAGTCCTTATCGTTATAATACCCCTTTCCCTGGCTCTTCCAATGATGCTTTCGGACATAAACGAATCAATGCTTTCCGGGAAAAGGGTCAATACATCAAATATCATCGTTCAACCAACCCTTCCGGGAGAGTAACCTGTATCCTTTTATTCTCAATGTCCACATTCAGAACTACGTCTGTAAGTGCAGGTATAAGTATTTCGCCGTATTTTTCCCCTTTTACCACATATACGTCATTGCTTCCGGTTTGCAGCACATCCGTTATCTTTCCCAGAATAACGTCTCCCTCGTAAACTTCGCAGCCGACAAGATCGGCAATAAAAAACTCATTTTCATCCAGCGGTCTGGCATTTCTTCTGTCCACTTTCAGATAACAGTTTTTGAATTCTGCAGCCTTATCCATTGTATCAATACCGTGAATCTTTATCAAAACAAAGTTCTTATGATACCGCATATGGTCAACGAAATGTTCGGTCAGTCTGCCGTCCTTTTCAATCCATACTATCTTCAGATAATCAAATCGATTAATGTCCGATGTTGTGGGTATAACCTTCATTTCTCCCCGAACACCATGAGTATTAACTATCAAACCAACGGTAAGATAATCCGTCAACCTGTCTCCCTCCGTCAATAAAACCCCGACCTTTTGTGTCCGGCCGGGGTTGTTATTATTCTGAGATCGGTTTTATTACTTCCTTTACAGCCCACTTTTTAATGGTTATTTTTGTTCTTTCGTTACCGCTTTCAATAGTGAATTCATCGTCCTTAATATTGATTATTTTTCCTGTAATACCGCCGATGGTAATAACTCTGTCTCCTACAATGGCGTTATTAATCATGTCCCGGGTTTGCTTTTCCTTTTTACGCTGAGGTCTGATAAGAATAAAATACATAAGTACGAATATTAAAATCAGCGGACCGAACTGAATCAAAAACAGGTAAAAACTGTTTACCTCGGGCACTTCCGTTCCTGCAGCACTTTCTGCAAATGCTGTTAACAACCAGTTCATGTTTAATCTCCTTTCAATATATACAAAAATTTGCTTTTGTAAAAAACAGTACAAAGCTTGTTTCTCTAAGCACAGAAACATTATACACAATTAGTATAACCAATTCAACCATTTATTGCTTTTATTTTGTCACATACCTGTTTTTGTGTCATAACCAAATTTGCTGAAAAATTCGTTTCTGAAATCGGCCAGCCGGTCGTTCCTGATTGCTTCCCTGACATTTTCCATAAGTTTGAGCAGGAAACGCAGGTTATGCCATGTTGCCAGCCTCATTCCCAGCATTTCACCGGCCTTGAATAGATGCCGGATATATGCCCTTGTGAAATTCCTGCACACATAACAGTCGCATTCTTCGTCTATCGGAGAAAAATCCTCTGCATACTTTGCATCCCTGATTATAATCCTGCCTTTTGACGTAAATACCGTTCCGTTCCTTCCGATACGGGTAGGCAGGACACAGTCAAACATGTCTATGCCGCGTATGCTGCCGTCAATAAGGTAATCAGGGCTTCCAACCCCCATCAGGTAGCGCGGTTTGTTTTCCGGAAGCAAAGGCACGGTTTCCTCCAGGACATTCATCATTACTTCTCCCGGCTCTCCTACACTTAAGCCTCCGATGGCATAGCCCGGAAAGTCCAGTTCTGTGAGCTGTTTTGCACTTTCCTTACGCAAATCGGCGTAGACGCTTCCCTGCACAATTCCGAACAGTGCCTGTGTTTCAGGATTTTTGTGCGCTTTTTTGCACCTTTCAGCCCACCGCGTAGTCATTTCCATGGATTTTTTCGCATAGTCATAATCACACGGATACGGGGCGCATTCGTCAAAAGCCATAATTATGTCAGAACCAAGCGCATTCTGGATTTCAATTGATTTTTCAGGCGAAAGGAAGTGCTTTGAGCCGTCTATATGGGATCTGAATGTTACTCCTTCTTCCTTAATATCCCTCAAATCTGCAAGGCTGAACACCTGAAATCCGCCGCTGTCCGTAAGAATGGGTCTGTCCCAGTTCATAAATCTGTGAAGGCCGCCCGCTTTTTTTACAAGCTCATGCCCCGGACGAAGGTACAGGTGGTATGTATTGCTCAGTATAATGCCAGCACCTATTTCCTTCAGTTCATCCGGAGACATCCCCTTAACAGTAGCCTGGGTTCCTACAGGCATAAAAGCAGGAGTATCAAAACTGCCATGGGGAGTATGCACCCTCCCATGGCGCGCCCCGGTCTGTCTGCAAACATGTATAAGTTCGTATGTTACTGCCGCCATCCGATACATCCTTTTCAAATCAGTTTTTGCCAAATATTCTGCCTGTATTATATTAACCCAGTTTTTTGCTGAGGTCAATTGCAAAATACCGTTTAATAATCACTGTAATTATCATCGTAATTATTATCCGAGGTATTTCTGCCGCTTCTTCCGTCTTTAATTAGTATAATCAGACCGGCCAGTATTAAACCTATCGGAAGGATAAATTTTGAAAACCCTCTTAAATGCCTTATTGTGAATGTAAAGAAAAACAGGGATATGGCCGACAGGATTCCCACCGGAATCAGCAGCCCTTTTTCCCGGTTTCCGAAATAATACAGTTCAAAAAGCCCGACTGCCGGTGCCAGGATAACTCCCGGCCACATTACATCGTAAATATTCCAGAGTTCCGACGTCTGAAAAACAATCCCCAGCGTCAGGAATATCCCACCGGGAACAAGTAATCCCACGTTCCTTCGGTTGGAATAATAACCCGCATGAAAGAACAATGATATAAATATAAGTATCATCGGCCAGAATTTTGCCATCAGAGAACCAATACTCGGAATTACACCGAAAGTACTTAGCGTCAGTAAAATGCCAATACAAATCAGTACAACCCCAAGTCCGAATTTCCCGCTTCTTCTGTTATCCATACTGCAGACCTCCTATGGATATTACTATGGATAACATATTATAACCGTAATATGAAAAACATCTTAGCTGTTCATTAGAATTTAATTAAAATTTGCTGTTTTCCGAGAAAATTCCGTCCAGCCATTCAATGCACAAATCAATCCAGCCAGCCACATGTGGATATATGCCTATTCTTCCGTTGTCGGTTTCGTGATTCGCCAGCGAAAGACCATGAGGTCCGTATGGATAAATATGCAGTTCAAACGGAATTTTATTTTTCTGAAGAGCCGATGCAAACAAAAGGCTGTTTTCCACAGGAACAGATCCGTCTTCAGCCGTATGCCAGATAAACGTCGGCGGAGTTTTTTCAGATACCTGGGTTTCAAGCGACATTTCATTTATTAACTTTTCATCGGGATTCTCACCCAGCAGATTGTTCCTTGAACCAATATGGGCAAACTCCTTCATTGTTATTACAGGATATGCAAGAATCATTGCATCGGGTCTGTTTTTTCCGATGACTATTCCTTCCCTTTCGAGCCATGGCTTGTCAAAATGTACACCAAGGCTTGCAGCAAGATGACCCCCTGCTGAAAAGCCGCATACTGCAATTTTATTGCTTTCAATATTCCATTTTTCTGCATTCTCCCTGATAATGCACATGGCTCTCGATACGTCAAGAAGCGGTTTTGGATGACGGTTCGGGGCTACTCTGTAATAAAGAACAAAAGCATGGTAACCTTTCGCTGTAAACTGCATTGCAATGGGTTCTGCTTCTCTTTCCGAAGTATGCCCGTATCCTCCGCCGGGACATATCAAAACCGCACCCCTTTTCCTGTTTCCCGAAAGAATATATGTTTCAATGTAAGGTTCAAATTCACTTTGTTCAGTTTCTTTGTTAATACCGTCCCAGATCCTGATTTTTTGGTTAATCAATTGCATTACCCCCCGAATGACTAAATTATGAACATTGCATCTCCAAAGCTGTAAAACCGGTATTTTTGTTCTATTGCTTCCTTATATGCATTAAGGACATTTTCCCTGCCTGCAAACGCGCAGACAAGCATAAGCAGGGTTGATTCGGGCAGATGGAAATTGGTAATCAGCCCTTCAATTGCCCTGAACCTGTACCCCGGATAAATAAAAATATCCGTTTCACCTTCTGCGGGTTCAACAAACCCGTTTTCATCGGCAACCGATTCCAGTACACGACAGCTTGTTGTTCCGACGGCAATAACCCTCCGGTTATTGCTTCTTGTCTCATTTATGATATCACAGGCTTCCTTTCCTATTTTAAAATATTCTGAGTGCATTTTATGTTCTTCGATGTTTTCGGTTTTTACCGGCCTGAAAGTTCCAATACCAACATGGAGCGTCAGTTCTGCAAAACGAATACCTTTGTTTTTAAGCTCATTAATAAGTTCTTCGGTAAAATGAAGGCCGGCAGTGGGTGCGGCTGCAGAGCCGTTGTATTTTGAGTAAACCGTCTGATATCGCTCCCTGTCCGAAAGCTTTTCGGTTATATACGGCGGAAGCGGTATAATCCCAATCCTGTCAAGCACTTCTTCAAATATACCGTCATACGTAAATTTTACAAGGCGGTTTCCACCTTCTACTATTTTTAGTATTTCAGCCTTCAGCAAATTATCTCCGAATACAAACCTTGTTCCGATCTTTGCCCTTTTTCCCGGCTTAAGCATAACTTCCCAGATATCGGTGTCATGTTTCTTCAGAAGTACAAACTCTATCTTACCGCCGGTATCTTCCCTGATTCCCAGAAGACGCGCCGGGATAACCCTTGTATTGTTAATTACAAGGCAGTCCCCGGGATTAATATAATTTACTATATCGCGAAAATACAGGTGCTTTGTTATCCCGGTTTTTCTGTCAAGCAAAAGCAGTCTTGACATATCCCTTTTTTCAAGCGGACTTTGCGCAATAAGCTCCTTTGGCAAATCATAATAAAAATCCTTAAGCTGCATACTTATCATTTCCTTCATTTTTATGGCAGGATGTTTCCATGAACATGTTTAAATCCGGTTATTCATGGCATCATATGCTATATTACAGCAATTTTTCAGCATATACAAGGGGCATATGCCATTTAGCTGTACTTCTTTCCGGCAGCTGGTACTACGTTTGGCGGAGCCTGTAAGTTCAGCCCGGGCAAGCCGAAACTCGCACAAAAATGCACTGCAGCGGGTCCTGCTTCGGGCATTTTGTCTCCTTGAGCAACAAAGCACTTACCATAATCCACGCTCCACAGTTTACAATTATCTTACCAGCAGTATCCATACCTGGGGTCGCTCAGTACCACGCTCACAACTTAACGATGTGCAGCATGGCTTCGGAGCGTGTTACTCTGCGTCATCAAAATTGCCCGAATCACCCACTCAAGATTGCTTCGGCTTGCTCATCCCTGTTTTGACCAGCCGTCTCCAAGCTGCATTTTGCTGAAAGTTTTTGACATTTCACAATTTTTTAAGCTGCGAATCGGGTGATGCGAATGCGGGTGATTTTGGCGACTAAGGAGCAGCAGGCTGCGCAGCCGTACTGCACAGTAATAAGTTGTAAGTGTGAAGCTGAACATCCCGGATATGGAGACCTCCGCGTCGGAATCATCACAAACTGCGGAGCGTGGTTCAACGTCAGTGCTTTGCTGCCCGAGAAGACAAAACACTTGCAGCAGAACTCGCAGACACCTTAAATAATATAATTGCTTATTATTTCCTTTTCGAGTTCATATAAACGCTCATTTTTTACACTGCGTTCCTCAAAGCTCATCGGATTATAAATCTCCTTTATTATTCCGGTGGGCTTGTCGGAAAGGATATATATTTTGTCCGAAAGAAGAAGGGCTTCCTGTACATCATGGGTGACCATTATTACCAGCGGCCGCTGTTTTACCCAAAGGAGCCTGAAAAGCTCTATCATCTGACCACGTCTTTTCAGATCAAGGGACTGAAAAGGTTCGTCCATCAGCAGGATATCTGTCTGTATGATGAAAGCCCTTGCCATTGCAAGGCGCTGGCACATTCCCCCACTTAATTCTGACGGCATGTGGTTTTCATATCCCTTTAGCCCCACAAGCTCAAGCATTTCAAAACACATCTTCCTTTTAATCCGTATGTCAAGAGCGTCCGGAAGTACAATCTCCAGGTTTTTCCACGCATTTTTCCATGGCAGAAGCCGCGGTTCCTGGAAAAGAAAAGATAAATTTCTGCCGTCAACTCCTGTTATTTCGCCTGAATCGGCTTTAATCAGGCCTGCAGCAATTCTCAGCAGCGTGGTTTTCCCGCATCCCGACGGACCCAAAATTGCAGTTATTGTTCCTTTTTCAAACTGCATATCTATATTATCCAGTACGACCGTGTTATTAAAACTCTTTTTGATGTTTGTAAGCCTAATCATTTCTTACTTTCTCCCTGAAAAGCATTTTTATCAGCAGGTCAAAAACAGCCGAAATAACAACCACAATCAGCGCCCAGGCCATAATTCCCGCAAGATCAATCTGAATTTTTCGCATGTACATCTGGGCTCCTATTGTATTGTGGTTAATGAAATTAAAAACTTCAGCCGTTACCATCACCTTGAAATTCAACCCCAGTGCCGAACGGGAACCTGCAATAATATAAGATTTGAGCGACGGAATATATATGCTGCTGATTATCTTTGAATTGCTGAATTTGTAAATTCTGGCCATTTCAAGTAGTTTTTCGTCCACGTTGCGAAGACCTTCCGAAATATTTGTATAAAGAACAGGGAACACAACAAAATAGCAAATAATTACCGGGGTATACGATACCGGAAGAAGCAGCAGTGCCATCAGTATAATCGCAACCGTTGGAATGGCTCTTATAAAGCCTGTTACCATCTCCATTATTCTGTATATAAATGTAATAAATCTGCTGATAATACCGAGAATCAGAGCAGGTATGAATGCGGCTGCAAAACTTAGAAAAACCGAGCCAACGGTATTAATAACCGACGGAACAAAAGACTGACTTTTTATCACTGAATACAAAGAGACAAGAACTTCATATGGGGAAGGAAATATCAAGGATTTCCTTCCCAACGACAGAACATGCCATATTAAGATTAAAGCAGCGATAAAAACAACAATTAAGATATTATGAACGTTTTTTTTCACGCGAAGTACCTGCTTTTTCCCAAATTCTTCAATTTATCTCATAATAAAGCCCGTCATCAGGTATTTTTCCACCGACTGTTTCAGGATTGAACTCGTACATTATTTCAAAAATCCGATCAAGCTCTTCCCTTACGTCCTTTACATATTCATGCCTTATGTTGTTGCCCGGCATTGACTTTTCCACTATATCCGCAGTCAGCCCAAGTTCAAGTTCTTCAGCAATCAAACCGGCTTCCCCGGGATTTTCATTAATCCATTTCATACCGTCAGCCAATATCTTAATATAGTCTTTTACAAGCTGCGGATCATTATTAATCAACTCTTCCTTTACAAGAATACCTGCCTGCGGATACCCTGCCTGCAACAGACCAAATGCCTTTTTCCATTCTTCCTGCAAATCAAGAAAAACTTTTATATCCGGCTTTTTGGTTATTACAGTTGACAGTACCGGTTCGGGAAGCATGGATATTTTGGCTTTTCCGCCAAGGAAATTGGGAGCAAGTTCGGTTGCACCCGAAAGATATATCAGGTTAACGTCCTTATCAGGATCCAGACCGTTTTTCTTCAGGAGCGTCCTGAATACTATATCCGGAACCAGCCCCCTGCCCATCAGGTAAATGTCCTGACCTTTAAGCGATTCCCATCCTTCTGCGTTTTCCGCCGAAGCGATATAAAGGTTTCCCCATGTAACAACCGATGTAAGTCTGTAAGGTACATTTTTCTGGTAAAGCTGTGCTGCGAGATTTATGGGTACTATTGCAAAATCTGCCTCATTTGATGTCAGGCGTGCTACAATCAAATCCGTCGTGGGAACAACCTCGTATTGAACTTCTGTTCCTCCGATTTCGGTTGTATCCTTCATTGCCTTAACAATACTTACAGCAGTTGCTCCTGACGGTGTAACAACCTTAATCTGCTCGGTTTTTGCTGGTTTACTGCTTTCAGGATTAATTCCCGTTGAACAGGCAGCAATGAATAAAACAGCGAAAACCAAAATACCGGAAATAAAAATTCTTTTTTTCATAACATAAACCTCCATAAAAAAACCCTCCTTAACGGACGGGCAACGCTGATTTACATTCCCCTCCTCACGGATCTCTCCATGAATTCAGGTATGTAAAATAGAAATCTTTGTTGTGGCTGAAACGGCTACAACTCAGATATCTATTCGACTGTTTGTTATAATTTTAACATATCAGAACCAAAAATTTCAATCTGATATTCTCGCAGTTTAGTATAAATCTCTTATGTTTTTGCTGTTTTGCTGCATAAATCAGACCTGAGTATCTTTTCACTTATTCTTTTCCTTTATTTTCTGTTCTCGAACATTAATCTGCATTTATCAGCCCTGTATTTCGATACGACATACTCCACAGCCTGTCCGCTTTTGGAATAAAGAACGTTATGCACGATAATCAGTGCCTGTCCGGGCTGAACACGCAACTGCGGAGCATCAGCTGAATTTGCATAATCAACTTCCAGGGTGCTCTTTGACGTATATGGTATAAGCGGATATTTTCCCCTTAAGATTTCATAGGATGGTTTTTTATTCCTTATATCTTCCCCGATATCCGGGAACAGGTTTTGCGGAATATATGAATTGTTAAGGGAATATACTTCACCATTGTTGACATTAAGATATGTAATGCATGTAAACGTTAAACTGTCATTTTTCAGGTTAAAAATATCCGAAAGCCTGCTGACATCCCTGGGGGTTACCACTGATATTGACAAAATTTCCTTCTTTTCGGGTTCGGTGCTGTCAAGTATTGAATCGGTAAAACCTGTATAATTTTTAATATCTATAATACATGATTTAAGTTTTGAAACAAATGTCCCTTTTCCCTTCAGTTTATACAGGTAACCGTTGTTGGTCAGTTCATTTATGGCCTGTCTTACAGTCGGACGGCTTATATTGTATTGTTCGCATAATTCCTGTTCTGACGGTATCTTTGTATCTTCCTTGTATTCACCAGACTCGATCTTTTCCAGGATAATGTTCTTCAACTGGCAATAAAGCGGTATATTACTGTATCTGTTTATGCCTACCACACCATTTACCTCCAGTTCAAATATTATAAAATAATCAGTTGCTGTCCAATCCCCTGTCTCTGTTTTGCCCTGTTATTTTACAAATGTAATGTTGTTATCACGTTCTTACATCATATCTATTCTACATGAAAAAATTAAATATGAAAATATAAATATAAATAAATTAGGAATAGGACTTTAGTCCTACAATCAAACAGTAAACACCGTCAATCATACCTTCAGGTCAACCTGGATTTCATCAACAGGGTTTGCTTCAAGAACCGGCTGTACATAATCCCTGATAAATTCTTCAACCTGTTCAGGACTTCTCCCGATATAATTTCTCGGATTCAGGACTTCATTCAGTTCACTGATATCAAGCCCAAATGCACTGTCTTGTGCAATCCTTTCAATCAAATCGTTATTAAGTCCTTCGCTTTTTACCCTCTGGGCCGCTGCCATTGAATGCACGCGAATCTTCTCATGAAGAACCTGTCTGTCTCCGCCTTTTTTTACGGCTTCCATGAGTATATTTTCTGTAGCCATGAAGGGAAGTTCTTCCATGACTCTCTTTTCAATCATTTTAGGATAGACGACCATGCCGTCGGCTATGTTGATATAAATATTCAATATTGCATCCACTGCAAGAAATGCCTCGGGAATACTGATTCGTCTGTTGGCCGAGTCATCAAGGGTTCTCTCAAGCCACTGGGTTGAAGCTGTAACAGGAGCATTTAACGCATTGATGATAACATAACGGGCCAGTGATGATATTCTTTCACTTCTCATCGGGTTTCTCTTGTATGCCATTGCAGAAGAACCTATCTGATTCTTTTCAAATGGTTCTTCTATTTCCTTAAGATGCTGCAGAAGTCTTAAATCATTACTGAATTTATAGGCGCTCTGAGCAATGGCGCTGAGAACATTTAAAATCCTTGAATCCTGTTTTCTTGTATAAGTCTGGCCTGATACAGGGATGATATTTTTAAAGCCGACTTTTTCGGCTATAAGCCTTTCAAGTTTTTTAACCTTTTCATGATCACCGTTGAAAAGCTTGAGAAAACTTGCCTGTGTTCCTGTGGTTCCCTTGTTTCCGAGCAAATATAAATGCTCCGAAACAAAATCCAGTTCGTCAAGATCAAACAGCAGATCCTGAATCCACAGGCATGCCCTTTTTCCAACGGTAACAAGCTGTGCAGGCTGAAAATGAGTAAATCCGAGGGTAGGCAAATCTTTGTATTTCCATGCAAAATCGGAAAGTTTTCTGATAACATTGATAACCTTGTTTCTTATTAATTTCAAAGCTTTTGAATAAATAATTATATCTGCATTATCGGTAACAAAACATGATGTTGCGCCAAGATGAATAATGCCCTTTGCTTTCTGGCACTGGGCACCGTAAGCATGAACATGGGCCATTACATCATGTCTTACTTCTTTTTCAACTTTTTCAGCGTATTCATAATTTATATCATTCTGAAACTGCTTCATTTCATCAATTTGTTCCTGGGTTATGGGCAGACCAAGCTCCATTTCAGCTTCTGCAAGAGCAATCCAGAGAAGGCGCCATGTTCTGAACCTGGTATCAGGTGAGAAAAGAATCTGCATTTCCCTGCTGGCATATCTTGTATTCAAGGGACTCTCGTAAGTATTCCTCTGCAAAGTACCATCCTCCGAAAGACAGATTAAGATTTGAAGAGACGTAAAGACGTAGTATCATCCTTACATAATCTCTTTCTTTGTTTTTGCTTTATCAATTATTATATAATTATTTCTTATAAAAATCCATATCTTAACATTATTTTTTGTTCAATATGAAAATGAAAATAAGGTAAGAAGCCCATACCCGAACGCTTCTTACCTTATTTGAATTATATCAGCCGCTTCTATTTTATTTCTTCTGACACCAATGCGGGAGAAATTGCAAATATCGGACCGTGAGCAGATACAGAAATACTGTTTTTTCCGTTCTTTAATATCTTGTCCAGAACTACCAGTTCAATACATGTACACAGTATCTCCATTGCCTGCTCCAGTTCCTCCGTCGGAGGATACGTCGGGGCAATGCGAATATTTTTGTCCTCGGGATCTCTTCCATACGGGAATGTAGCACCGGCAGAAGTAAGTTTAACACCTGCCTCCTGTGCCTTTGCCACAACTTCCTTCGCACATCCCTCTGGCACATCCAGGCTTATGAAATAACCACCCCGTGGTTTTGTCCACTGAGCTATATTCAGCCCTCCCAAATTCTTTTCCAAAATCCTGTCGACCATTTCAAATTTCGGCCTCAGAATTTCGGCGTGCTTGCGCATATGTTCCTTGACTCCGTTAATATCCTTAAAGTACCTGGCATGGAGCAAATGGTTTACCTTGTTCGGGCCGATTGTCTGTATGGATATCAGTTTTCTCAGGTGTCTTGCATTATCAGGACTGCAGGCCATTGCTGCAACACCGGCTCCCGGGAAGGATATCTTAGATGTTGAAATATAGATAAACACTCTGTCGGGATTGCCTGCTTTCCTGCATTCACTGAGTATATTCAGAAGCCTGTCCTCTTCATCATACAGGTGGTGAACAATGTATGCCACATCCCAGAATATTTTGAAGTCATTTGCCTTTGTTTTCATGTATGCTAATCTTCTGACAACTTCATCAGAATACGTAATACCCGTAGGGTTACTGTATATAGGTGTACACCAGATACCCTTAATTGATTCGTCTTCTGCCACAAGCTTTTCTACCATATCCATATCCGGGCCGTCATTTTTCATCGGGACGGTAATCATTTCAATGCCAAAAAGCTCACAAATGGCAAAGTGGCGATCATATCCCGGACTTGGACACAAAAACTTAACCTTGTCATACTTCCTCCATGGTTCACAGTTATAAAGGCCATGGATAAAAGCCTTCTCAATGGTACCATACATTAAACTCAGGCTGGAACTGTCGCCGAGTATTACTTCATCCTCATTCACATCAAGAATCTGCGCAAATATCCTTTTCATTTCCGAAATACCGTCAACAAGCCCGTAATTTCTGCAGTCCACACCATCTTCGGAAATAAAGTCAAGGTTTGCAGCCTGCCTGTATATTTCATTGGAAAGATTTAACTGCTCTGTGCATGGCTTACCCCTGGACATGTCAAGGTTGAAGTTTTTTTTCTTAAAGCCTTCATATTTCAATTCAATAGCTTTTTTTCTTTCAATAAGCTGCTCCCATGTGAAACCTTCATACTGTTTCATCATTACAATCCCCCAAATATGTATTGGTTAATTTAGTCTCATCATACATCACCAATTTTATAACATCATAATATATTTTTATTATTTTTGCAAGTTATTAAATATAAAATTTCATTTTTATAATATTCATCGGGGATTTATTTTGTGAAGGGAACAAAAAATGAATTGGCAATGATTATTTTATTAACTTCAGCCATTCAATGAATACATCAATGAGGTATTGGAGGACGGTTTTCTGTTTTACAGATTTACCTGCCCTTATAGGCGATTCACAGAGTATTTTGTCATCCAGATATACGGACAGTGTACCAACAACTGTTTTTTCAGCTACGGGTGCATGAATATAATCAGGAAGGGATATTTTTGTATATAAATTTTCAGCTTCCGCATCGGACAGAGGCATTGAGATGGTTTTTTCAACATATATCGGTACGGAATCTTCAAAACCCTTTATTACAGGAAGTGTGCCCAAATACTCGCTTTTTATGATCGTATGAGGATAATACATTGAAAAGGCATAGTCCAGTATTTTTTTACTGCTCAGCGCTCTCTCGGTACGGCTGTCGCAGTACAGTACAACGGATATGAAGCGCCGTCCGTCCCTTGTTGCCGAAGTTATCAGGCAACGGCCTGCCTTGCCGGTATACCCGGTTTTTACTCCGTCCGCTCCGGGATAGCTTGTCAGCATTTCATTTGTGTTTTGCAGATACCTGTTGCCTATTTGTATAGACGTTGTTTTGACAATTTCATTAAAAACAGGAATTCTCAGAGCATACCGGGTAATCAGTGCCATATCATAAGCCGTGGAATAATGCCCGGTTTCATCCAGACCATGAGGTGTTGTAAAATTTGTGTTTAATGCCCCTATTTCCTTAGCCTTGTCGTTCATCATCTCACAGAAATTTTCCACGCTTCCACCGATGTGTTCTGCAATTGCAATGGCAGCATCATTCCCGGAACACAGCAGCAATCCGTACATCAGTTCGCGCAGCGTCAGTTTCTCTCCTGCCCTGAGATGCATAAGCGAACCATTTATTGATGCTGCTTTTTTGCTTACTGTCACAATATCATCCAGGTTTCCGTTTTCAAGAGCCACAATTGCTGTCATTACCTTTGTAGTACTAGCCATTGGTCTTTTCTGGTATGCGTTTTTTTCATACAGAACGCGGCCCGAATCAAAATCCATTACAATCGCCGAACGCGCATTTATGTTAAGGTCCTGACTGTTGTAAGTTTCAACCGACAAATCTTCAAAAATTGATGAAGCCGGTGCTTCTTCATTCAGATCGTCCGCGTATATGTTCTGCGTAAACAATATCATTAGTATTATTATAACGGCGAGTATTTTTTTCAAAACCATCCACCTACTTAACTGCAAGTAAAAAAGCTTTTTCTGAAAGATAAAATAATAAAGCTATCTATAAAAAATATATATTGATATTAAAAGAATAATAGTACACGGGAAAATATCAGATTCAGATATTTATGCCATTCTGCATATATATACATATAGTTTGATGACAGAGGTGGCTGGTATGGTATTATCCGGTGAAAACGCCCGGCTGATTCAAAGGCTGCTTTATAAAATACGTTTTTTCGGAGTTATATTTATAGTCATTCTGTTATTAAAAAGCCTTATTGTTCAGGCAAATTTCGGCATTAATGAGGCAATCGCAGTAAATTACAATTACTATACCGGTGAAAGTCCATACCGTATTTACATAAATCTTGACGAACAGATAATGTATGTATACAAAAATGATGAACTTTATAAAACCTATCCTGTTTCCGGCGGCAAAAGAAATTCACCTTCTCCTGTCGGAGAATGGATAATAATCCATAAAGCAAAATGGGGCGGAAATTTCGGGGGAGCATGGCTTGGCCTTAATGTTCCCTGGGGTAAATACGGAATCCACGGCACAAACAAGCCCTGGGTAATAGGCCAGCAAAATGTTTCCGGAGGATGCATCAGGATGAAAAATGAAGATGTGAAGGAATTATATGAATATATTCCGCATGGAACCAGGGTTACAATTGTTCATGAAAGCCAGCCCTTCAGAAACCTGAAAGACGGCGATATCGGTTCGGATGTTTATAAAGTACAGATTGCACTTAAAGCCCTGGGATATTACAAAAACTGGTGTGACGGAAAATACGGCGAAACTACCAGGAAAGCCGTTCTTTCATTCCAGAAGGACAATAACCTTGCCCAGACCGGCATTGTAAACATAAGCACATGGGAAAAACTTATGAAGCTGTATGAAGAAAGCCTGACTGAATAAATATTGGCGTTGATTGCTGTTTTCACACTGTAGTCATTATCAGGCCGTTGCTCACAGATTTCTGCTGAGTTTTGTCCAGTGTTCAATAATCTCCGAAACCGTATTCTCAGGGTCTGATGTATTTTTTATATGAACATCGCACGATTCTGTGTACATCGGATATCTTTCTCTGTATATTTCAGCAAGTTTGTTCTTGCCGTCCTTTAATAAAGGCCTGTTTGATATTTCTATATCCGAAAGGATATTTTCCAGCGGCCTGTCAAGGAAAAAAACTATCCCTTTCCTTTTCAGAGCGGCCATATTGTCTTTTCTCTTTACAACCCCGCCGCCTGTTGCAATTACAGCACCGTCCATTTCGCTTACCTCAAGAACAACCCTGTGTTCCAGCTCCCTGAAATAATCCTCGCTCTTTTTAAACAATTCGGGGATTTTTCCGTACTTTTTTTCTATAAGCTCATCAGTATCAACAAAAATCATATTAAGTTTTGCTGACAGCAATTTTCCTACCGTTGTTTTCCCTGAGCCCATAATTCCGGTTAATACTAAATTGGTGTATTTCATACGCAATAATCCTTCCGATCATTAAGATAAAAAATGAGAATTTGGACAAATCCTGTCTGCCAAAACAGTATATATAATTCCCCGTTTTGCTTTCAGGTTATTTTAACAGTTCTGCTACCCTGTCGTATACACTGTCCGTGAAATAAGGTGCATGTGTTTTTTCATTCCAGATTTCATGGGCTTTCACTGCCTGAGCCACAAGCATGTAAAGCCCGTTTACGTTTTTTATTCCAAGTTCGTCACTGAGCCTCATCAGTTCTGTTCTTGCGGGATTATATATCAGATCAAACAGGAATTCCGCACCCTTAATATGCCCGGATTCAAGAGGTGAAACGCCTGCATTCGGAAACATTCCCACCGGTGTGGTGTTAATTATTATGTCAAAAGGTGTATACCGCATTATATTATCATAACCAACCGGAATAACAGTTTCATTCTCAGCCGTTATTTTTCCGGGATTTCTGCTTGCAATAAAAATTTTTCCGGCATTTTCATCCAAAAGGTAAGCAATAACCGATTTTGAAGCTCCACCGCTGCCTGTTATCAGTATTTTTTTACCATTAACATTGACACCGCTTTTTATGAAGGTATATTTGATGCCGAAGTAATCGGTATTGAATCCTTTCAGACCGTTTTTCAGACTTATGGTATTTACCGCACCGATTTTTTTGGCTTCCCCGGAAAGTTCCTGCATAAACGGTATAACATCCGTTTTATACGGGATAGTTACATTAAGCCCGTCATATCCCTGATTGGCGGCGTATTTAACAAAATTCCCAAGTTCATCTCTTTTTAGTTCAATCAGCTTATACTCGCCTTTTATTCCCAACAGTTCAAATATAACCCCGTGAATCAGGGGAGAGTAACTGTGTCCCAGTTTTTCCCCTATTAAACCCAGTTTCATCGGTAAACCTCCAGGCTGCAGTTTGATTTATTATCGGATAACAACCATAAATTTTAACCGTAGGCTAAATATCCGGCTTAACTGTTTCGTATGCGATGTAGTTTCCAAGCAGTCTGACATTATTGCACTGGCATTTCAGGCTTTCAATGAGGTTCTTAACCCTTTCCTCCTCAATATTTCCCTCAAAGTCAAAGAAGAACATGTATTCCCATGGCCTTCCTATTATTGGTCTTGATTCTATTTTCAGCAGATTTATGTTCCTTTGCTTAAACAGCCGCAGCACATTGTAAAGGGCCCCCGTTCTGTGCTTAATGTCCATAATTATGCTTATTTTGTTGCATCTGCTGTTGACCGAAAGATTTCTCTCCACAATAATAAAACGTGTATAATTGTTTTTGTTGTAGTGTATATCGGGTACCAGTATCTCCAGGCCATAAATCCTTGCACAGCGTTCCGAACCTATGGCAGCCTTTGATTTGTCACCAAGTTCTTTTACAAGCTTTGCACTGTCTGCTGTACTTTTATATACTATCTGTTCAAAAGGATACTGTTTAAGGAACTGGCTGCTCTGCTCAATTCCCTGGTGATGGGAATAAACGGTCTTGATGTCCGAAAGTTTCGTACCCGGTATAACCAGCAGATGATGCCTGATCTTTTCTATGTGTTCACCCGTTATGTAAACATTATTGTCCCTAATCAGGTCCATTACTTCAGCAATTGTACCCGTGGATGAATTCTCAACCGGTAACACACCGGCACTTATTTCATTGTTCAGAAGCGCGGAAATTACTTCATCGAACCTTACAAAACCCTTTCTTGGACAGTCCGCGCCAAAATAACTGATGGCCGCCTCCTCGGAAAAAGAGCCCGGCTGCCCGTAAAAGCCGACAGGAATATTCCGGACCTGATTTTTATCTTCCTTATTAATATCAGGAAGACTGTAAAACTTTACCTTTTCAACCTGGTATTGCTTGGAAACGGTCATCAGGTCTTCCATAAAAAAGGTTAAATACTCCATCAGCTCTTTGTTATTCAGGCATGAAACTGCCTTTTCAATAACTTCATTCTCCCTGTCAGGATCGACAATGCTAATGTTATTTCGTTTTTTATACCCGGCTATTTCAGCCACTATTTTCATGCGTTCCTCAAACAATTCAACGAGTTTTTGATCTATTGAATTTATTTTTGACCTTAAGTTTTCAATATTATAGTTATAGTCCACCATTCCACCCCACCTGTTTTTCTCTTTCCAGTAATAAATCCAGAACAACAAGCGCAGCCGCTGCATCCATAACAGGAACAGCCCTTACTGCTATACATGGATCATGCCTTCCTTTAAAAACATGTTCCGTTTCTTCCATGGTTTTAATGTTTATCGTGCATTGAGGTTTAGATATTGTTGATGTAGGTTTTATGCATGTCCTGAATATAACAGGCATGCCGTTAGTTATTCCGCCGTTTATCCCGCCGGCGTGGTTGGTTCGTGTACGTGGGATTTTCCTCCCGTTTTCTTCTGAAATACAAAACGGATCATTTGCTTCGCTTCCACGCATAGTGGCCAGTTCAAAACCGCTTCCGAACTCAATTCCCTTAACGGCTGGTATTGAAAAAACCAGGGAAGAAATCCTGCTTTCGACAGATTCAAACATCGGTGAACCAAGCCCGGCAGGAATATTTAATACAACTGTTTCCAGTATTCCTCCGACAGAATCGCAGTCCATTCTTGCATTATTTATTTCTTCTTTCATCTTTTCGGCCGTTTCCTGTGAAAAAACAGGAAATCTCATATTCCTGAACTGAAGTAATTGATGAGAAGTTATGTTGACAGGATCAACTGGTTTATCCTGTATTTTTCCTATTCTCAGCAAATGAGTACCTATCGTAATTCCTTTCTGCTCAAGATACTGGTTTGCAACAGCTCCTGCAAAAACTACAGGCGCGGTAAGCCTTCCGGAAAAATGTCCGCCGCCCCGGTAGTCCGCAAAGCCGCTGTAGCGCACATATGCAGTATAATCTGCATGCCCGGGACGCATTATGTCTTTTATGTCCTCGTAATCCACCGATCTCTTGTCACTGTTTTTTATGATGCCGCAAAGCGGAGCACCGGTTGTATACCCGTTAAAAAACCCGCTTACGATTTCAACCAGATCCGCTTCCTTTCTTTGCGTGGAGTATATGTCCTGCCCGGGTCTCCTTCTTGCCATCTCAGCATTGATTTTCCTGAGATCCAGTTTAATACCAGGGGGCAGGCCGTCAATCACAATGCCTATACATTGGCCGTGCGACTCGCCAAATACCGATATTCTGATATGATTACCCCAGACACTGCTCAACCGTATTCCCTCCCAGACTCATATAGTGCTCCCAGAACGAAGGATATGATTTGTTTACTGCATTAAAACCCTCGATAATAACATTATTTTCACATAAAACAGAAGCTATGGCAACAGACATGACAATTCGATGATCGTTCCAGCTGTTTGTTCTACCCCCCGAAAGCCTGCTGCGGCCGTTAATTACAATATTGTCTCCGACTTCATGGATATCAGCACCCAGATTTCCCATTTCGGTAACAATAGCCTTTATTCTGTCACTTTCCTTAATTCGAAGTCTTTGACCGTTAAGTATCTCCATTCTTCCTTTGCAGCCGGAGCCAAGAACGGCCAGAATCGGGGCAAGATCGGGGCACTGTGACACGTCAACCATAACACCCCTAAGACTGCTTTTTTTGGCAATAAGCCTGTCGACGTCCCAGTAAACATTTCCGCCCATGTTTTTTATTATGTTTTCTATTACTTTATCTCCCTGGAGCGAATTTCTGTTCAGCCCGGCAACAGACACCGGACCGGAAAACACACCGGCAGCAAGCCAGAATGCCGCCTGTGACCAGTCACCTTCGGCAAAATATTTCTGAGGTACGTATTTTTGCCGTCCGGGAATAACAAGTCTGTTTTCTTTCCTGATAAAATATATATTAACTCCGAAAATTTTCTGCATATGAATGGTCATATCAATATATGCTTCCGATTCGGGTTTTGTTGTTATCTGAATTGTCGAGTCTTCGTCAAGCAATGGCAGGGCAAGGAGAAGTCCTGATATGAACTGGGAGCTGATATCACCCCTGATTGAATAATTCCCCGGCCTGAGACAGCCCTTTAATGTCATGGGTAATTTGCCGTCAATAACTTCATAGCTTATTTTGCTGGCATCAAATACCGGGAAAAATGCGTCAAAAGGCCTTGAAACAAGTTTGCCTTTCCCATCAATTGTAACTGCGTCTTTTGTGAGCCTTGAAACAGGCATTATGAATCTTGCCGTTGTTCCTGACTCACCGCAGTTTATTCTGTCATTTTTCACGGTAACCGTTCCGGTTCCGTGTACAATAAGTTTTTTCCGGCCGGGCAGCGAACTGTCCAGGATGTCTATACTGCCTCCCAAAGATATGACAGCCTGACATGTTGACATTATATCTTCAGACAGTTCAATATTGTCAATTTCGCTTGTTCCGTCGGCAAGAAAAGCACATATAATTGCACGGTGAGCCATGCTCTTCGACGGTGGGATATAAACTTCTCCCGATAATTCAGAGGGCTTAATTACCAAGCATCTCATAAATAAGTCCTCCAATTCTGTCTTTACTGAATGGTTCTATTCTCACTCTGCCGATATCCTCGATCAGTACCAGATTTATGCTGTTTGTCCTGGCCTTTTTGTCCTTTATTACCGCACTTAAAACATCTTCGGGCTTAATGCACGGAAAATCAACCGGCAGACTGAATTTTTGCAGAAGTGTCCTTATTCTTTCAGCAGTATCCTTACTGCAGATGCCAATCCTGAATGACATTTCGGATATGAACACCATACCCATTGAAACAGCCTCTCCGTGAGTATACGTTTTGTATTGAAAACATTTTTCAATTGCATGTCCGAAAGTATGTCCGAAATTCAGAATCATTCTGAGATTTTTCTCTTTTTCGTCCTGCTCAACAACGTCTTTTTTGACCGTACAGCACCGGAATATGATTTCCTCTATATTTGCCATTACTTCTTCCCTGTTTTTCAGGGTTTCCAGCATGCAAAACAGTTCTCTGTCACGGATGCATCCGTATTTGACTACCTCCGAGATACCGTCGGCAAAATGCCTGTCTGGCAGGGTATCAAGAAGGGTTGGATCAATCAGCACAATTTCGGGCTGATAAAAGCTTCCCACAAGGTTTTTCCCTGCCTGAAGATTTACGGCAACCTTACCGCCTATGCTCGAATCAACCATCGCCAGCAATGATGTGGGTATCTGAATTAAATTTACGCCGCGCAGATAGGTGGAAGCTGCAAAACCGGCCAAATCACCGGTTACTCCCCCACCCAGCGCTATAATACAGTCATTTCTGGTAATGTTTGCATCAGCGAGAAAATTGTAAAGTTTTATCAGTTCTTCATGGCTCTTGCTGTTCTCGCCTGCGGGTATAACATAAATCATGGCATCCATGCCCAGACTGTGCAGCATGTTTAACAGTCTTTCACCGTACAGCGGAAACACATTGCTGTCGGTTACGATTACAGTCTTTCTGCCATTAAGCAGCCTGTAGCTGCTGTCCTCATGGAGAAGTCCGTTCCCTATCATCAGGGGATATTTCTTTGTGGAGGCATTTACCATAATCTCCCTCATTTTCAGCCCTCCATCTTTTTGCCTTCAAGCTCTACCAGTTTTCTCAGCTTTTCCATAAGGTTCGAGAACTGCTCCGGAGTTATTGACTGCTGTCCGTCACACAGTGCATGCTTCGGATTATTGTGAACCTCAATAATCAACCCGTCTGCACCCGCAACCGCTGCAGCCTTGGACATGGCTTCAACCATCCACGCCTTTCCGGTACCGTGGCTTGGATCCACAATAACAGGAAGATGGCTCAGTTTTTTTACTGCAAGTACCGAACTCAAATCAAGGGTATTCCTGGTATATGTTTCAAAAGTCCTTATGCCTCTTTCGCACAGAATTACGTTTTCGTTCCCTTCGTTCAGAATGTATTCAGCCGACATCAGCCATTCTTCAATTGTTGCCGCAAGACCGCGTTTCAGGAGGATGGGCTTTCTTGTTTTCCCCAGTTCCTTCAGCAGTACAAAATTCTGCATATTCCTCGCGCCTACCTGAATTATATCAACGTCTTCAACAAATTTTTCCACCATATCCGGAGACATTATCTCCGACACAATCGGAAGTCCGGTTTTTTCCCTGGCCAGTTTCAGATATTCAAGCCCTTCCATTCCAAGTCCCTGGAAAGCATAAGGAGAAGTCCTTGGTTTATAAGCTCCCCCGCGCAGAAATGCCGCCCCGCACTTTTTCACTTCCTGGGCAATTGAAACAATCTGTTCCTCACTCTCCACAGAACACGGCCCGGTTATTACTGAGAAGTAACCTTCGCCTATTTTGCGCCCGTTAACCTCAATAATTGTACTTTCGGGCTTGAACATCCTGTTGGCCTTCTTGAAAGGCTCCTGCACCCGCAGGATATTGGCCACTATTTCGTTCGATAAAATTCTGTACTGGTTTATGTGGGACGTGTCTCCAATCAGGCCGAGGATGGCGGTTTCCGTCCCTTCGGTAACCTGGACCTTAACGCCCATCGATTCGATCTCGGCTATAAGCGCGTTTCTTTTTTCAACAGGCGTATTTGGTTTTAATACTACCACCATATTAACCCTCCTTTTAAAATTTGATCTGTATAAAAAATAAGAGGCCCACAATCGGAGCCTCTGTAAATTCTTTCCTTTATTTTATTATAACCCATCGATTGTGTTCTATATTTTTTACAATATTAAATTAACCCGGGCTTCCAAACCAAAAGTAAAAAGCCAGGCTAAAGTAATAGTAAAAAAATATAGAAACTACAACCGTACTGAGTTTGTTAATCATTTATTATGCCCTCCAGTTGGGGTTTTAAATATTATATGCATAATAATGGTAATCTGTCAATATCCATTTATAAATCTTTATGTGAATATTACTGGCATTTATGGTTTATTTTTACATCATTCGTCCTTTACCTTTGAGGTATGTTTCCGAAAAAATACTGAAGGCTGCTTTCTGTTGTATAATATGATTATATAATAGAAATATACACAATGGAATTTACACCATATTCCCGTGACATGTGTAAGTTATGTTAATTGTATTCTTGTTCGGGCAGAATATTATATTGAATTAACAAGGTGGGAGTTTTATGAATGGAATTGTATTTATTACCGGTGCAGACCATGGCCTGGGTTACGCACTGTGCGAAAAGCTTCTTAGCCTTGGCTGTTCGGTTGCGGCCGGCAGATTTCTGGAAAACGGCAGCAATCTTTCAAACCTTCAGAAAGTTTACCCCGACAGGCTGGAAATTATAAAACTTGACGTTTCCAGCACCGAGAGCGTGAAAAACGCGTATTCCCATTTCAAAAGCAAATTTGCTCATCTGGATATACTTATCAACAATGCCGGTATACTTGGGGATATTGACAAAACAATTTACGACGAGATAGATTATGATGATATAATCAGGACTTTTCAGGTAAATTCCCTTGGACCGCTGAGAGTGATAAATATCTTTCTTCCGGCGATTTTAAAAGGCCATGAGAAACTCATAGTAAATATTTCATCGGAAGCAGGCAGCATAGGTAATTGTTACAGAAAAAACTGGTTCGGTTATACAATGTCCAAGTGTGCTTTGAATATGGAGTCTGTTCTGCTGTATAATGAACTGAAAGACAAAGGAGTCCGGATTCTGCTGTTTCACCCTGGATGGATGAGGACAATGATGAGAGGAAAGCTGGATACCAATGCCCCCACCCCTCCTGAAGAAGCAGCTGAACGAATTGTCAGGAATATTGAAAAATTCAGGGATTACAAAGGCGACCGGCCGCCGTATATCAATAATGACAACGGTGAAATTCTGCCATGGTAGCTTGGGAGGTTTAATATGAAAAAGGCAGTTTTATACGGATACTATTCAAATTACCTGTATCATCCCCTGAAAGGAGTGGATGATGAAATCAGGTCTGTTTTCGATTCGTTCCTTGAGGTTAATGCCACTGATGACATAAACGTATTTAATCATGATACCCTTAAAGAAACCGAACTTCTGATTTTATACATGGACAGGCTGGAAACCGGTGTAAATGCAAAACAGGCTGCAGCAGTGCTGTCATATGTAAGCAACGGCGGAAAACTTCTGGTTCTTCATAACGGTATTTCGTTCTATAACGGTTATGAATACTTTCAGATGGCAGGCGGAAAATTCGACCATCATCCCGAAATCAGGGACCTTACGTTCCGCCTGTACAGGGCACATCCAATAACCGAAGGTATAGATGAATTCGTCATATTTGACGAACCTTATCGCTTTGAATTTACATCCCATACTCCAAGAAAGGTATTCCTTGAATATGAAATGGACGGTGAATATTACCCGGCTGGTTGGACGGTTGATTTCTGCCTTGGAAAAATAGTCTATCTTATGCCGGGGCATACTGCAGAGTCTTTCAGGAATGAAAGCTACCGCCGGCTTATTCTTAACTCGTACAAATGGATGTGTATGTAAATAACGTTCAGTATATGAAAAGGATTGACTTTCCGTCAATCCTTTTCAAAAAATTCGTTATACAGCGCTATTATTGCCTTATCCAGGTCATTTTCGTCAATTCCGAACATAATGCTTACTTCGGATGAACCCTGGTTAATCATCTGAATGTTCACTCCGCTGCGTGCAAGAGCCGTCGTTGCCCTGCTTGCAACACCAATGCGGCGAAGCATTCCTTCACCTACGACCATAACAAGTGCAAGGTTGTAACCTATGCTTACACTGTCAACCGCAAGATCATGCGCTATACGTTCCATAATCCTGGATTTCTTTTCCTCATCAAGGTATTGTTTTTTGATTATAACTGATATATCGTCAATTCCCGACGGTATGTGCTCAAAAGGAACTGCTTCCTCCTCAAGAATCCAAAGAACCTTTCTTCCGAAACCAATTTCCCTGTTCATCATGTACTTGTGAATATTTATTGTAACAAACCCTCCGGCTCCCGCTATGCCAACAACAGGCCCGTTACTTGCTTCCCTTGTTGTAACTATCATTGTACCGGGTGCTTCGGGTTTGTTTGTGTTTCTGATATTTACCGGAATTCCTTTTTTAAACAGCGGAGCAAGGGTTTCTTCATGCAGCACCGAAAAACCCGCATATGCAAGTTCGCGCATTTCACGGTATGTCAGTACCGGGATGGGTTTCGGGTTCTTAATAAGTTTCGGATTTGCCGCGTATACCGAATCCACATCGGTAAAGTTTTCGTATACATCCGCCTCAACCGAAACAGCAAGTATTGAACCGGTTATATCAGAACCGCCCCTCGGGAATGTAACAACTTCGCCGGAAAGAGAATATCCAAAGAATCCCGGAAAAATAAGAATACCGTCCAAATTTTTAAGTTTGGCCAGGTTTTTGAATGACTGGGGCAAAACCCTGGCATTCCCGTATTCATCGCTTAAATACAAACCTGCATCCTTTGGATTTATATACTGGGCATAAACCCCGCGGCTGTTGAAATACCTGGCAACCAGCCTCGCGCAGTTATCTTCCCCTGCCGCTTTAATTCTGTCTATAAATTTTTCTTTGCTGTCGTATCCCAACGATATTCTTGTTCTTAAATTGTTTTCTATATCCCGTACTATTTCATCACCAAGCTCCAGTCCTTCTGCGATCCTGGCAAACCTGCCCACAATGGCGTTAAGTTCTTCTTCGCAGTCACCTGTTTTAATATGGCTTTCTGCCATTTTAATCAGCATGTCCGTTACCTTGGTATCTGCATCATGCTCTTTCCCCGGAGCTGACACAACCACTATACGTCTTTCCGGATCCGACGTAACAATGTTAAAAACCTTCTTAATCTGCTCGGCTGAAGCAAGCGACGTTCCTCCAAATTTACAAACTTTCATCTGAGACCTCCATGACACCTTATCTACATAAATAAAATATTCCCGGTCCGACAAAGCTGTGATTTTAAACATTATAAAAAAAATGCCGAATAAAATCAAAGGTGAAGAGTTTACTTCACCTAATAAAATTACATGTTATTTTGACCAATGTCAATGGCTTTAATTATTGCTTATTAATTTCAGAGTTTCTCTTGCAATAGCAAGCTCTTCATTAGTCGGAATCACAAGGGTTCTGACTTTGGCATTGTCGGTACTGATGTCCCTTTCGCCGCCTCTTTGGTTATTCTTTTCATCGTCAATTTCTATTCCAAGGAATTCAAGTCCTGTTACCACTCTTTTTCTAATACCGTGGTTATTTTCACCAATTCCCGCCGTGAAAACCAGGGCATCTATACCACCCATTGCTGCAGCATATGCACCGATATATTTTTTAACCTGGTATGCGAAAATCTCGAGGGCAAGTTCTGCTTTTTCATCCCCTCTGTCAGCAGCCTCATCCAAATCCCTGAAATCACTGCTTATACCGGAAATTCCAAGGACACCGGATTTTTTGTTCAGCAACTCGTTAAGCATCGTGGAATCATACTTGTCATGTTCAATAAGTGAAATCAGTATGGCAGGATCGATGTCACCGCTGCGCGTTCCCATCGGAACCCCGGCAAGCGGAGTATAACCCATGCTGGTGTCTACCGATTTTCCGTTTTTAACCGCACAAACGCTGGAACCATTACCCAAATGGCAGGTTACAATTTTTAATTCATCCAGCGGCCTGTTAAGCATGGCAGCAGCTCTTTCAGCCACATACTTGTGGGATGTGCCGTGAAAACCGTATCGGCGTATCCCGTTTTTCTCATAAAGTGAATAGGGTAAGGCATACAGATATGCCTTCTTCGGCATTGTCTGATGGAAAGCTGTATCAAACACGGCCACCATCGGCGTATCCGGCATCAGTTTCATACAGGCCTTTATTCCGATCATATTCGGTCCGTTATGCAGCGGTGCAAGCTCTATGCATTCTTCGATCGTATTCAGAACCTCGTCATTTATTATCATTGATTTATAGAATTTTTCACCGCCGTGAACCACACGGTGACCTACTGACGAAATTTCTTCCATGCTCTCTATTACACCGTGCTCTTTATCGGTTAATGCATTCAGCACTTCTTTTATTGCATCGTTATGATCTTTCAGTTCCACTTCTTTTCTGAATTCATTCCCGTTATATATATGCCTTATAAAGGAATTCTGGATTCCGATTCTGTCACATAATCCCTTTGCCAGGACTTTTTCATTTTCCATGTCAAACAACTGATATTTCAGCGAAGAACTTCCCGAATTTATAACCAGTATCTTCATTGCGTTAACCCCCAGATTTCTATTATTGCTTAATTCAACACCCTGCTTTTTTCACAGGCTTTTCAGACCTGAGCCTGAACGCAGGTAATAGCCACAACGCCGACTATATCTTCAGCTGAACATCCTCTTGACAGATCATTAACAGGTTTTGCTATACCCTGTGTAATCGGCCCGTAAGCTTCAGCCTTAGCCAGTCTCTGAGTAAGCTTGTAGGCAATGTTTCCGCTGTTGAGGTCGGGGAAAATAAGTGTATTGGCTCTTCCCTGGAGAGGGCTTCCCGGAGCTTTCGACCTGGCAACATGGGGAACTATTGCGGCATCAACCTGGAGTTCGCCGTCAATTAACAGTTCAGGCGCCTTTTCCTTTGCAATACGTGTTGCTTCAATGACCTTTTCAGTCAATTCGCTTTTTGCACTTCCGTAACTGGAATATGACAGCATTGCTACTCTGGGTTCGGCCTGAACAAGCTGTCTGAACGATTTTGCCGAGGAGATGGCGATTTCAGATAACTGTTCGGCATCGGGATTTTCTACCAGACCGCTGTCTGCATACAGGAAAATTCCGTTTTCTCCGTATTCACATTCGGGAACAACCATAATAAAGAAAGCCGATACCAGTTTGGTTCCGGGAGCCGTTTTTATTATCTGAAGTGCAGGTCTCAATGTATCTGCTGTTGAATGTATCGCACCCGCAACCATTCCGTCGGCATCGCCTTTTTTTACCATCATTGCTCCCCAATAAAGCTCATCTTTCATCATTTCTCTTGCTTTTTCAGGAGTCATTCCCTTGTTCTTTCTCAGCTCGTAGAACGTGTTTACGTAATCTTCAAACTTATCGGATGTTTCGGGATTTACTATTTCAGCACCGGATAAATCAAGATCTCCTGCCAGTTCCATTATTTTATCCCGATCACCAATGAGTACAATATTTGCAATTCCCTGTTCAAGAATCATTGCAGTTGCTTTAAGCGTACGAATATCAGAGCTTTCAGGCAATACAATGGTCTTTTTGTCCGCTTTTGCCCGCTCTGATATTCTTTCCAAGAAATCACTCATTTTTGCATCCTTCCCTTTCCGTGAACCGAAAACTTAGTTAAGTTTTTAACGGTCCAAGTTACATTTTTTGTATTTATTTTAACCGCCGAATACATCGGCAGGTTTGAATCAGTTTTTTATTGTTTCACAGGGTTAAAAAACAAAAACAGCGCTTATTATCGAGATCTTATGAGCAGCCAATATACGCCATTTTTAAGCCATTACAATTATAACGCAAATGTTTTTTGTATACAAGTAAAAATTAAAAAAACATGCATAAATGTTATTAATTCATAAAAAGCAGGGCATTCGCAACATCTTCGCCGGTTATCGTCGCCAAGTCTTCCTTCTTCACCTCGTCAATATTCCGGCCTATTCTATTGGACTGCTGCATTACAACTTTCTCAAAAAGATTCCTTACATACCTTCCATTGCCGAAGTGCTCAAGCTTAAGATTAACAACGGCTTCGAAATGCTCTTTCAGCCTCCTTGCAGCTTCATTGTCAAGAACATACTGCTGCTTTTTTGCAAAACTCATAAATATCTCAAAAAGCTCATCACCGTTATAGTCATCGAATTCAAAAACCCAGCTGAAACGGTCTTTTAGCCCGGGATTTGAGTTTATAAATGTTCTCATTCTGTCGGTATACCCTGCAGCTATTACAAGCAGCCTGTCCCTGCAGTCGTCCATGCGTTTGAGTATGGTATCTATTGCATTGCGCCCGAAGTCATTTTGTCCGCCGACAAGAGCATATGCTTCATCTATAAACAGAATACCGTCCATTGCCTGGTCCAGAACCTTGTTTGTTTTTTCCTCGGTCTGTCCGACATATCCGGCAACAAGACCGCTTCTGTCCACTTCAATAACATGGCCCTTCTTCAGAATGCCAAGGCTCTGATAAATTCTTCCCAGGATCCTTGCTATAGAGGTTTTTCCCGTACCAGGAGATCCGCAGAACAAGGCATGATAGGTCATGGGTTTAACCGGAAGTCCCATTTCCTCTCTTTTCTGATTTGTTTTTATCAGGTTTACCAGGCTTTTTATATGCTCCTTTATATTCCTTAAACCAACAAACTCGTCCAAATCCTTCATTATTGAATCGAGCCTGTCGCGGGTTACCGTTATATCCTTAACCGGCAGTGCTCTTTCAATGTCCTCAATTGTAATGGTTTTAAGCATTTCGTAGGTGACGTTTTCTTCTTCGGCCAGCCTGTCAGACTGGGCTTTTATCAACTTTTCCAGTGTGTTTCTGACAACACGCCCGTTACCAAAATGCTCATCCCTGGTGTCATAAAGATAATTGAAATACAGCTCCATTTTTTTCAGGCATTCATCATCCATGGCATACTGGTTTTTCTCCAGCTGCATTTCAAAAATCTGCAGTAGCTCAGCACCTGTATAGTCTTTAAAATAAAACTTTCTGGGTACTCTGGACGAAAGTCCGGGATTGGATTTCAAAAACGTCTCCATCCTGTCGGTATATCCTGCCAGAAAAACAGCCAGACGGTCACGTTCCTTTTCCATACGGTCAACAAGAATGTTTATGGCTTCCTTTCCGAAATCATTGTCGCCGCCTTCTGCCAATGAATACGCTTCGTCGATAAACAGGATACCGTCAAGCGCCCTGTCTATCACTTTATTGGTTTTCACGGCCGTACCTCCGACAAATTCAGCAACAAGATCAGCCCGGGTAACTTCCACGATATGGCCTTTCTTCAGTACTCCCAGTGCCCTGAAATATTCACCCATAAGCCTTGCAACAGTTGTTTTCCCGGTTCCGGGGTTACCCAGAAAGGCAGTATGCAGTGAAATGCTGCTTCCGCTTAACCCGTGTTCCTTTCTTAATTTCTGGATTTTTACAAAATCCATTAAAGCCTCTATATCTTCCTTTACATTGGACAGCCCGACAAGTTTTTCTATCTCAGCCCGGATTTCTTCGGGCTTAAAGGGTGCAGTTTCCTCGTTTTCGGGGTTCTTCATGCCTTCTTTTCTGTAAAATTCATCAATTATCGCATTAAGCTCTTTTTCAGTAGAGCTTTCAGAACCGGGGTTATTGCTGCCCGCTTTATTTGTTTCGGAAACGTACGAAGGTTTCCTGTGGTACAGATCGTAGTATACGCTGCTTAAAAAGCGGTTTTTGTTGTCCATAAACTTACACACTCCGTTTATTTCATGAGAACACGTAAATTTCTACCTTTATTATAGTATCATTATATAATATAACTTTTGCTCAGGCCATTCCATAATATTATGGTATTCGCACAGCTTAAACAAGGTTTTTGGACAATGTGTGAGTATATATCGCATTTGCCAGCTATGCTTCACTTCGTTTCTTACTGCCCTCAGGAAAAATTTTTTCAAACCGGTTTCTATATTTCTTTCATTTTATCAATTACATTTAAGGCACGTTCGGATATCATTCTGTTCTTCAGCCGCTTATCCTTTATTTTTATCGGGTTTCCTTCTGCATTCACCGGGTTTAATTCTTCAATAATCCCGAAATTTATATTCATAGGCTGGAAAATACCTACAGAAGATGTTGAAATATAGTGTGCCAGTGCACCGGTGGCAGTTGCTTTCGGAAAATATACCTCATCCATCCCTTTAGAAAGCCTGAATGCATTTATCCCTGCAACCAGTCCCGAAGCAGTGGATTCAACATACCCTTCCACCCCGGTAATCTGACCTGCAAAGAAAAGGTTTTTTCTTTTTCTCATGCGATAGGACGGAAGGAGAAGTTCAGGGGAGTTGATAAACGTATTCCTGTGCATTACGCCATACCTTACAAACTCAGCATTCTCCAGACCTGGTATCATTGAAAAAACTCTTTTCTGTTCCCCCCATTTTAACCTCGTCTGGAACCCAACCATATTGTATAATGTCCCTTCTTTGTTATCCCGCCTTAACTGAACCACCGCATAGGGTGTTTTCCCCGTCCTGGGATCAGTAAGCCCGACGGGTTTCAGCGGCCCGAATCTCAGTGTATCCGGCCCCCTTTCGGCCATAACTTCTATCGGCATGCATCCTTCAAAAACAAGGTTTTTCTCAAAATCCTTCACTTCGGCTTTTTCAGCATTTATAAGGGCTTCGTAAAAAGCAGCATACTCTTCGCTGCTCATCGGACAGTTAATATAATCCGCATCTCCCCTGTCGTACCGGGATGCCGTGAATGCTTTTTCCATGTTTATGCTGTCAGCTTTTACTATGGGAGCCGCGGCATCAAAAAAGGACAGGAACTTATCTCCGGTAATTTTGGCAATTTCCTTTATCAAAGCCTCGGAAGTCAGCGGCCCTGTGGCTATAACTGTCAGGTTTTCGTCATCAATCTGCGTGTACTCCTGTTCTATTATTTCAATATTGGGGTGATTCCTGATTTTCTCTGTAACACATTTCGAAAAATCTTCCCTGTCCACGGCCAAAGCACCGCCTGCCGGAACGGCATTCCGATCGGCACACTCCATTATCAGGGAACCCATCCTCCTCAGTTCTTCCTTCAGAAGCCCTACAGCATTTTCCAGCTGATTCGATCTCAATGAATTTGAACAAACCAGCTCAGCATAAGTATCAAGATGATGAGCCGGTGTTTTTTTATATGGTTTCATCTCGTAAAGACGTACCATGCCGCCTCTTTTTGCAATCTGCCACGCTGCTTCACATCCGGCAAGCCCGGCTCCTATAACATTTATAATCCGTTCCACCTGACAACCCTTCCTTTTGTGCTTTCTTACATTCAATAAGCCAAGTGTCTTCACAAATAATAATTATTTTAAGCATATCGTGCCATTAAGGTAATTGAACTTTTTTCCCTGGTACCTGTTTTCCTTTTTCATCTTTTCTTCAATAATATCAACAACTTTCCACCAGCTTTTGTCCCAGTTGCAAAACAGGCATCTTTCCTCGGGAGCCCGCCCAATCAGGCGCTGAATGACAACTTCCGGTGAAAGATATTCCAGAAAGGTTATTATTCTTTCAATGTATTCATCCATTGTCACAGGTTTAATTTTGCCTGCAATGTAAAGATCCCCAAGTTTCGTATTTTTTAAAATGTACAGCGAATGGCATTTTACCTGGTTAATACCTACAGAGGACAGAATTTTCGCACCTTCCACGATATCATCGATATCGTCCATGGGAAGATCAATGATCATATGGGCACAGGTCTGAATTCCGTATTTTTTCGCCCTCAGCACGCTGTCTATAAATTCGGCAAGGCCATGACCCCGGTTAAGAATTTTCAGTGTATGATAATTAACGGTCTGAATCCCTGTCTCCACGACAATGTCAACCCGGTATTTCTCCTTAATTTCCTGCATCACTTCATAATATCCGTCATTTAAACAGTCCGGCCTTGTAGAAATGTACAGCGCCACAACATCCGGTATTACTGCTTCTTCCAGGTATTTCGCGAATTCATTTACCGGCAGGTATGTGTTGGAATAGTTCTGAAAATAAGCTATATACTTTCTTACATTATATTTTTTTCCGATATATTCTATATTTTTTGACATCTGCTCCTTTACAGACAGAACAGACGCCAGGTTTTCAAAACCCGCGCCTTCTTCCCCGCAGAATATGCAGCCCCCGGTACCCAGCAAACCGTCCCTGTTTGGGCATGTTACAGGAATATTTACCGGGATTTTGTATACCTTTTCGTTATATGTTTTTAGAAGATAGTCGGAGAATTTATTGTACAGCATTTTTCCAATCCTTATATCAATCTTTCCTTTTTCCCCGGTATTTGTTAACATATCACAGGTACCGCCATTAAGTACCTTTTACCGGTATGTTTTCCCGTAAAAATTACAAAACCATATTTAAATATAGCATAATATTCATCAATTTAGTAACTTTTTCTCCAAACCTTCGTATTTAAGATTATAATACGGTTTTTGACATATGGTTTGTTGAATTAGACTGTATTATGTTAATATAGATAAATAACTTCTATAAACTAATTCGGAGGATCTATGGAATACGTTGCAAAACTGCTTTTATTATCCGTTGTAGGCGGATTTATCGGCTGGATTACCAATTTTATTGCCATAAAATTATTATTTCTGCCTGTTAAACCGGTTAAACTGTTTTTCGGATACAAAATCCAGGGGGTAATTCCTGCAAGGAAACCCGAGCTTGCCGTTTCTATAGGAAACGTCATAGAAAAACAGTTGCTGGCTCCCGAGGAAATCCTGAACAAGCTGGTATCCGAAAAGGATATAAATAACCTCAAGGAAGTCATTGTAACCAATGTTATCAGCATCTTAAAAGACAAACTGCCCGGTTTTCTGCACGGTTTTACCGACAAAACCGTAAAAAAGCACCTGGATTCCTTTATGGAAAAGGACGGGGATAAATATATACGGGATATGATCAATAACATTATCAGGAATGCAACTGATAATATAAATATATCTGAAATGGTTATGGAGAAAATAAATGCCCTGGATCTGGCTTCCTTTGAATCCATCGTTTTGAGTGTGGTAGACAGGGAGCTTAAGCACATTGAATACCTTGGGGGTATTTTGGGTTTTCTGATAGGTCTGGTTCAGGGTGCAATTGTTCTTTTATTGTAAGTAAAAAGATCACCTTTCCCAGGGTAAAGAAAGGTGATCTTTTACTACGGGATAAGAATCTATTTTATTTTTTCTATTGCCTTTTCTGCAAACGAATTGTCCACAATCTTATCAAACGGGGCAAATTCGGCAAGTTCGCCTGCTTCCTTCATAACTTCCTGCAAACGGTTGAAAGCTTCTTCCTTCATTACCGGTGTTTTGTTCCACGTATCCTGCTGTTTGTATCTTCTTACAACTGTTTCAAGCAAATCCAGATCGGTATCAGGGAATGAAGGAGCTATGGCTTCAGCCACTTCTCTGTCCGAATTTTTTTCAATCCACTGCTGGGCCTTATAAATTGCGTTTGTAAAAGCCTGTATAACATCGGGATTCTTTTCAATATAACTCTTCTTAGCATAATATGCGGTGTAGGGAATTTCGCCGCTTGCTTCTCCCATGGAAGCCACTATGTAACCATTGCCTTCCTTCTCGAAGCTGGATGCTACGGGTTCAAACAAGGTTACGAAATCCCCCATTCCCGACAGGAAAGCTCCCCCCATCAGTGCAAACTGGATCGATGTGTCCACTTCAACATCCTTTCCTGGAATCAAACCATGCTGCTTCAGTACATACTCAAGGGTCATCAGTGGTACTCCGCCCTTTCTTCCGCCGATAATAAATTTTCCTCTCACATCTTCCCACTTAAAATCGGGCATTGGTTCCCTTGCCACAAGAAAAGAACCGTCCCTTTTTGTAAGCTGGGCAAAGACAACGGCATAGTCTTCCTTTCCCTCATTGTACACGTAAATGCAGGCTTCAGGTCCTGAAAAACCTATATCCGCCTGGTTTGACAAAACAGCCGTCATAACCTTGTCTGCCCCTGCACCGTTAACCAGAGTAATTTTTAATCCTTCCTCCTCAAAAAATCCTTTGTTTATTGCCACATACTGCGGTGCATAAAATATTGAGTGGGTAACTTCATTTAATGTAATTTCCTTATACTCTTTCGTGCCGCAGCCCGGTAAAATCAACAAAACAACAAGCGACAGCAAAACCAGACAGCGCATAATTTTCATGTTCTATCACCTCCGGATTAATATTTTTCCGAGATCCATTTCCCAAGAAGCTGTACACCAAAATACATAAGAGCTGCAAGTATTGACAGTATCAGAACACTTGTCATTACAAGATCCAGCTGGAATACCTGACCACCGTAAACAATCAGGTATCCGAGACCCGATTTTGAAACAAGGAATTCACCGACAATAACCCCTACCCATGATAAACCAACATTTACCTTCAAAGCATTCATCATTACCGGAAAAGACGAAGGCAGCACAACTTTTGTAAGAATCTGCTTTCTGTTTGCACCGAAACTCTGTACAAGCCTTATCTTTTCCGAATCTGTTTCAAGAAAACCGGTATATACTTCCAAAACCGTTACTATCAGTGATACGGTTACTGCAACTGTAATTATCGCAACCGGCCCGGCTCCCATCCAGACAATAAAAACCGGTCCGAGAGCTATTTTAGGAAGGGCATTTGCCACTACAAGATATGGTTCCAGTACTTTTGAACATGTTTCAGACAGCCACAGGATAACAGCAATAACAATACCCATTATAGTTCCAAGCAAAAAGCCAACCACTGTTTCCCATAACGTAGTCCATACATGGGAAAATAATGAGCCTTCACTATACAGGCGTATGAAAGTTTTTATAATCCTGCTGGGGCTGCTGAAAATAAAAGGATCAAGCCAGTTAAGCCTGGTAACTGTTTCCCAGAAAACTATTATGAATACCAGCAGCAATAGCCTTAATATAACAATAAGGCGCTTTTTTGCCTTCAGCTTACGCAAATATTCTTTTTGCTCGGCAGATTCCTGCTTATACATGGACATCAAGCTCCTTCCATACCATGTTGAAATATTTCCTGAATTCCGGAGCCTCTCTTGACGACAGCGGTGTTCTGTTTTCAATATCAAACTTTATATCAACCGCCATTTTGATCGTTCCCGGACGTTTTGACATTACGTAAAGACGTTCTGACATGCTTATAGCTTCCGCAATATCGTGAGTAACCATTATTGCCGTCTTGCCCTCTTTTTTGATAATTTTATAAATATCATCAGTAACAGCCAGTCTGGTTTGATAGTCCAGCGCCGAAAATGCTTCATCAAGGAGCAAAATATCCGGGTTTACCGCCAGTGTACGGATTAACGCTGCTCTTTGCCTCATTCCACCGGAAAGCTGTGACGGATGATGATTCTTGAAATTTATAAGGCCGTATTTATCCAGTAAATACTCCACATGCTGCAATCTTTCCGGGGTTACCTGGTTCTGGATTTCCAGTCCCAGTATTACGTTTTTATATATTGTCCTCCATTCAAACAGGCTGTCCCGCTGAAGCATATAACCTATCCTGGGATTAACCCCGGTCACTTTTTCTCCGAATACAGATACCTGTCCTGAAGAAGGTTCAATCAGACCGGCAATTATGGATAAAAGGGTTGACTTTCCGCATCCGCTCGGACCGACAATCCCTATAAACTCACCTTCGTAAACCTCAAATGAAACATTTTCAAGAGCAGGTACTTCACCGTCAATGGTATGGTAACGTTTTGAAATATTTTCAACAACTACGGCCGGTACCAACCAAATCCCCCCATTCTCATACACTGACAGTATATGCATTATGTTTTTTTGGCGTTACTTTGGAGGAATTGGACCGCAAAGGCATAATAAAAAGCCTTCCCCTTTTATGCCGGGAAGGCCTGTTCTTATATTTGTTCAATGAATTAATTTATTCAGGTTTTACAGTATGCCTTGGTTTATTTTTTACCAGTTCAGCAGCCTTTGTAATGGCTGTAACCACATCAACTTCAAACTGCAGTTTCAGATTTTTGATTTTTGAATAAACTTCACCTTTCTTTGTAACAAAATACTGCGGGGGCAATTCATTCAACGCTTTTGCTGCAATGTCAAGCCTGCATGTATCACATTTGCACATTTCAAAGTCTTTTAAAACATCCTCCATATAATTGAATACCATTTCTTCCATATAGTTTTTCAGTTCCATATTTATGACCCCCTGTTCAGGCAGATAAAAGCCTGTCAGCATTATTATCCTGCTATTATATATTATAAATCAAATCTTTCCATATATTAAACAATTTTTTTTCATTATCATCGTCTATCTTTACATCAGTCCACCACTGAAAAGCCTCAAAACAGTTGAAAAACATAATATCTCTCCCGGTATAGGTTCTGCATCCTCTTTTTTCCGCCATAAGCATAAGCTTTGTCTGGGGAGGGTTGTAAATAGTATCGAAAACTATGTGGTGAGTCATGAAATTAAAGTTTTCCGGCAGCGGCTGAACATCAAACTGGGGAAACATCCCGACCGAAGTAGCCTGAATTATGATATCCGCATTATAAAAGCCGTGTATGGTCTCCGGATTATTAAAATCAGCAGCCAGGGCAATATTTCCGAATCTGCTGTTCAACTGCATGCAAAGCTGCTGTGCTTTTTCGGGGATATGATTTGCTATAGTCAGGCTTTTGCATTGTTCAAGCGCGCATGCATAAGCTATGGCACGTGCTATCCCGCCGCAACCGAAAAGAAAGATCCTTTTCCCGCTCAGATTTTCTCCGGTTATTCTGGGAAATGCCTTTCTGAAAGCTGAAATTTCCGTGTTATGTCCATGAATACTGCCGTCTTCATCTATCCTTACTATATTAACGGCGCCGCAGCCTGACGCTTCTTCGGTAACAGTGGCAAGGCAATCATTCACTTCACACCTGTGAGGCGTATCAATAAGAACTCCTCTGCATTTAATTACCCTAAGGGCTTCCAGGCTTTTTACAATGCCATAGTGTTCTGTACTGACAGGAAACATCATGGAATTGTAACCGATAAAACCGCATATTTGGTTGAAGAATTCAGGAACGGGGGAGAAACTGATATATTTTCCTGCCAAAGCAAAAATGGATGTGTTCCCGTCAACTTTAAGTCTTGCCATACAAATCCTCCGAAAAAGCAGCACCACTGTCACTCATTAAGTTTCCTTCCAATAATGAGTTTTTCAAAAACTCTCTTAATCCTTACATGGATCGGTTCATTTTTGTCCAGTGGTTCTACCAAAATTGTTGTCAGGCCGATTCTGTTCCCACCCCTTATATCGGTAAATAACTGGTCCCCGATAACCGCAGTTTCTTCAGGACTGAGATTCAGTTCCGCCATTGCTTTCAGAAAACCTCTGTTCGAAGGTTTGAAGGCACGATATCTGGCGTAAAGACCCAACTTTTCATTAAACACATCAACTCTTTTTTTTCTTGCATTGGATACTATGGCTGCCTTAATTCCGTTATCCTGAAAACGCTTAATTAATTCAACAACTTTTTCATCAGGTATTTTTTGTTTATGTGTTACAAGAGTATTGTCTATATCAAGCAAAACGCCTTTAATTCCTCGTTCCCTTAACCAGCTTATATCAAGATCATAGACAGACTTAATGTACAGATCCGGCTTAAGCCCATTGCCCATTATTATCCTCCTTTCGGTTAATAATACCAAACTTCCAGTTTCTATGCAATAATTAGTTTACATTGCGTTATTTGTTGTGATAAAATAACCTGCAAGAAATAGTTTGTTTAACCCGTTTCTTGCTTAATACAATAAAGGAGAGTGTAATATATATGAAAATTGCAGTTGAACTTACAAAGAACCCCAAACAGAAACCCTCCTCTGATCAGCTGGTATTCGGAAAAGTATTCTCGGACCATATGTTCATTTGCGATTATTCTCCTGAAAACGGCTGGCATAATGCCCGTATTGTTCCATACCAGAATCTCAGCATAGATCCATCCACTATGACAATACATTACGGTCAAAGCATTTTTGAGGGACTAAAGGCATACAGGACAAAGGACGGCAATATAAATCTGTTCAGACCTGTTGAGAATATAAGAAGATTGAACGAATCATGCAAACGCCTTTGCATACCTGTGATTGATGAAGAATTCGGGCTTACGGCTATTAAGAAGCTTGTTGATATCGACAGGGACTGGATTCCTGAAGGAGACGGAACATCATTATATATTCGCCCCTTTATTTTCGCAACCGAGCCGCACCTGGGAGTAAGACCGTCGAAAACTTACAGCTTCGTTATTATTACAGGCCCTGTGGGCGCATATTACAGGGAAGGAATTAATCCCGTAAAAATATATGTTGAACCTAATTATGTACGTGCTGTTAAGGGCGGTCTTGGTGAAATAAAAGCTTCCGCTAACTACGCCGCCAGCCTTAAGGCTCAGGTGGAAGCAAACGAAAAAGGTTATACCCAGGTTTTATGGCTTGACGGAATCGAGAAAAAATATATAGAAGAAGTCGGCACAATGAATGTGTTCTTTGTAATCGGGGACGAAATTGTAACTCCGGAGCTGAGCGGAAGCATTCTGCCGGGCATAACAAGGAAATCATGTATTGAGCTTCTCAGGTCCTGGGGTTATAACATGAACGAACGCAGGATTACTATCCAGGAAGTTTATGAAGCACATGAAAAAGGTATTTTGAAAGAAGTATTCGGTACGGGAACAGCTGCTGTAATTTCACCTGTTGGAGAATTAAACTGGAACGGAAAGGTTATTACAATTAACGGCGGAAAAACAGGACCAATCTCCCAACGCCTGTATGATACGCTTACAGGTATCCAGTACGGAAAACTTCCCGATGAATTCGGCTGGATTGAACGGGTATAGTTGAAAAGTCCCCCGCTTATGTGGTTTCACGAAAGCAGGATAACGAAAATTAATTATTCGCTGTAATTCTTAATAAGTGATCTAAAAAGGCAGGCCGGTTGGCCTGCCTTTTTTCAATAGTTTTTATCAGTTGATGTTAATGCCTTCAAAAATTGTTATGATATCCGTTTCATTGATTTCACCGGTATTGCTTTCGGCCAGCAGCCATACCCTGTGAGTTTTGTAAATTGACAGGTTCCTGTATGTGTATTCGGTAATTACGACTTCTGACCCGCCGCTTATTTTTTCAATAAGTGTTTCGCTGCTCCTTTCCTTACCCGGTGAACCGTCCGGATTTTCAACGGGTATTCTCAGTTCGCCGTACTGCGTGCGTTTGGGCAGGGTTATTCTGAGCGTAACATCTACAACTTCGCCTCTTTTCACAACATTTACCACTTCAAGTTCCGGTTCTCCGAATCTTACTATTCTGACATTAAGCTCGGGAAAACTTTTTTCCTTTGCCCCATTATCCAAATCAGTGTATTTTATTTTGGAAGCTCCCGCTTTTCCAAGAATATACCCGCCTTCTTCGCCTTTCAGTTTTATACTGAAGTCTACAGGGTCAGCTTTATATTTCCTGTTTACATTGTCGTACCGGTAGACTATGTCACCCAGGTTTCCTGTTACTTTTCTTCCTGAAACATTCAAGCTGCCTGCAGAGACAACTTCCAGCCCTTCAGGGAATTCTTCATGGAAACTGAGATTCCTGACAGTTAACTCTTCCGGAGGTTCCAAACCCGGATCTATGCTGAATTCCCCGGGTATTACCTTGTAGCTTACAATCAGTTCTTCATCCACGAAAATTTCTTCGCTGTTTATTGTCCTGCTGACACTAATCGGGGCCTTAAGTGCTATTACTTCAATTGTTTTATCTCCGAATTTCCTTGTCTCGTTATTACCGTCAATATCCCTGTATGAAACTCCTGACGCATTAAGAATGTATTTTCCGCCTTTCGTCCCCTTAAGTCTGATTGTAAATTCAACTTCGTCTGCTTCGTACAATCCTGACGAGGAATTATACGAATAATTTATATTTCCGAGATTCCCCTTTACCGTTTGACCATTAACCGTAAATCCTGCCGGAACTGAAACAATCCTGAGACCATCAGGGAATGTTTCTTCAAACATAACATTTTCTACACTGAAGTCAGTGATTATGTCCATATATATTTCATCGTAAACGTTATCAAGGGCATCAGCATCCTCAGCCCGCCGGTACTTACCGCCGGCCCGTTCTGCCACTTCGTTCAGAACGTTGGCATTGGAACCTTTTGTAAAGGCAATCATATAAGATTTTATTCCTGTCGGTTCGATATATTTTTCTGCAACTTCATAGCAGTACTGTATATCCTGCGGCCATGCATAGCTTCCGCCGCCCCTGAAGTGAGGAGCAGTTCCGTCAGCAAAATAAAAGTTATACGGTTGCTTATTGTACGTACTGTGGTATGTTGGTTCTCCATCAGTTAAAAGAATAAGATATTTTTCTATAGGATTATGCTCTGTGCTTACTGTGTCAGTCAATCTGTAATAAGCAAGTCTCAAACCGTCGCCTATATTCGTTCCTCCGTTTGCTGCAAGGTTATTAATCTGGTTTTTTACCTGATTAAGATTTGATGTAAGTGACTGCTTTTGCCTTGCAATATCATCATACGTAATCAGGCCAACTTTAACCCTGTTTTTACCGCTGAGTTTGTCAAGAAATCTGAAAGCAGCTTCCTTTGCAATGTCCAGCCTTCTTTTCTGCTTACTCCCCTTGGGAATCGTATTACCGTCCAGGTTGAATTCCATACTACCGGAAGTATCTATAACAAGGTATATTTCCCTGTCGGGCTGTTTGACTGCAGTTGCCGGAATTGGCTCTGGTTTCACTTTATAGGTAACTGTAAATTCTTCATCCAAAAGTATTTTTGTTCTGCTGATCTCTCTTGAAAGTTCAAGTTTGGCTTTTGTACCAGGACTGAGCGTTACAGCAGTGGCTTCAGTGCTTGTCCATAACAGGAACAGTAATGTAAATAAAATCGTGAGAACCTTCATTCTGGTTGTTGCCGTTTTCCTGCCTGAAAGCATAAATCCCATCTCCCTTCATTACATTTTTTTATTGCTTTTTTTGAATTAAAGCTATCATATAGCTTACATTGTCGTTAACATTGTCTTGCAGCGATTCAATAACAAACCTTTCATTGTCGCCGATTTCCTCATACACATCTACAGTTTCCCCTGCCCTGATTTTGTCCAGATACTGTTCCAATAACGAAACTCCTTTTTCACCGTTTGTAAATCCTGATAAAATCAGGTTTCTGAAGGTTTCAAAAACAAGTTCATCATTAACGTCATGAACAAGGGCATAAATATTTTTTTCAAAACTGCGGCTGTTCAAAGATATGGTATTCTCACTGACAACCAGGGTGGCGCCTTTGTCCTCGAAGCTTGTTATTTCGGCATTTTCATTTTCGGACAAGTTTTTTATTATATCGAGTATTTCTGCACTGTACTCACCGATAAAAGCGTTAATTCTTTCAATGCTCAGATCCTTAATCTTTACAGTCCCGTATACCGGTTCCTCAGTCTGATCATTAATTAGGCCTTCATTCCTCGCGAGTCTGTAAAGCAGCGCAATGGACTGTTCAATCGTGGCATTGCCCTTCGGGTCAATTACATTGTTGCCGTAACCAGTCAGAATATTGTTCTCAAAACAGTAATCAATATAGTATTTTGCCCAGTCGCTTATCTCATTGCCGTCACTGTACTCATAGCTGCTTTTGACCGAAAAATCCCTGTCAGGGAAGATCTGCATCAGTAAATTGACGATAAGGGATGCAATTTCCTGCCTTGTTATGTAATTATCAGGAAAGAAATTGCCTTTGCCGTCACCCTTTATTATTCCAGCATTATATGCCCTAACAATTTCCTGTCTGTATTTATGGTTAAGAACATCATTGAACGGGTTGTCATCAGCAATATCAATGAATTTACCTGTTTTTTCAAACACTTTCAGCGCAAGAAGAACATATTCATACCTTTTTATATTGCCCTGGTAATTTGCCTGGAGTTCCACCGGGACAAGATTTTTATCAATGGCTTCTGAAACTTCCTGTACAGCCCAGTGGCTCGGCATGTCCCGGGTATTGTTTTCATCCTGTGCCATAGCATCGGTCGCCGCCAAAAGCAGAAATCCTGCAATTATAAATAATGAAATTAGTTTTTTCAAACCGACCATAACCTGTCACCTCATCTTTAATTATTTTGGAGGGTATAATATTCATTCAGTTTAAATTTTTCTATATACGCTGAATCCCCCGTTTTTGCAAGGGAAACAGTGTAGTCATAACGGTAAGTGAAATATTCGTCGGTTATACCGTTTGTTCTCTGTACCACTGCGTCAAAATTTACATAGTAAAGCTTTATTTTCTCAGAATAGGCGGGATGCGGCGTGATTCTGAAATTTTTTATTTCTATAATTTTTTCCATGTTATTTCTGAGAGGAAAAGATTCAAGGGGGTAATACTCATCATATTTATCATTTAATTCAATTAATTTGCTTCCATCCTCATCAGCTGTTATACCGAGGCTGTCCAAAAACTCGTTTACGGGTTTTACACCCTGTTTCCACCTGTAAGAAAGCAGATTCATCCGTTCGCGGTCAATCCCGGCGAATTTGGGGAAAAACTTTTCTATAACATCCTTTTCCGCTTCGAAAATTACGCCGTCAGCGGGATTCCTGTAACTTCCGTCCTGGTTTCTGGAAAGATCAAGATACGGAAGCCTGGTAATATTGTCATTATTGTAGACAAACAGCCTGTTTTTCATCCCGGACTTTATGTTTGATTCAATGGCCCTGAGTATGCTGAAACCGATGTCGCTTTTTGTAAGCTCAACGTCATACCTCAATTCCACTCTCATAGAATCAATATTTTCCGCGTCAACTTTCCGAATTACCGAGTATGTATTGTCATCATGTTTCAGGTAGCTTGCTGCAAAAATGTCATCAGGTATCGCCTTTGCCTTGCAGTAAACTTTGGCATAGTAAAGATAACTGTCGCCGCTTTTCGAAATAAAACCGGATACTATATTGGGTGTTTCCTCTCCGTTCCCTGCTTTCAGGATTTCAAGATCGTATCCGATAACAGTCATGCCGTTTATGCTTACATACCTGGGAAGATGTATTCCTATTTCCGGATTCCCGTCTCCCTCCTTTATGGTTTTGTCCGCGATATAACCCCGAATATTGCCGGGAATTGTTCCCGTCCTCGAATAGCTGTTGTAATCATCCACCGATGCATCTGTATAAAGAGCCGTAAAATACTCGGAGATGATTTTTCTGATTTTTGCATCGTCTTCACCGGTTACGGTTTCTCTGCCCGTATTTCCGACCGTGTCGTCCGACGCTGAAACAACCGGCGCGTTCAGCATCGCAGCGCAGCCCGCACTTAATAATAATAAAGAAGCAATCAGTAAACCAAAAAATAATTTTTTCATATGTCTCACCTCAGAATATTTCTCTCAGAATATCTGAAAACTTTCTCCCGTTTTTCTCTTCAGTAAAACTGTCAAACAAAGCATCCCTTCCAGGGAAAAATACATTTCCCGAATTTAGCACAAGGGCTGCATAGTCCCAGTTCCTGAAATTATCAATATTTGTATTGCCTGTAATTATCGGGAGCCTTGGGATTACATCGTTATAAAACTCTGCGGCCGATCCCTTTACCTTATAAGTGGGATCATAGCCCCTTCCCGCTGCAATAACCGCTCCGTTCAGCGTAGCATCGTTTTCTATCCTGACTTTTCCCATGGTAAAGATAATACCGTTAACTGTGTCCCTGTTTATAACCAGATCCTTATCCGGATTCAAATTTATGATTAAAAAGTAATCTGACAGATCGGAGTATTCATCTTCAATATACTGAACCAAATCAACTGGAGTATCGTCGCTTTCTTCTCCGAACTTAATTACGCAGTCCCACACAGTTGTTTCAATCTGATCAAGAGCTTTTCTGATTCTCAGGAATTCGGTGGTGGTTTCGGTATTGCCCGGGACAGGCATTCCCGGACTGAACCTGTAGCTTATTTCACCATCCTGTGTGGCGGGATAATCCTTTCTCGCAAACACCTGTACATGGCCTTTGAGATAACTCATCAATATCTCAAGTCCCCTAGGCATTCCGAAATTCCTGTCGGTATATTCAATCCAGTCCGGTTTTATGTATCCGTTAAGGAACGTCGGATCCAGTCCTTCCACACTGTTTCCTATTTCGCATATTACAGATCCCGGTATTTCTATGTCACCTTCCGCAAAGTAAATCCTGTTGTTTGCAGCCATTGCCTTATGGCATAATCCTGTTATTTTTGAGGGGATTACCGGAAGACTGTTGGACCATCCGGTTACTTTGCTGCGTATTTCGTTTATCCAGTCTTTCCACGTTGTCCAGTCACCGGTCAGATTTCCGTTCTGCGTCCAGCCGACATCCCCGATTATGACCGAGAAACCGTTTCCGCCGTTTTCTTTTAAATCTTCAATATACTGCCGGGTATTGCCAAACTCCCTTGTCAGGTATGCAGGCCGGTTATCTCTCCATACCAGTGCAACATCTTCCAGCTGGTATACCGCTTTGCCGCTTTCCACTTCCACCACGAAAACAGAGCCGTTTACAAACGCATAGCCGTTTACGACAATCCTTGAACGGGTAAAATCATTGTCAAATCCGCCTGAATACCGGGGAGCAACGTTCAGTATCGCGCTCGATGTATCATGGAAATACTGATCTCCGAAACTCAGCCCGAAATAATTCCCTTTCACCGCTATAAACGAGTTTGCGCCATTCATCTCTATGTCATCGAAAGTATACGCATCCCGGATAATTACGATACTGTCATCGTATCCAAAAGCCTGAATACCTTCTGCCACCACATCCCGGTCCACTATGATGGCACAGCTGTTACCCGGTGTTTCGTCAAACGTGCCGGCACGCAGAAGGTTTCTCGTGTATGCACTGCCCTCCCGTATATGAAGAGTGGCATTTTCCGCTGCACAAATTCCCCCCATGTTATACTGATCCATCCTGTTTGGCCTGTCGAGGCCGGTACCGAAAACATACACGTCACCGTTTATTGTAGATAAACCGCTGCCTCTTGCGACCAAATCTCCCAGTGTATACACAGCACCGTTCAGCAGAAACGGTTTGTATATCCAGACTTCATATTCCTTAACCGCAACAGCTTTTCTTCCGTAAGATTTGAAAATTCCGTTTTCCATCTGCGCCTCGGCCGTAATCTCAAGGGGGAACTTCAATATATTTCCGATGCGCTCATACGTGCCGCTCCAGGCGAAGAACATTTTTACCTCCGCTTCATTCATGGATGAATCAGCATAAGCCGGAATGCTGAAACTGTTTTTGATTTCACTGTCACCTTCATTTAATTTTTCAATTATCTCATTGATAAACTGTTCCTCATTGATAAAAATGATCCCCCTGTTGGCTGCAAAGTCTTCAGCCGGAAGATACAGATCAAGATTGGATATACTCCTTTCCAGTGCTGATTCGGCTGCAATATATGTCATCTGGTTATGCTCTTCATTTCTGACTATCGTGAACATCCGAATAGCGGAATAGGCTACGGCTCCGCCGATAAGCATAACGACGAGCATCACGAATAAAGCTGTTGGTATGGAACTGCCTGATTTACTTTTCAGCTTATTAATAACGGCGGCTTTCAGCATAAAGATTTTATCCATTTTTATTCACCTTTTTCAGGGTCTGTATACTTCAAAAAGGAATTCAAATTTTCCCAAGGCACCTGCAGAAGCCTTTAAAGTTACCTTGTACTGAAGTACGTCTGTTTCCCGGGCGCCTTTATATTCCAGGTCAAAAACATACTCAGGGTATTTATTGCCGGTAAGATCCTCTACGGGCAACTCCTCAAACCTGTTACCCGGACCGGCATTTTTCAGGACCAGCGCATTTTTGTCAGTGCCGTTTATTAAGGTATTGTTTCTGACCGAAGTAACAATATTTTCTTTTATGACCCTTATAACCGCATATCTTTTCAGCTGTTCTTCCGAATATTTCGATATCCTGGATGTTGAAAAGAACAGCGAATAAACCACCATGGACAAAATGGCTGCAAGAGCTATTGAAACAACAGCCTCTACGAGGGTAAAACCGTTTTTATTAACCCTTTGATTTTTCCTTTCCGTTAAGGTTTTGTCAGATACCTTTTTCTTCATATCAGATATACACTTTCTCCCTGTCGCTTCGTCTTTCTATTGCATTTCCGTTCCTGTCCATTAACTTTACCCGGTCGCCTTTCTGCTCAAGTTTTACCACAAGGTTCCTCCCGGAGTCGTTTCTTATGCGAAGATTTACCCAGAGGTTTTCATTTTCCTTAACATCGGCTGCTATGTCAGACTGGATGTACAAAGTATAATCCCTGTTAACCTGTTCAGGCATATTGCCTGTTAATGTCTCGGTATAACCGTCGGCATCGGAATATTCGATGGTGTACTGGGTTTTACCCAGTATAAGAGTTACATCCACAGGAACACCCACATGGTAACGGATTCTTTCGCTCCTGTTGAATTCAGAATAAGCTTCAAAATTATATCCTGCCAGCAGGTATCCTGTGTGGAAAATTTTGAAATCCGCATTCATTAACGTAATTTCTGCCGGAGTACCCGTATTCCGGGTATTTGCAGCCGATGACTGTCTGTTTTCTGCAGGTCTGCTTATATCCACCTCATCCTTGTTTTCTACAAATACCGGAGAATCGTCATCCCCGAGAAATCTCTCAAATGCTGCCCTGGTAAAATATGCAATACTGTCTGCAGCATCCTTGTTTATTGAATAAATGGTAAGACCTATACCTACATCAAATAACTGATCGTTTGTCTTTTTAATCCCGTATTCTTCTGCCGCGTTTTCATGGCTTACAGGCGTAATATTCAAATTGCTTACAGTAATCTTTCTGCTTCCGCCTTCAACAAATTTCAATAGTTCATTCAAACCGTCCTCGGTTAGTACCGTCCTGAAATTAACCGAAAAAGCGTAATATGTTGAATTCCCCTCAACCAGTTCTGCAGGATTGCCCAAAGATACGCTTTTAAGTTTTGCTCCCATAAGACGTGAAAGCTCTTCCACGAATTCCACACTGTCTGCATAGCCTGCACTGTCCACTAGGTATTCGCCAAGTCTGTCGTCAATTATCCTGTATTCCTCTATCTGCTTTTTATATGCGTTTATGTTCCTGTAGTCTTTCTCAAGGGCATCAAGCTGAACCTGTGCGGTTTGTATCCTGTTTTTTACCTCTTTTATTCCTGGAATGGATGACATCAGTACAAACTTTACAAATACAAATACATAAACAACAACGGCAAGAAGAATCAGCATTGTTTTTTCTTTCTTCGTCAGGGTCATTACTTTGCACCTCCCTGACTTTTCACGGTATAGTTCAGTGTAAATTCAGGTGAACTTTCGCTCTCATTTATTGACATGTTTAAGTTACCCGATTCAAAAATTTTAAGCCTTTGAAGATTGTTTACATAATCCACAGCAATGAAATTGCTTTCGGCAAAGCCTTTTATTGTAACAGATTTTCCGTTGTAATTCACTGAATTCAGAAAACATCCTGAAGGCAGTGCATTACGCACAGTTAAAAGTATCTGTGAGGCAGGTACGTTCTGATTGTCAATTGCGTTAATAATGGACTTTTTATTGTTTATGCTGCCTGTCACTGAAGAAAGCTCAGACTTAACAGCCCGTACTTCATTGTATTTTGCATCGGTCAGCTTTTTCTCAATTGCCGATGCTCTCCCTTCAAGTATCCTGACATATATTCCGGGCGCGAGTAAAACGGCAATACCTACTGCAATAACCAGAACAACTGCCGTTATTTTGACTGCCGGAATACTCTTTTTCTCCTCCTTCAGCCCTTCTTCAAACGGAGTCTCTTCCACCAGAAAATTTATGTCTTTCATGAAAATTCCTCCATTCACCAAGCTTTGCCTGATTTAAATTCATTGCTTTAATCAGTGCGTAACTTCGTTGCGCACTAATTACAACAATGACTAATTCACTTTTTTATATACAAGGCTGTACTGTGAAACAACGGGCTTGCTTATATTAAGCCTGAACCTTCCATCATTCGTTGGTTCGGGCATCAAAACCACTGCAAGATTCTTCCCGGTACTGTTGTATACAAACCTGCTTTCATCCGACAGCCCTTCAACCACTGCCGTGGTATTGAGATACAGTTTTCCCCCGTCAATTTTCCATACCTTTGACTCCCCGTCTGCTTTCACGATAATTGTTTTGTATTCACTGCCGCCTACAGAATCGTCAAAGGATATTTCCACTGCCCCTTCTATATCCCTGTTAAGCCGGGAAAAAGCATCATGCAGTGTAAACTGCTGTCTTCCGAACCTTGAATACGCTGCACTTGAACTTGTGCTGAATACCATCAGTTCGGTCAGTATCGCAGATATAATAACAACCAGCAAAAGTGCCACCAAAAGCTCCGGAAGTGTAAAACCTTTATTGCTTTTGATAATAATCCCTCCATCCGGTATATTTTGATCACACTCCCGCAACAAGGCGGGAGTGTGCGCTTAATTTAATCACAAGATTCCAGTTACAGGATCAGCCACCGCTTTCAGCAGCATTAATTTCTATATTTTCATCACTATCAGAAGCTTCAACAGTAACTACCTGAGCTTTTTCATCGATAACTATTTTCCAACCGTTTTTACCAGGTGTTTGGGGATTCATATTTTTAGAACCATCCAAGAAAGGTCCATATTCACTTCTTATGTCTGAACCATCAATTTTAGGATCTTGTACTGTTGGCTGCGTAATTTTATCCGTAAGATTAGCCGGAACAGTAAATGTTACTTCGTCATCTTCAATTTTTATTCTGCAAGATAATTTGTTAATAAGATCACTGGCAGTAATCGAACTACTCGATGTTACACCAAGGCAGCTGAGGTTGGTGTCATTGGTCATATTCATGTAAGTCAGAATTGCCCGTTTGATGTTTTCCGCAGTCTCATTGTCTGCACTTTCCCTGCTTGAACTGAGCACTCCTCCGAACAGCATAATCGCGGTTCCGGCGATTACAGCCATGATGAGGATTGCCACAAGCAGTTCAATGAGTGAAAAACCTTTGTTTTGTTTCAGAATTTTCTTCATAAACATACCTCCTAAAAAAATTTTTTATTTTAAGCATAAAAATGCTTAATAACTATTTAAAAGTAAGTCTTTTAAGAGTAAAAACGAGCCTTCCTGTCAGGAAATTCAAAGTATTAAAAACTGCCGATATTCTGGTAAACACTGAGCATTGGGTACAGAACGCTGAACAGAATGAATGCTACTATTCCGCCGAGAACTACCATTATCAACGGTTCAATGAAGGTCATCAGTCGTTGTATCTTTTCTTCGGACTGGTCTTCGAAGAAATCTGCCGCTTTCTGCAGGGTTTCATCAAGGTTTCCTGCCTCTTCGCCTGTTTTTACCATTGAAATAACCAGCGGAGGAAAATACTGCATTTCAACGACTGACTGCGTAAGCGATCTTCCCTGTTTTACCGTTTCAATGGATTTGTCCATTTTCTCCTGGATTATCGAATTGTTGATTACCCTTTTGGCTATCTGCAGTGATTCAAGAAGCAGAACACCGCTTGAAAGCAGGGTTGACATGGTTCTGCTGAACCTTGCCGTCAATACCGTTTTAATTACGTCCGAAACAACAGGTAACCTGAGAAGTGTTTTATCCAGTATTTTCTTTCCCCGGTCGGTTTTTGCCAGCATTTTAATTCCAAAAATAATCATAACTAACCCAAATAGCACAATATACCAGTATGAGCTAAAAAAATAACTGATGTTCAGCATTACCTGGGTTAAAGCCGGAAGTTCAACGTTCATCCCCTGCAAAGCTTCGCCGAAAGTTGGAATTACCTTTAAAACCAGTATGGCTACAACGATAATTGCAACTGTCAGTACTATTGCAGGGTATGTCATTGCTCCCTTCAGTTTCTGCTTGTTTTTGTGTTCCTTTTCAAAATGTTCTGCCATTTTAACAAATACCCTGTCGAGCTGTCCGCTGACTTCTCCGGCCTCAACCATGCTTAATAGGATCGGGGGGAAGATATCCGGGAAACTGCGCATTACATTTGAAAGTGAAATACCCTTCTGTATGTTGTTGTAGATATCGTTAAGGCATTCCCTGAGAGTCGGATTTACTGTCTGTACTCTCAGAACATCCAGTGCGTTTGCAATGGATATACCTGCTTCCAGCATTATTGCAAACTGGCGGCAGAACTGAGCAAGGTCCGCTGTTTTGACCTTTTTTCTGAAAATTTTAATCTGAGAAACGTCGGTAACAAAGGTCTTTTCAATTATTTCTACCGGTTTATACCCGTGCTTGTTGAATAGATCCAGCAGTACTTCCTTGCTCTCAACCTTTGTTTCACCGGAAAATACTTGACCTTCACTGTTTTTTATCTTATATGTATATACCGGCATAGAACCCTCCTGTTATAAGGCCACTCCCAGAGCATTTACCAGGTAGTTGAGCCTTCCCTTGTCAAGAGAAGGATTAAACTCCAGTCCTCCGATTTTGGCAACATTTATTTTGTAAGCAGGCAACCCGAGGTTTTCTTCAAAATACTCCTCGATGCCTTTCATCTGTGAACCTCCGCCTATCAGGAATATCTTGCTCGGATGTTCCCCATTGCAGCGCGTGAGGTAGAAATCTATACACATCTTGATGTCCTTAATGATTGAATCCATCACCCTCATTGCGGCCCTGGAGCAAACATACTCGTTGTATGGCGTCAGTACTGTCGACAATCCGTACATTTTTTTGTAAAGTTCGGCTTTATGGTGTTCATGGGGCTGCAGATCCAGCTCCCTGATAATTTCCTCGTCTATTTTACTGCTGCCTTTCAGGATGACACGGTTGAACTCGGGAGTCTTGTCCTTCAGTATGTTAATAATGGTTGTCTCCGAGCCAAGATCAAATACGATGCACGTGTTATTGTCATATTTCGGATTTGCCGCTTTCCTTGAATTGTGGTTATGAACCGTATCAATGTCCAGCTTGAAAAACTTCGACACGCTGTTGGACGGAATATCAACGGCTATGGGCTTCAGCTTCAGCTGGTTCAGGATATTGACATAATTGTCTATGATTTTTTTGGATACAACGGTTACAAACACCTTTAGCTTTTTCTGACCGTCCACTTCCGTTTCGCCAAGGAGTTTATAGTCAATCCTGTTGGAATTCATGTCAACGGGAATTGTATCGCGTATCTCCTCCCATATTTTCTTGTCAACTATACTTTCAGGTACTTTGTCTATCATAATTACCCTGGATATGATATTTGTACCCGACATTACAATCTTTGCTTCCTTTGAATTGATATTATGCTCTTTAAGGACACGGCTAATTTCTACAACAACAGCGTCCTTATCCTTTATGGCACCATTCTTGATGCACCCTTTCGGCGTGTCTCCTATACCGTAGTTAATTACCGACAATACCTTGTTTTTGCTCTTTTTCACCTGAACAATCTTTATGTACCGAAATCCTATATCTATGGTTATAAAGTTGTTTGAAAGAAGATCTACCATTGCCATGTCCTTCCACCTTCCTTTTATTATTGCAGTGCTATTAATTTCTTCATTGCCGCAGGGTCCATCGCATACTGACATGCACTTTCGTAGGTAATAATTCCGCGTTTATATAATGAGGCAATGCAGGCATCCATGCTGTGCATGCCGTATTCTCCTCCTGTGTGTATACTGCTGTTTATCTGGAACGTCCTTGATTCCCTTATCATATTCGATATAGCCGGTGTTACAATCATGACTTCAGTGGCAACAACTCTTCCCGAATTATCAGCTTTCCTTATCAATTGCTGTGAAACAATACCCTGCAGCACTGTAGACAACTGGCTTCGCACCTGGCCCTGCTGATGGGGAGGGAACACGTCTATTATTCTGTCAATGGTCTTGGCAGCGCCTAGAGTATGCAGTGTTGACAGAACCAGATGTCCCGTTTCGGCAGCTGTCAGTGCAATGGAAATTGTCTCCAGGTCTCTCATTTCACCTATCAGGATTACGTCAGGATCTTCTCTTAATGCAGCTCTCAGCGCGTTGCTGTAGCTTTTTGTATCTGAACCAATTTCCCTCTGGTTAATAACGCTTTTGTTGTGTTTATGCAAATACTCAATGGGATCTTCAATCGTTATTATGTGGCATCTTCTGTTGCTGTTAACGTGGTCTATCATCGCAGCCAGGGTTGTTGACTTACCGCTTCCTGTCGGGCCGGTTATAAGTACAAGCCCTCTTTGCTTTTCTGCCAGTGAATAAATAATTTCAGGGAGGCCAAGGTCGCTTATTTTTGGTACATTTGTTGCTATAACCCTTATCGCTATTGCATAGGTGCCTCTCTGACTGAAGGCATTTATCCTGAACCTTCCGACACCCTGAAGCATGTATGCAAAGTCAAGTTCTCCCTCTTCTTCAAGGGTCGCAAACTGCTCATCAGTCACCAGCTGCCTAACCACATCCAGGCAGTCTTCCCCTGTAAGAACATGATCGTCTATGAAATACAATGAACCATATTTCCTTATAACAACCGGTAATCCTGCGCAGATATGAAGGTCAGATGCCTCCATCTCTACTGCTTTCTGCAAATACTCACAAATGTTCATAAACTACACCCTAATCATTTACCGAAATTACACTCAGCATTTCTTCGAGGGACGTTACTCCCGACAAAACAAGACGGGCACAGCTTTCTCTAAGCGTCCGCATGCCGTTTTTCAATGCAAGTTGCAGTAATTCTTCAGTAGACGCATGCCGTGAAATCATATCCCGCATTTCAGAATTTATTGTCAGGATTTCATAAGCCGCAATTCGTTTCCTGTATCCCGTTCCGTTACATTCGGGACATCCAACAGGCTTATACAGTTTGGTTTCTTCGCTTAAATTCAGTATCTTCATTTCGTGTTCCCTTGCCGTGTACTCTTCTTTACAGGCATTGCACAGCTTTCTGACAAGTCTCTGGGCAAGAACACCTACAAGGGATGATGCAATAAGGAACGGTTCGACACCCATATCTATCAGTCGGGTTATGGAACTAACCGAGTCATTGGTATGCAGGGTACTTAAAACAAGATGACCTGTAATAGCTGCGCGTATTGCTATTTCTGCTGTTTCCCTGTCACGGATCTCTCCGACCATGATTATGTCTGGGTCCTGTCTTAAGAAAGCTCGCAGTGCACTTGCAAATGTCATCCCTGCCTTAACGTTGACCTGAACCTGGTTTATTCCCCTTATTGTCGCTTCCACCGGATCTTCAACGGTCAGAATATTTACTGAAGGTTTACTCAGTTCCCTCAGCGCGGTATAGAGCGTCGTTGACTTACCGCTTCCCGTAGGACCGGTGACAAGTACAATTCCGTGCGGATGGGCCAGTATACTGTCAAACTTGACTATGTCATCCTCAAACATGCCCAGTTCGGACTTGGATCTGTTGAAACCTTCCTTGTCCAGAATACGGATTACCACTTTTTCACCATACACCGTAGGAAGCGTTGAAACACGGAAATCATAATTCCTGTTGTTTATTTTCAATGCCACTCTTCCGTCCTGCGGAACTCTTTTTTCCGCAATATTCAGACCGCTTATTATTTTAATTCTCGCAACAAGGATCTGCTGAATTTTCCTGTCCTGCCTCATAAATTCCGTCAATTTTCCGTCAATCCTGAAACGGATCATTACACAGTCTTCATAAGACTCAATATGAATGTCACTTGCTCCCTTGTCGATAGCACCTTTAAAAATCATGTTAACCAGGCGGACAATCGGGGCATTTTCTATGTCACTGATATCAATGGTCTTTTCGGCCTGTTCTTCCTTCTTTACCTCTATTTCAATTTCTTCGGTAACCTTCTCGATCTCGCTTTCAATATCAATAACTTCTGTCTCAGCTTCTTCAGTCTCTTCGGCTATTTCGTCATCCCTGTAACATGCTTCAATCTTTTCACTGATAATTTCACTGTCTGCAAGAAAAGGAATTACTTCATAACCGGTTGCAAGTCTCACGTCGTCTATGGCGTATATGTTTGCCGGGTCGCTCATTGCCAGGCAAAGGTATTCATTCTCTGTCTTAAACGGTATAAGGTTATACGATTTGGCAAGTTTTTTGTCAACCAGCTTTATAGTTTCTTCGGGTATTTCAACATCCTTAAGATCTATGTATTTAACTCCCAGCTGCTCTTCCAGTGCCTGATACAGCTGCTCCCTGGTTATAAATCCTTCCTCTACCAAAATGGTTCCGAGCATTTTGCCTTTTTCTTTCTGGATTTCCAGGGCTTTTTTCAGTTGTTCGCTGTCGATTGAGCCCTGGGAAATAAGGATGCTTCCAAGCTTCTTTTTATAAATTTTTGTTCCGGGTTCGGCACTTTCCTTTTCCTGTTTTTCGGCCCGGTCTTTTTCCCCCGGAACTGAACTCTCCTCTGGTACTTCAGAATTCTGCACTGTAAATATTTCATCCATCAATGCGCCAAGAAGTTCAGGATCTACCAAAACAGGCTTTATGTCAAGACTTGTAACAAGCGATGCGCTGTCTACGGCAAATATATTTTTTGGATCTTTCATTGCCAGAAGCAGTGTATTGTCTCTCTTTTCCAGAGCAAGCATTTCAAATTTCCTTGAAAGTTTTTCTCCGAGCAGAAAAGGGACACTTCTGTCGGGAATTTTATATTCCGAAAGATCCAGGAACTCATAGCCCTCGGCTTCAGCCAGAAGCTTCAATAATTTACTTTTTTCTACTTTAATATTTTCATATCCGTCAATTTTTACAGTTATGGGCATTACTGCTACCACCTGATAAAGTTTTTAATTTATAGAACTATGTCTTATCTTGGAATTATGTGCAATTTTATTATATTTTCACTGGAATAACAATCCAATAAGACTTTAAAATTATTTCGTTAGGAATAGGTTCCTAATTTGTTATAAGACTATTGTCCTAATATTTTCCGTTTGCATAGGAAATTATGTTAACGTTTCTTTATTTGTATTTATATCGTTTCTTACTGGATAAAGTCGAAGTTTGCATTTATGCTCAAATTGACATATAATTTAACAGAAGGCTTAAAGCTAAAATCAAGGAAAAAGGCAGATTGATATGGCAAGCAAAAGTATGGACAAGGATTTGACACAAGGTTCCATCGTCGGCGGACTGGTCCAGTTCTCAACCCCGTTGCTTTTCGGACTTATTTTTCAGCAGTTGTATAATACAGTAGATACACTTGTTGTAGGTAATTTTGTAGGAAGTGTGGCACTGGCTGCAGTAGGAAGTACTACCCCTATAATAAACACTCTTATCGGTATATTCTCCGGTTTTTCAATGGGTGCCAACGTTATAGTCTCACAATACTACGGAGCCAACGACGAAAAGTCAGTACAGGAGGCTGTACATACTTCTGTAATTATATCCGCTTTTTTTTCTGTTTTTATATCAATTCTGGGAGTAATATTAGCTCCGGTTATGTTGAAATTAATGGACACGCCTGATGACGTCATCCATGATGCATCGGTTTACCTGGAGATTTATTTTTCCGGTGCCGCCGGTCTTATATTTTATAATACCGGGTCGGGAATACTCCGTGCAGTAGGCGACTCAAAACGTCCGCTTTATTTTCTTATCTTTTCGGCGGGAGTTAATACCGTTTTGGATTTGTTGTTCGTAATCGTGTTCAGAATGGGAGTTGCAGGTGTGGCATGGGCAACGGTTATTGCCCAGGTCTCAAGCGCAATCCTGGTGCTTTTTGTTTTATCCCGGACATCGGGGTCCTACCGTATTTGCTGGAATAAAATAAAGCTGAATAAGCCTATACTGAGCAGCATTTTCAGAATTGGCCTGCCGTCATCGGTACAGCAGGGAATTACTGCATTTTCCAATGTTTTTGTACAGGGGTATATAAATAACTTTGGTTCGGCATTCATGGCAGGATACTCAGCATACGGAAAAGTTGACGCCCTTGCGCTTCTGCCCATGCAGGCCATTGCTATGGGATGCACGACTTTTGTAGGTCAGAACATCGGGGCAGGAAAAATACAGCGGGCCAAAAAAGGAATTAATATTTCCCTTGTACTGTCAGTAGCATTTACCGCAATTCTGCTGATTCCTCTGATGATTTTCGCAGAACAGGCTATAATGCTTTTTAACAGCGAAGCTGACGTAATATATTACGGAACATTGTACATGCGCCTTGTATCTCCGTTCTATCTGCTCAGCTGCATAAACCAGGTTTATGCAGGAGCGCTTCGTGGTTCCGGCGATACCCGGGCACCAATGATAATAATGCTTGGCTCTTTTGTTGTATTCCGCCAGATTTACCTTCTCATAGTCTCGAACATATTCAAAAATAACTTCTATCCTATACTTTTTGCCTATCCCGCGGGCTGGGCTGTATGCAGCATTCTGCTATACATCTATTACCGAAAATCCAACTGGGAGCACAGAAGTCCTATTATCAGAAACAACAATTCGGATAACGGAAAAACAGAAAAACAGGTTGATTCGGAAGAATAAATCTGAATAACAAAAACCGGCTGTGAATCAGCCGGTTTTTTCTGGCTGCGGACTAAGGATTCGAACCCTAACCAAATGAGCCAGAGTCATTTGTGCTACCATTACACCAGTCCGCAACGCTTCAGCAGTTCATATTATAATACAGGATTTCATTTTATGCAAGTCTTTTTTATCTGATTTTTTCATCCAGTTTCTGTAAGCTAATTACATTACCCATCTGTTCCAAAACACATCTCAAATGCAATTCAATTATAAGCAATAATACATAATCTGCAGGTTCATCATTATGCAGTCAGACCAGCTACTGAAAAACGGGCATATCATGCAAAAAATAAACACTTTCCGAATGTATCGTTTTTAAGCAAACTGCAGAATCCTAATATTGATAAAAATCATCGTAAAGAAAACGGAGGTTTCTTCATGCTGAAAAGATATCTGCTGATATTTTTGTCGGCATTATTAATACTGGCCGGATGCGGAACAATAAACAATGATATATCGCCGACACCATCTCCGGAACCGACTGCAACGATTGCGGTTTCCCCTACTGAAGTTCCCAAAATTACCGAGCCTACTGAAAATCCTTCGAAAAATGCTGTAATCGAAGTACATTTCCTGGATGTCGGCCAGGCAGACAGTATATTAATCAAAACGCCGGACGGAAAATCCATGCTTATAGATGCAGGCAATAACGCTGACGGTCAGGCAGTAGTATCATATATAAAAAGTCAGGATATAAGCAAAATAGATATTCTCGTGGGAAGCCATCCGCATGAGGATCATATCGGCGGAATGGACAACGTCATTAATTCATTTGACATAGGACAAATTTATATGCCCAGGATAAGCCATACAACCCAAACATATGAAGATGTACTCACTGCAATAAAAAACAAAGGGCTGAAAGTAACTGCTCCGACCGCCGGAACTTCTTTTAACATCGGTGAAGCAAAGTGTACCATCCTGGCACCCACTAGTGAAAAATATGATGACCTTAATAATTATTCCATAGTCATTAGGCTGCAATACGGCAATACCTCTTTCCTGTTTGCCGGTGATGCTGAAGAAATATCAGAACGGGAAATGATAAACAAAGGATTTGAGTTATCTGCCGACGTTCTTAAAATTGGGCATCATGGCAGTTCAAGTTCTACCTCACCCGATTTTCTCAAAAAAGTATCTCCAAAATATGCCGTGATAAGTGTGGGTCCGGAAAATGACTACGGCCACCCGTCAGCAGAGGTAATGAACAGGCTCAAAAATGCAAACATCCCGGTTTACCGTACCGATGAAAGCGGAACAGTAATTTGCACTTCAGACGGAGAATCAATAAAGTTTAATGTAAAACCTGGAAGCTATAACCACGGAGAGAAAGAAGAAGTACCCAAGGCGACAAATACTCCGAAGGCAACAGCCACACCACGTGTTATGGTAACTCCAAAACAGTCATCCGGTTCATCCAATGACAGAATAGTGTACTATACACCAAACGGAAAATCATATCACTTTTCAAAAAACTGCTCTACGTTAAGCAGAAGCAAAACCATTCTTGAAGGAAAACTGTCGGATGTGATAAAAATGGGTAAGGATGATCCTTGCAATATCTGCGCGGGAGGTAAATAACAATGAAACTGGTAATTGACCGGTTCGAAGGAAAATATGCCGTTTGCGAAACTGAGGACAAAAACATGGTTAACATAGAAAGATCGGAGCTTCCCGATGGTGCCAGGGAAGGCGATGTAATAATTCAGACCCCCGCCGGTTACAGGCTGGATAAAGAACAGACAGCCAAAAGAAAAGAGCGGATTAATAAATTGATTGATGATATTTGGGAATAGTGCCCCCACACTTGTCTTATTTTTTACGGCCGCCTTCAATAAATTCAAGCATTGAATCGTGACTGTCCACTTTAAGAGAAAGGCTGTCAAGCTTTATCTCTATGCTTTCCTGTTTTTTATCATGCTCCTGAAGCTTTTCATAGATTTGCTTATAGCCATCAAGAAATCATGTCTATGGGCTGCATGAGAGTTTTCATATTTCTTCACCCATAGTTATTTTATCAAACAGTTGTTCGTTTATAAACATAATGGTATTTTTCGAATAAAAAAAGGTAGTGCCCTAATAAGAAATTTTATCTATATTAAGGTTTAGTACGTATTCTTTTAAAAGATTCACCGTATTTACCAATTCATCTATTGACAAATTCTCAAAATCCGAATCTTTCTTTCTTACGGTTTCATAATCGAAATATTTCTGGGTAATCATCATACTTGGGATCCCTTTCCTCTCAAAAGGATAATGATCACTGCTTGCGCTATACTGAATAAGGGTATTCATCTGTGGGAATATTCTTTGCCATTCGTCTGTCAAGGCATTTCCTATGCCGGCTAAGGGATCACGCGGATCATTTGCAAAATAAGGTGTAGCGACTACCAGCTCCTGACCGTTAACATAACCAACCATGTCAACATTGATGCATGCTATGATTTTGCCTAAATCTTTTTCGCTCAAATTCGAAACGTAATACCTGGATCCTATCAAATACCTTTCTTCCGAACTAAAGAAAATAAATCTCAGATTAAATGGTAGGTCGCTTTCTGCTGAAATTTGGCGGGCCAGTTCAAGCAGTGTAAGGACACCCGAAGTATTGTCTATAATGCCAAGTTCCTTGGATACAGTGTCATAATGCGCGCATAGGATCAAATATTTATCCGTATCCTGCTGTGTTTGAATTTCTGCTATAATATTACGTCCTTCTCCAATGACTTCACTGTTGTATGGATTTAGATTAAAATAATCACCGCTTGAAATAGCCATGATATCATATTCATATGCCGGGAACACCTGAATTTGAACAGAGTATCCGTATTCCTCCATTCTTTCTTTTATGTAATTTGCTGCGGATTGTTCGTTTTCTGTTCCCCATTTCCGAGGTCCGTTTTTTGTAAGCTCTTGCAAATGTTTTTCAATTACCTCTTCCGCTTTCATTGGGATAGTGTACATTGTTTTATTATCAGGCACGGAGGAAGGGACGGGAGTATTGGATGGGAGTGTTTCGCTGTTTTTTCCCGGTTCTATTTCTTCTGACGCTTCCGATATTAGGTTATCAGTCTTCGGTGACTCTATCAAATTATCTGCAGCGTTTTGCTCACAGGCAGAAAACAAAAAAATAACAGCTAACACAATTAGTATTTCTTTTATCTTTTTCATATAAAAATACCTCTAGTTCAAAAAAATAACACAAAGCTACTTGATCTGTCAACGCCGGTCGGTGTAGTAGGTCCCGGGGGTGCGGCAAGGTGAAGTTTTGTATTAACATGGAATGATGTAGACTTTGATAATAATGTAATACATGTTACCCAAGGCACGGAATATGAGAAGTCAAAACCTAAGAACAAGGATCCGAAAACAGAAAGAGGTTTCAGGGACATACCTATACCTAAGGATTTGGCAGACTTTCTCAGAGACCATAAAAAGAAAATGAAGAGTATTTATGTGTTTCCGGGTCATTCTGGCGGACAAATGGGTTTGACAGAGTTAACCAATCACTGGAGAAAAGCACAAAAAGAAAAATAAAAAAATGGTTTAAAGCAAATCCGGATACTAATATTGAACCATTCAACTTGACTTGTAGATTACTGCGTCACACATATTGTACAGCACTTTATGATGCTGGTATAGATGAAGTTTCTGCAGCTGAGATCGTGGGACATGATGTAAATATCCTGAGGGAAATCTACACCCATATATCTGATGAACGGAGAAAGGCTACAATAGAAAAAATAGAAACATTATAATAATAAAAAGCTCTCTGAATCACAAACTGCAACAGCAAAATCATGATTTTCACAATATTTTTTCACAACATTTCACAACATTTTTTGGCTTTTCACAACACTTTTTAACCACTTTATGCAAGTCCTCTGAAAAACACAAAACCCGCTAAACTCAATGTTTTAGCGGGTTTTGCCTGGAGCTGGTGGACGGACTCGAACCCCCGACCTGCTGATTACAAGTCAGCTGCT